>ERZ809296.12-NODE-12-length-331664-cov-26.455241_pt1 | contig 331664 bp, 322 predicted proteins | sample MGYA00520511_ERZ809296 | MGnify/ENA primary metagenome ERZ809296 (study PRJEB31576, sample SAMEA3212662) | Homo sapiens | biome: human-gut; feature: human gut; material: fecal | place: Sweden | collected 2012 ... | reverse complement strand
AGGACAACGCCCGGCTCTCCGGTCTCTCCGACGCGCCCATCCGCTGGATCGTGGACGACTGCGCCAAGTTCGTGGAGCGGGAGATCCGCCGGGGCAAGACCTATGATGCGATCATCATGGACCCGCCCAGCTACGGCCGGGGGCCCGGCGGTGAGGTCTGGAAGCTGGAGGAGAGCCTGTACCCCTTTGTGAAGCTCTGCGCCGGGGTTCTGTCGGACAAGCCGTTGTTCGTGCTCATCAACTCCTACACCACAGGTCTGGCCCCCAGTGTGCTGGGGTATCTGCTGCACCTGCTGGTGGCGGAGAAGTACGGCGGCACCGTCAGTTGGGACGAGCTGGGTCTGCCGGTGACGGCTACCGGCATGGCGCTGCCCTGCGGCGCCACCGGACGATGGTTTTCTGAGTAATAAACAGATAAACAAGGAGCGGCTATGTTAAAAACGAAGAATAAGCATCTGCGGTATGTGATCACATTTTTTGCGGTCTTGTGTTCTTCGCTGCTGCAGACGTTTGTGATCGAAAGCTTTGTCCATTCCGCCGGACTGCTTTCCGGCGGCTTTACAGGCGTTGCTATTTTGATCGACCGGGCGGCATCGCTTTACGGCGGGTCCATCTCCACTTCTCTCGCACTGGTGGCGCTGAATCTGCCGGTGGCGGTGCTCTGCTACCGGAGCATCAGCCCGAGATTCACGCTTTTTTCCCTTCTGCAAGTAGGCATGACCAGCTTATTCCTGAAATACTTCTCTCTGCCGCCGATTTTTGACGATATTCTGCTCAGCGCGGTGTTCGGCGGCTTCCTTATGGGCATCAGCATCGTGCTGGCCCTGAAGGGAAACGCCTCCACCGGCGGCACGGACTTTATCGCGCTGTATGTCTCCAATAAGACCGGAAAATCCATCTGGTCCTATGTTTTCATGTTTAACGCCTGTATTTTGTGCATCTTTGGCTATCTGTTCGGCTGGCTGTACGCAGGCTACTCCATCCTGTTTCAGTTTATCTCCACAAAGACGGTGGAAACCTTCCACCACCGCTACGAACGGCTGACGCTTCAGATCACCACCCAAAAGGCAGAGGAGATCATGGCGGCCTATGTGAGCGGGTGCCGGCACGGGATGTCCTGCGTGAAGGCGGTGGGCGGATACAGCCACAAGGATATGAGCGTCCTGCACACCGTGATCTCCAGCTATGAGGAGAGCGACATCGTGCACCTGATCTTGCAGGTGGACCCCCATGCGATCATCAACGTGCTCCGCACGGAAAACTTCTACGGCGGCTTTTACCGGGCCCCGTTGGATTGAATATCAAGTTAAATGAGGGAACCGATCCATGGATATGATCGAAACAAAGGCTCTGGAATTCGCCTATCCGGCGGAGGAAGGGGAGAAGCCGGTCCTGGCCCTGCGGGGCGTGGACACGGCCATTGAAAAGGGCAGCTTTGTGGTGGTGCTGGGGCATAACGGCTCCGGCAAATCCACCTTTGCCAAAAGCCTGAACGCCATTTTGCTGCCCTGCGGCGGCAAGGTGTATGTGGAGGGCATGGATACGCAGGACGAGGCGTGTCTGCTGGAGATCCGCCGCCGGGTGGGCATGGTGTTCCAGAATCCGGACAACCAGATCGTCGCCAACGTGGTGGAGGAGGATGTGGCCTTTGCCCCGGAGAATTTAGGCGTGGCCTCAGAGGAGATCCGCCGCCGGGTGGATGACGCCCTGACCGCCGTGGATATGACCGCCTTTATGACCCATGCGCCCCATCTGCTGTCCGGCGGTCAGAAGCAGCGGGTCGCCATCGCCGGTGTCATCGCCATGGAGCCGGCGTGCATCGTACTGGACGAGGCCACCGCCATGCTGGACCCTATCGGGCGGCAGGAGGTGCTTTCCGCCGTTCATAAGCTGAACCGGGAGAAGGGCATCACCGTGGTGCTCATCACCCACCACATGAACGAGGCGGAGGAGGCGGACCGGGTCATCGTCATGGATGACGGCCGCATCGCGCTGGACGGCACCCCCAAGGAGGTCTTTACCCAAGTGGAGCCGCTGCGGACCATGGGCCTGACGGTGCCAGACACGGTGGACCTGCTGGACCGTCTGCGGAAGGACGGGCTGGACGTACCCCTGGACGCTTTAACGGTGGACGAATGTGCGGCTGCCATTACTGCGGCTCTGGCGAAGAATTGACGGAGGACAGAAGGATTGGAACCGATTCTACAGGTAAAAGACCTGACACATACCTATGGCGCCGGAACGCCGTTCCAGCGCAGTGCCGTGGAGCACATGAGCTTTGATGTGAACGAGGGAGAATTCTTAGGGATCATCGGCCATACCGGCTCCGGCAAATCCACCCTGATCCAGCATCTGAACGGTCTGCTCCAGCCAACGGCAGGAGAGATCCTGCTGCGGGGGAAGAATATCTGGGCGGAGCCGAAAAAGATCCGGGAGGTTCGCTTTAAGGTGGGTCTGGTGTTCCAGTACCCGGAATATCAGCTGTTTGAGGAAACAGTGTACAAGGACATCGCCTTCGGCCCCGCTAATCAGGGAAAAACCGGGGACGAGTTGGATTACGCCGTCCGGGAGGCCGCCAAGTTAGTGGGTATCCGGGACGATCAGCTGGAAAAATCCCCCTTTGAGCTGTCCGGCGGACAAAAGCGCCGGGTGGCGCTGGCGGGCGTACTGGCTATGGAGCCGGAGGTGCTGGTGCTGGACGAGCCCACGGCGGGCCTTGACCCGGCGGGCCGGGAAAACCTCATGGCCAACATCCGGGACTATCACCGCAACAAGGGAAAAACCATTATTTTGGTGAGCCACAGCATGGACGAGATCGCCCGGAACGTGGATCGCATTCTGGTGCTGAAAAACGCCCATGTGCTGATGCAGGGAACACCCGCGGAGGTGTTCGCCCGGGGCGAGGAACTGCTCTCCGCCGGCCTGGACGTGCCGCAGATCACCCGGATCGCTATGGAATTGAAGCGTCGGGGCGTGGACATCGACCCGGCTGTTTATACGGTGGAGGCGCTGGAGCGTCAGCTCCTTGCCCTGCGGAAGGGGGGAACGGGATGCTGAAGGACATTACCTTAGGCCAGTATTTCCCGGGAAATTCCATCGCCCATAAGCTGGACCCCCGGACGAAAATCTTGTTGGTGACGCTGTACATCATCGCGCTGTTCAGCGCCAAGGGCTGGATGGGCTACGCTGTCATGGCGGTGACGCTGGCCGCGTGCGTGAAGGTGTCCCATGTGGGCCTGCGGGCGCTGGTGCGGGGCCTGAAGCCGCTGGTGTTCATCATCGCGTTCACAGGCATCCTCAATATGTTCTTCACCCCGGATACCCACTACCTCTGGGAGTGGGGCATCCTCCGGGTCTCCGTGAAGGGCATTGAAAACGCGCTGTTCATGGTCATCCGCATCATGCTGCTGGTGATGGGGACATTTCTGATGACCTACACCACCAGCCCCATCCGCCTGACGGACGGACTGGAATCCCTGCTGAACCCCCTGAAAAAGATCCGTGTCCCCGTTCACGAGCTGGCCATGATGATGGCCATTGCCCTGCGGTTCATCCCCACGCTGATCGAGGAAACGGACAAGATCATGTCCGCGCAGAAGGCCCGTGGCGCGGATTTCGACAGCGGGAACATCTTCCAGAAGGCCAAGGCGCTGGTGCCCATTTTGGTGCCTCTGTTTATCAGCGCCTTCCGCCGGGCGGACGAGCTGGCAACGGCGATGGAGTGCCGCTGCTACCACGGCGGCGAGGGCCGCACCAAGCTCCACGTTCTGAAATACCAGCGGCGGGACTACGTCGCGCTGGCGGGCGGCGTGGTCATTCTGGCGCTGGTGGTAGTCCTGCGGAGACTGGGCGCTTAAAATCGAAAAACGTTATAAACACAGACTCTGTAAAGGAAAAGTGCTTTGCGTGAAAGGAGCGGCCTTATGAAGGAAAAACGGTTTCAGAACCTCTCTCTGGCACTGAATGCGGTGCTGTTGATTGCTCTGTTTGCAACCCGGGCGGAGCTGGTGGATAAGCAGACGATCCTGAAAAGCAAATTGGACGATATCGCATATCGGCTTTCCGATATGGATGATCAGATCACGAACCTGTCCGCGAAACAGCGGGAGCAGACGGAGGATCTGTCGGATTTTTCCTTTGAACCCACCGGCCTGGACCCGGAAAGCCATACGCTGCAAGCCGACATGAGCATCACCCTCCGCCGCTGGACGGCGGACACGGAGGTGACGCTGCTGGTGACCCAGAGTGGCCGGATAACGGAGCAGCCTATGTCCGGGAGTGGCGGCGTGTTCACCACACCGGTGAGCCTGCCGGTGGAGGATACCGGCGAAGTGTCCTTCGCGGCGAATATCACCGCCGGCGGTCAGACCAGCCGGGAGGAGGTCACCAGTTACAGTGACCTTGCCATGCTGCTGCCCCTGACGAATGACGGCAGCGGTTATGGCGATCCCACTTATCGGGGAGGAAGCTTGCAGCTTCAATACGATCTGGGCGTCAGAAAGCAGTACGGCACAGAGGTGGTCGCCCCTGTTTTTCAGGTGCTGAAAAACGGAGAGACCGTCCAGACCCTTCCGGTAAAGATTTCGGAGTCTACCGTCAGCAGCGATCCCGATGTGGTCTACTATACCCCGGCTTCGGAGAATGGCGGCATCGCGGTCTCCTGCCAGCCGGAGGACACCGTGGAGCTGCACCTGCTCTGCCGGGACAGCTTCGGCCTTTCCTATGATTTTACCGTCTGCACCTATGAGATCGATCAGGATGGGACGATAGTGGAAGAGGTCTGGCCGGTCACAGATTACAACGTGGAAGTGTCCTGGGATTAATCACGCGGCAAACGCCGTCAAAGGAGCCAATATGCGTAATATCGCACTGAAACTGATGTATAATGGAACGGCCTACCACGGCTGGCAGGTGCAGAAAAACGCCGTCACCGTCTGTGAGACGCTGCAAAAGGCCTTGGAGAAGATCACCGGCGCGCCGGTGCACCTCACCGGCTGCGGCCGCACGGACGCCGGGGTTCACGCGGAGCGGTACATCGCCAATTTCCGCACGGAGAGCCGCATCCCTCTGGAGCGGCTGCCCTTTGCCATCAACACCCACACGCCGGAGGACATTGCCGTCAGCGAGGCGCTGGAGGTGGCGGAGGATTTCAACGCCATCGGTTCCTGTCTGAAAAAGGAGTATACTTACCGCATTTACAATTCACGGGTGAAGAATCCGTTTTATGTCAATCGGGCGTATTTCTACCCGAAGCGTCTGGACGAGGAATTTCTGAACCGGGCGGCCCATCAGTTTGTGGGCACCCACGATTTCGCGGCGGTCCGCAGCGTGGGCACGGAGACAAAAACCACCGTCCGTACCATTTACTGGTGCGACGTGACCCGCAGCGGGGAGCTGCTGGAGCTGAAGGTCTGCGCCGACGGTTTCCTTTATAACATGGTGCGGGCCATCACCGGCACGGTGCTCTACGCCGCCGAGGGAAAGTTCCTGCCGGAGGATATTCCGGCCATTCTGGAAAGCCGGGACCGAACGCTGGCGGGGCCTACGGTGCCGCCGGGGGGACTGTACCTGACAAGACTTTGGTATGAGGATGAACGGCTCAATGGCTGAAAATACGACAAAAGACATTTGGAATGACGATGACGGAGCCAAGGAACCGCCGAAAAAGCGGCGTATGCTGCGGAAGTTCCTGATTTTCCTGCTGGTGCTCATCGCTGTGCTGGGCCTCGTGCTTGTGGCGGCGTGGCGGGACGGCACCGGGTTCGACGCTCTCCGCCGGTATTTTGCCTACGGCACGGAAGCGGTGGGCGGGGAAAAGACCGTCTACCGCTATGATACAGACAATACCAACCGCTTCGCCCGGGTGGGGGCCAATTCGCTGGTCATCCTGTCGGATACGTCCCTGCGGCTGCTGGGGCCGGATGGCAGCGAGGTGTGGAGCGCCAACGTGAAGATGAACGCCCCGGCGCTGGGGCAGGGAGGCGGTCTGGCCGTAGCCTATGACATCGGCGGCACGGCCCTCTACGTGCTGGACGAGGAAGGCCCCCGGCTGGAGCTGACCGCCGACGGGCCGCTGGTCTCCGCCAACCTCAACGGCTCCGGGATGCTGGCCGTAACCACCCAGATCAGCGGCACCAAGGGCCATGTGGATGTGTACGGCGCCGATATGCAGGTACTGTTTGCCTTCAACGCCCACCGCCGCTTTGTGGCGGATGCCTGCGTGACGGAGGACGGCGGCTATTTGGCCGCTGTGACCATGGGGCAGGCGGACAGCGTGTTTATCAGCGATCTGGTGATCTACGATTTGACCCAGGAGGACCCCGTGGCGGACTACTCTGTGCCGGACGGTCTGGTGACGGCCATGACAGGCCGGGGAGATCGGATCCTCACCGTCACCGATACCTGTCTGGCGGTAGGGAATACCGCCGGAAAGCTTCTGGGCACCTATTCCTACAATGGTGAGTACCTCCGGGAATATGACCTTGGAGGCGAGGACTACACGGTGCTGCAACTGAACCGGTATCAGTCCGGCAGTGTGGGACGGCTGGTGACGGTGGATGATGACGGCGAGGAGATCGCCAGTCTGGATGTTGCGGAGGAAGTCCGGGACGTTTCCGCCTGCGGGCGGTATCTCTCCGTGCTGTACGCGGACCGTCTGGTGGTCTACAACCGTCAGTTACAGGCCTATGCCACCCTCCACGGCCCGGAGCACACCCGCGAGGTGCTGACCCGGGCGGATGGCTCCGTTCTGATGATCGGTGCGGATTCCGCAGAACTGTTTCTGCCATAAAAGGCAGGATTTACAGCGATGTTTACAAATTGTTTTCACGGTGAAAGGTAGGCAAGTCCCATGACACCTGCTATAATATTAGACGTTCTGATTGCGGCACTTTTGATCGCCGCAGCTTTGCGGGGCTGCTGGCGGGGGCTGTTCCTGTCCCTATCTGGTATCCTTGTTCTGATCGCGGCCATGATCGGCGCGAATCTGGGGGCGAAGGCCCTGACCCAGCCGGTCTCCGATTGGGTGACGCCAAAAATCGAGGAGCGGATCGCCGGAACGGTGGAAAAGACCTTGGAAAAGAAGGGGCAGGAGAGCGGTCAAACGCTGGAAGAACTACTGCCGGACAGTCTGAAGGGCCTTTTGGATCGGACAGGGCTTCTTGATACGCTGCGGGGGACGCTGGAGCGCCGCGCAGAGGACAGCGCTGCCGCCACGGCCAAGGCCATTGCGGCGGCTGTAGCCCGGGAACTGGTGGAGACCTTTGCCTATGCCATTTTGTACATTCTGATCTTTGTGGCGCTGGTGATTCTGCTGCGGCTGGCGGCGCTGGCCATCAATCTGGTCCTGCGCCTGCCGGTGCTCTCCGGGGTCAACACGCTGGGCGGCGCTTTGCTGGGCTTGTTAGAGGGCATGATGGTGGTGTGGCTGCTGATCTGGCTGGCCCCCCGCCTTGGCATCGCCCTTCCCGCGGAGAACACCTATCTGCTTCACTTTTTCATGACGGTCGGACCAATGGGCCTGCTGTCATCCCTATCATAATTTCCCTATGGAGCGCCGCGCGCTCCGTGGGGTACGGAGGTAACTATGCAGCCAACACTTTGTTCCAGATGTAAAAAGAATATTGCCACGGTGTTCATCACCCGGATGGAGGGGGACAAGACCGTTAACGAGGGTCTGTGCCTGAAGTGCGCCAAGAGCCTGGGACTGCCGCAGGTGAACGAGATGATGCAGCGCATGGGCATCACAGATGAAGACCTGGATAATTTGAATAATGAAATGATGCAGGCGATGGACTCCATCGAGAATGTGGAGGATCTGCCCGGCGGAGAGGATGACGAGGAAGCCGGCAAGACCGCTACCTTCCCGTTTCTGAACCGCCTGTTCAGCAACGGCGGCGAGCCTGCTCCCAAGGAGGAGACGCCTGCGGAGGACGGCAGCCGCCGGGAGAAAAAAGAGGGGAAGCCCAACGGAAAACGCAAATTTTTGGAGGGCTACTGCATCTCCCTAAACCGCAAGGCCAAGGAGGGCAAGCTGGACCCGGTGATCGGCCGTGCAGAGGAGATCGAGCGGGTCATTCAGATCCTAAACCGCCGCCAGAAGAACAACCCCTGTCTCATCGGCGAGCCCGGCGTGGGCAAGACCGCCATCGCGGAGGGTCTTGCCCAGCGGATCGTTGCGGGGGATGTGCCCTTCAAGCTGCGGGATAAAGAGGTCTATCTCCTCGACCTGACGGCGCTGGTGGCCGGGACTCAGTTCCGGGGCCAGTTTGAGCAGCGGATGAAGGGCCTCATCGACGAGGTCAAAAAGCTGGGCAACATCATCCTGATGATCGACGAGATCCACAACATCGTGGGTGCGGGAGATGCCGAGGGCAGCATGAACGCTGCCAACATCCTGAAGCCCGCTCTTTCCCGGGGGGAAATTCAGGTCATCGGCGCTACCACCTTCAATGAATACCGCAAGTCCATTGAGAAGGACAGCGCTCTGGAGCGCCGGTTCCAGCCGGTGACGGTGAACGAGCCTTCCATCGAGGACTCCATCAAGATCCTCAAGGGTCTAGCTCCCAACTACGAGGCGTATCACGGTGTCAAGATCTCCGACGGCATCCTGCGTCAGGCGGTGCTGCTGAGCGAGCGGTACATCACCGACCGTTTCCTGCCGGATAAGGCCATCGACCTCATCGACGAGGCCTGCTCCGACCTGAACCTGAAGGACCCGGACATCTCCCGGCGGATGCAGCTTCAGCGGGAGATCGACGACTTTGAAAAGGAACGGGCCATGCTGGAGGAGCAGGGGGCGCAGGAGGGCGCGGAGCCGGATTACGAGCAGATCGCCACGCTGAAAAGCAAGATCCTCCAGCGCCAGACGGAGCTGAACACCCTGCTTTTGAAGGGAGATCCCCAGCTGACCATGGAGAACATCGCCCACGTCATCGAGCTGTGGACCAAGATCCCGGCCTCCAAGATCCGGGAGGAGGAATTCCAGCGGCTCAGCCAGCTGGAGGAGCGCCTCAAGAGCCACATCGTCGGACAGGACGAAGCCATCGCGGCGGTGTCTGCCGCCGTGCGGCGGAACCGGGTGGGTATCTCTCCCAAGCACAAGCCCGTCAGCTTTATTTTCGTCGGCTCCACCGGCGTGGGCAAGACGGAGTTGGTGAAGCAGCTGGCCGTGGACCTGTTCAACACCCCAGACGCGCTGATCCGTCTGGATATGTCGGAATTTATGGAGAAGCACTCCGTCTCTCGGATCGTAGGCTCCCCGCCGGGCTATGTGGGCTATGACGAGGCGGGTCAGCTGACGGAGAAGATCCGCCGGAAGCCCTACGCCGTCATTTTGTTCGACGAGATCGAAAAGGCCCATCCCGACGTGCTGAACGTGCTGCTGCAAATTCTGGATGACGGTGAGATCACCGATTCCCATGGCCGCCGGGTCAATTTTGAAAACACCATCATCGTCATGACCTCCAATGCCGGCAGCGGCAATCAGGACGGCGGCACCGTTGGCTTTGACCGCAGCCAGACCCAGCAGGACGCCGACAAGGCCATGAAGGCGCTGCAGCAGTTCCTGCGGCCGGAGTTCATCAACCGGGTGGACGCCGTCATTACCTTCAACCGTCTGTCCAAGGAAAATTTCAAGGAGATTGCCAAGATCATGCTGGGCGAGTTGGTCACATCCTTGGGCGACAAGGGCATCACTTTTACCTATGATGACAGTCTGGTGGATTTCCTGGTGGAAAAGTCCTTCTCCCGGACCTACGGCGCCCGGAACCTGCGGCGCACCATCCAGAAGGAGCTGGAGGACCCCATGGCCACCAAGATCATCGACAGCTACGAGCATCCGGTATCCCGGATCCACGCTGCCGCGGAGAACGAAGCTATCCGTCTGGACGCGCTGTAAGAAAGGGGAGAGGTACGGTGAAGCTGTTTCGGAAGAATATCGATCCCCGCTGCGCCTACTGCCAGCGCGGGCAGCAGATCAGCGAAACGGACGTCATGTGCGTGAAGCACGGCATCGTTCCGGTGGAGCACCATTGCAGAGGGTTTCACTACGATCCCCTGAAACGTGTACCGCCCCGTCCGGCTTCTCTGGACACCGCCAAGCTGAAAGAGGAAGATTTTTCCCTGTGAATTTCAAACAGGCACCCGCAAGGGTGCCTGTTTTGGCAAAAGGAGGAGACTATGGAGATCAAACGTGTATGCGCCCTATATTTCAGTGCCACAGGAAATACGGAAAAAACCGTTGCCGCCTTTGCGGAGACGCTGGCGGAGCAGTTGGGCGTCCCATGGGAGCGGCTGCCGTTCACCAAGCCTGCGGAGCGGGAACGGGACTATATGTTTGCCGACACGGATCTGGTGGTGGTGGGCACGCCCACCTACGCGGGAAAGCTGCCTAACAAGATCCTGCCGGACCTCAAGGCCTGCCTTCATGGTAACGGCGCGCTGGCGGCGGCCATTGTGACCTTCGGAAATCGGTCCTATGACAACGCTTTGGCGGAGCTGTGTGCGGTTTTGGAGGGTGACGGGTTCTATACGGTGGCCGGGGGCGCTTTTGTGGGCCGTCACGCCTTTACGGACAAACTGGCGGAGGACCGGCCTGACTGGGATGACCGAAAGGAACTCAAAAAATTTGCGACTGCAATCGCTGACAAGGTAAAAAACTTGACAGAAAATCCCGCCCCTGTCACCGTTCCCGGAGATCCGGAGGCCCCGTATTACATCCCCAAGGGCACCGACGGCGAGCCTGCCAAGTTCCTGAAGGCCAAGCCCCGGACCGACCCGGCCAAGTGTACCAACTGCGGCGCCTGCGCACGGCTGTGCCCCATGGGGGCCATCGACCCCAAGGACGTATCCAGCGTTCCCGGCACCTGCATCAAGTGTCAGGCCTGTGTGCGGAAATGCACGAAACACGCCAAGTTCTTTGACGATCCGGCGTTTTTGTCCCATGTGGCCATGCTGGAGCAGACCTTCACAGAGCCGAAGAAGAACGAGGTGTTCCTGTAAGGAAAGACCATTGGAATATAGCGAAACAGCGTCCCGTCACGGGACGCTGTTCCTTTTTTGCGGAAAAACGGACCGGTCAAGCCGCTGCTGCATAGCTTGGGAATGAAATCAAATGGGGAGGGGCGGCTATGGCACAGATCACCAATTTCTTCTTAGGGGCCAACAGCGGCAGCGGCTTTCAGAATTTATTTTCCGAGATCATGGACCCGGAAACGGCCTTTGACATCATGATCCTCAAGGGCGGGCCGGGGGTGGGGAAGAACACCTTCATGCGGGAGATCGGCAGGACCATGGAGCAGGCGGGAGCGGACGTGGAGTATCTCTGGTGCTCAGGGGACCCGGATTCTCTGGACGGCGTGGTGATCCCGGCACTGCGGTGCGCCGTCTGCGATGGGACATCGCCCCACGCCGTAGAGCCGAAGTACCCGGCGGCTGTGGATCGCTATGTGGATCTGGGGCGGTTTTACGACCTGCCTGCCGCCAAGGCACAGGCCGGGGAGGTGAAGCGCCACACCCGCGACTATCAGGACGCCTATGGCCGGGCCTACCGCTGTCTGAAGGCGGCCCGACAAGTGGAGTTGGACACGGTTGCCGAGGTCAGCCGCAACTTTGACCGCCAGCGGGCGGCCCGGCGGTTCTCCGGGATCATGGCCAGGGAGCTGCGGGGCCGGGGTAGCGGCACGGGAAGGATCACCCGCCGCTTTTTGGGGAGCCTGACCTACCGGGGGCCGGTCTGGCGGTTTGACAGCGTGGAGGCCCTGTGCCCCAAGGTCTACGAGCTGGAGGACAGCTATGAGCAGGCGGGGCCGCTGCTGGCGGCGCTGTGTGGGGAGGCCACTCGCCGGGACTATGACGTGACCGCCTGCCCGTCCCCGGAGGAACCGGGGCGGCTGGAACACCTGCTGATCCCGGAGCTGGGCGTGGCCTTCGTCACCTCCAAGCCAGGGATGGTGTATCCGGGAAAGCCCTACCGCCGGGTGCGGCTGGACGCCCTGAGCCACCCGGAGAACAAGGCCCGTCTGCGGTTCCGCGCCCGGATGACGGGGGTGCTCCGGGAGGAGGCGATCGCCGCACTGCAAGAGGCCAAGGCAGCCCACGATCTGCTGGAGGGCGTCTACAACCCCTATGTGGATTTTGAGGGCGTCCGGGCACAGGCGGCATTGGAGGCAGGCCGCTTACTGAGTTGGATGAAGTGAAAAAACCGTGCTGTTTTATAAACAGCACGGTTTTTTACTTAATATTGTTCGGTTTTCAGTTCAGGAAGTCCTTCAACTTTTTGCTGCGGGAGGGATGGCGCAGCTTTCTCAGGGCCTTGGCCTCGATCTGGCGGATACGCTCGCGGGTCACGTTGAACTCCTTGCCCACTTCCTCCAGCGTCCGGGTGCGGCCGTCCTCAATGCCGAAACGCAGCTTCAGCACCTTTTCCTCACGGGGAGTCAGAGTGGACAGCACATCCATCAGCTGCTCCTTCAGCAGGGTGAAGGACGCGGCCTCGCTGGGCTCGCTGGCACCCTCGTCGGGGATGAAGTCGCCCAAGTGAGAATCCTCCTCCTCGCCGATGGGGGTTTCCAGAGACACAGGCTCCTGGGCGATCTTCAAAATCTCCCGGACCTTGTCCACGGGCATATTCATCTCCTTGGCGATCTCGTTGGGGCTGGGATCGTGGCCAAGCTCCTGCAAAAGCTGACGGGAGACGCGGATGACCTTGTTGATGGTCTCCACCATGTGAACGGGGATCCGGATGGTACGGGCCTGATCCGCGATGGCGCGGGTGATGGCCTGCCGGATCCACCAGGTTGCGTAGGTGGAGAACTTGTAGCCCTTGGTATAATCGAACTTTTCAACGGCCTTGATGAGGCCCAGATTGCCCTCCTGGATCAGGTCCAGGAACAGCATACCGCGGCCCACATACCGCTTGGCAATGGAAACCACCAGGCGGAGGTTCGCCTCTGCCAGCTTCTGCTTGGCGCTTTCGCCCTTCTTAAAGGCCTTGCGGAGCTCAGCCTCTTCCTCCGGAGTGACGGCGGGTGTTTCACCGGCCTCACGCTGCTCCTGCAGCTCGTCCAGACGGGCCTTGGCCTCCGCGCCTGCGGCCATGGCCTGTGCCAGCACGATCTCTTCATCGGGGTTCAGCAGGGGGACCTTGCCGATCTCCTTGAGGTACATACGGACAGGATCGTCGATGGAGAAGTTGCTGACCAGAGAGTTGGGGTCCACCAGCTCCTCTTCCTCCACGTCGGCGATCTCCTCGGCGGCAGGCTCATCATCGGGCAACTCGGGGAGGAGGTCCTCCTCCGTGCCGATGTCGATGTTCAGCGCTTCCAGAGAATCGTAAAGCTGATCCATCTGATCGCTTTCCAGATTCAGATCGTCCACGGCTTCCATCAGCTCGCTGGAGTCCAGCTTGCCCTTTTTCTTGCCGCGGGCCAGCAGCTCCCGCAGCTTTTCCTGCCCCATCAGCCAGCTGGCGGCGGGGAGGGCAGCGACCTGCTTATCGTCCAGACGGACGATGCCGGCCTTTTTGGCCTCTTCATCCGTCATGATATGGTCTGCTTCAGGACGGGCGGCCTTTGCGGCCTTACCGGGACGGCTGCTCTTTCCCGGCATCGGGATTTCATCCGGAATATCCATGCTGTCGGCAGCGGCCAGCAGAGCGTCGGCCTGCGCCTCCAGACTATCAGGACTCAAATCACGTTTAGACATGTTGCTTTCCTCTCTTTTTGTTCTTGAATTTTTCCACAGCGGCCAGCAGAGGATCATCCTGTGCCGTTCGCTTATCCGCTTCGCTGTTGATCACATCTATGTAATCCGTCAGAGCCTGCTGCGCATGCTGCGTGGATACAGGCTCCTGACAGACGGCGGTGAGACAATCGATCTCCTCCCGGGAAAATTCCTCTCCCAGAGATGAGATCATGGGCCGGCTTCCGGCGGCATGGACCTCCCACAGCCGTTGGTAAGCCCGGCTCAATAGGGGGGAGGAGAACCGCTCCGGCGGGATAGGGATAGTGTCGGAAAACAGGGTGTCATCCGTCAGCAAAAGACGGAGAATGCCTTTTTCCGCTTCTGCGGAGCGCATATTTTCAAAGCGCAGGGATCGCTCCTTGGGCTGCAAGGCCATTGCCGGATTCAGATCCTTCCGCAGCTCCGCCCGCTTTTCCCGCGCGATCCGGCGCTTGAAGGATCGTTGAACCTCCAGCTTCATGGCCTCCGCCGTGATCCCGGCGGCCTCGGCGGCCCGCCCGGTATAGATCTCCCGTTCCACGGCACCGGGGAGGGAGGCCAGCAGCTCACTGACCTCTCCGCAGTAGGCGATGCGGGCTTCGTCATCCTTGAGATCGTATTTTCCGGCGATCTGAGCCATGCGGAATTCCACGCCGTTCTCGCTGCCGTTGAGCAGACGCTCAAAGGCGTCCGGTCCTTGAAGCTTGATGAAATCGTCGGCGTCCTGCTTGATGTATTCACCGTCCACCAGACGGCGGGGAAGCTGAAGCACCTTAACGCTGAACTCGGAGCCGTTCAGGATCTGCAAGGCCCGCTCCGTGGCGATCTTGCCGGCGTTATCGTTGTCATAGCAGAGGACCAATTCCTTGGTGAAACGGCTGAGAAGCCGGGTCTGCTCCACCGTCAGCGCCGTTCCCATGGAGGCCACGGCATTGTCGAAGCCCGCCTGATGCAGCGTGACGATGTCCAGGTTGCCCTCGCAGAGAATGATGTTGGGGCGCTTGGACTTCTTTGCCAGATTCAAACCGTACAGCACTCGGCGCTTGGAGTATACCGGCGTTTCTGAAGAGTTCATGTATTTTGGCTCGGACTTGTCCAGCACCCGGCTGCCAAAGGCCACCACATCGCCCCGGGTGTCGATCACCGGCAGCATGAGCCGGTTGCGAAATTTATCATAAAGGCCGCCATTTTTGTTCTGGACCACCAACCCGGCGTCCAGCAGTTCGGACTTGGTGTAGCCCTTTTTGGTCATGGCGGTGAGCAGTACGTCCCAGGCGTCCAGCGAGGCGCCCATGCCGAATTTGACGGCGGTAGACTTTTTGATCTGCCGCCGGTCCAGATAGTCCTGAACGGCCCGACCCTCCGGCTGCTGAAGAAGCTGGTAGTAAAATCTGGCGGCATCCCGGTTCAGATCCAGCAGACGCTGCCGCCTGCGTCCGGCTTCCCGGTCGCCTTCCTCATCCGGGACCTCCATCCCGGCCCGCTTGGCCAGAAACCGGACAGCATCCGGGAAGGGGAGGTTTTCAATGTCCATGATGAAGTTGACAACGCCGCCGCCCTTTTTGCAGCCGAAGCAGTAATAGATCTGCTTGTCCGGCGAGACGGAGAAGGAGCCGGTCTTTTCACTGTGGAAGGGGCACAGGCCGAACAGGTTGCTGCCCTTGCGGGTCAGCTGTACGTAACTGCCTACCACGTCCACAATATCACTGCGGGCGGTCAGCTCGTCCATAAAGCTCTGGGGAAATGCCACGGCTGGTCCTCCTTTCACGAATTAAATAGTCATGTTAAGTTATACCCCGCAAAAGGCGAATTTCCTCTTTTTTTAAAATAAAAATTTAATTTTTTTATCCGTGTGCCTTTACATGGGGAAAATCCGGCTGTAAAATAAAGAAAAATGGAAAAACAGACGAATATGGAGGGGAAATATGCCGATCCAGGTATGGCTGGCCAGAATGGAACGGCCGCTGACGGAACAGGAATACGGAGATATGATGGCCCTTCTGCCGGACGCGCGGCGGGAGCGGCTGGAAAAATTGCCGAAGGAAAAGCACCAGGAGGTGCTGTGCGCCTATCTTCTGCTGCGGATGGCGCTGTGGGAGCAGCGCGGCTGGCGGGATCTTCCCCGGATCGAGGTCGATGAACTGGGAAAACCCTTTTTCCCGGACCATCCGGATATCCATTTCAGCCTCAGCCACACGGCTGGGGCCGCAGCCGCCGCTTTAGCGGACACGCCGGTTGGGGTGGACATCGAGCGCGTCCGCCCCGTGAGCGTCCGGGCCATGGAGCGGATCGCCGGCGTTCGGACTGAGGCGGCCTTCTTTCGGAGCTGGGTCCGGCGGGAGGCCCGTGTCAAGCGCACCGGCAGCGGGATCGTGACCATGATGCGGACGGAAGCGCCGCTGAACCGGGGGGAGTTCTACTACGAGGTGGATGCCTTTCATGGCTACGCGGCGGGTGTTGCCGCCGGACAGCCGGAGCCGCCGCAGCCGGTGCACCGTCTGATGCTGGACCAGCTCCTTTGACAGCTTGACTTTTGATGTGTATTCGATATAATAAATAAGGTTAAACACAATCAAACGCGGGATCGTTTCAGACAGGAAAATGAGGAGGCAATCACGATGACATATCCCATCGAAGTGGCAGGCTTGAAGAGAGAACTGCCCATCTGCAAGGTAACGGATGACCTGTATATCGGCGCATTTATCTGCTTTGGTGACGCAGAGCTGACTGTGGCCTGCGCACGGGAGCTTTTGAAGCTGGTGCCCGCCGACAGCTATGATTATATTTTTACTGCTGAGGCCAAGAGCATCCCGCTGATCCATGAGATGGCCCGCCAGTCCGGCGCTGCCAAGTATTTTATCGCCCGCAAGGGTGCCAAGGCCTATATGCCGGACCCCATCCATGTGGAGGACCACTCCATCACCACCGCCGGTACGCAGAAGCTGTTTCTGGGCCGGGACGATGCGGACCTGATCCGGGGCAAGCGCATCCTGATCATGGATGACGTGATTTCCACCGGCGGCTCTCTGAAGGCTATGGAGGCTCTGGTGCAGGAGGCCGGCGGCGTAGTCACCGGCAAGGTTGCCGTACTGGCCGAGGGTGACGCGGCGGACCGCACGGACATCAAGTTCCTGAAAAAGCTGCCGCTGTTCAATGCGGACGGCACCGTGAAGGACTGATACAGATTGAAAAGAACCAGCATGGAGCATCGCTCCATGCTGGTTCTTTGTGCGTCAACGGGTCAGGAACAGTCCCAAAACGGCGGAGAGCAGGATCACCTTGGGGATGCTGACCTTAAATTTCAGCAGCAGGACCGTGGCGGCCACGCCAATCAGAGCCGCACCGTAACTGATGCTGCCTGCGGCGTTCGTGTAGTTGGTCGCGGTCAATGAGCAGACCACCGCTATGATCAGGCCCAAACAGGCGGGGCGAATACCGTACATCACTTTCTTCATGAAATCGGATTCCCGGAATTTTTCAAACATGACGGCGGCAGCCGCGCAGATCAGCAGGGTGGGGGACAGGACCCCCAGACTGGCGGAGACAGCCCCGGCCAGTCCCGCCACACGGGTCCCGGCAAAGGTGGCGCAGTTCAGCCCCAGCGGGCCGGGCGTCATTTCCGCAATGGCAACAATGTCACTGACCTCGGAAAGGGTCATCCAGCCATGGGACAGCATTTCACTGTTGATGAGGGGGACCATACTCAGTCCGCCGAAGCTGGTAAAGCCGATCTTGCAGAAGGACCAGAACAGTTCAAGGAGGATCATGAGCGGCCTCCCTTCCGGCAATGCCAGACGGACAGCAGCCAGCCTAAAAATCCGCTGATGAGTACGATGAGGATGCAGCTCAGTCCGCCGAACAGGTACAGGGCGAAGGCCAGAAAAAGAAAGACATACCCTGCCCGGTCTGTCAACGCCGCCTTCCGCAGCTTCAAGGCCGCAGAAGCCACAACAGGCGCTACGGCGGCCCGGACGCCGGTCATGGCCCGGCTGACATACAGGTTATCCTTTACCTGAGTATAGCACCAGGTCACGACCGTCAGAACAATGAGCGAGGGCAGGGAGATCCCCAGCAGACAGGCGAGGGCGCCGGGAAAGCCCGCCACATGATAGCCGAACAGATAGGACACATTGCCGATCATCAGCCCCGGCAGGCTGCGGCCCACGCTGGTGATGTCCAGCAGCTCCTCGTCGGTGATCCAGCCTTTTTTCTGCACATATTCCTGCTGGATCTGGGCTACGATGGACCAGCCGCCGCCAAAGGTGTAAAAGCCAATTTTAAAAAAATACAAAAACAGTTCCAATGCCCGGCTGCATTGGGAAGGGGACCGCTGCGCCTCAGATTCCACGGGTATGCCTCCTCAATGGCTTTTCTTAAAGGTGAGATACCCTTCTAAGATCAGAGAGGCCGCCACAGCGTCCACTACCTTCTTCCGCTGTTTGGCGTTCTTGCCGCTGTTGAAGAGGATGTTGTGGGCGTCGATGGTGGTGCGGCGCTCATCCCAGAGGACCACCGGCAGGGCCGTGGCCTCCTCCAGCAGCGCTTTCATGGCCTTTGCCTTCTCGGAGCGAGGCCCAAGAGTGCCATCCATGTTCACGGGATGTCCCAGGACCAGTTCCTCCGCGCCGTGTTCCTTGGCTAAAAGTGTTACCTGTTCCACCACGACCTCCTGCCGACGGCTGTTGATCACGGTGGTAAAACCGGCCAGCAGGCCGGTGGGGTCGGAAATGGCGATGCCGGTATGGGCGTCGCCGTAGTCGATTGCCATAATGCGCATAGTGCAACTCCTTATGATAGGGGGATGAATTGTTCATCCACAGGATAGGACTGAGTGTCCGAATAGTGCCACCACTCGGCGGAATAGGGGCGGAATCCCGCAGCCGTCATGGCGCTTTCCAACAGGCGGGCGTTTGCGGCGGCAGTATCTCCGACGTCACTGTAATCCCGGTCTGCCAGAGCGGTGAAATCGTCGAAGTCTGTGGGCATTTCCATGGGCTGCCCATCAGCGGTGACCAGCGTCACATCGACGGTGTTCCCCCGGCTGTGAGAGGAAAAGCCCTTTTCCGGGTTTGCCACATAAGCGGGATCCGGACAAATCTCCCAGAGCCGGAACTGCGCGGAAGCAGGGCGGAAGGCGTCCCAGATCAGCAGGGAACAGCCGCTTTCCGCAACGGTCTCCTGCACCGCCGCCAGCTTCTGCACCGTACCGTACCGCAGGTAGGCGTCTGAAAAATCATAGATGGCCTGTCCGGTGAAGTTGTTGTCGGCGGCGTAGCGCAGGTCTGTGTATATATCAGGGATCCAGTCCGCCACACGGACAAAGTCCTCCGGTGCGGGGATCGACTCTGTTACCTCGGCAGGCTCGGAGCCTTCCTCCGGCTCCGCCTCGGCGCCGTCTCCTGACGCGGCGGGCGCGGGGAGCGGGTCAGCCGGTGCTTCCAGAGACGGTTCCGGCGTTGACGGCATGGGAGGTTCCTGAAAAGCGCCGCAGCCAACGAGCCAGCATAGGAGGGACAAACTGAGGGGCAACCAATGCCGATGCACCTGCTTCACCGCCCTTTCACACATTTTTTACATGGTATCATACCGTCCCTGTGGATGCAAGCCGGAATCTTACAGAAATTATCGAACATCTGTTTTTCTTGTTGCGGTTTGGCGGCAAGTTTGCTATACTATTTTCAATTGAGAAGAAAAGAGGGACACTGTGCGGATCTTAGGCATCGACCCCGGCTACGCCACCATCGGCTTCGGGCTGATCGAAGGGGAGCGGGCACAATACAGAATGGTTACCTATGGGGCCATCACCACCCCGGCGGGCCTGCCTCTGTCCAAACGGCTCTACCAGATCGACCGGGACATGGAGGAGCTTATCGGCCAGCTGAAGCCGGATGTGATCTCCGTGGAGGAGCTGTTCTTCAACACGAATATCACCACCGGCATCGCCGTGGCCCATGGCCGGGGCGTGCTGCTGTGCGCCGCAGAGCGGTGCGGCATCCCGCTGTTTGAGTACACGCCGGGGCAGGTGAAGATGGCCGTCACCGGCTACGGCAAGGCGGAGAAGCGGCAGGTCATGGATATGACCAAGCGGCTGCTGAAATTGGCGAAAACACCACGGCCCGATGACGCCGCCGATGCGCTGGCGCTGGCGTTATGCCACGCAAGGAGTTCTACTTCACGGCTCCCGCAGATCAAGCCGGAGAAGGAAACTGTATAAGGAGAAAACCGTATGTTTTACTATCTGGACGGCACCGTGGCGGAGATCCTGCCGGGGCTGGCCGTCATCGACTGCGGCGGCGTGGGATACGCCTGCATGACCACCAATAACACCCTCTCCCAGCTGAAAAAGGGGGAAAAGAAGAAGCTCTACACCTACCTGAACGTGGGAGAGAGCATCTTTGATCTCTACGGCTTTGCCACCCAGAACGAGCTGAACAGCTTCAAGCTGCTGCTGGGGGTGTCCGGTGTGGGGCCCAAGGCGGCGCTGGCCATCCTCTCCGCCAACACGCCGGAGGGTCTGGCCATGGCCATCGTCACGGAGGACGCCAAATCCCTGACGGCGGCCCAAGGCATCGGCAAAAAGATCGCCCAGCGGATCATTTTGGAATTGAAGGACAAAATGGCGAAGGAGACCGCCTCCGAACTGGATTTCTCCGGCGGAAAGGGCGCGGCGGTCCCCGCCGTGTTTACCAGCAAGGCCACCGAGGCTGCCGCGGCGCTGGCGGTGCTGGGCTATTCCACGCAAGAGGTGCAGATGGCCCTCAAGGGCGTGGATGTGGAGAATCTGCCGTTGGAGGAGATCATCCGCCAGAGCCTGAAGAAAATGGTGAAGTGATAGGGAAGTGAAGCTGTGAGCATCGACTTTGGAAATGATATTTACGAGGAGCCCATCGTGGCCAAGACCTTTCTGGCGGAGGACGCCCAGGAATCATCTCTGCGGCCCAAGACCCTGGCGGAGTACATCGGTCAGGAAAAGGCCAAGGAGAATCTGAGCATCTTCATTCAGGCCGCCCGGAAGCGGCAGGAATCTTTGGACCATGTTCTGCTCCACGGCCCGCCGGGACTGGGCAAGACGACCCTGGCAGGCATCATCGCTCAGGAGATGGGGGTCAACATCCGTATCACCTCCGGCCCGGCCATTGAAAAGCCCGGCGATCTGGCGGCGCTGCTGACAAACCTCAACGAGGGGGACATCCTGTTTGTGGACGAGATCCACCGGCTGAACCGCTCCGTGGAGGAAATTCTGTACCCCGCCATGGAGGACTACGCTCTGGATATTATCGTAGGCAAGGGGCCGTCGGCCAACTCCATCCGGCTGGATCTGCCCCACTTCACCCTGATCGGCGCCACCACCCGGGCCGGACAGCTCTCGGCCCCGCTGCGGGACCGCTTTGGCGTGACGCTGCGGCTGGAGCTGTATACCCCGGAGGAACTGTCGAAGATCGTCACCCGCTCCGCCGGAATTTTGAACTGTGATATTGTACCGGAGGGCGCCTACGAGATCGCCCGCCGCAGCCGGGGGACGCCCCGGATCGCCAACCGGATGCTCCGCCGGGTGCGGGACTTCGCGGACGTGAAGGCCGACGGCGTCATCACCAAGCAGGTGGCGGACGAGGCCCTCTGCGCGCTGGAGATCGACTATCTGGGTCTGGACCCGGTGGACCGGCGGATGATGGCGGCCATCATCGAAAACTACAACGGCGGCCCTGTGGGACTGGAGACCCTGGCGGCCACCATCGGAGAGGAGTCCGTGACTCTGGAGGACGTTTACGAGCCGTACCTCATGCAGTTGGGGTTCCTGACCCGCACTCCCCGGGGGCGGTGTGTGACGCAAAAGGCGTATCAGCACCTCCATAAGCCCATTCCCGGCGGCGCTGCAGAGGGTCCGCTGATGGATCAATTGATCTTTTAAAAGCGTCGTTGTGGGAAAGAAAACCTGAAGCAAACGATTTTCTCCATAATTTCACTAAAAATTTTCTGGTTTATTCACGAGAATTTTATATTTTGCTTGACATTTCAGCAACAAGATAGGTATAATACATTATGTGCAAAGTTCCAAATGAAAAATTGAATTTCCCGGAAGCATTGACCGATGAGGAGCTGTGCCGTCTGGTTGCCGAAGGCAATCGTCAGGCGGAGGAGATTTTAGCCGCCCGGTATATCCGGTTGGTTCGCACCTGTGCCCGCCCGTATTTTCTGGCAGGCGGTGACAGTGAGGACCTGACGCAGGAGGGAATGCTGGGGCTCATCAAGGCTGTGCGGGAATTCAATGGCAACAAGGATGCCTCATTCCGGACCTTTGCCGAGATTTGTATACGAAGCCGACTGTATTCCGCTCTGCGTTCCGCGGGACGGGAGAAGCATCAGGTGCTGAACCAGTCGGTCTCACTGGATACTCCCGACTTTGACAGCAATTCCTACACCTCTGGCACCAATCATCTGGCGCAGCGCGACCCTGAAGATGACCTTATTGACAGGGAACATACGGCAGCCCTCTTATCCGGTGTCCGGAAACAGTTGTCCGAATTTGAAGCGAAGATCCTGGGGTACTATTTAGACGGGCTTTCCTGCAGAGAAATTGCTCTGGAAGTGGGCAAAAGCGCGAAGTCCGTGGACAACGCTGTGCAGCGTATCCGGCGCAAGGTGGCACAGCAAATCCTTTCCGGCGAATTCAGCTCACGCTGAACGCAATATATTTTTCTTTTCAAAGAGAGGGTAAAATCATGTACGAAGACAAGACCTTAGTGTGCAAAGAGTGTGGCCAGGAGTTCGTGTTCACCGCCGGTGAGCAGGAGTTCTATGCTGAGCGCGGCTTCCAGAACGAGCCCCAGCGCTGCAAGGCCTGCCGTGACGCTCGCAAGAACGCTGCCCGCGGTCCCCGCGAGTACTTCACCGCTGTTTGCGCTGCCTGCGGCGGCGAGGCCAAGGTTCCCTTTGAGCCCAAGTCCGACCGTCCGGTCTATTGCAGCGAGTGCTTCGCCAAGATGCGTGAGCAGGGCTAATTGAACGAACGATTCGTTTTGTTTCTTGCTGAAAAACAGCGCCTGTCGAAAGACGGGCGCTGTTTTCGCTTCCTGATCTGATGACAGATCCAAAGTGTCACGATCCGGGTCCATATCTTTTCCGTGCCTGAAAATGCAAAATCATTGGGACAAGGGGGAAGCTGGGCGCTGGTGACGGATGAAATTTAAAGAAAACGCAGACTCTGCGCCGGATCTCACTTGCGGAATAACGAGATCTGCTTCTGATGATGCACGCGGAGCGGGGGTTTTCCGGGGAAAATGCCCTGAAAATGGCTGAAATCGGCAAATATTATTTTTTTCAAAAAACCCCTTGACAAATTCTTATTTTCAAGTATAATAATACCTGTTCGTGCGACACGAACGAGCGAATATAGCGGGTTTGTGTAAAGGTAGCACAGCAGACTCTGACTCTGTATGTGAGGGTTCGAATCCTTCACCCGCTGCCACAAAAGTCCTGAAACCACAAGGTTTCAGGACTTTTTCTTTACTTTCCGGAATTGATTTCTTCCGGATCGTTCTCTGCGTGTTTTGCGCAATTTTCCGCACTGACTGCTCAATCAAAAGTCTGGACACACCCGGACTGCTTGAATGGCGAGTTGCTGTGTTTTCTGCGTATGTGTGAACCGTTTGCCTGACGTTTTTTCAACGGTGATTCAGAGAAGATGGAAGGGCATCACGGATCTGTGCCACAGGTGTTCAGTTTTTCCTATATGGTTATTTGTCCGCGGCTGTGGTATAGTCAAAGTAGAGCAACATCGATCCCGATAATGAGATCATTTTTATGAATTTTATGAAAGAGAGGACTGTGACCATGAATCGTGAATGCATTTTAGAGCAGGCCAAGCAGCATGACAGCTTTTATCTTTATGAGGAGGCTATCATCCGGAAGAATACGGAACAGCTGAAGACGGATTTCCCCGGTGTGACTTTCCTGTATTCCGTGAAATGCAACCCCTATCCGGAGGTCCTGCGCTGCGTACTGAATCAGGGCTTCGGCGTGGACGCCGCCAGCCTGGCTGAGTGCGTTATGGGCCAGAAGGCCGGTCTGGGCAAGGACATGGTGATCTTCTCCGCCCCCGGTAAGACCATGGCGGACATCCGGGGCGGCTTGGGCATCTCCACGCTGGTGGCTGACAGTGCCGCAGAGGTGGAGCGCATTCAGGAGGCTGCTGCGGAGCAGGGCGTTGTGGCGGAAATCGGCCTGCGGGTCAACCCTGACTTCACCTATACCGCCGATACCGGTGTCGCTTCCAAGTTCGGCATTGACGAGCAGCTCATCTATGATTCTATGGAGGCTTGGAAGAAGCTGCCGAACATCCGCATCGTTGGCCTCCATGCCCACCTGAAGAGCCAGGAGCTCAGCGCTGAGACTCTGAAGGGCTATTATCGGAATATGTTCCGGCTGTCTGTTTCCATGCGGGAGGCTTTCGGCACCCTGAAGTTTGTGAACCTGGGTTCCGGCATGGGTATTCCCTTCTGCGAGACGGATAAGCCCTTTGATACGACGGCTCTGGGTGCTGAGACCCAGCGGCTCATGGCAGAGTTCCAGGAAAAGCTGCCGGAGACCCGCTTCTACATCGAGACCGGCCGTTACGCCGTTGGTACCGCCGGTACCTACGTCGCCAAGGTGGTGGACAAGAAGGTCACCCATGGCAAGAACTTCGTGCTGCTCAGCGCCACGCTGAACGGCTTTGCCCGTCCCTCCATGGTGGCCATGCTGGAGCACTTCATGGGCAATGGCCCCATCGCCGCATGGGAGCCGATCTACACCGGTGACCACTCCTTCCAGATGATCCCCCTGGTGGAGACTGCGGAGCGGGAGACCGTCACCGTGACGGGCAACCTCTGCACCGGCACGGATCTGGTCCTTTCCGATGCGGACATGCCCAAGATGGAAGTGGGCGACACCGTGGTGTTCCCCAACGCCGGCTCTTACGCCGCCGTTATCAGCCCCATGCAATTTGCCTCTCAGCCCAAGCCTGCCCAGCTGTTCCTGCGGGCTGACGGCACTGTGGTGAACACGGATTTCTAAGTCTGTAAGCTCGAAAGGGCACGGCCCTGTTAAATAGCGTGATATTCAATGACCGGCGGAGCCAGCTATGCTGGCTCCGCCGAGTTTTTTATCAGTCAGTTCTTGAGGACTGCCGCCATGAGCCGCTCTGGAACATTTTCGGAACAAGACTTGCATTTTTCCGGGATTTGTGGTAGTGTAAGCACAGAATTTGAAAGATTTGCCCGGGCAAATCTTTTTTTCATGTGAGGAGAAATCATGGAAAATCACTTTGAGATCTGTATGACGGAGGACCAGCTTCGGGGCATCAGTTCCATCGGTCTGGCCCACATGGGGGATGCGGTGTTTGAACTGCTGGTGCGGGGATGGCTGTGTCAGCACGGCAAAGCCACCGGCAAAGGACTCCATCAGGCCACCATCCAGCTGGTACGGGCGGAGCATCAGGCCGCCTGCGCGGAAAAGATCCTCCCCATGCTGACGGAGGAGGAACTGGCTGTGTTCCGCCGGGGCCGCAACGCGCAGGTCCATTCGATACCCAGCCACGCCAGCCGCGCTCAGTACAGCACCGCCACGGCGCTGGAGGCCCTGTTCGGCTGGTTGTATCTGGGCGGCCAGCGCCAGCGGGCCAGCGATCTCTTTGACGTGATGATGGAGGAATAAGAAATGCCCTTGGACGCAATTTCCCTCCGGGCCGTGGTGGAGGAGCTGCGGCCCCAGCTTTTGAATCTGCGCATTGATAAGGTGCAGCAGCCCGCCCGGGATCAGGTGATCTTGCTGCTGCGGGGCAACAAGCGGCTTCTGCTGAACGCCGGGGCTAATGCCCCCCGTCTCCAGCTGACGGAGCTGCTGCGGGACAATCCGGCGGAGCCGCCCATGTTCTGTATGCTGCTGCGCAAGCATCTGGTGGGGGCACGGGTGGCAGAGATCACCCAGCCGGGTTTGGAACGGCTGGTGCGAATTGAACTGGACGTGACGGATGATTTCGGTCAGCCGGGCCACCGGACGCTGGTGCTGGAGGCCATGGGCCGCCGTTCCAACCTGATCCTGCTGGACGGCGAGAACCGGGTCATCGACTGTATGCGCCGGGTGGACGCAGAGATGTCCGCAGCCCGGCAGGTTTTGCCGGGGCTTTTTTACGAGCCTCCCGCCTCCACAGGACGGCTGCCCTTTTTAGAGGAAACAGAGGAGGGCCTTGCCGAAAAGCTGGCCCAAGTCAATCCGGAGATCCAGCTGGATCGCTTCCTGCTGGACGCCTATTTCGGAATTTCGCCCCTGATGGCCCGGGAACTCAGCTTCCGGGCCTGCGGGGAAACGGACGGGCGGCCCTGCAATCTGGACGAGGCCGGAAAAATCCGCTTTCAGGACGCTTTCTTTGCATTTGCAAACTGCGTAAAGGAAAACCGATTTACACCGATCGTTCTGAAACGGGAGGGTGTTCCCTTTGAATTTTCCGCCCTGCCGGTGCACCAATACGGCCTTGCGGCGGAAACGGAGACCTTTGAGAGCTTTTCCGCTCTGCTGGACAGCTTTTATGAAGCCAAGGAGCGGCAGGAGCGGGTGCGGCAGCGGGGAGCGGACCTGATCCGCACCGCTACCACCGCCCGGGACCGGGTGCGGCGCAAACTGGCCTTGCAGGAGAAAGACTACGCTGCCACCCAGGAGCGGGACGCTCTGCGGCTGTCCGGGGACCTCATCACCGCCAACCTCTACCGCATGGAGCGGGGGCAGAGCAAGCTGGTCTGCCAGAATTACTACGATGAAGATCTGGCGGAAGTCACCATTCCGCTGGACCCGCTGCTGACGCCCCAGCAGAACGCCGCCAAGTATTATAAGCGCTACACCAAGGCCAAGACGGCGGAGAAGTACCTCCGGGAGCAGATGGCTCTGGCTCGTCGGGACCTTGCTTATTTGGAGAGCGTTTTGCAGGAGATCCAGCAGGCGGAAACGGAGCAGGATTTTCTGGACATCCGGGGGGAAATGAGCGATGCCGGTTTCATCCGCAAGCAGGGGAAGAAGGTACTCCAGCGGCCCTCCAAGCCACGGGAATTCAAAACCTCCGGCGGCTTCCGGGTGCTGGTGGGGCGGAACAACCGCCAGAACGACAAGCTGACCCTGAAGGACGCCGACTATCGGGATCTGTGGTTCCATGTGCAAAAGCTCCACGGCTCCCATGTGATCCTCTGTACCAACGGCGGGGAGCCGGGGGATCAGGATATTACAGAGGCCGCAGGTCTGGCAGCCTACTACTCCCAGGCCAAGGACAGCGCCAACGTGCCGGTGGACTGCACACAGGTGAAGTATGTCAAAAAACCGGCGGGCGCCCGCCCCGGCATGGTGATCTACACCACCTACCGCACCGTCAACGTCACCCCGGCAGAGGACTTGGTAAAACGTCTGCAAGCCGGAAAATAACAGGAAAAAAGAGCACCGTAAGGTGCTCTTTTTTGTTGAATGGCTCAGGCTGTGTGAGGCGCGTGGCCGGTGTTGTCCTCCGTGTCCCGGAACAGCAGCGTGACGCACCAGAGACCTGCCAGCCCGACCAGCGCGTAGACGATCCGGGAGAGGACGGCGGCCTGTCCGCCGAACAGGAATGCGACGGTATCAAAGCCGAACAGCCCCACGCCGCCCCAGTTCAGTGCGCCGACGATCACAAGGATCAGCGCAATTTTGTCAACGATCATATTCTACCTCCTGTGTGACAAGTGAACTGTCCGTAGTGTTTTCGTAAAAAACGGATTTTATTCATACCTTGCAAGGCAGATGCGTCTGCATTATAATAAAAAACGAAATTCGAAACAGCGAGGGATACCTATGAATCAACGATTTGAACAGACCGCCTTTTACCCGGCGGATATCTTACTGCCGCAGACGGCTGAAATGAAAAAATGGCCGGTGGTCGCCTGTGACCAGTTCACCTCTCAGCCAGACTACTGGCAGGCGGCGGAAGCAGCCGTAGGAGAGGCTCCGTCAGCCCTGCGGCTGGTGCTGCCGGAGGTCTATCTGAACGGCCCGGATGTGGACAAGCGAATTGAGACCATCAACGCTTCTATGGACCGCTACTTGGCGGATGGCCTGTTCCGGACACTCTCGGACAGCCTGATCTATCTGGAGCGCACGCAGTCTGACGGCCGGGTGCGGAATGGATTGATCGGCTGCGTTGATCTGGAGCAATATGACTTCACCCCTGGCTCCGGGGCGCTGATCCGGGCCACGGAGGGGACGGTGTTGGAGCGCATCCCACCCCGGGTACGGGTGCGGGAGCACGCGGCGCTGGAACTGCCCCATGTAATGCTGCTGATCGACGATCCGCAGAGAAGCGTGATCGAACCGCTGACAGGGGAGACCGGCGTCATGGAAGCCCTCTATGACACGGACCTCATGCTGGGCGGCGGCCATGTGAAGGGCTGGCGGCTGACTGATAGTCAGATGAGCCGGGTGGCCAACGCCCTGAGCGCCTTGAAAAGTCCGGAGGCCATGGCGGATAAGTACGGCATGGCGGACGCGGCCCCGCTGCTGTTCGCCGTGGGAGACGGCAATCATTCTCTGGCCACCGCCAAAGCCTGCTATGAAAATCTGAAAAAGGTGACGCCGCCGGAGCGGTGGGCGTCTTTGCCCGCCCGGTACGCCTTGGTGGAGGTGGTGAATCTTCACGATGACGCGTTGACCTTTGAACCCATCCACCGGGTACTGTTCCATGTGGACGGCCGGGATCTGTGGGACGCCTTTCAGGCGTTCTATCCCGGCGCGCATACTGGCGGGGGAGAGGGGCATACGGCAGAGGTCTGCGGTCAGGGAATGGACGGCCTGTGGACGGTTCCGCACCCCAAAGCGCAGTTGACGGTGGGAACGCTGCAAGCCTTTCTGGACGCATATTGCAGGGACCATCCGGAGGTGCAGGTGGATTACATCCACGGGGATGACGTGGCCCGAAAGCTGGGCAGTCGGCCGGGGAATCTGGGATTCCTGCTGCCGCTCATGGGGAAGGAGCAGCTGTTCCCCACCGTGATGGCCGACGGCGTGCTGCCCCGCAAGACCTTCTCCATGGGAGAGGCGCGGGATAAGCGCTACTATCTGGAAGCCAGGAGGATTCGATGAAGATACAGGAACAGGCCCCGGCGAAAATCAATCTGGCCCTGAACATTTTAGGCCGCCGGACGGACGGCTATCACGAGCTGCGGATGGTGATGCAGTCCGTTTCCCTTTGCGACACAGTAACGGTGGAGGAGACTGGCACCGGCTTCACACTGCTGGCGGACGGCTTCACGGTCCCGGCGGGGAAGTCCTCCTTGGAGCAGCAGGCGGCGGAAGCCTTTTTTGCCGCCGTCGGACGGCCCGTGCCGCCCCTGACCGTGCATCTGGAAAAAACCACCCCGGCCTACGCAGGCTTGGGGGGCGGCAGCGCGGATGTGGCGGCGCTGCTGCGGTGCCTGCGCCGGCAGTACGCACCGAAAATGCCCGTGGAGCAGCTGCGGGCCATCGGACTGACGGTGGGCAGTGATATGCCCTTCTGCGTTTCCGGCGGCACGGCTCTGGCGGAGGGCCGGGGGGAACGGCTGACGGCGCTGCCTGCCCTGCCGGATTGTTGGATCGTACTGTGCAAGCCGGAATTCGGCATCCCCACGCCTGCGCTGTTCACGTTGGCGGATGCCGGGACACCGAAAAACCGCCCGGATATCGACGGCATGATCCGCGCACTGTCTGCGGAGGATCTGAACGGCGTGGCGGCACGGCTGTGCAACGTGTTCGAGGAATTTCTGCCAGAGGAATACCATGAGGTGTTCCACATCAAAAACCGGCTTTTGGAGCTGGGGGCGCTGAACGCCGCCATGAGCGGCTCCGGGCCGACGGTGTTTGGCATTTTCCGGGAGGAAACGGCGGCGAAGGCGGCGTTGACCGCCTTGAAGCAGCGCTATCCGCAGACCTATTTGGCAAAACCTGTGGGTAAATTGGTATAAAACGCAAAATTTCCGTCCAGAATCCAGATACATGAGAATCGTATCCGGAAAGGACGGAAATTTTTATGAAACAGCGGTTGCATCCCATCGAGCTTACGTTGATGATCGTGGCGGCGCTGGCGCTGACCTCCGGGGCAGTGGCCCTTCACACCCAGAGCCAGTTAGCGGAAAAGGTGGTGCGGCTCCATGTGCTGGCTAACTCCGATTCCGAGGAGGATCAGGTGTTGAAACTAAAAGTGCGGGACGCCGTGCTGGAACGGGCCACGGAGACCCTCCGGGGAGCGGACGATCAGGCGGAGGCCCGCCGCCGCTTGACGGCCATCCTCCCGGAGTTGGAGGAAACGGCCCGTGTCGTCATCACGGCCAACGGCTATGATTACGGCGTCCGGGCGGAGCTGGCGGAAACGTCCTTTCCCACAAAGGAATATGACGGCTTTGCCCTGCCCGCCGGGGAATATCTGGCTCTGCGGGTCCTGATCGGAGAGGCGGCGGGGCAGAACTGGTGGTGCGTGGTGTTTCCGCCCCTGTGTACGGCGGCGGCCAGCGATGTTCCCGCCGTCGCGCTGGATGCGGGACTGACGGATCAGGAGGTGGCCCTCATCACGGAGGCGGACGAGGGCTATATCCTGAAATTCAAATCAGTGGAGCTGTGGCAGACCTTAAAAGCAAAGCTGACCAAATGACAACAGCCCGTGCGGATCAATTCCGCACGGGCTGTTACAGGTTTTACAGAACTTTATTCAGGAAGGTGACGAGCCGGGGGCTTTCCGGATGGGAGAACAGCTCGTGGGAGGGCTTATCCTCGCCGATGACGCCGCCGTCCAGAAAAATGGTACGGCTGCTGACCTCCCGGGCGAAGCGCATCTCGTGAGTCACCACGATCATGGTCATGCCGCTCTCCGCCAGATCCTTCATCACGTCCAGCACCTCACCGATCATCTCCGGGTCCAGAGCACTGGTAGGCTCGTCGAACAGCATGACCTCCGGGTCCATCATCAGGGAACGCACAATGGCGATCCGCTGCTTCTGGCCGCCGGAAAGCTGGCTGGGATAGGCGTCGGCCCGGTCGGCCAGACCCACCTTTGCCAAAAGCTCCAAGGCCTTCTCCTGTGCGTCGGACTGGGACATCCCCTTAATGCGCACCGGGGCAGCGGTGAGGTTGTGCATCACGTCCATGTTGTTGAACAGGTTGAACTGCTGGAATACCATGCCCATTCGCTGACGGCAGTGGTCGATGGTCTTGCCCTTGATGGTGCAGATATCCGTGCCGTCAAAGAGGATCTGGCCGGAGGTGGGCTGCTCCAGCAGATTCAGGCAGCGGAGGAAGGTGGACTTGCCGCCGCCGCTGGGACCGATGATGGAGACCACCTCATTTTCGTGGAAGGTGGTGCTGATCCCCTTGAGGACTTCCAGCTTGTGGAATTTTTTTTGCAGGTCCACAACCTTCAGAATTTCACGCTTATTTTCCATGGGACAGTTTCCTTTCCGCCAGAGACACCGCCCGGCCGCTGACGAAGGTCAGCACGAAGTAGCACAGCGCCGCCACAGCCAGACATTCCAGATTCTTGTAGGTCACGGCGATCACATCGTTGGTGCGGAACATCAGGTCGGCAATGCCGATCACGGAGACAATGGAGGATTCCTTGATGACGGTGACGAACTCGTTGCCCAGCGCCGGGAGAATATTGCGGATGGCCTGGGGGAGGACCACCAGCCGCATGGCCTCACCGCTGCTGAAGCCAACGCTCCGGGCGGCCTCCATCTGTCCGCCGTCCACAGCCTGAATACCGGAGCGGATGATCTCCGCCACATAGGCGCAGCTGTTCATGCTCATAGCCACGATACCGGCGGCGAACCGGGAGAAGTTGGGAATCCAGGGAATGTTAGGAATGGTAATGCCGATCATGGGCAGACCGTAGAAAATAAACATAAGCTGCACCATCAGCGGCGTTCCGCGGACAAACTCGATGTACGCCACTGCGATCCACCGCAGGGGAGGGATGCGGCACATCCGCAGAGAAGCCATCAGGGTGCCCAGTATCGCGCCGAACAGAACGGAGAAGGCGGCGATGATGAGCGTGTTGACGATGCCTTCGGTGAAAAAGCTGTTGTAGCGTTCTATCAGCTTTGCCATGGTTTCCAAAAAGGCCATGGGAGAATTCCTCCTTGTTTGTGTGCCGGTATCCGGCAAATATCAGGCGGGCACGCGAGGAACCAGAGTTGGTTCCCCGCGCGTCCGTGCTTGGTTCTAATCAGAATCGGTATTTATTTTAAAGACCCATGCTGGCTGCCAGCTCCACAGCCTCGTCATAAGCTTTCAGGTAGCTGCCGTCATTGACCACCTGATCGATGACGGTGTTGACCTCTGCCAGCAGATCCTCGCTGCCCTTGGCGGCCACAACGGCCTTGCCGAAGGAGGCTTCCTCAGAGGTGAAGGCGAAGTTGGAGACTTCCAGACCGCCGTTGCTGGTGGCGATCAGAGATTCGCCCACAGCCTGATCCACCACCAGGCCGGCGATGTTGCCGTTCTGGACTTCCAGCGCCAGAGCAGGATACTTTTCCAACTCGAACAGCTCGCTGTCAGGCAGAGCGGTCTGAATCAGCTGAGACTGGATGGTGCCCTTCTGCGCGCCGACCTTCTGGCCTGCCAGAGATTCCTTGGTGGAATACAGGTCCGCGTTGCCTGCCTTTACAATGAGAAGCTGAGCGCTTTTCTCATACAGGTCGCTGAAGTCGATCTCCTCGGCTCTCTCAGGGGTCTTGGTGAAGGCGGCGATGCCCAGATCCACCTGACCGGACTTCACGGCGGGGATGATGCCGTCAAAGGACATATCCACCACTTCCAGTTCCACGCCCAGATGATCGGCGATCTGCTGGGCCAGCCACATATCGCAGCCTGCGAAGTTAGCATTCAGATCCTTGAACTCGTAGGGAGCGTACTGGGCTTCCGTACCCACTACCAGCTTGCCACTGGTCTTGACCTTTTCCAGCAGACTTGCCGCTGCGGCCGATTCTGCCGGGGTTTCCTCAGCCGGGGTGCTGTCCGCCGGAGCGGAATCTTCAGTTTTGCTGCCGCAGCCGGTCAGCAGAGACAGCATCATCATGGCGCCCAGCGCCAGAGACATGAGCTTTTTCCATGTATTCTTTTTCATATGATCCTCCAAATCCTGAGTGATTATTGAATCAACTCTGTTTATACGTATGATTATACGCAATATTCAGCTAAAATCAATAGGCAAACTGTATATAATCGAAAACTTGCTGAATGAATATTTATAAATATTCACAACATGCGAATAAATTGCCGTCAGAAGGACAGGCCCTCCATCCGGTCAAAGGCTTCCTTCAGGCGGTCCAGCCCCACCGTACACGCAATGCGGAAATGTCCGGCGCCGGTGCTGCCGAACAGCGTGCCGGGTGTGACCAGAACATGGGCCCGTTCCAGGAGCGCCTGACAGAAGTCCTCGGCGCTGAGGCCGGTTTTCTCAATGCCGGGGAAGAGGTAGAAGGTGCCCTTGGGCCGTACCAGACTGAGGTAGGGGATTTGCTCCATCCGGTCCGCCGCGTAGAAAATGCGGTCCCGGTAGGCCAGAACGTATTTCTCACGAATGGCCTGCCGGATCGCCAGCGCCTGTATGGCGGCCCGCTGGGAGATGGAGGGGGCCGTATAGATCAGGGAATTGTTGATGTTGCTCATGACCTCCAGTATCTCCGGCTCCGCGATGGCTACGCCCACCCGCCAGCCAGTCATGAGAAAATTCTTGGAAAAGCTGTTCAGGGTGATGACCCGGTGAGCGAGCCCCGGGATCGTGCGGAGGGGGATGAAGTCCCCCTCATAGAGATAGGTGGTATAGATCTCATCCGCCGCGATCAGCAGGTCATGCTCCTCCGCCACCCGGCCCAGCAGCTCCAGAGTGGAGCGGTCATAGCCCATGCCGGTGGGGTTGCAGGGATTGTTGAACACAATGAGCTTGGTGCGGGGGGTAATGGCCGCCCGGAGACGGGCTTCGTCAATGGCCCATCCCTCGCTTGCATAGGTGGGGACCTCCACGCACACTCCTCCGGCCAGTTCAGCCTGAGTGCGGTAGAGGGAGAAGTAAGGGGAAAAGACGATGACCTCGTCACCGGGGTCCAGAACGGACAGCATCACCAGCGCCATTCCCATGCTGCTGGAAGCGGTGACCAGAACGTGATCCGGGGAGAGAGGCTGCTTGAAATCCGTCTGCCATGCGTCACAGACGGAGCGGATCAGCTCCGGGTCGCCTTTCGGATCACCATAGTGGGTATATCCGGCTTTTGCTTCCCGAAAGGCAGTGTCGATGATGGCGTCATCGGTGATAAAGTCCGTGTCGCCGATGCTGAGATCAATGATATCCGAATACCGGGCCAGCGCGTCGGTGTCCAGACTCAGTCCGGCGTCGGAATTCTGAAATCGCTTGGCGATATATGATTTTACAGGTCTCATAGCGTTTCTCCTTTCACCCGGGGGATCACGGTGGACCCGTTGGGAATGATATAGGTGGATTTTCCGTCCAGTTCCGCGGCTTTCAGTAAGGCGTCCATATCGGAAAAGGCGTGGATCCCCATGGGGGCAACGGTCTGGGGATCAATGGAGGAATACATGAAAATGCGGTACCGCTGGGCCTGCTCACAGTTCAGGAAGAAGATGTAGCCCGCCACGGTGAAGGCCTCCCGCAGACGCTGCTCAATGGTGCCGTCCTGTAAATTCTTGCTCCAGTCGAAGTACTCGGCGGGGCCGCCGCCCTCCGGCGCTTCGATCATCAGAACCAGCGTACCGCCGGGCTTCAACGCGGATTCCACATTGTCAATGGTCTTGGTGCCCTGATAGAGGGAGATGTCCTTGGGAAAGCCGCCGCAGCTGGTGACCACGGCGTCTGCCCGGCAGGGAATATCCACCCGGTAAATGTCATCCACGGCAGTACAGGCCCGCTCCCAGGAGGTCAGATAGTGGCCGGAGAAGATATACGAGAGCTTCATGTCGGCGTTCATCACCAGATTTACCATGAAGAGGTTGTTCACCAGTGACGCCGCCTCGCACATATCCTCGTGCAGCGGGTTTCCCGCCAACACGCCGTTTCCGATGGCGGGATTGGTGCGGAGCTTGGTGCTGTCCAGCGAATAGGCGTGGTTGTGGCGAATGGTCTCCAAGCCGCTGATGCCGGGGAGGATGCTCTTCCGTCCGCCGCCGAAGCCGGCCATCACATGATGGGTGGCGGCGCCTAAACAGACCACCAGATCCGCTTCTGCGGCAGTGCGGTCGATCCACACCGGTGTCTCATGGGGCGTAGTGCCCAGATAGGCAAGATCCTTGGCCTCGCAGTCGTGATTCTTCACACGGACCCGGTTATAGACCCCGTCGGTGACCAGTGTCCGCAGTTCCTGCTCATCGCCGCCGATGTGAGTGCCGTTGGCCACCACGATGGTCAGATGCTCCGGCTGTACGCCGCATTCGTCGATAAGATAGTCAACGAGATGGGGGATCACCAGATCCTGCCGCATCCAGAATCGGGTCATGTCACTGATCACCAGCGCCACCCGATCTCCGGGGCGGACCCGCTGGCGCAGAGGCGCGCTGTCGATGGGCTGCTCCAGCGAGGCGAACAGGGCAGAACGGATGTCGCTGATGGGCGGCGTCTCTGTTCCATGCAGCTCCGCCAGAATATCCGCTTCGTTCAGGGAAAGGGACACAGACCCATGTCCATATTTAAAGTTGTAGGTTTTCATAAGCAACCTCCTATGAAGACACATGAATAATAATTCATTATACACGTCAAAATTGAATGTTCAATAAGGAATCTGCCGCCGCTTCACCAAAATTCGGCGTTGTTCAGCGGAGGGCTTTTGTGTTTTTTTGACAAGGGAAGGTCAAAGAAAAAACCGTCCGTCCGGAAATCCAGACGGGCGGCTGGATCAGCGGTGCAGATAAGCGTCAATATCAAAGGGTTGCAATGCAGTAGTGGATTTCAGATATAAGGGATGGTGGGGATGGCCGGATTTCAGAAGCGGCCCGGCGGTGAACCATTGAGCGTTTGCGGCCTGACCGTCAGCGGCGAAATCCCGCATACAGTCCATGAGGTAATCCCGCTTTTCGATGATGTTCCCCCAGGCGGCCCAGATAGCAGGGGTCTCCGAAAGGGAGAGAAGATAGCGGAAGGCTTTCCGGTTCTCTTCGTGGAGAGCGCTGTTGCACACCCGCTCCATATCGTCCGGCCGGGTGGCCCGCTGGGCGTAGACATTGAACATGAGAAAGCTGTCATAGCCGTTGTTCAGGGCGATGCGCTGGGCGGACTGCAGGGTGGGGTCCAGCGCGTCCGGCGCGGCGGTGGAGGGGTTGATCCCCACGCAGATCAGAGGCTTTTGGCCCCGGGTGCCCAGAATATAACGGTATTCGGAATAGGTGTTGGGCACATAGAGCCAGCGGCTCACATCGTAATCCGGGGAGGGGCGCAGGGCGGCGTCCAGCGCCGGATCAAACAGCTCGAGGGCCACGGTATCCGTGGTGCCCTGTGGAATATGGGGCATGACGATCACTCCTGTATGTCAGAATTCATAGCGAAGCCATTGTAGCATGGCGGCGAAAAAAAGGCAATCGGGTCTGTTTTTGGCGGCGGCGTTGTGATAGAATAGGAAAAAAACAAACTGTGGGAGGTCACTATGCTGACGATCTTGATCGGCCGTGCCAAAACGGGAAAATCGGATACCATGCTGCGGCGGATGGCGGAGCTTGGAGAGAGCAGCCAGCAGATCCTGCTGGTGCCGGAGCATGCCTCCCATCAGGCGGAGGTGGACGTGTGCCGCGCCTGCGGCGATACCGCCAGCCGTCATGCCGAGGTGCTGAGTTTTCGGCGGCTGGGCGAGCGGGTGCTGAGCATCACCGGCGGCATCGCGGACGTGACGCTGGATAACGGCGGCAAGCTGCTGACCCTCCAGCGGGCGCTGCTGGAAACGGCCCCTCAGATGACCGTATACCGGAAGCCCTCGCAGAAGGTGGGCTTTCTGGAACAGATGCTGGCGCTGTTCGACGAACTGCGAAGCTACGAGGTGACCCCGGAGATCCTGTACCAGCAGGCGCAGGACATAGACGGCGCCACCCATGACAAGCTGACGGATCTGAGTCTGCTCTACGCCGCCTATGAGGCCCGGCTCCGCCGTCCCGGTCTGGACGCACGGGACCGGATGACCAAGCTCTGCGACCATTTGGAGGAGTCCGGCTATGTGCGGGGCAAGGACATTTTCATCGACGGCTTTACCTATTTCAACGCGCAGGAGCGGCGGGCGCTGGCGATTTTTCTGCGGCAGGCCCGGTCTGTCACGGTCACGCTGTTAGGGGAGGTCAACAGCCGGGAGGAGATCTTTGAACCCACGCTGAAAACCATGTCCATGCTGGAGCGGTTGGCCGCTTCCGAGGGAAAGCCTGTAAAGCTACTATCCTTAACAAATAATGACTCATCGGCCCTTGGACATTTGGAGCGCCATTTCTTCGGGGAGAATCTGCCCTACGAGGGCGACAGCACCGCCATCCGGCTCCGGGAGGCCGCCACTGTCTATTCCGAGGTGGAGCAGACCGCCGCCGACATCCGCCGTCTGTTGGCGGCGGGGAAGTGCCGCTGCCGGGACATCACCGTGGCGGCCCGGAATATGACGGAGTACGCCGGGACCATCGAAACGGTGTTTGAGCGGTACGGTATCCCGGTGTATCTCAGCCGCCGCAGCGACATTCTGGAAAAGCCGGTGCTGAGCCTGCTGACCGGCGTGCTGTCCTCCATCTCCAACGGCTATGAGTACGAGGATATGTTCCGCTGGCTGAAAACCGGTTTGGCGGGCCTGACGGCAGAAGAATGTGACCTGCTGGAAAACTATGTTCTGAAATGGGACATTCACGGACAGGCGTGGCTCCGGGACGAGGACTGGACGGAAAACCCGGACGGCTACGGCGCGCCGTGGAACGACCGGCGGCAGGCCGTGCTGACGCAGGTAAATCAACTGCGCCGCCGGGTGCGGGAGCCGCTGGAGCGTCTGGCGGCGGGCTTGAAGGCCGGGGAGACGGCCCGGGACTATGTAGAGGCCCTGTACGGTTTCATGGAGGAGCTGAAACTGGAAACGGCCCTGACGGAGCGGATGCATGCGCAGGCGGAAGCGGGCCGGATGCAGGAGGCGGAGGAGACCGCTCAGCTTTGGGAGATCCTCTGCGGTGTGCTGGATCAGTTTGTGGAAATTTTAGGGGAAGAACACTTGGAACAGAGCGAGTTTGAGCGGCTGTTCCGACTGGTGCTGACCCAGTACAGCGTGGGTACCATCCCCGTGGCACTGGATCAGGTGTCCGTCAGCGAGATCACCCGGAACGACCGGCATACCACAAGCTACCTCTTTTTGCTGGGAGCCAATGACCACGTGCTGCCGGACCCCGGTCAGAGCGGCGGCCTGCTGAACGAGGATGACCGTCAGGCGCTGGCCCTCCGGGGCGTCGAGCTGGCCCCCACCGGCATGGAACGGATGGGCATTGAACTGCAAAACCTCTACGCTGCGCTTGCCCAGCCCACGGCGGGCCTGACGGTGAGCTATCCGGTGACGGATGTTTCCGGCAGCGAACTGCGCCCCGCGTTTGTGGTGGAGCGGCTGCGGAAACTATTCCCGGAGCTGTGTGTGGAACACGAGCGAGCTGACAAGGCATATCGCCTGTCAGCCGTTGAACCTGCGCTGGAAATGGCGGGACAGGACCCCGACGGCCCCCTGTGGCGATATTTTCAGCAGGAGCCGGACTGTGCCCGGCATTTAAGCGCCATGGAGCGGGCCGCCGCGGCCCGACGGGGCAGTCTGTCTCCCGCCGCAGTCCGGGCCATTTACGGAGAGCGGGTTTCCATGACCGCCTCCCGGCTGGAACGGATGCGCTCCTGCCACTTCGCCTACTTCATGGAGTACGGTCTGCGGGCCAAGCCCCGGGAACCGGCCTCCTTCGACGCACCCCAGATCGGCACGTTTCTCCACTATCTGCTGGAAAACGTCACCCGAGACGTACTGGGGCAGGGCGGCTTTGCTGCGGTGGATAACAAAGAACTTCACCGCCTGACCCGACAATATATCGACCAATACGCGGAACAGGAGCTGCACAATTTCCAGAACCGTACCCCCCGGTTCCGGTATCTGTTCAACCGTCTGCGGACCAACGCCTACGCTATCATTGACCAGGTGGCGGAGGAACTGCGCCACTCGGATTTTGTCCCCATGGCCTTCGAACTGGGGTTCGGAGGGAAGGACGGAACACTGCCCGCCGTCACCATTTCCCGTCCGGACGGGGAACTGCGGGTAGGCGGCAAGGTGGACCGGGTGGACGGCTGGATCAGGGACGATAAGCTGTACCTCCGGGTGGTGGACTACAAATCCGGCAAGAAGAAATTCGATCTGGCCAACGTCCGCATGGGACTGGATATTCAGATGCTGCTGTACCTCTTTGCCCTGCAAAAGGAAGGGGCGGAATTTTTCGGAAAAGAGATTGAACCGGCAGGCGTGCTGTATCTCCCCGCACGGGACGAGATTTTGCCGGCGGAGCGGGGCATCTCTCAGGAAGCTCTGCAAAAGGAGCGGGAAAAGACACTGAAGCGCTCCGGACTTCTCTTGGAGGACCCGGCGGTGTTACAGGCCATGGAGCATGAGGCCCTGACGGAGCCCCATTATCTGCCGCTGCGGGTCGGCAAGGACGGAAATCTCTCCGGGAGCCTCGCCTCCGCCGCCCGGCTGGGGAAGCTGGGCACGTATGTGGACAAATTGCTGGGCCAGATCTCCGACGAGCTGCGCAGCGGCAACATCGACGCGGATCCCTGCTGCCACAGCGAGGAGGACAGCCAGTGCCGTTTCTGCGACTGGGTCTCCGCCTGTCAGTTCCGGGATGGCCGGGATCGGGATCGTCTGCGGTACATCCTGCCGGTAAAACCGGAGGAATTTTGGAAAGAACTTGAGGAAGGAGGCGGTGACCCATGGCAAAGCTGAAGCTGACGGAGCAGCAGCAAGCGGCGGTGGAAAACCGGGGCGGCAGCCTGCTGGTGTCTGCCGCCGCCGGGTCCGGCAAGACGAAGGTGCTGGTGGAGCGGCTGTTCCGATACGTGACGGAGGACCACTGCCATATCGATGATTTTCTCATCATCACCTACACGAAGGCTGCCGCCGCCGAGCTGCGGAGCAAGATCGCCGCCGAACTGTCCAAACGGATGGCGGAGACCCCGGAGGACCGACACCTCCGCAGCCAGCTTTTGCGGGTGTATCAGGCGGACATCAAGACCGTGGACGCCTTCTGCACGGCGCTGCTGCGGGAGAACACCCATCTTCTGGCACAGGAGGGAGAGCGCTATACCCTGACGCCGGACTTTCGGGTGCTGGACGAAAATGACGCAAAGCTCCTGCGCCAGCGGGTGCTGACCCGGGTACTGGAGCGGTTTTACGAGGAACTGGACGAGGGCGGCGCGCTGCTGGCGGATACGCTGGGCGCGGGCCGGGATGACAGCGCCCTGGAGGATCTGGTGCTGGAAACCTACGAAAAGCTGCAAAGTCACGCCGATCCTGAACACTGGCTCGCGGAAAATCGGACGATCTGGGAAAATCGGAGCGGGGACTTCGACGAAACGCCCTACGCCGCCGAGCTGCTGGCGGTCATCCGTCGAAAGGGATTTCACCACATGGAGGCGCTGCGACAAGCGGGACAGTCCACCGTGGGCGGGGATCTCTATAAGGGATATGGCGAAAAATTTCTGCGGGCCAGCCACAGCTTCGCACCCTTGGCGGCAGCACAGAACTGGGAAGCCGCCCGCATTTCTCTGGATGGACTGGAATTCCTCCGGCTCACCACGCCGAAGGGAATGGCGGATGATCCGGAGGTCGTGAGACTGAAGGGGCTGTGGGAGAACGCTAAAACTGCCGCCAAAAAGCTGGCTCCCATGCTGGCGGTCAGCGATACGGAGGCTATGGAGGACCTTCAGACCATGGCCCCAGCCATGACAGCCCTTTTGAAGCTGACGGCGGACTTTTCCGACGCGTACCGGACGGAAAAGCTGCGGATGAACTGCGCCGACTTCTCCGATCAGGAGCATCTGGCCCTTCGCCTGCTGGTGGAGCGGAACGGCGCGCCTACGGAACTGGGCCGTCAGGTGGCGGGCCGCTACCGGGAGATCCTGGTGGACGAATATCAGGATACCAACGAGGTGCAGAACGCCATTTTCCGGGCGGTGTCCCGTGAAGGCAAAAACCTCTTTACTGTAGGGGATGTAAAGCAGAGTATTTACCGGTTCCGGTTGGCGGACCCTACGATTTTTCTTGACAAGTACCGCCGCTTCACACCTGCTGAAAATGCGGCGGAAGGGGAGAACCGCAAAATTCTGCTGTCCAAAAACTTCCGCTCTCGGGGAGAGATTTTGGACGCGGCCAATTTCGTCTTCTCCAACATCCTGTCGGCGGAGATGGGAGAGATGGAATACGGCGAGGACGAGTCCCTCCACTTTGGCGCGGAGTACTACCCGCCCCGGAAGGACTGCGAGACGGAATTCCACCTCATCTCCGCCCACCAGAAGTCGGCGGCAAATGAGCGCCCGGTGAAACGGCTGCTGGCGGAGGCCCGGTTCACGGCGCAGCGTATCCGTCAGCTTTTGGATGAGGGCTATCCCGTCACCGGGGAGGACGGCACGCTGCGGCCCTGCCGCCCGGAGGACATCGTGATCCTGATGCGCTCTCCGGGGAGCCGGTCCGCCGCCTTCGCTCAGGCGCTGGCGGAGCGGGATGTGCCCTGCTCCTTTGAGGAAAGCGGCGATTTCTACCAGACCCCGGAGATCTCTGTCACGCTGGCCCTGTTGGAGATCGTCGACAATCCCCGGCAGGATGTGCCGCTGATCGCCGTGCTCCGCTCCCCGGTGTTCGGCTTTACGCCGGACCGTCTGGCGGAGATCCGCAGCCGTGACCGGGAGGGAGACTTCTATGACGCTCTGCTGGCGGACGGCGGCGAGGACGTACAAGCGTTCCTGACAACGCTGACCGGACTGCGGGACGCGGCGGCAGACATGAACGTGTGCCGCCTGCTGTGGCACATCTACAATACGCTGCATCTGCCGGGCATCTTCGGCGCGATGGATGAGGGCGGCGTCCGGCAGGAAAATCTGGTAGCCCTGACCCGCCATGCCGAGCGCTTTGAGAGCAGCGGCTACCGGGGGCTGTTCGCCTTCATCACACAGCTCCGGCGGCTCATTGATGCTGGGCAGGCTCCCGCCGTGAAAACCGCTGGGGGGAACGGCGGCGTTCAGATGATGAGTATTCACAAATCCAAGGGCCTGGAATTTCCCATCGTGTTCCTCTGCGATTTGGAGCACGCCTTTTCCCGGCAGGATTTCGATACGCCGGTGCTGGTGCACCCGGCACTGGGCCTTGGCCCTCTGTGCATCGACCTGAAGCGGAAGATCCGCTATCCCACCATGGCCCGACTGGCGCTGGAAGAAAAGCTTCGCCGTGAAAATCTTGCGGAGGAACAGCGAATCCTGTATGTGGCCATGACCCGGCCAAAGGAAAAGCTGATTTTGGTAGACGCGCTGTACGGCGCGGAAAAGCGCCTTCAAAAGCTGACCGCCGCCGCGGCCTGTCCCGTGATGCCGGAGGTTGTGGCGGAGGGGAAGTGCTTCGGAGATTGGATCTTACTGCCGCTGCTGTGCCGCCCGGAGGCCGCGCCTCTGCGGGATATGGCCGGGGTGATGGCAGGCGGCCTATATACCGGCGATACCGCCCCATGGCAGGTGTTCATCCATGACGGCGATGACTTCGGATGGGCGCCCGGAGCGGCTGTGTCCGACACGGAGAAGGATGCAGGAGAAACGCTCTTTGACCCGGCGCTGTTGACCTTCCGGTATCCCTATCAGCGGGAAACAACTCTCCCCGCCAAACTCACCGCCACGCAGCTAAAGGGCCGGGCGCTGGATCAGGAGATCGCGGAAGATGCCTACCACACGCCCTATATCCGGCCCCTTGTCCAGCCGAAATTCCGCCGGGAGAAGAAGGGACTGACACCGGCGGAGCGGGGCACCGCCACCCATCTTGTCTTGCAGTATCTGGATCTGCAAAATTTGGATGTGCCCGGACAGGTGGAAAAGCTGCGGCTGGAAGCCAAGCTGACGGCGGAGCAGGCGGCGGCTGTGGACGTACCCGCTCTGCGGCGCTTTCTGGAATCCCCGCTGGCTGAGGAAATGCGGCAGGCGGAAACGGCGGCGCGGGAGTATCGGTTCACGGTGCTGATGCCGGCCCGGGATTATGACCCGGCAGCCGCGGAGGAGGACAGCATCCTGCTGCAAGGTGTGGTGGACTGCTGGTTTGAAACGCCCAAGGGCGTCACGGTGGTGGACTTTAAGACCGACTTCGTACAGACGGAGGAAGATGTGGCACAGCACGCGGAGTTGTACCGGGGCCAGCTGGCGGCGTACTCTCTGGCGCTGGAACGGGTGCTGGAAAAGGCGGTGACACGGAAGGCACTGTACTTCCTGCAAGCCGGAAAAACCGTGGAAATCTCGTGATTTCAAGCTTTTTCGCAAAAACCGGAAAAAATGCTTGCAATCTGTGTTCCGATGTGATATGCTTATTTAGCTTTTGTGGGGTGAAAGCTCCATAGAGGTAGTTTTGTACCAGAAAGAGGTGAACGAGAGCAATGAAGGAAGGAATCCATCCCAATTATCAGCAGACTACGATTACTTGCGCCTGCGGTAATGTGATTGAGACAGGTTCTACCAAGAGTGATATCAAGGTGGAAGTCTGCTCGAAGTGTCACCCCTTCTTCACTGGCAAGCAGAAGCTGGTCGATACCGGCGGACGCGTGGCCAAGTTCAACAAGAAGTTCGGCCTGAACAAGTAAGCCTGTACACTTCGTCACATCCAGCAGTGGTCTGCATCCGCAGACCACTGCTTTTTTATTGCATTTTTTCAAAATTCGGATATACTGGACACATCAATGAAATGGGAAACCCATTTGACACGGGGCCTCCCAAACGCAAGGAGAGACACATTTGTTACCGAAAAAGGAAGAAATTCGAGATAAAGTTGTATTGGTAGGCCTGAACTCCCCGGTTTTGCGGGAGGACAGCGCCACCGAGGAAAGTATGGACGAGCTGTCCGCTCTGGTGGAGACCGCCGGCGGCGAGACTGCCGGCATCGTTCTCCAGAATCGGCCCGCGCCGGATCCTCGCACCTTCATCGGGGAGGGGAAGGTGGCGGAGGTGCAGCTTTACGTTGAAAATGTAGGCGCGACCATGGTCATTTTCGACAATGACCTTTCCCCCTCCCAGCAGCGGGTGCTGACGGAGCTGCTGGGCGTTCAGGTGTTGGACCGCTGCGGCCTGATCCTGGATATTTTCGCTCAGCGGGCAAAAACCAAGGAGGGCCGCTTGCAGGTGGAGCTGGCCCAGTACCGCTATCTGCTGCCCCGGCTGATCGGTATGTGGAGCCATCTGGAGCGTCAGGGCGGCACCAGCGGCAAGGGGCCTATCGGCTCCAAGGGCCCCGGCGAGACGCAGCTGGAAACGGACCGCCGTCTGATCAACAAGAAGATCGACAAGATCCGGGCGGATCTGGAAGAGGTACGTCGTGTCCGGGCCACCCAGCGACAGCAGCGGCAGAAGAACGAGATCCCGGTGGTGGCCATCGTTGGCTATACCAATGCGGGCAAATCTACCTTGCTGAACCAGCTTACCGGCGCTGCGATCCCGGCCAATAACCGGCTGTTCGACACGCTGGACACCACCAGCCGCCTGCTGACGGTCAGCGATACAATGGATGTGGTGGTGTCCGATACCGTTGGCTTCATCCGCAAGCTGCCCCATCAGCTGGTGGAGGCGTTCAAGGCCACACTGGAGGAATTGGAGTATGCCGACCTGCTGCTCCATGTTATCGACGTGTCCAACCCGGAATGGCAGCATCAGGCGGAGGTCGTGGAGAAGCTGATCGTGGAACTGGGAGCCAATGAGATCCCCCGCATCGACGTATTCAATAAGTGCGACCGTGTGGAGGCCGGTGACCTGCGGCCCCACGGCGCTGACATCTGCTCCATCTCCGCCCGGACCGGTGAGGGCGTGGACCGTCTGCTGGAAATGATCGACCGGCGGCTGGACAAGGGCACCCGCCGGGTGACCATCCACCTGCCGTATGACAAGGGCAGCCTGCTGGATATGCTGTACCGGGAGGCTAAGGTGGAATCCGTGGAATACAGCGAGACCATTGACATTGTGGCGGTGTGCCCGCCCAAGGTGCTGGGCCAGATCGGAGACTATACCCCGGACTGGACGCCGCCGAAAGAGGACTGGGAATGATCACGCTGAAAACGCGGCGGCTGCTCCTCGCCCCCTGGCGGGAGGAGGATGCCGAGGCATTGTACGCTCTGGCGTCGGACCCGGAGATCGGACCCATGTGCGGCTGGGAACCTCACGGAAGCGTGGAGGAAAGCCGGGAGGTCATCCGGGATGTGTTCAGCGCGCCGGAGGTCTGCGCGATTCTCAGCAGAGAGAGCGGCACACTGCTGGGAGCGGTGGGCCTTCAGCCGTCATCGGAGATTTTTCCGGAGCTTTCTGCCACAGAGCAGCGGGAGATGGGCTATTGGCTGGGACGGCCGTATTGGGGCCATGGCGTTATGACGGAGGCTGCAACAGAACTGCTGCGCTTCGGCTTTGAGACGCTGGGGCTGGAAGCCGTCTGGTGCTCGCATTATGACTGGAACAGCCGGTCTCGTCGGGTCATTGAGAAGTGCGGCTTCCGCTATCAGTTCACGAAAGAGACAACGAATGTCATCGGAATGACCAACAAAACGGTATTTTACGCCTTGAAAAAGGAAGAATGGCTGGCTTTTTCCGGTGAAAAGGAGTTTGCATGACGGAGTACATCGTCCCCTATCAGGACGCCGAGAGCGAGTTTACGGAAAAGCGCTCCCGCTTCATCACCCACCTCTACAAGGTGGAGACGGAGGCGGAGGCCCGGGCCCGCATCGAGGAAATGAAAAAGAAATACTATGACGCCCGGCACAACTGCTGGTGCTACCTCCTGCAAGAGGGCGGCGTGGTCCGCTACTCCGATGACGGCGAGCCGCAGGGCACGGCGGGCCAGCCTATGCTGAACGTGTTCCAGCGGCAGGAGGTCTGGAATGTGTGCTGCGTTGTGACCCGGTACTTCGGCGGCGTACTGCTGGGAGCCGGGGGGCTGACCAGAGCCTACACCAAGGGAGCCGCTGATGCGCTGACCGCCGCCGGGATCGCCCGGATGGGGCTTTGGACGCTATGGGACGTGCCCTGCACTTATCCGCTGCTGGAGCGGATGAAGCTGGAGGTGGCCGCCACCGGCGGCGTGGTCCGGGACGCGGAATACGGCGCGGACATCACCCTCCGGACGGCATTTCCCGCCGGGGCTGCGGAAACGTTCCAGCTCCGGCTGACGGAGCTTTCCGCCGGGAGCCTGACCATGACGGCGGCAGGGGAGGAGTTTTTGCCGGGACCCCGGGAGGAAGCAAACTGACAACTGCTCCGTGACTTTTCAACGTTTCAGCTGAAAACGCCGGATTTTCCTTGCATTTTCTCCATAGCTTCTGTATAATGCCAATTTATGATAGATTTTTTCAGGAAGGACTGACAGCAATGGCTGACGAGATCAAGACCACGGCGGCGGAGGCCCCCGAAAGCCGCAATTTCATCCACACGTTTATTGAGGAGGATATTGCCCAGGGCGGACAGTTTGAAGGCATGACCGTCCATACCCGGTTTCCGCCGGAGCCCAACGGCTATCTGCATATCGGCCACTGCAAGGCCCTGACCATCGACTTCGGCACCGCTGAGAAGTTCGGCGGATTGTGCAACCTGCGGATGGATGACACCAACCCTACCAAAGAGGACGAGGAGTTCGTGGAGGCCATCAAGGAGGACATCCACTGGCTTGGCTTCGACTGGGGTGACCGCTTCTTCTACGGCTCCGACTATTTTGAGGAGGATTACCGTCAGGCGGTGGGCCTTATCAAAAAGGGTCTTGCCTATGTGTGCGAACTGTCTCCCGAGGAGTTCCGGGCCCACCGGGGAGACATCGGCGTTCCTGCCACGTCTCCCTACCGGGACCGTCCTGTGGAGGAGAGCCTGGATCTGTTCGCCCGGATGCGGGCAGGGGAGTTCCCCAACGGTTCCATGACCCTGCGGGCCAAGATCGACCTGGCCAGCGGCAACTTCAATATGCGGGACCCCGTTATCTACCGGATCAACCACATGCACCATCACCGTCAGGGGGACAAGTGGTGCATCTATCCCATGTATGACTTCGCCCATCCCATTCAGGACGCGCTGGAGGGCATTACCCACAGCCTGTGCTCTCTGGAATTTGAGGCCCACCGTCCCCTGTACAACTGGGTCATCGAGCATTGCGACCTGCCTGCCCATCCCCGTCAGATTGAGTTCGCCCGTCTTGGCATCGACCACACGGTCATGAGCAAGCGCAAGCTCCGCAAACTAGTGGAGGAAGGCCGGGTCTCCGGCTGGGACGATCCCCGGATGCCCACTCTCTGCGGTCTGCGCCGCCGGGGCTACACCGCCCGGTCCATCCGTAATTTCTGCGACCGCATCGGCGTGGCCAAGTCTGCCAACGTGGTGGAATACGGCTTCCTGGAGCACTGCCTCCGGGAGGACCTGAACGAGACTGCCCAGCGGGTGATGGCTGTTCTGCGGCCCATCAAGCTGACCATCACCAACTATCCCGCCGGTAAGACGGAGACCGTCACCGTGGAGAACAATCCGCTGGACCCCTCTGCCGGGACCCGGGAAGTACCCTTCTCCGGCAGCCTGTGGATCGAAGCCGATGACTTTATGGCTGAGCCGATCCCCAAGTATAAGCGTCTGACCCCCAACGGCCCGGAGTGCCGCTTGAAGGGTGCGTATCTCATCAAGTGCGTCGGCTATGAGACGGATGAAAACGGTAATGTGACCGAGATCGCTGCCGAGTATGACCCCGACAGCCGGGGCGGCGACCCCGCCGACGGCCGGAAGGTGAAGGGCGCGACCATTCATTGGGTGGACGCCGCCACCGCCGTGGACGCCGAGGTGCGGCTCTATGACAACCTGTTCACCGACGCCAACCCCGACGCCGCCGACAAGGACTTCATCGAGTGCCTGAATCCCGGCTCTCTGGAGGTCCTGACGGACTGCAAGGTGGAGGCCGGTCTGGCCGCCGCCGCGGACCGCTACGCCGAAAGCCACGAGGGCGGAAAGACGGCTCCCGGCTACCAGTTCATGCGTCTGGGCTACTTCTGCCTGGATAACAAGGATACCAAGGCGGGCCATCCGGTGTTCAACCGCAGCGTCAGCCTGAAGGATAGCTTCAAAAAGTAAGCCAAATAAAAGGTCTGTCCCGATTTCGGGGCAGACCTTTTTTGCTCAGTCAATCTTCAGGGGCTTTTTCAGGTTGTAGAAGGTGAAGGTGCCGGTGCCATCCAGATTTCCGTCCTGATCTGTGATCCGGATGTCGAATACGCAGACGGTGCCGCCGTGCTTGGCCTCTCTGGCCTCGGCTGTCAGAACGTCGCCTGCCTTGGCTGCACGCATGAAATTGTACTGGGCGTTCAGCGTCACCGCCTGTTCGCCGTAAGCCGCCATGGCGGAGCCGGCGGCGTTATCCGCCATGGAGAAGAACAGGCCGCCATGGGCTACGTCCACGGGATTCAGATCGTCCTCCGTTACGGTCTTGACTACCTTGGCATAGCCGGGGGACAGCTCCGTTACCGTGATGCCGACCCGTTGACAGAAGCGGTTGCGGGCGTTGCGGTATTCCAGAATTTTTTGCATATCCATTTGCAGGAACTCCTCAACATGATTTTGCCCCATTTTACACGCTTTGACAGAAAAGGTCAAACGAAAACAGAAGAAAATGCTCAAAAACCGTTTCGTTTCGCTTGCAACCGCGCGGTGGAATACAGAATTGACCGCCGGAGCAGCGCTCCGGCGGTTTTTCTCCTATAAGTGCTTGCGGATGGTGTTGATAGCCCCTTTTTCCAACCGGCTCACCTGCGCCTGAGAGATGCCCACCTCGGCGGAGACCTCCATCTGGGTCTTGCCCTCGTAGAACCGCAGGGACAGGATGCGCCGCTCCCGTGGGTCCAGCAGCTTCATGGCATCCTTCAAGGCGATGCGCTCTGTCCAGCGCTCGTCGGTATTTTTCGTGTCGCTGACCTGATCCATGACGCAGATGGCATCCCCGCCACTGTCATAGATCGGCTCGTACAGAGAGACCGGGTCCACGATGGCGTCCATGGCAAAGACAACCTCCTCCCGGGGAATATCCAGCACCTTGGCGATCTCCTCCACCGTCGGCTCTTTCTGGTTTTCCGCCATGAGGTGTTCCCGGGCCTGCAAGACCCGGTAGGCGGTGTCCCGCATGGAGCGGGAGACCCGGATGGCGCTGTTGTCCCGGAGGTAGCGGCGAATCTCGCCTACGATCATGGGCACACCGTAGGTAGAAAACTTTACCGGCTGGGAAATATCGAAATTGTCAATGGCCTTGATGAGCCCTACGCAGCCAACCTGAAACAGATCGTCCACGCTTTCACCTCGCCCCGCGAACCGCTGGATCACCGACAGCACCAGCCGCAGATTCCCCTCGATCAGTTCTTCACGGGCCTGCCGGTCCCCGGCCTTGCTGCGGCGGAGCAACTCCATGGTCTCACTGCTTTTCAGGACCTTCAGCTTTGCCGTGTTGACCCCTGCGATCTCCACTTTCCCCTGCATATATCCGCCTCCTGCCGTTAAGCTCGACGGAGTCAGTATGCCCCTGCCGCGTTTTTCCTATACGGGAGGTTTTTGCCGATTCCGGCGGCATAGGACAGTCCCGGATCGGCATACCATTTTTTGAAAGGGGGCGGCGTAGATGCGGATACGGGAACTGCGGCGGAAAGAGGTCATCAACATTACGGACGGCGGGCGGCTGGGCTTTGTGGGGGACGTGGACCTCCGGATGCCGGACGGCCAGACGGCAGCCCTGATCGTCTACGGTCCCGCCCGTTTTTTCGGGCTGTTCGGCAGGGGAGAGGAGTACTACGTCCCGTGGGACAGTATCCAGCGGATCGGGGATGACATCATCCTCATCGACAAGCCCGCCCAGCACCGGGACCCGGCGCTGGAACGCCGCCGGCGGAAAAAATTCCGATAAAAAACAGCTCAACGTGGAATTTTCGGAGAAACGCCGAAAATTTCACGTATTTTTTGGAAATAATTCTTGCAATCCGTTTCACGTTGTGCTATGATAATTCAGCATTCCGCATGGCTGCGGACTCTTTGTTTGTGCCCATTTGTAAAAAACGGGTTAGCAGAGGGGAGGAAACAGCCAGAGGTACAAACTAAATTTTTGGAGGAAATCAAACTATGGCAAGTGTCGTATCCATGAAGTCCCTGCTGGAGGCAGGCGTCCATTTCGGTCACCAGACCCGTCGCTGGAACCCCAAGATGGCTCCCTATATCTACACCGAGCGCAACGGTATCTATATCGTTGACCTGCAGAAGACCGTGAAGAAGCTGGAGGAGGCTTACGCTTTCGTCCGTCAGCTGTCTGAGAACGGCCAGTCCCTGCTGTTCGTCGGCACCAAGAAGCAGGCTCAGGAGGCCATCAAGGAAGAGGCTACCCGCTGCGGTCAGTACTATGTCAACGCTCGTTGGCTGGGCGGCATGATGACCAACTTCAAGACCATGCGTACCCGCGTGGACCGTCTGAACCAGCTGAAGGCCATGCAGACTGACGGCACCTTCGATATGCTGCCCAAGAAGGAAGTCATGAAGCACCTGGGCGAGATCGAGAAGCTGGAGAAGTATCTCGGCGGCGTGAAGGACATGAAGAAGCTGCCCGGCGCTCTGTTCATCGTGGATACCCGCAAGGAGCGCAACGCCATTGCTGAGGCTCACAAGCTGGGCATCCCCGTGGTGGCTATCGCCGATACCAACTGCGATCCCGACGAGATCGACTATGTGATCCCCGGCAACGATGACGCCATCCGCGCCATCAAGCTGATCGCTTCCGTCATGGCCAACGCCATGCTGGAGGGCAAGCAGGGCGAGCAGATGGACGAGGCCGCTGAGGCCCCCGCTGCCGAATAAACCAAGACTCTGCGGGAGCGCAAGCTCCGATACTATATAAATTGGAGGAAAAAGATTATGGCTTTTACCGCTGCTGATGTAAAGACCCTGCGCGAAATGACCGGCGTGGGCATGATGGACTGTAAGAAGGCTTTGACCGCTTCCGACGGCGACATGGACAAGGCCGTTGAGTTCCTACGTGAAAAGGGCCTGGCCGCCTCCGCCAAGAAGGCTGGCCGTGTTGCCGCCGAGGGCATGGCTTACGCCGCTGTCATCGACGGCGTGGGCGTGGTCGTTGAGGTCAACGCCGAGACCGACTTCGTGGGCAAGAATGAGAAGTTCGTGGACTTTGTCAAGGGTGTTGCCGCTACCGTGGCCGCCAACAAGCCCGCCGACCTGGAGGCCCTGATGGCCTGCAAGTACAACGGCACCGACCTGACTGTTGAGCAGCAGCAGCAGGAGATGGTCCTCGTCATCGGCGAGAACATCAAGGTGCGCCGCTTCGCCATCTTCACTGATGGCGTGTCCGTTCCCTATATCCATGCCGGCGGCAAGATCGGCGTGCTGGTGAACCTGAAGGTGGAGGGCGATATTGACGCCACCGCCGTGGGCAAGGACGTTGCCATGCAGATCGCCGCTCTGAATCCCCGTTTCTGGGACAAGTCTCAGGTTTCTCAGGACGTGCTGGACGAGGAAAAGAAGATCATGATGGTCCAGATGGAGAATGATCCCAAGATGGCCAACAAGCCCGAGCAGGTCCGCGAGAAGATCGTCATGGGCAAGATGAACAAGTTCTACTCCGAGAACTGCCTGCTGCAGCAGGAGTTTGTCCGCGGCGATGTGTTCACCGGCACTGTCGAGCAGTATATCGCTGACGCTGCCAAGAAGCTGGGCGGCAAGATCACCTTCGTGGACGCCATCCGCTTTGAGAAGGGTGAAGGCATCGAGAAGAAGCAGGAGAACTTCGCTGAGGAGATCGCCAAGATGGTCAAGGGCTAAGCCCAACACCGAATATCGTCTGAAAAAGGACAGCCGCATTGCGGCTGTCCTTTTTGCTTCGATCACGATGACGGCAGAAATCAAGATCCGTCAGAGAAACCGCCTCCGTGTTTGGCAGAGCCAAACATGGGGACGGTTTCGTAGTTTTGCCCGTGTTGGATCGGTCTTTTGAGCGGGGAGCGGCAAGCATGGTCAGTTTTCCAGCTCTGCCGGAGTTTTGGGATAGTCGGCGTAATAGCCATCGTTGGGATTTGCCAGGTAGTACCGCAGCAGCTTGGCCCAACCGGTTTCTTCTGCCGTCAAGGCATTGGCATTGATGGCGGCGTCCAGAGCGGAGACTGCTGTCTCGCAGTCGGCGGGGTAGTAGTCTGCACCGTAGGCGGTGCCTCCCATAATCAGAGTCTGCACCGCCTCATCATCGGCAGTGCTGCGGGCCAGCGCCTTGGCATAAGCCACCGGATCAGAAAAGAGAGCCCGAGAGAGGAGATAGCAGTAATCCTCCGCGTAAGCGCCGTCGATGCCGTGCGCAGCATAACCGCGCTGAATGAAATAAATATCACCACTGGAGTAGTGTTCCTGTTGGGAGAGCCAATCCAGCAAGGCAAATATGGTGCCACTGCTGTCGATACCGCCCAACGCTCCGAATTCCTGCCAATCCATATCCGGCAGGTTGGTGAAAACATCCCGGCGGTAGGCATACCGTTCCTCGGCGGAGAGGTTTTCATTGGTTACAAGCTGGTTCCATGCAATATAGACCTGCCGGGTGGCATCTATCGGCTCCTGCGGAAGGTCCTGCCGGTGGGAGAAGTCCGGGTCGCCGTTTTCATCCACCGGGAAGGTGGAGGTATTGTTGGCGGCGGCGTAGAAGTCTCCCATATCCTGCATCAGTTCCATGGAGATGCCCGCCACCAGGCCATCCTTTATGAAGAAATAGATCGTCTGATAGCCGCGGCCCTCCTCAAAGGCGCTCCAGATATACAGATAGTCATGGGGAACCAGCGAATACCCATCCGCCTCCTTGAGACCGTACAGCAGCGTTCCTTCCGCCTGATCCTCCTTGCCAGAGTGATAGGCGTCCACCACAAAGGACTTTTCGTTACCGACGCTGATGCCACGGGGCGTCCAGAAGCCGGGGGCCATGGTGGAAATGCGGCAGATGGTATCCCCGGCGGCCTGCCCCTGCTCCGGGTCGGCCTGAAGGTGGATGTAGTCCACATACAGCCCGCCGCAGACCGCGTGGTGGACGGCGGCCAAATGGAGGTCCGTGCCCTCCGTGACGATCTTCTCCGGAGCCGTCAGATGGAGGGAGGTGTGAAAGGGGAAGGGCACATCCTGATTTCCCAAAGTCAGGAACTCATACCATTCCCGGCCGTCCGTCCGGGGAACCTGCCATTGCAGGTAAAAGTCCGACGCGGGCTCAGCATAATCGCTTACCTGCCCCGCAGGCGGCTGGTTGATCCGGTAGAGAAGGTAACCGGCAATCAGAACCGGCAGCAGAACGCATACGCTCAGGAGGAACCACCACTTTTTGCTGGTGTTTTTCGGCGGCACCGGTTCCTCCGGCGTTTCCGTCAGCTCCGCCACGGAAACGCCCAGTTCCCGGGCCAACCCAATCAGGTTGTTCAGATCCGGGGCAGAGAGGTCGGTCTCCCATTTGCTGACGGCCTGCCGGCTGACGCCCAATCGGACACCCAGCTCCTCCTGAGAAATATTCAGCTTTTTTCGATACAGGCTGATGCGCTGTCCAAGTGTCATATCGCTTTCTCCTTCCATAGGGGTATCGGTGGAATTTCGACTTCAGTATACCATACGGGGCCGCTATTGGCTACCACCCGGCTGTCAACTATCGGTTGCGGGCGGAAAAAAGACCGGAATTCCAACAAAAACCGGTCATGGAATTTTCCTGCGAAAATCTTCGGATACCCCCTTTCCAAACGGCGGAAAATAAGGTAAAATAGACACTGATAACATATGCCACAGGAGGTCATTATGGAAAAACCGGTATATCATCGTGTCCTATTGAAGATCAGCGGCGAGGCCCTTGCGGGAGACAAGCATTCCGGTCTGGATTTTGAGGTCATTGGTCAGGTGTGCGATGTCGTCAAGAAGTGTCTGGACATGGGCGTTCAGGTGGGTCTGGTCGTCGGCGGCGGCAACTTCTGGCGGGGCGCCAAGAACAGCGGCGGCGGCAAAATGGAGCGGACCCGCGCCGATCACATCGGTATGCTGGCTACGGTTATGAACTGTCTGGCAGTGGCGGACGTCTGCGAGCAGAAGGGGATCCCCGTCCGGGTGCAGACCGCCCTTGAGATGCGGGCCATTGCGGAGCCGTACATCCGTTCCCGGGCGATCCGGCATTTGGAAAAAGGCCGCGTGGTCATCTTCGGCGCCGGTACCGGCAACCCCTATTTCTCCACGGATACGGCAGCAGTACTGCGGGCGGCTGAGATCGACGCGGACGTGATCCTGCTGGCCAAGAACGTGGACGGCGTGTACAGCGCCGACCCAGTGAAGGACCCCACCGCCGTCAAGTATGACAGCATTTCCTATGATGAAGTGCTGGCCCAGCATCTGATGGTGATGGACACCACCGCAACCTCTCTTTCTATGGATAACCACATTCCCGTGCTGCTCTTTGCCCTGAAGGATCCGGAGAATATCATCCGGGCTCTCTGCGGCGAAAACGTGGGCACGATCGTAAAAGAATAAAGGCGCGAAAGGAAGGAACCAAGCTATGTTGAAAGACGATTACAAGATCTACGAGGAAAAAATGAATAAGAGCATCGACTCTGCCGCCGCGGACTTTGCTTCCGTCCGGGCAGGCCGTGCCAATGCCGCCGTGCTGGACCGCATTATGGTGGATTACTACGGCACCCCCACCCCTATTCAGCAGATCGCGGCGATCTCCACCCCGGACCCCCGGATTTTGCAAATCTCTCCGTGGGACGGTTCTGCGCTGAAATCCATCGAAAAGGCCATTTTGAACTCCGATCTGGGCATCAATCCCCAGAATGACGGCCGGAATATCCGTCTGAACTTCCCTCAGCTGACGGAGGAGCGCCGTAAGGAGCTGGTCAAGCAGATCCGCAAGTACGCGGAAAACGGCAAGGTGGCCATCCGCAACATCCGCCGGGATGCCATGGAGTCCTTCAAGAAGAAGGAAAAGGCTTCCGAGATCACCGAGGATGATTTGAAGCAGGCAGAAAAGGATCTTCAGAAGCTGACGGATGACAGCAGCAAGAAGATCGACGAGCTGCTGGCCCGCAAGGAAAAGGAACTGATGGAGATTTGATGAGCGAGACACGAAACACGCTGCATACGGCGGGGTGGGCTGCCAGCCCACCTCGCCATATTGCGATTATTATGGACGGCAATGGCCGCTGGGCCACTCAACGGGGGCTGCCCCGCACCGCGGGACATAAGGCGGGGGCGGAGACCTTCCGCCGGATCGCCACCTACTGCAAGAACATCGGCGTCAAGTACCTGACAGTTTACGCCTTTTCCACGGAAAACTGGAAGCGCTCGGAGACAGAGGTCTCCGCCATTATGGCGCTTTTGAAGAAGTATCTGCTGGAAGCCGTGGACACTATGGAGCGGGACCATATCCGACTCCACTTCTTTGGAGACATGACGCCCATCGCACCGGAGCTGCGGGCGTTGGCCCACGAGACGGACGAGATCACGGAGCATTTGTCCAAGGACGATTTTCAGGCCAATGTCTGTCTGAACTACGGCGGCCGGGATGAGATCCTCCGGGCTGTCCGCCGGTTTGCGGCGGAGTGTGCGGAAGGGAAGCGGAAGCCGGAGGACCTGGACGAAACGCTGTTTTCCACCTATCTGGACTCTGCCGGCATCCCGGACCCGGAGCTGATCATCCGCCCCAGCGGGGAGCAGCGGCTGAGCAACTTCCTCCTGTGGCAGTGTGCGTATTCCGAGTTTTATTACACGGATACCCTCTGGCCGGACTTCGATGAAGGGGAGCTGGACAAGGCAATCGCCGCCTACCAGAGCCGGGATCGCCGGTTCGGCGGTGTGAAGAAATAAGCCCTTACAGGTGTTGAAAGGACTGAAATTCTATGTTGCAAAGATGGTTGGTGGTCATCATCGGCCTGCCGCTGCTGCTGGCGGCGCTGCTGCTGTGTCCGGACTGGGTGACGGTGATCGTGGTATGCGGCATTGCCGCTGCCGCGGCCTATGAGCTGCTGCACACGGCGGGAAAGAAAGTGCCCAAGTGTGTCTATGCGTTTACCATTCTGGCTGCCGTGGCGCAGGAATGGGTCATCTATGACGCGCATACCTGGCAGTTTTATGACAGCTATCAGTCCGTGGGCATGATCCGCATTTTGTGCGTGCCGCTGGCGCTGGTGACGGCCCTGTTTTTCGTTGCCGTCAAGGACTACGGAACGCCGAACGCCATGCCCTTTGCCGATGTTGCCACAGCGATGATGGGCGGCACAGTGTTTCCCATGATGTACAGCGCCATTTTCCTGCTGCGGATGGACGGGCTGTACGGCAAGATGTATGTACTGCTGCCATTCTGCGTGGCTTTTCTGGGAGACAGCTTTGCCATGTACGGCGGGATGCTGTTCGGAAAACGGAAAATGGCCCCGGCGGTCAGCCCCCACAAGACGTGGGCGGGTTCTGTCGCCGGATTGATCGGCAGCGCCTTGGGACTGGTGCTCTGGGGTGTGGTGGCCCGGATGTGGCTGGGTTACGAGCCGAACTACCTGAATCTGGTCCTGGCCGGTCTGGTGACCAACGCCATCGGCCAGCTGGGCGATCTCGCCATGTCCCTCATCAAGCGGGAGGCGGGCGTGAAGGATTACAGCCATATTTTCCTGACCCACGGCGGAATGTTGGACCGATTCGATTCCACCCTGTTTATCACTCCGTGGATCTATTTGTTTGTGTGCGCGGGTATGCTTTAAGAGACATAGAGGACATACTATGATGAATACGATCTCAATATTGGGCTCCACCGGCTCCATCGGCCGTCAGACTCTGGATGTAGCGGAGCAGCTGGGCCTGCAGGTGGCGGCACTGACCGCCAATTCCAACGTGGAGCGAATGGAGGCACAGTGCCGGAAGTTCCGTCCCCGCCTGGCGGTGATGACGGAGGAAGCAGCTGCAAAGGAACTGGCAATTCGCTTGCAGGACACGTCTGTAAAGGTGTTGGCCGGTACAGATGCTCTGGTGGACGCCGCCGTGATCCCGGAGGCGGAAACGGTAGTCACCGCCGTGGTTGGCATGGTGGGATTGAAGGCCACGCTGGCCGCCATCCGAGAGAAAAAGCGTATCGCCTTAGCCAATAAGGAAACGCTGGTCTGCGCCGGTGAACTGGTGATGAGTGAGGCGGACCGCTGCGGTGCGGAGATCGTGCCGGTGGACAGCGAGCATTCCGCCATCTTCCAGTGCTTGCAGGGCTGCGCCGACCGTCAGGAGATCCGGCGGCTGATCCTGACCTGCTCCGGCGGGCCCTTCCGGGGGATGGGCCGGGACGAGGTGGGACGCATGACCAAGGCCGACGCCCTGCGGCACCCCAACTGGACGATGGGCCCCAAGATCACCGTGGACTGCTCCACGCTGATGAACAAAGGGCTGGAGGTCATCGAGGCCATGCGGCTGTACCGTCTGCCGCTGGCGCAGGTGTCCGTCATGGTGCATCCGCAGAGCATCGTTCACTCCATGGTGGAATTTAAGGACGGAGCCGTTCTCGCCCAGTTGGGTACGCCGGATATGCGACTGCCCATCCGCTACGCCATGACCTACCCGGAGCGGGGGGAGAACCCGGCACCGCCGCTGGACCTTTTGAACAGCCCGCCCCTGGCCTTTCTGGAGCCGGACCGGGAGACTTTTCCCTGCCTCCGTCTGGCGGAGGAGGCGGCCGAGGCAGGCGGCACGGCCTGCGCCATTCTGAACGGCGCCAACGAGGAAGCCGTCCGTCTGTTTTTGGCGGAAAAAATTGGTTTTTATGACATTTCCGACCTGGTTGCGGCGGCGCGGGCGACCGTCCCGGTGACGCAAACACCCTCGTTGGAGGAAATTTTATCAGCGGACCACGCCGCCCGAGAGGCCGTGAAGTCCGCATTTGCAAGGAGACATTCATGAGCTTTGTCTACATCTTGGCGGCGATCTTGATTTTCGGCGTGCTCATCGCCGTGCATGAGCTGGGCCACTTTCTGGCGGCGAAGCTCTGCGGCGTACAGGTCAACGAGTTTTCCATCGGCATGGGCCCTGCCGTCTGGCACCGGAAGAAGGGGGAGACAGCCTATTCCTTCCGCATCCTGCCCATCGGCGGCTACTGCGCCATGGAGGGGGAGGACGGAGACACGGGCAACGCCCGGGCCTTCACCCGTCAGGGCTTCTGGAAAAAATTCGTGATCTTAGCCGCCGGTGCTTTCATGAATTTCCTGACGGGACTGCTGATCGTGGCGATCCTGTTCAGCAGCGCCGGGACCTTCTTTGTGGACGGGATCACAGGCCTTGCCCCGGAGGTGTCCCAGACCGGGGAAAACGGTTTACAGGCCGGGGATCAGATCTATAAGATCAACGGCTGGCGCACCTATTTCAGCGGCGATGCCCAGATGTTTCTGAGCTATTCCGGCGACACGGCGGATATTGAAGTCGTCCGGAACGGGCGGTACATTCTGGTGGAAAACGTCGCCCGGCAGACCTGCACCGACCAGCAGGGGGAGCCTTATCAGGGCTTCGGCCTGTATGTGGGACGGCTGTCTGTCCCGGCCACCGTATCCAACCGCATCCGCTACACCTGGTATCAGACCATGGACTTCGTGCAGCTTGTGTGGTTCAGTCTGGGCCAGCTTGTTACCGGCGGGGCCGGACTCAATGACCTCAGCGGGCCGGTGGGCATTGTGACCACCATCAAGGATGTAGGCACCGAGGCTCAGGAAACGGCGGAACAGAATGACCAGAACGGCCTGCTGGCTGCGGCGGAGAGCATCGCCTATTTCGCGGCGCTGATCGCTGTGAATCTGGCGGTGATGAATCTGCTGCCCCTACCGGCGCTGGATGGCGGACGGATCTTTTTTCTGCTGGTGGACGCAGTTTCCATGGCGCTGTTCAAGCGGAAGGTACCGGAGAAATATCAGGCGGCCATCAACACGGCGGGCTTTGCCCTGCTGATGGGCTTTATGCTGCTGGTAACATTCCAGGATGTATTCAAATTGGTAAAGTAGGCGATCAATATGACAAAGAAATTGATGGTTGGCAAGGTGGCTGTGGGCGGCGGTGCCCCCGTGTCCATCCAGTCCATGTGCAATACGAAAACCGACGATGTGGCCGCTACTGTGGCCCAGATTCACGCATTAGAGGATGCCGGATGCGAGATCATCCGGGTGGCGGTGCCGGACGAGGACGCTGCCAAGGCGGTAGACAAGATCAAGGAGCAGATCGCTATTCCCCTGATCGCAGACATCCACTTCAACTACAAGCTGGCGCTGATGTGCGCCGAGCGGGGGATCGACGCCCTGCGGATCAACCCCGGCAACATCGGCGGGGAGGAGAAGGTCAAGGCCGTGGCGGACATTTGCCGCCAAAAGAACATCCCTATCCGCATCGGCGTCAACGGCGGCTCTTTGGAAAAGGAGCTGCGGGCCAAGTACGGCGGTGTGACCGCCGAGGCGCTGGTAGAGAGCGCCATGGGCCATGTCCGGCTGCTGAACCGGTTCGATTTTGACGATATCTGCATTTCCGTGAAATGCTCCGACGTGCCGCTGACCATGCGGGCCTACACGCTGCTGAGCCAGCAGACGGACTACCCGCTGCATCTGGGCGTCACCGAGGCCGGAACGCCCTCTATGGGTATGGTGAAGTCTGCCATGGGCATCGGTGGATTGCTGTGCATGGGCATCGGCGATACCATTCGGGTGACCCTGACGGCGGACCCGGTGGAGGAAATTTACGCCGCCAAGAAGATCCTGCGGGCGGCAGGTCTGCGGAAAGAGGGCGTGAATCTCATCGCCTGCCCCACCTGCGGCCGCACCCGGATCGACCTGATCCCTATGGCGGAGGAAGTGGAGCGCCGTCTGGCCAACTGCAAAAAGAATATCACGGTAGCGGTGATGGGCTGCGCCGTCAACGGCCCAGGAGAGGCCTCAGCCGCCGACGTGGGCATTGCGGGCGGCAAGGGCGAGGGCCTGATTTTCCGCAAAGGAGAGATCCTTTACAAGGTGCCTCAGGAGCGGCTTGTGGACGCATTGATGGAGGAAATCGAAAAGCTGTAAGCAGCTTTTACATAAGATAGGGGAAAGAAGGACGCATGTCGAGAGAGATACCGTTTTTTGAATTATTTGCGCAGCTGCAGCTCTCCCCGGAGCTGCGGCTAAAGCTGTTGGGGGCGGTGATCGCCAGCGCCTGCATCCATCAGGACACCCTCTCTATGGAGCTGGCGATGATCGTGAAGCACCCTCTGGAGCCGTCGGATCTGGACGAGCTGAACAGCGCCATCCGTAACGGCTACGGACTGAACGAGGTGCGATTCCGGGTCACGCTGAAGGAGGAACAGCTGCCCTCCCAGCGGAAGGCAGCGGCCGCGCCGTCCGCCCCGTCCGGGGGAGGTCCATCAGGGCCGGTCCTGATGGGCAACCCCATCAAGGTCAAGCCCGTGGAAATGAAGACGCTGGATCTGAAAATGGGCAATGCCACGGTAAGCGGCAAGGTGTTCTCCGTGGAATGTGTGGAGACCCGGCGGCCCGGTATGTGGCGGCTCCATGTGGAGATGACGGACTACACCAGCTCCGTGGCCGTCCATAAAAACCTGACGGAAAAGGAAGCCAAGGGCCTGGATGGGAAGATCAATCCCGGTATGTGGCTGTGCGTTCAGGGCAAGATGGAGCCCACCTGGGACGGCAAGGACATCCAGCTCAATCCCTACCACATCAACGTCATCCAGCACGAGGAACGGCAGGATACCGCCCCGGTGAAGCGTGTGGAGCTGCATCTCCACACAAAAATGAGCAATATGGACGCCCTGACGGACACGAAGGAGGTCATCAAGGAGGCCATCCGCTGGGGCCATCCCGCCATTGCCATCACGGATCACGGTGTGGCCCAGTCCTTCCCGGACGCGTGGCACGCCGCCGGGGACAAGATCAAGATCCTCTATGGCGTGGAGGGGTATTTTATCAACAACGTGGACGACCGCATTGCCGTCCACGGCCGGGGGGACTGCGGGCTGGACGACGAATTCGTCTGCTTCGATATTGAGACCACCGGCTTGAAGGTGGATCGGGAGGCCATTACGGAAATCGGCGCGGTGGTGCTGAAAAACGGCGAGATCGCCGAGCGGTTCCAGACTTTTGTGAACCCCAACCGCCGCCTGACACCGGAGATCATCGGCCTCACCGGCATCACCGACGAAATGCTGAAGGACGCCCCCCAGCTGAAGGATGCCCTGACGGAATTTCTGAAATTCGTCAACGGCCGGCCCTTGGCCGCCCACAACGCGGAATTCGACATCGGGTTTATCCGGGCAGGCTGCAAAAAGGTGGGTCTGGAATTTGACCCCACCTATGTGGACTCCCTGATTCTGGCCCAGAACCTGCTGCCGGAGCTGTCCAAATACAAACTGGATATTGTGGCGGAGCATTTGGATCTGCCCGCCTTCAACCACCACCGGGCCAGCGACGATGCCGCCACGGTGGGCTACATGCTGATTCCCTTCTGGAAAATGCTCCATGAACGGGGGATCCACACCCTCCAGGCCGTCAATAAGGAGATGGAAAAGCTGCGGCCTCTGGGCAGCAAGTCCAACCGTTTTCCCAAACACATCATTATTCTGGCCCGGAACAAGGTGGGCCTAAAAAATCTCTATCAGCTGATCTCCGCTTCCAACCTGAAATATTTCAAGCGGGTGCCCACCATCCCCAAAAGCGAGTTGATGGCCCATCGGGAGGGCCTGATCATCGGCTCCGCCTGCGAGGCCGGCGAGCTGTTCAAGGCTGTGGTGGATCACAAGGACTGGGACGAGCTGAAGCGCATCGCGTCCTTCTACGATTATCTGGAAATCCAGCCCCTGTGCAACAACGCCTTCATGCTCCGCAACGGCGAGGCACGAAGCGAGGAGGACCTGCGGGAATTCAACCGCATCATCGTCCGCCTCGGCGAGGAACTGGGGAAACCCGTCTGCGCCACCGGTGACGTCCATTTCCGGGAGCCGGAGGACGAAGTGTACCGGCACATCCTGCTGGCGTCCAAGAAGTTCCCGGATGCCAACGAGCCCCTGCCGATCTACTTCAAGACCACTCAGGAAATGCTGGAGGAATTTCAGTATCTGGGGGAGGAAAAGGCCTACGAGGTGGTGGTCACCAACACCCGTCTGGTGGCGGATCAAATCGAGACCTTCGAGCTGCTGCCGGCGGAGCTGTTCCCGCCCCGGCTGGAAAATTCTGAGGAGGACCTGAACCGTCTGGTCTGGGAAAAGGTCCACCGGCTCTATGGCGAGGATCCGCCCCAGCTGATCGTGGACCGCCTGAACGTAGAGCTGGGCGGTATCTTAGGCAAGTACGACGTGGTGTACATGTCCGCCCAGAAGCTGGTGCAGCGCAGCAACGAATGCGGATATCTGGTTGGCTCCCGTGGCTCCGTGGGCTCGTCGCTGGTGGCTTATATGTCCGGCATTACGGAGGTCAACTCTCTGCCGCCCCATTACCGCTGCCCTAAGTGCAAGAACAGCGAATTCATCCTGGACGGCAGCTACGGCTGCGGTGCGGATATGCCGGACAAGGTGTGTCCCGTCTGCGGCACCAAATACGTGAAGGACGGCTTTGACATTCCCTTTGAGACCTTCCTGGGCTTCGGCGGCGGCAAGGTGCCGGATATCGACCTGAACTTCTCCGGCGAATATCAGGCCCGGGCTCACCGTCACGCCATCGAAATGTTCGGTGAGACCCAGGTGTTCCGGGCGGGTACCATCGGTACGCTGGCGGAAAAGACTGCCTACGGCTTTGTGAAGAAGTATCTGGAGGAAAACGGCATCGTGGCCTGCCGGGCGGAAGAAAACCGGCTGACCCTTGGCTGCGTGGGCACACGCCGCACCACCGGCCAGCACCCCGGCGGTCTGGTGGTAGTCCCGGACGATAAGGATATGGAGGACTTCTGCCCGGTGCAGCACCCGGCGGACGCCGATGATTCCGATACCATCACCACCCATTTTGAATATCACTCCATGGAGGCCAACATCCTGAAGCTGGATATGCTGGGACACGATGACCCCACCATGGTGCGCATGATGCAGGATCTCACCGGCGTGGACCCCCATGAGATCCCGCTGGACGATCCGGAGACCATGTCCATTTTTATTTCCAGCAAGGTGCTGGGCTATGAAAATGACCCCATTCTGGGGCCTACCGGCGCCGTGGCCATTCCGGAGTTCAACACCCGGTTCACCCGCCAGATGCTGATCGACACCCAGCCCAAGGACTTCAACACGCTGGTGCGGCTCTCCGGCTTTTCCCACGGTACGGATGTGTGGATGGGCAACGCCCGGGAGCTGATCCTCAGCGGCACCGCCAGCGTTCTGGAAACGGTGGGCTGCCGAGATGATATTATGCTGTACCTGATCTCCAAGGGCCTTGACCCCAAAATGAGCTTCAAGATCATGGAGAAGGTGCGAAAGGGCAAGGTGAAGAAGGGTGGCTTCGACGAGGGCTGGGAGGAGGCCATGATGGAGCACGATGTACCGGACTGGTACATTGAGTCTCTGGCCAAAATCGGCTACCTGTTCCCCAAGGCCCACGCCGTGGCCTACGTCATGATGGCCTTCCGCATCGCCTGGTTCAAGGTCCATGAGCCGCTGGCGTTCTATGCGACCTTTTTCTCCGTCCGAGCCAAGGCGTTTGACGCGGAATACTGCTGTGCCGGCATGGACGCGGTGAAGCGGAAGATCAAGGAGATCGAAAACAACAAGGACGCCACCGCTGTAGAGCAGAACCTGCTGACCACGCTGGAGGTGTGCTATGAGTTCTATCTCCGGGGCTTCCATTTCGACACCATCAACATCTACAAGTCGGACGCCACCAAGTTCGTGGTCACGGAAAAGGGCCTGCTGCCGCCCTTTGTGACGGTCCACGGCCTGGGCGAGGCGGCGGCTTTGGACACGGTGGAAAAGCGAAAGGGGAAGGAGTTCATCTCCATCGAGGAGTTTGCCATGTGCTGCAATAAGCTGTCCAAGACCCATATCGAGCAGCTGAAGGCGCTGGGCGCTTTCGCGGGCATGGCGGACACCAGCCAGATCACCCTGTTTTAAGAGGCGATCACCAGGAAATAAGCACGCCTGATCCGGCTGATAGCCGCGTCGGGCGTGCTTTTCAAAAAAGAGTTGGAGTGTACTGACAACGGCTGAATCCTCTTGGGATTCAGTATGCGTAAGGCTAAAGCACTTTGCAGAAACGCACCTCGTATTCACTGAATACGAGGTGCGTTCTTATTAAGAAAATCCGTTTTTACTTTTCCAGCTTGCTGTTGCACTTGCTGAGGAAGCGGTCATTGGTGATGATCGCCCGGGTGTGGGTGCCTGCGCCGATGGGGCCCTTCTCGTCCCACGCCTTTACGGCAAAGTCGATCATCTTGCCGTTTTCGGAAACGGCGGTGATCTCAGCCTCTGCCCAGACCTTCATACCCACGGGGGTAGGGGCGTCATGGGAGACATTCAGATGGGTGCCCACGCTGCCCTTGCCCTCCTCCAGATACTGCTGAAGGACGCCGGCTGCGGCATTTTCCATCATAGCCGTCATAAAGGGGGTGCCGAACACCGGCAGCATCCCGGAACCGGCCATCTGTGCGGTGAGCTCCGGGGTGACCGTTTTTTCAACAGTCAATTTTGCGCCAATTTCAATCATACTCAGTTCCTTTCTGTCCCGCGTTGGCAGGACTGCGGTTTCTGTTAAATACCCAGCTCCGTCCAGAGATCGTTGTACAGCGTCAGCGTGTCGGCGGGGAGGTTGGTATACAGCTCGCAGCGGGCCAGCACGTCATCGGGAGCGGCCATGATCTCATAGCGCTCCTCGTCCAGAGGCTCGCCGTAGGTCTCCTCGTAGTAAGCGGGATAACCCTCCAGAGCCTCCAGATTGGGGGAAGCATAGCCAATGTAGTCCATGTTGGCCAGATTGGATTCCGTGGAGGCGATGAAGTTGATCCACGCCTCGGCCTCCTCCTTGTGCTGAGCGGTTTTCAGAACGCACATGGCGTCCACGAACCAGTTGCTGCCCTCCTTGGGCACCACGAACTTCAGATCGGGGTTGTTGTCCAGCATGGTCAGGTAGTCACCGGCGTAGTACATGGCAATGGCGGCGTTGCTGCCCTCCATCTTGCCGAAGACCTCGTCCATCACGAAGGACTGGTACACACCCTTGCTCTTGGCGTCTGCCAGCAGCTCGTAAGCTTCCCGGATCTGAGACTCGTCGGTGGTGTTGATGTCATGGCCCAGATCCAGCAGGGCGGCGGCCAGAGCGTCCCGGGAGTTGCGGATCATCAGGACGTTGCCGGCGTACTTCTCATCAAACATGGCGTCCCAGCTGTCGATGTCGCCGTCCACCATGGTGGAATTGTAGATGATGCCCAGGGTGCCCCAGGTGTAGGGAACGGTGTACTTGTTCTCGGGATCGAAGCTCAGGCTCTTGTACTGCTCGCCGATCTTTTTATAGTTGGGGATGTTGTCATAGTTCAGCTCTGCCAGCATACCCTCGTCAATGAGACGGGCGATCATATAGTCAGAAGGGACGATGACGTCATAGTCACCAGCGCCGGTTTTCAGCAGGGAGTACAGGGCTTCATTGCTCTCGGCGGTCTGGTAGTTGACCTTGATGCCGGTCTCGTCCTCGAATTTGTAGATCAAGTCCTCGTCAATGTATTCACCCCAGCTGCAAACATTCACAACACGCTTGCCGCTGCCGTTACTGCTGCCGGAATTGTTGTCGGAGCCGTTGCCGCTCATGGTTGTATAGTCGCTGCCGCCGCATCCGGTGAGAAACAGGCTTGCCGCCATGGTCATGGCACAAGTCAAGGCTAATGCTTTTTTCAATTGATCATTCCTCCAGTGTTTTTTTGATTTTTCTATTTCAGGCTTACGCCGTGAAACCGTTCTTATCGCCGCTGCTCCGCGGCCAGCTTGCGCTCCTGTCGGGCCTCCCGGACGTTGATGACCGCCAGCAGGACCAGCACTGTCACAAACAGCAGGGTGGAGATGGCGTTGATCTCCGGGGTCACCTTCTTCTTGGTCATGCCGTAGATGGTCATGGCCAGAGTAGAGGAAGAGGACCCGGCGGTGAAGTAGCTGATGACGAAATCGTCAATGCTCATGGTGAAGGCCGTCAGCGCGCCGGAGACGATGCCGGGCTTGATCTCCGGGATGATGACCTTCCAGAAGGCCTGCATCCAGGTGCAGCCCAGGTCCATAGCCGCGTCCACCAGATTGCGGTCCATCTGCCGCAGCTTGGGGCCGACGGAGAGGATCACATAGGGGATGTTGAACGTGATATGGGCGATGAGCAGCGTCCCGAAGCCCATGGTCAGGTGGGTGGGGAGCCGGAACAGCCCCAACGTGTTGAACCAGGAGGCAAAGCTGCCCCAACCGCTGAAAAACGCTACGAACAGCAGGCACATGGAAACACCGGTGACGATATCCGCGTTCATCATGGGGATGTTGTTGACGGTCATCAGCGGATTCCGGACCCGGCGGCGCATGGCGTAGAAGCCGATGGCAGCGAAGGTCCCGGCCACGGTAGCGATGATGGTGGCCAGCAGGGACACCATCAGGGTGGTGTACACGCTCTGCATGATGATCCGGTTGCGGAAGAGCTTCGTGTACCAATGGAGGGAGAAGCCCTTCCAGACCATGTTGCTGTTGCCGGAGTTAAAGGAAAAGACGATCAGCAGCACGATGGGCGCGTAGAGGAACACGAACACCAGCGCCATAAACAGGCGGTCCAGAAAAGAATTGTTCTTCTTCACATCATCACCGCCTGTTCTTCGCCCTCGCCGAAGCGGTTCATGACCACCATGCAGATGACCACGATCACCATCATCACAAGGGAGATGGCCGCACCCAGATAGGGATTGTACGCGCCGCCCATATACTGCTGTTCGATGAGGTCACCCAGCAGCATTTCCGTACCGCCGCCCAGCATTTTGCTGATGGCAAAGGTGGACACGGAGGGGACGAATACCATGGTGATGCCGGAGAGAACACCGGGGAGGGACAGGGGCAGGATCACCCGCCGGAACACCTGAACGGAGTTGGCACCCAGATCCCGGGCCGCCTCGATGAGACTGTGGTCCAGCTTGACGATCACGGAATAGATAGGCAGGATCATGAAGGGCAGGTAGTTATACACCATGCCCAGCACCACGGCCCCTTGGGTATTGATCATCCGGAAAAAGCTGATGTCCGTTCCGAAGATGTTGTTGTACAGGGCAATCAGCCCGATCTTCCGGAACAACTGATTCAAAAGACCGTTGTTTTCCAGAATTGCCATCCAGGAATAGGTCCGCAGCAGGAAGTTTATCCACATGGGCAGCATAATGAGCACCATGGCCAGCCGCTGGAACCGGGGGCCCTCCTTGCTCATTTTGTAGGACACGGGGTAGCCGATAAGCACGCAGATGGCGGTGGCAATGAGGGCCAGCTTGAAGGAGCGGGTGAACACCACGGTGTAGGTGCCCATTTTGGCGAAGTTATCCAGCGTAAAGCCGCCGACAGAGGCGGAAAACGCGTAAATGACCACCATGATGATAGGGGCCACCACGAACAGCGCCATCCAGATCACATAGGGGATGGCGAAGCGGGAAAGACGGTTATTCTTCATCCCCGCTCTCCTCCTCATCCGACGAAAGGGTGGCGTCATCCAGCTCGTCATATTCCTCAGAGAAGGAGGAATAATCGCCGAACATACCGGAGTAGGCACTCTTTTTCATGACGTGGATGCCGTCTGGATCGATCTTGATGCCGATGCGGGCGCCCTCAGGACAGTGGTCCGTGGTCTGGATCAGCCACTTGAAGCCCCGGAAATCCACGATGATGTCATACTGCATTCCCTTGAAGGTCACGGAGGTGACGGTGCCGGTAAGCTGGCCCTGCTCCACGGGGACGATGTCGATGTCCTCCGGCCGGATGACCACGTCCACCGCCTCGTTGGGAGCGAAGCCGCCATCCAGACAGGGGAAGCGCCGACCGTACATCTGCACCACGTTGTCCTCGGGCATAATGCCGTCGATGATGTTGGACTCGCCGATGAAGTCCGCTACGAAGGCGTTCTTCGGCTCATTATAAATATCCTCAGGCGTTCCGATCTGCTGAATGGAGCCCTTATCCATGACCACGATGGTGTCGGACATGGTCAGAGCCTCCTCCTGATCGTGGGTCACATAGATAAAGGTGATGCCCACCTGCTGCTGGATCCGCTTTAATTCGATCTGCATATCCTTCCGCAGCTTCAGGTCCAGCGCCGCCAGCGGTTCGTCCAGCAGCAGCACCTTGGGACGGTTCACCAGCGCACGGGCAATGGCCACCCGCTGCTGCTGACCGCCGGAAAGAGCCTCCGGACGCCGGTGCTCAAAGCCCTTGAGACTGACGGTCTCCAGCATCTCCATGACCCGCTCCTTGATCTCAGCCTCCGGCAGCTTCTGCATCCGCAGACCGAAGGCAATGTTCTCATACACGTTCAGGTGAGGGAACAGGGCGTACTTCTGGAAAACGGTGTTGATCTGCCGCTGATAGGGCGGAACGTCATTAATCCTCACACCGTCGAACAGGACGTCTCCCGACGTAGGCGTCGCGAAACCTCCGATGATACGCAGCGTGGTGGTTTTGCCGCACCCGCTGGGTCCGAGAAGTGTGAGGAACTCTTTGTCATTGATATAAAGGTTAATGTGATCGAGAACCGGCTCGTCGTCGAATGCCATGCAGAGATCCCGCAGGCGAATCAACTCTTTGGACATGTATCCTCCCCCATTTCATAAGGCCGTTTCCCACCCGTTTTCCGGTGGGGGCCTGAAAAATGCCGCCTCTTCTCTCTGTTAAGGGGGGACCCTGTTTCTTTGAAATTCGGCAATTCAGAATCATAGCGGAAAACCCTTGAAATGTCAAGGAAAACGCCCAATTTTGTCGGGCGTTTTTCAAAAAAGATATTAAGAAGGTGTTTCTGGGAAATATTTCTCCCGGAAGGGGACGTTTTCCACTGTAAATTCCTGCCCCTTCAGGTAGTTCAAAAGACCGGCGTCGGTTGGAAAATCGAACCGCAGCTTGTAGGAGTACAACGCCTGCCGGGTCTCATGATAGCGGCGGTTCACATCGCCCTTGCCGTACTTGCCGTCCCCCAGCAGGGGGCAGCCAATCTCCGACATGGAAACGCGGATCTGGTGGGTGCGGCCCGTCAGCAGACGGCATTCCACCAGAGACAGCCCGCCCCGGCTTTCGAGAGTCCGGTAAAGGGTGACGGCGGTCTTGCCGCCGGGCACCGGCTTGTGGAAGAACCGAACCTCCTTTTTGGCCTCGTTTTTCAGCAGGAAGCCCTCAATTTTTCCCTCCGGCTGCTTGGGCCGGCCCACGGTGATGCAAAGGTAGGACTTTTCCAGCTCGTGGGCCCGGATCTTCTCGTTGATGATCCGCAGGGTCTCCGCGTTCTTGGCGGCGATGACGATACCGCCGGTGTTCCGGTCGATCCGGTTGCACAGCGCCGGGGCAAAGGCATTTTCCCACTTGGGATTCCATTCCCGTTTCTGGTAAAGATATGCCTGAATGTGATTGATGAGGGTGTTGACCTTTTCCGTCTCGTCAGCGTGGACGGACATACCGGGACGCTTGTCCACCAGCAGCAGATTTTCGTCCTCGTAGACAATATTCAACTGTGGCTTGAACACCGTGAGAAAGAGATTTTCCTCATTGGGCTTGTCAAAGAACTCATCATTGATGTATAATTGAAGAATATCGCCGGTCTCCAGACGGACATCCCGCTTAGACCCCTTGCCGTTGACCTTGATCCGCTTCAGGCGGATGTACTTTTGCAGCAGGGCAGGGGGGAGCAGGGGCAGGTTCTTGGCCACAAAGCGGTCCAGCCGCTGTCCAGCGTCATTTTTTCCAATGGTAAATTCCCGCATGAGCATCCTCCGTTTTCGTTGTGGACTGCTCTCATCATACCCGTTTTTTCTCGTGTTGTAAAGCGCGGGGCGAAAATCAAAGAGGCGAAGCTATGAAGAAACAAAAGCAAGAGCAGACCGGTCAGGTCAATTTTGTCTGGGCCCTGGCCGGCGGTTATCTGATCTATTTAGGCGGCAAGCTGCTGTACAGCCTGTACAGAGATGGAGCCGGCAGTTCTCCGGTCCTGGTGGTCATTCCCGCTGCGGCGGTGTTTATCGGCGTGGGCTTCTGGCTGCTGCGCCGGGAATGGAAGGCGTATCAGTTCGGCGCTGCCCACAAGGACGATCCCTCCACCTGGAACGATGATCCGGTGGAAGAGGAGCTTCCCGCGGACAACGGCGACGAGGAGGATCCCCTATGACGGAACGGCTGCTGGCGGCGCTGACGGACAACGGCAAATGGCTGGAGGGCTTTACCCGCCTTGGATATGAGTCCACGTTCCGGGAATACTGCAATCGCTTCACGCCGGACTATCTGGCGGCGGTGCGGGAAGCGGGGGAGTCCGGGCTTCCTGCTTTGGCGGACAGCCTGCTGGACGCCTTGGAGGCCCAGTGGAAGCAGGCCCGCTTCTGGAACCGCACAACGGTCCGGGGCGAAACCAAGCAGGTGGTAGTAGGGTATCTGACGCCTATGCTCATGGCGGATCGGGAACTGCGGCCCTTTGCGGGCGTTCTGCGGGACCGCTGGAACTTGCGCTGGCCCAAGGATGTTTATCATGCCGCCGGGTATGAGCGAATCTGTAAGGGCTTCAAGCTGAGAATTTTGGGTTTTGAGGTCCCGGAGAAGAAAAAAGAGGCGCCGTTGGACGATGAAATTTGATCCCGCCGCCGTTTTTGAAAAAACTGGCGGAAAATCAAAAAAACTGTTTGACATTGCGGATGCAATCCTATATAATACTAAACGTGTCATTGCGAGGTAGCTTATGCTCATTGACGTTAGACCTATTCTGCATATCCCCGGCAAGGAACTGAATTTTCAGTTTGAGCTGGATCTGTCCGATATGGAATTCGGCGGAAGAAATCCTATCAGCCGGCCCGTCATTGTGGAAGGCGCGGTTCGGAACCGGGCGGAAGTCCTTTATCTGGAGCTGACGGCTCACACCACGTTGGACGCTGTGTGTGACCGCTGCGGAAAGGAATTTCTTCAGGAGAAGGCGGTTTCTTACGGCTGTATTCTGGCGGAAGAGTTGCAGAACGAGGAGGATGACGAGATCCTCCTGCTGGAAGACGGCAAGGTGGACGTAGGCGAGTTGGCTCGTGAAGCCTTTATTCTCGACATGGACACGAAAACTCTGTGTTCTGAAGATTGCAAGGGACTTTGTCCCCGCTGCGGTGCCGACCTGAATCTGGGACCCTGCTCCTGCAAAAAGGAAGTGGATCCCCGTCTGGCGGTCCTTGCAAAGCTTTTGGAGAACAAATAAAGTATAAATAAGGCCGCCTGGCCTTTGTAGATCAAGGAGGTGTCACAATGGCAGTACCTAAGGGAAAAGTATCCAAAGCAAGACGCGATAAGAGACGCAGCTCCACCTGGAAGCTGGCTGTCCCCGGTCTCGTTGCATGCCCCAAGTGCGGTGCTCTGCACCTGCCTCACAGAATGTGCCAGGAGTGCGGCAGCTACAATGGCCGTGAGGTCAAAGTTGTCAAGTCCGTGGCGGCGAAGTAAGAGACAATTGCTTGCTTTAGGAGGGAAGAGAATTCTTCCCTCCTTTACTTTTGCGCGGAACCGTAAGGGTACCGGGTCAGCGCCCCGTGAAAAGTCTCCGTTTTCCCTTGCCATACAGGGGAATTACGGATATAATAGATTCAATCATTCAACTTCTTGCGGCGGCAGCGAAACACACCAACGCCGCTCAGGAAAGGAGTCATCTTATGTCGAAACCTATCATCGCCATCGTGGGCCGCCCCAATGTGGGCAAGTCCATGCTGTTCAATAAGATCATCGGCCGGCGGCTGTCCATTGTGGAGGACACCCCCGGCGTGACCCGCGACCGGATCTACGGGGAGAGCGACTGGCAGGGCCGGAAGTTCACCCTCATCGACACCGGCGGCATCGAGCCCCGGACGGACAATCAGATCCTGGCCTTCATGCGTTCTCAGGCCCAGATCGCCATTGACAACGCCACGGTCATCGTGTTCCTCTGCGACATCAAGACCGGCATGACCGCCTCCGATCAGGAGGTGGCTTCCATGCTCCAGCGCTGCGGCAAGCCGGTGATCCTGGCTGTCAACAAGGTGGACCAGGGCCGCAGCCCGGACATCTACGAGTTTTATAACCTGGGCCTGGGTGACCCCATTGCCGTTTCCGCCGTCCACGGCCACGGCACCGGTGACCTGCTGGATGCCTGCGTGCAGTACTTCCCGCCGGAGGATGAGGAGGAAGAGGAGGACGACGCCATCAAGGTGGCGGTCATCGGCAAGCCCAACGCCGGTAAGTCCTCTCTGGTGAACAAGATTCTGGGGGAGGAGCGGGTCATCGTCTCCAACGTGGCGGGCACCACCCGCGACGCCATCGACTCCCGTTTCACCAACGATAAAGGCAGCTTTGTCTTTATCGACACCGCCGGTATGCGGAAAAAGTCCAAAATCGAAGAGGATATTGAGAAATACAGTGTCCTCCGGGCAACTATGGCCATCGACCGGGCAGACGTGTGCCTGATCATGATCGATGCTACCGAAGGTGTCACTGAGCAGGACACCAAGGTGGCCGGTATGGCCCACGAGGCAGGCAAGGCCAGCATCATCGTGGTGAACAAATGGGATCTGGTGGAAAAGGACGATAAGACCATGGCCCGCATGACGGAGGAGATCCGCCGGGATCTGGCCTACATGACCTACACCCCCATCCTGTTTATCTCCGCCAAGACCGGTCAGCGGGTGGACAAGCTGTTCGATATGATCGACTATGTGGCGAATCAGGCCGCCTTCCGGGTCACCACCGGTATGCTGAATACCGTTCTGGCGGATGCCCAGACCCGCGTCCAGCCTCCCACGGACAAGGGCCGCCGCCTGAAGATCTACTATATGACGCAGGTGGGCGTGAAGCCGCCTCACTTCGTGGTGTTCTGCAATGACCGGCGGCTGTTCCACTTCTCCTATCAGCGGTATCTGGAAAACTGCATCCGTTCCACCTTCAATCTGGAGGGAACGCCCATCATCCTGTCCATCCGGGAAAAGGGCGACAAGGAGGACTGAGGATGAGTATATTTCCCAATGGGCTGCCCCTGCCGCTGATTCTGGCGGTTACGGCGGTGATTGCCTATTTCTGCGGCTGCTTCAACGGTGCAGTCATCGTCTCCAAGTACATTCTGCGCAACGATGTGCGCAACCACGGCAGCGGCAACGCCGGCCTGACCAATTTCTTCCGCACCTTCGGCGGGCCGCTGACCTTTGTGGTGATCCTGTGCGACGTGCTGAAAGCGGTCGTGGCGCTGCTGGTCAGCCAATGGCTGATGTTCAGCGGCTATACGATCTTCATCTCCGCAGACTTTACCGTTGCGTATTGGGACACCTTCGCCAAATACTGGGCGGGTCTGTTCTGCCTGCTGGGCCATATGTTCCCCTGCATGTTCCAGTTCAAGGGTGGCAAGGGCATCCTCTCCGGAGGTGTTGTGGCCATCATGATCGACTGGCGCATCGCCGTTGTGGTCTGGGGCGGTTTCCTGATCTTAACGGCCCTGACCCGGTACGTTTCCCTTGGCTCTCTGTGGGCCGGGGCCAGCTTTCCCTTTATCAGCTGGTACTGCTACCCGCAGACGCCCATTATCGTATTGGCTTTTTGCCTGGGCGGCCTGATCGTCTGGAAACACCGGGCCAATATCCGGCGCTTGCTGGCGGGAAATGAAAACAAACTCAGTTTCCATCGGAAGAAGACTTAGGAGGATAACATGAAAGCAGTTGTAGTTGGCAGCGGCGGCTGGGGTACGGCCCTGAGCATGGTGCTCTGCGACAACGGGCATGATGTGACCCTGTGGTCCCATGACCCGGCGAAAGCTGCGGAGATGGCAAAGACCCGGGAGAATTCCAAGCTGAAGGGCGTCCGACTGCCGGACAGCCTGAAGATCAGCGGCGATCTGGACTGCCTGAAGGGGGCGGAACTGGTGATCTCCGCCACGCCGTCCTTCGCCGTGCGGGAGACGGGAAAGAAGATCGCCCCATACCTGACGCCGGAGACCGTTCTGGTCAGTGTTTCCAAGGGTATCGAGCGGGATACGAACCTCCGCATGAGCCAGATTTTGACGGAAGTCACCGGGAACATCTGTAAAGTAGCCGCCCTTTCCGGCCCTTCTCACGCAGAGGAAGTAAGCATTCGGATGCCCACCGGCTGCGTGTCCGCCTGCCCGGATCTGAAAGTGGCCCGGCTGGTACAGGACGCTTTCATGAATGACTATTTCCGGGTCTATACCAGTGAGGATATCGTGGGCGTGGAGCTGTCCGCCGCCATGAAAAACGTAGTGGCTCTGGCCTGCGGCGTATGTGACGGCATGGGCTATCAGGATAATACAAAGGCTTTGCTGATGACCCGCGCCATGGCGGAACTGACGCGCCTTGGCGAAAAGCTGGGCGGCACCCGGCAGACCTTCGGCGGTCTGGCAGGTATGGGCGATCTGATCGTCACCTGCACCTCCATGCACTCCCGGAACCGCCGCGCAGGCATTCTGATCGGACAGGGAAAGTCCGCACAGGAGGCCATGGCGGAGGTAGGCGCCGTGGTGGAGGGCTATTACGCCGCGGAAAGCATCTACCAGCTCTCTCAGCGGGAGGGTGTGGAAATGCCCCTTTGCCGCAGTGTCTATGAGGTCCTTTATCATGGCGTGGCCGTGCAGGATGTGGTGAGCAGCCTCATGCGCCGGGCCAAAAAGGACGAACTGACAGAGACCACTTGGCTGTAATGCATAACAAAACCACCGGAACGTGTTGCTCCGGTGGTTTTTTCTAAGTTTTATTTCATTCCGCACTTCCAGCTGATCCCAAGGTCACGAAGATTGCGGAGACACCGCAAAGGGAAGTAAGACTCATCAAAAACGAGCTTCGCCGGGAAACCGGCAGAGCTCATTTCAATGGGATCAGAGGGAATGAAACAGCAAACGGAAGCGGGGGAGTGGTGCAAGTGAAAACTGCCCCGCAGCATACCAATAGAAAAAGCACTCAGACCAAAGTCTGAGTGCTTTACCTGTTTATCTGTACAATTAGACCGCTCTGGTGACCTTACCGGAACGCATACACCGGGTACAAACATAAACATGGCGGGGGGAACCGTTAACGATCGCCTTCACACGTTTCACATTGGGTTTCCAAGTCCGATTGGAACGCCGATGAGAGTGAGAGACCTGAATGCCGAACGTAACGCCCTTATCGCAGAACTCGCACTTTGCCATCCGTTGCACCTCCTTGCTGTTGCGTAATTACATGCTTACATACAAGCACAAGTAGTATCATAGCAGATTCAAACACAAAATGCAAGAAAAATTTGAAAAAAATTGAAAAGTTTTTTTGAGGGGCCGTTCAGCCTGAAAACGGTGAAAGTCTTGCGCCTATGTGGAAAATCATATATAATGAGAAAGAACGAATAAATTGATTTTCTGGCCGCTGGACCGTGTGTGCATTTGGACGCCGGAACAGCGGTGGGCACATGATGAAAGGGTGGAATACGATGAGTGAAAAGGGCACCAGTCTGGCACAATATGTGGAGCATTTCGGACTGGAAATTCTGAACCATGGAGATACCTTTGAAGCGGACAAGGTAGAATCTACCATCGTCAACCGGCCGGATCTGCAGATCCTGGGCCTGTTCGACTATTTCGACGCCCGCCGGATTCAGGTCATGGGCAAGGCGGAGCTGACCTATATCATGAAAATGAGCGAGAACCGGCGGACCAAGGTCTTTGATGACCTGTTTTCCTATACCATTCCGGCGCTGGTCCTGGCCCGGAATATGGAATGTCCCGCAGAGTGCCTGCAATGCGCCCGGAACCACGGACGGACACTGCTGCGGACAACGGAGCGGACTGCGGACTTCACCAGCCATACCATGGAATATCTCAGCAAGCAGCTGGCTCCCTGCATCACCCGGCACGGCGTTTTGCTGGACATTTACGGCGAAGGCGTTATGATCACCGGTGATTCCGGCGTCGGCAAGAGCGAATCCGCCATCGAACTGATCATGCGCGGTCACCGTCTGGTGGCGGATGACGCCGTTGAGATCCGCCGTGTGGCCGACCAGTTGATCGGCACGGCGCCGGAGGTCATCCGCAACTACATCGAACTGCGCGGCATCGGCGTCATCGACGTTCAGCAGCTGTTCGGTATGCGGGCGGTCATGCCGGAGTCTCAGATCGACCTGGTGGTGGAATTTGAGCCTTGGGACAGCTCCAAGGCCTATGACCGTCTGGGAATCGAGGATCGGTTTATCGACATTCTGGGCAAACAGGTGCCCTGCGTGACGCTGCCCATCCGGCCCGGCCGAAATCTGGCCAGCATCGTAGAGGTGGCGGCCATGAACAACCGTCACCGCCGGTATGGATACAATGCCGCGGAGGAGTTGGCCAGAAAAGTGGATCTGCATGCAGATCTGGGCAGCAAATCGGCCAATCAGGGAAAATAACGGCGATTGGATGTAAGGAGGTCCACTATGGACTGGACGATTGAATTTGATAAGGCTATCGAACAGTATCTGCCGGATCTGGAAGTGCTCCAAGACGAGCCTATGAGCCGGCACACCACCTTCCGCATCGGCGGTCCGGCAAAGCGGATGGCATTTCCTTCCAGCCGGGAGCAGCTGGTGCTGCTGATGAGCTTTGCAAAGAATTACGGCGCAAATCCGCTGGTCATTGGCAACGGCTCCAATCTTCTGGTCCCGGATGAGGGACTGGACCGGCTGGTGATCGACACCTCTGCCAACCTGAACCGGGTGGAGCGGGGAAGCGGGAACACCGTCCTGGCGGACGCCGGTGCTACGCTGGCCCGGACGGCGGATCTCGCCTGCAAATCGGGGCTGACGGGGCTGGAATTTGCCCACGGTATCCCCGGCACGGTGGGCGGCGGCGTTTGCATGAACGCCGGGGCCTACGGCGGCGAGATGAAGCAGGTGCTCCGGTCCGCGGCGGTGCTGTTCCCGGAGGAGGGCATCCGGACGCTTTCCTGCGAGGAACTGAATTTGAGTTACCGGCACAGTCTGCTGACGGAGCATCCGGAGGCGGTGGTGCTGTACGCGGAATTTGAACTGACGTCCGGCGATCCGGAGACCATCCGGGCAGCCATGCGGGAGCTGATGGCAAAGCGCAAGGCCAGCCAGCCCTTGGAATGGCCCAGCGCGGGCAGTACCTTCAAGCGGCCGGAGGGCCACTTTGCCGGGACGCTCATCGACCAATGCGGTCTGAAAGGACTGACGGTGGGGGGCGCGCAGGTTTCGGAAAAACACGCGGGCTTCCTCATCAACCGGGGCGGTGCAACCTTCGCAGACATGGCGGAACTGATCCGTCAGGTGCAGCAGCGGGTACTGGAGGAAACCGGCGTCACGCTGGAGCCGGAGGTCAAAATCGTTAAATAAGCGGGTGAATACATGGAAATCCTGATCATTTCCGGCCTTTCCGGTGCAGGAAAGAGCCGTGCTGCCTCTTTCTTAGAGGATATGGGCTTTTACATTGTGGATAATATGCCGGCGGCCATGATCCTGAAATTTGCGGAGTTCTGCGCCGGTGGCAGCCAGCGCTATGACAAGGTGGCGCTGGTGTATGATGTCCGCACCGCCAACAGCCCCACAGAGCTGTTCGATGTGCTGGACGTGCTGAAGCACAGCAGCGGCGCATGCAGCCTGCTGTTTTTAGAGGCGGAGCCGGAGACCATCATCAAGCGCTACAAGGAGACCCGCCGCCGTCATCCTCTGATGCAGCAGGCGGATTCTCTGGAAAAGGCGGTGCGGACTGAGCAGGAGATGATGGAACCTCTACGCCAGCGTGCGGATGTGGTCATCGACACCACCCATCTTTCCACAGCCCAGCTCCGGGGTGAGCTGCTGCGGCATTTCGGCAGCGATACTACGGAAAAGGGCGGTATGAGCGTCACCATCACCTCCTTCGGCTTCAAATACGGCCTGCCGATGGAGGCCGATCTGGTGTTCGATGTGCGCTGTATGCCGAACCCTTTTTACATCCCGGAGCTGCGGGAGAAGACCGGTTTGGATCAGCCAGTGGCGGATTATGTGCTTTCTTTCCGCCAGACCCATGATTTTATGGAAAAGCTCCGGGACCTGCTGACCTTTTCCCTCCCGCTGTACGCCGAGGAGGGAAAAACAGAGCTGGTCATCGCGGTGGGCTGCACCGGCGGCCGCCACCGCTCCGTAGCCATGACCCACGCCCTGGCGGAGGACATACGGAACCTTGGGTACCGGGTCCGGGAAAATCACCGGGATATGAACCGGTGACCGCCTGAGAAAGGAGGACGCATGTCCTTTTCCTACGATACGAAAAACGAACTGTGCCGCCTGCCGGTACAGAAGTTGTGCTGTGCCCGGGCGGAGGCCTACGGAATTTTGCTGTTTTGCAATACCTTCAGTGCCACGGAGGTCCGCATCATCACGGAGAACCCCCATTTTGCCGCCCGGCTCCCCAAACTGTTCCGCCGGGCCTTCAACCTGCAATTCGACCGCCAGCCGGAGCCGGAGCAGGAGGAGGGCAAGCGGATCTTCCAGATCACGGATCAAAAAAAGCTGGACCATATCATCAATCTGCTGGGGTTCGATCCCCAGCAAAATCTGGTGCTCCACATCAATTTCGGTATGGTTGAGGAGACCTGTGACCGGGCGGCGTTCCTGCGGGGAGCCTTTTTTGCCGGGGGCAGCATCACGGACCCCCAAAAGCGCTATCATTTGGAACTGACCACCTCCCATTTGCAGGTGAGCCGGGAGTTAGATTCGTTGCTTCAGGAGTGCGGCTATCCGCCCAAAAGTCTCAGCCGGGGCGGCAGCCTCATTACCTATTTCAAGCAGAGCGACCAGATCGAGGACTTTCTGACGCTGATCGGCGCACCCGTGGCGGCCATGAACGTGATGTCTGCCAAGCTGGAAAAGGACCTGCGGAATAGCGTGAACCGCCGCCTGAACTGCGACAGCGCCAATCTGGATAAGGCGGTGGAGGCGGCACAGGAGCAGATGGAGGCCATCCGCCGCCTGCAAGCGGCGGAGCTGCTGGAGCAGCTGCCGGACAAGCTTCAGGAAACAGCAGCGCTGCGGCTGGAATATCCGGAACTGAGCCTTTCAGAGCTGGCGGCGGAATTCGACCCGCCGGTGAGCAAATCCTGTCTGAATCACCGGCTGCGGAAGCTGCTGGAGCTATCCAGAGACCTGTCTGAATAATACGATTTTACAAAAGAAAGAGAGAACAAGCTATGGATCGGTGTGAACAAGCGGTTGGTTACCACAAGAAAGGCTTCAACTGCTGCCAGAGCGTTCTGGCGGCTTTTCAGGATGTGATCGGACTGACGGAGACGCAATGCCTGACCTTGGGCGGCGGCTTCGGTGCGGGCGCGGGCACCGGCGAGCTATGCGGCGCTGTGACCGGCGCCGTCATGGTGCTGGATCTGCTGACCCCAGCTGACCCGGCGGATGTGATCGGCTCCAAAAAGCGGTCTGTGGGACAGGCCAAGGAACTGCAAAAGCGGTTCGCGGAGCGATTTGACGCCCTGCGGTGCGCGGATCTTCTGCAAAAGAAGTTTGTCCCGGACGATGCCACCCCCGCAGCCAAGGCTCTGGGGCTTACTGGCCACTGTGACATTATGATCGCCACGGCGGTCGAGATCGTGGAGCAGATGATCGCGGAGCGGTGATCCACGAAAAGGAAAGCGCTTTTCAGAAAGGACGCTGACTCTATGAAGGAGAAAAAGCCTGTTGGTCCTCACAAGCTGTTGAAGATATGCAGACGGCTTTTCTTTTCCGGCGCGCTGACCATGCTGACTACGGCATATCTGATCGGCGAATCCTATCAGTGGCGGGGAAACGATGTATCGGTATTCCTTTGGATCGCGGCAGGTGTTGGAATCCTGATCAAGGCCGGAAGCCTTCTGACCGCCTTTTCGAAGCTACGCTGTCCCTATTGCGGCGCGTCCCTGATGGCCGGCGGCCGGATGCCGTCCAGCCTGCCTCATTTCTGCCCGGACTGCGGAAAAACGCTGGATGACTGCGATTAAATCCACGCAAAAGATATATAGTAAATCAACTTTACACAGATTGAAATTACAACAACTTTAGCGATTGTTTGAGAAAGAAAACAGGAGGTGGCCTATGGCCTTCACCCATCTGCATGTGCATACGGAGTTCAGCCTGCTGGACGGCTTCTGCAAGATCAAGGAGCTGCCGGGGGTGGTGAAGTCTATGGGCCAGACCGCCTGTGCCATCACGGACCACGGTGTTATGTACGGCGTCATCGACTTCTATCGGGCTTGCAAGGCGGAGGGCGTGAAGCCCATCATCGGCTGCGAGGTCTATGTGGCCCCTCAGGGCCGCACCCGGTTCGATAAGGTCCACGAATTCGACAGCGAGAGCCGCCATCTGGTGCTGCTGTGCGAAAACGAGGAGGGCTACCGCAACCTCTCCTACATGGTGTCTCTTGCCTGGACGGAGGGCTTCTATGTGAAACCCCGTATCGATCAGGCCCTTTTGCGGGAGCACTCCAAGGGCCTGATCGCACTTTCGGCGTGTCTGGCAGGGGAGATCCCCCGCCGCCTGCGGAACGGGGAGTATGACAACGCCAAGGCCTACGCGCTGGAAATGGCGGAGCTGTTCGGCCCGGATCGGTTTTATTTAGAATTGCAGGACCACGGCATCCGGGATCAGAAGATCGTGAACCAGTCTATCCTGAAGATCCATCAGGAGACCGGCATCCCCATGGTCTGCACCAATGACGCCCACTATCTTCGGAAGGAGGACGCCGAGGCCCATGACATCCTGCTGTGCATCCAGACCGGCAAAACGGTGGACGATGAAAACCGGATGCGCTACGAGCCTCAGAACTTCTACCTCCGCAGCGAGGAGGAAATGGCGGAGCTGTTCGATGGCTACGAGGGCGCACTGGAAAACACCCAGAAAATCACGGAGATGTGTAACCTTGAATTTACCTTCGGCAAGTACCACCTGCCGGAATTCAAGCTGCCGGAGGGGTATGACAGCTTTTCCTATCTGAAAAAGCTGTGCGACGAGGGCTACAAGGCCCGGTACGGCGATGATGACAAATACCGGGGCCAGCTGAAATACGAGCAGGACATGATCGAGAAAATGGGCTTTACCGACTATTTCCTCATCGTATCCGACTTCGTGCGCTACGCCAAAAGCGTGGGCATCCCGGTGGGACCGGGCCGTGGCAGCGCGGCGGGGTCCATGGTCAGCTACTGCCTCAGCATCACCGATATCGACCCCATGAAGTACAGTTTGTACTTTGAGCGGTTCCTGAACCCGGAGCGGGTGAGTATGCCGGATATCGACATGGACTTCGGCGATACCCGCCGGGGCGAGGTGGTGGACTACGTCCGCCGCAAATACGGCGATGACCATGTGGCTCAGATCGTCACCTTCGGCACCATGGCCGCCCGGGGCGTGATCCGGGACGTGGGCCGGGTGCTGAATATGCCCTACGCCGATGTGGACGTCATCGCCAAGCTGGTGCCCAACACCCTGCACATCACCCTGAATGACGCGCTGCGGCTCAGCAAGCAGCTCAGCGACCTCTATGAGGCCGACGAGCAGGTAAAAAAGCTCATCGACACCGCCAGGGCGCTGGAGGGAATGCCGCGCCACGCCTCCACCCACGCCGCCGGCGTGGTCATCACCCGGAAGCCGGTGTACGAATATGTACCCCTGGCGAAAAATGACGAATCCGTGGTCTGCCAGTATATCATGACCACACTGGAAGAGCTGGGCCTGCTGAAAATGGACTTCTTGGGCCTGCGGAACCTGACGGTGCTGGACGATGCCGTGAAAATGGTGCAGACCCGGCAGCCGGACTTCACCTTGGATGACATCCCGGAGGGGGACCCGGAGACTTACAAAATGCTCTCTGACGGCAAAACCAACGGTGTGTTCCAGATGGAATCCACCGGCATGACCGGCGTCTGCGTAGGTCTGAAGCCCCAGAGCATTGAGGACATCACCGCCATCATCGCCCTGTACCGTCCCGGCCCCATGGATTCTATCCCCAAGTTCATCGCCTGTAAGCATGACCCCAGCAAGGTCAGCTATATCATCCCGGAGCTGGAGCCGATCTTGTCCATCACTTACGGCTGTATCGTCTATCAGGAGCAGGTCATCCAGATCTTCCAGCAGCTTGCCGGGTACACCCTGGGACAGGCGGATATGCTCCGCCGTGCCATGAGCAAGAAGAAGGCCAAGGACGTGGCCAAGGAGCGTGAGGCGTTCCTCCACGGCGATCCCGCCCGCAACATCAAGGGCTGCGTGGCCAACGGCATCGACCCTGCCGCCGCCGAAAAGATCTACGACGAGATTTTCGCCTTCGCCAATTACGCATTCAACAAGGCTCATGCCGTGTCCTACGCGGTGGTGGCCTACCAGACGGCTTATTTCAAGTGCCACTTCACCCGGGAGTATATGGCGGCGCTGCTGACCAGCGTGCTGGATAACTCCGACAAGGTCTCCGGCTACATCGGTGAGTGCCGGGAGTGCGGCATCGCCTTGCTGCCGCCGGACATCAACCGCTCCGCAGACCGATTCACGGTAGAGGAGGGGGGCATCCGGTTCGGATTGGTGGCCATCAAGAACATCGGCCGGGGCTTCATTCAGGCAGTGATGCGGGAGCGGGAGACCGGGGGCGACTTTACATCCCTGTACGATTTTTGCAGCCGCATGAACGGCAGCGAAATGAACAAGCGGGCGGTGGAAAACCTGATCCGTTCCGGTGCCTTTGACTCCATGGGCGCCAGACGTTCCCAGCTTATCAAGGTTTATGAGTCGGTGATGGACTCCGTGGCAGCCCAGCAGCGGGAAAACGTGGAAGGACAAATGGACTTCTTCTCCATGGCCGCCGACAATGATGAAAAATCAAACTCCGTAAAGGAAATTCCCTTGCCTGATATTCCGGAGTATACACCGGAGGAATTGATGACCATGGAGAAGGCCACCACTGGACTGTACCTCTCCGGTCACCCTATGGATCATTATCGGGACGCTGTGCGGAAGCTCCACGCTCCCACCATTGTTTCAATTATCGAGGACTTTTCCCGGGAAAACGGTCCGGAGCGCTTCACCGACGGCCAGCGGATCACCATTGCCGGCGTCATCACCTCCAGCAAGACGAAAACCACCAAGAACAACAGCCTTATGGCCTATGTCATGGTGGAGGACGACACCGCCTCCATGGAACTGCTGTGCTTCAGCCGGGTGCTGGAGACCTGCGGTGCTTACATGAAGGAAAATCAGGCGGTGGTGGTAAAGGGGCGGCTGTCCGTCCGGGACGAAAAGGCCCCCCAGATCATGTGCGACTCCATTTACCCTCTGTCCACGGTGGAGGGCGGCATTCCGGAACCCCAGCCCAAGCAGGAAACGGCAGCGGGGGAGACCCTGTTCCTGAAATTCCCCAGCATCGACGATCCTGCCATCCGCCACATGAAGCTGGTGTTCCAGATGTTCCCCGGCAAAAGCGTGGTGAAAATGGTCATGGCGGACACCCGAAAGGTCTATGCTACCCAAGCACTGTTGCACCCGGCGCTGGTGCAGGAAGCTCAGGAGACGCTGGGTCACGAAAATGTGGTTGTCAAATAATAGCCAAAGATCCCAAAAGCCCGGCTTTCGGAATATTCCGGAGGCCGGGCTTGGTTTATCTGTCGGTTGCCAACGAAAAAACCGGCCCTCCGAAAACGGAGAGCCGGTAAAGGTTTGGTTAGCGTTCTTCCCGGAAGAAGCTGAGACCCAGAGAGGCGGGGGGCTGATCCTCCCGCTTTTTCCGCAGGGAAACGATGATGAGCACCGCCAGCGTTACCACATAGGGGAGCATCTTGTAAAGCTCCTTGATGGCAAGGTTGGTGCCGGTGGGAATGTAGAGATACAGGATGTAAAACCCACCGAACAGGATGGAAGCCAGCACGCTGACGTTGGGCCGCCAGATGGTGAAGATCACCAGTGCGATGGCCAGCCAGCCGCGGTCGCCGAAGGCATTGTTGGACCAGACGCCGGAGGCGTAGTCCATCACATAGTACAGTCCGCCGAGACCTGCGATCATACTGCCGATGCAGGTAGCCAGATACTTGTACTTGGTGACGTTGATGCCGGCGGCATCCGCCGTGGACGCGCTCTCGCCCACGGCCCGGAGATGCAGTCCGGGACGGGTGTGCTTGAGGAAGTAGGAGGCCAGCAGCGCCAGCAGGATGGCAAGATACGCCAGGAATCCATAGGACAGGAACATCTGCCCAAAGACCCCCAGCTTGTCGGCAAAGGGCAGGGACTTACTGAAATAGGCGCTGGTGGCGGACAGGGCGATGGAGGGCACCTCGCTGCCCGTCAGCTTGATGAGAGAGCCGCCGAAGAAGTTGCCGATGCCCACGCCGAAGGTGGTCATGGCAAGGCCGGTCACGTTCTGGTTGGCCCGGAGGGTCACAGTCAGCAAGCAGTACAGCAGACCCATCAGCAGAGAGCCCAGCAGGGAGCACAGCATAGGGATTCCAACGGCCAGAAGGCCGTTCATAGAGGCCACGGGGGTAGACTGCTCGTAGAAGAACGCACCGATGACGCCGCAGATGCCGCCCACATACATGATGCCGGGGATACCTAAGTTCAGGTTGCCGGATTTCTCCGTCAGGATCTCGCCGGTGCTGCCATAGAGCAGGGGAATACCCTGCATGACTGCCCGGGGAAGGAATGAAATAAGATCCATGGTTTATGCCTCCTTCTTTCCGCCCTTGCGCAAGCTAACCCGATAGGTGATGAAAAATTCGCTGCCGATGATGAAAAACAGGATGATGCCGGTGAGAATGTCCGAGAAGGACTGATTCAGGCCGAAGGTACTGGAGATCTCGCTGGCGCCCCGGCCCAGCACCACCAGCAGCAGGCTGGTGAAGATCATGATGATGGGGTTGAATTTCGCCATCCACGATACCATGACGGCGGTGAAGCCACGGCCGCCCACGATGGTGGTGGTGAGGGTATGGTCCGTACCGGCAGTGAGCAGCAGACCCATGAGGCCGCATACCGCGCCGGAGAGCACCATGGTGCGGACGATGACCCGCTCCACCTTGATGCCTGCATAGCTGGCAGTTCGCTGGCTTTCACCCACCACGGCAATCTCGTAGCCGTGCTTGCTGTAATTGAGGTAGATGTACATGAATACGGTGAGCACCGCCACCACAAGGATCACCAGCAGGTATTTCTGGCCGCCGACCACCGGCAGCCAGCCAGCCTCCGTGCCCTGGTTGATGATGCCGATCTTACCGGCGCCCTTGGGGACCTCCCACACGATGATGAAGAAGGCCGCAAGCTGGGTGGCGATGTAGTTCATCATCAGGGTGAACAGCGTTTCATTGGTGTTCCACTTGGCCTTGAAGAAGGCGGGGAGGAAGCCCCAGAGAGCGCCCGCAGCCAGTGCCGCGGCCAGAGAGACCAGGATCAGCACTGCGTTGGGGAGCTTGTCAGCCAGACAGATCATGCAGGCAGCCGTGGCCAGACAGCCAATGAGCACCTGACCCTCGGCGCCGATGTTCCAAAAGCGCATTTTGAAGGCGGGCGTCACCGCCAGAGAAATACCCAGCAGGACCGCCAGATTCTGGAAGGTGACCCAGGACTTTCGGGCGGAGCCGAAGGCACCTTTGAAGATCGTGGCAAAAATATTGACAGGGTTTTCGCCGGTCAGCAGCATAGTGACCACCGCGCAGACCACCAGAGCCAGCAGAATGGCACAGCCCCGGATGGCGAAGCTCTTGTACCAGGGCAGGGTGTCCCGCTTGGCGATGTGGAACAGAGATTGCTTTTTATTCATCTGTCTTGCCTCCCTCCATGCGGGTCATCAGCGCACCGATCTGCCGCTTGTCGGCAGTGCGGGCGTCCACCACGCCGGACACCTGACCGCCGCAGAGGACCACGATCCGGTCGCACAGCTCCAGCAGCACGTCCAGATCCTCACCCACATACATCACGGCGATGCCCTTCATTTTCTGCTCCGTCAGCAGGTTGTAAATGGTGTAGGATGTGTTGATATCCAGACCGCGGACGGCGTAGGCCGTCATCAGAACGGCGGGGGCCTGCGCAATCTCACGGCCTACCAGCACCTTCTGCACGTTGCCGCCGGACATCCGGCGCACCGGGAAGCTGGTGCTGGGGGTCACGACCTCCAGCTCCTGCCAGATGCGCTGGGCCAGATCCTCCGGGTCCTTCCGGTTCAGGAAAACACCGTGACCCTTCCGCCAGGAGCGAAGCATCATGTTGCCGGTCATGCCCATGGAGCCGACCAGACCCATGCCCAGCCGGTCCTCCGGGACAAAGGACATGGCAATACCACTCTTGCGGATGTCCATGGGGTCCATGCCCACCAGATTTTTCGTCTTGCCGTCGGCGGGATCGTAATAGGTCACGCTGCCGGAGGCGATGGGGTAGAGGCCCGCAATGGATTCCAGCAGCTCCCGCTGGCCGCTGCCGGCAACGCCGGCCACGCCCAGCACCTCGCCGGCGTTGACGGTAAAGCTCACATTGTCCAGACGCTTGACGCCCAGCTCATCGAACACCGTCAAGCCGTCCAGCACCAGACGGGGCGTTACGTTCACCGGGTCAGGCCGGTCGATATTCAGGCTGACACTGTGGCCCACCATCATATCCGTCAGGGACTGCTGGTCAGCGTCCTTGGTGGCCACATCGCCGATATACTCGCCCTTGCGGAGCACCGCCACCCGGTCGGAGACATCCAGCACCTCGTGGAGCTTGTGGGTGATGATGATGAGGGACTTACCGTCCGCCTTCATGTTCCGCATGATCTGGAACAGCTTGTCCGTCTCCTGCGGCGTCAGGACGGCGGTAGGCTCGTCCAGGATCAGAATATCCGCGCCCCGGAACAGCACCTTGACGATCTCCACCGTCTGCTTCTGGGAAACGGACATATCGTAGATCTTCTGGTTGGGGTCGATGTCAAAGCCGTACTTATCGCAGATCTCCTTGACCTTTTTACCGGCTTCGGTCAGGTCCAGTTTGCCCTCCAGCCCCAGAACGATGTTCTCCGTGGCGGTGAACACATCCACCAGCTTGAAATGCTGATGGATCATGCCGATGCCGTAGTTGAACGCGTCTTTGGGGGAGGCGATGGTCACAGGCTTGCCGTGAATATAGATCTGTCCCTCATCGGGAAAGTAGATGCCGGAAAGCATATTCATCAGCGTGGTCTTGCCGCTGCCGTTTTCACCCAGCAGAGACAGGATCTCGCCTTCGCGCAGTTCCAGATTGATGGCGTTGTTCGCCACGACCTTGCCGAACCGCTTCGTTACGTTTTCCATTTTTACCGCACACGCAGGAGCCAAGGCAGTCACCCTTTCTTCAGCGGCGGGGGAGAAAGCACAGTCCCGCGCCGGATTGTTCGATATGGATAATTATAGCATACACCCGGCGGCTTGTAAATTCAAAGTACAGGCCTGACGGGAAAAAATCCGGGAAAACCGAAGCCGTGGAAAAGGAAAGCCGGACTGCCTGAGGCAGTCCGGCTGTTTGGAATCGAGAAGCGATTAGCCGCCGAAGTTGGTATCCAGCAGGTTGATGCCGTCGATCTGCAGATCGAAATAGGGAGCGGAACGGAAGGTGGACTCAGCGAAGTAGCCGTCCACGATGGCCTCGGTGTCGGGGGTGTAGTTGGGATCGGTGTCCACGTCAGCCTTGGAGGAGGTCAGAGTCTCACCCTTCACGGTGAAGGTGGAGCAGTCAAAGACGTGACGGGTGCCGTTCTCCAGCTCGGCCTTCACAGCGTCGATGGCCTCCTGAGTGCCCTCAGCGGCAGCAGTGGTGTTGACATCGGTGAGCACCACGGAACCGGTAGCCAGAGTGCCGGTCCAGTCGGCGTCGATGGCCTCGCCGTTCATAGCAGCGGTGATGGCATACTCATAGTAGGGAGCCCAGTCGATCCGGGAGGAAACGATGAAAGTGTTGGGGCAGGCAGCCTGCGTGGAGCCGTTGTAGGAGACGTTGGGAACGCCGGCGGTCTCGCAGGCAGTGGGAGCGCCCATGGAGTCAGCGTGCTGGCTGATGAGGACGCAGCCGTTGGCGATCAGCTTATTGGCGCCTTCCTTCTCAGCGGTCTCGTCATACCAGGAACCGGTGAAGGTCACGTCCATGGTGACAGAGGGGCACACGGACTTGGCACCCAGATAGAAGGAGGTATAGCCGGAGATAACCTCGGCATAGGTGAAAGCGCCTACATAGCCCATCTTGGCCTGATCCTCGGTGATGTAACCGTTGGCGATCATGTCATTGAGCTTCATACCGGCGGCAACGCCAGCCAGGTAACGGCCCTCATAGATGGAGGCGAAGGCGTTGTGGTAATTGCTCAGGCCCTCGGTGTGAGCCTTGGTGCCGGTGGAGTGGCAGAACTGCACATTGGGGAACTCCTTGGCAGCCTGGATCATGTAGTCCTCGTGACCGAAGGAGTCGGCGAAGATGATGTTGCAGCCGTCATCGGCCAGCTCAGCAGCCTTGTCGTAGCACTCCTGGCCCTCGGGAACGTTGGTGATGATCTTGTACTCCACGCCCAGCTTTTCGCAGGCTTCCTTAGCGGCGTTGATGAAGTTCAGGTCATAGGTGGAGTTCTCATCATGGAGCATGATGAAGCCGACCTTAAAGTCGGTAGCGGTCTCGGCGGGAGCATCGGTCTTGGTCTCGTCAGCTTTGGTAGTATCATCGCTCTTAGTGCCGCCGCAGGCGGAAAGGGCGAGGACCATAGAGAGACTCAGGAGCAGCGCAAGAAACTTCTTCATTTCAATAAATCCTCCTCAAATTAAATCCTTTTTTCGGCGGATTTCCACATAGGACAAAGAAACCCGTCACCCATATCATACCGAAAAAACCGGAAAATGGCAACGCCAAATAGTCATCAAATTCATCTTGAAAAGTAATACCTTTTTGGTTAAAGAGCAGACATTATAAGCGTGGGTAATACCTTGCAAAAGCTGTGTAGAAGACAGGCGGTCGCTTTTTCATGACCGACGCCATAAAAAACAAGACTGTCGATAAAACGGTAAATTCTCCGCGACGGTAAGGAAGGGTGTGTGCGGGAAACCCAAGAAGGGTGTCCTGCGCCATTGAAATCCTAAGTTTTCAGAACTTTTATAAGGTTCTGAAAACTTGTTCAGCGGGGCGAAAAGACTTTTTCGACACGCTGAAACGCCGCGCAAAATACGCGGCGTCTTTCGCTATGGATATTCTTCGTTAAGACTCCTCTTCGTCCTCCGGCGTGGGGGTGTTGAGCAGGAGGTCGATGATCTCACTGTACAGCTTCTCCGGGGCCTGCCGGAACCGGGCGGCCAGGATCTTTCCCATGTCCTCTCTCGGCACCATGAGCTTCAGGTCCATCACGCTGCCCATATCGTCATCCAGAGACAGGGAAACGGTGAAGGTGCCGTTGGGGCGCGGCTCCGTGGAGCTTTTCACCTGATTCTTCCGCCGCAGGGCCCGGTTGCAGGCATTCAGATTCTTGTCACACCGAAGCCGGACGGAGTAGGGGAGGCTGGTCTCACAGATCTCACTGTTGCGCCGGCCCTTTTCCGTAATGGCATAGAGGCCGCTCTCCTCGTCCAGAGTCAGGTGTTCTGTTTTTACCAGATCCGCCAGACACTCGGAAAAATCGAAGTAGTCAACGGCATCGTCGCAGAGGGTCAGATCCAGCAGCGTGTCGAAGGGCACCGGTTCAATGACCCGGGCGGCCAGATATAGAATAAGGAACTTGATCTCCAGCTTGTCCTGGATAAATCCGCGTGCGGTCATGGAAGCTCTCCTTTGTATGTGAATCGTTCTTTCATTTCAGTATACCCCAGACGGGCATGATTGTACAGCCGGAAATTTGTCGAAGCCCGGCGAAATTTCCCTTGACGGTTCTACCCCGCCTTGGTATGATGAAGTTAACATAACATGAAAGGGCGGGATACCTTGAAAAAGAGAGCATGGGCGCTGGCGCTGGCGTTTCTTCTGGTCCTGACAGGCTGTGGCAAAAAGGAGGAACCGGTCCCTGATCCGGAGCCCCCTGCGGCAGAGGAACCCATTGTGACACCGGAGCCGGAAGCGGAACCGGAGCCTGCCGTACCGGCGGGAATGAATCCGCTGACGGGACTTCCCATGGAGCCGGAATATGAGCGGAACCGTCCGGTGGCTGTGATGCTGAACAATTTGAAAAAGGCTCAGCCGCAGCTTGGCAACGCTCAGGCTGACATCATCTATGAGGTCCCCGCCGAGGGCGGCATCACCCGGATGCTGGCAGTCTACCAGACCTTGGACGGAATCGGTACCCTTGGCAGCATCCGCTCCTCCCGCCCCTATTACATCGAACTGGCACTGGGCCATGACGCCCTGTACGTTCATGCCGGGGGCAGCCCGGAGGCGTATCAGGATCTGAAAAGCTGGAAAGTGAACAACATCGACGGCGTCAATGGCAGTGCCAGCCAGAGCGCCGTGTTCTGGCGGGATCAGGAACGCAGAAAGACCATGGACTACGAGCACACGCTGGTGACCTCCGGCGAGAAGATCCAGAGCTTCTGGGACAGCAGCAAATACGCCAAGACCCATGGGGACGGATACACCTATTCCCAGACCTTTACTGACGAGCCGCTGACCGGCGGCGCGACGGCGGAGCACGTCAAGCTGGCCTACACCAGCTATAAGACCGGCCTGTTCGACTACGATGCCGCCACCGGCAGGTATCTGGTGAGCCAGTATCAGGCCCCCTATGTGGATGGCAACACCGGCGAGCAAGTGAGCGCCGTGAATCTGCTGCTTTTGGAGACGAACATCTCCGTGATCTCCGGGGATAAGGAGGGCCGTCTGAAGGTCCGCACCACCGGAGAGGGAGACGGCCTCCTTTGCCGGAACGGGCAGAGTGTTCCCATCCATTGGAGCCGTGCGGACCGGAACAGTCCCTTTGTATATACCACGGCGGACGGCCAGCCGCTGGCTCTGGGCCGGGGAAACAGCTATGTCTGCATCATGGACCCCAAAACCAGCAAGGTAGATGTACTTTTGGTAAATTGAATCTGAACGCAAGCAAGCCCGGAGACACGAATGTGTCTCCGGGCTTTTCCTTATTTATGACAGCAGGCGCAGAAGTTCTTGGCCTCCTCGTAATCCTCCGGGAGGGCCACGGTGTTGGGCGGGAAAAATTCGCCCACAGGGAAATTGATGTTGCGGAACAGGCTGCAAGGATCGTCGGTGCTGCCGCAGGAGCACTCTTTCTCCGGCATACAGTAATCGTACACCGGCACCAGGAGCTGGGAATCCCGCTCCAGACGGACGATGGAGAACTGCCCCAGAGTAATGTAGATCCGGCGGCCTTCGTCTCCGCCGCAAAGCTCCCCGCCGAAGCACTGGCTGATGGCCGGGGGCACCTCACACAGATCGCAGTCGCAGTCCCGTCGGCTGCAGCCGCTCTCCACGAGCCGGGCGTCCAGAACGATGGGGTCCACGGCCTCCACAACCGCCTCAGGCAGATTGGACCGGCGCAGCATGGGGATATCCGGCTCCCCGGAGCGGAACTTGGAGGAGAAGATTTTGGCGCTGCCCTCGCTTCCGAACAGGATGGCCCGCTTGTCAAAGACGCACAGGCCCTCCACCGTCACCGGTGCGGGGCAGCTGGTATAGGCTTGCAGGGTCACGTTGTAGAAAAACCGCATATCCACCGTGTAGAAACCCCGATTGAAATTGACCGGCTCCACATCCACATAGACATACAGTAGGTCCGCAGACCCGCCCTTGACGGAGAGGGCGTGATTGATGACGTCCACATACTGGAGCTTCGGATAGAACCGCAGGTCCTCGATGCAGTCCTTATCCCGGCAGGAATCATAGATCTTACGTGTATGGACGCAAACCGCCTCACGGATGCCGCCGGTACCCTCCACGGGGCCGGGCATGACTTTCTCAGGCATTGTGTTACCTCCTAAACGATGTAGCGAAGGGAATTTCCTTCAATCCAGTCTATGCGGAGGCTTCCATAAGGTGAAAAATGGGGGACCCCCACTTTTTTCATCTGGCATATCCGGGTGGGGGCCGTCATACACTGGAGCAACAACAAAAGGAGGGACGACCCTTGGAACGAAGAGAATGTGAGACGCGCTATGAACTGGCGGCGGCCATCCTGCCCAGCCGCCTGCGGCGGATCGCCATGGAGCTGCCGGAGACGGACAAGAGACGGGCGGAGGAATTCCGGCTGCGGGCGGGGCACTGTCTGTCGGTGCTGCTGCCGGAGGGAGAGCGGTCGCTGGAGGCCATCGTCACCACGGAGGAATTGGAGACCTTGTGCGACATCGCCGCTGAATTTTCCCGCTACGCCTCCATCGAAACACTACGGCAGGGGTTTCTTCCGGTGCGGGGTGGCTTCCGGGTGGGACTTTGCGGCTCCGCTGTGGTGAAGGACGGGGAGGTCACCAATCTGAAACAGATCTCCTCCGCTGTGATCCGCATTTCCAGGGAGCAGAAGGGCATCGCGCAGGCCGTGGCCCCCCGGCTGTTCCGGGACGGGCGGTTCGTCAGCACCCTGCTGCTGTCCCCACCGGGAGGCGGTAAGACCACGCTGCTGCGGGATCTGGTGCGGCAACTTTCCCAAGGGGAGGGCGTCCCGCCCCAGCGGATCACCCTCATCGATGAGCGGGAGGAGATCGCCGTCATGTATCGGGGCCAGCCTCAGATGGATGTAGGCCCCCGGACGGACGTTCTCAGCGGCTGTCCCAAGGCACTGGCGATCCCCATGGCGCTGCGGGCTATGAATCCGCAGATTATCGCCGTGGACGAGATCACCGTCCGGGAGGATCTGCGAGCCATCTCGCAGGCGGCGGGCTGCGGCGTGGCGCTGCTGGCCACCATCCACGCCGCCAATGTAGAGGAGCTGCAAGCAAAGCCGCTTTATCAGGAACTGCTGGCCGGGCGGGTGTTCCGTCAGGCGGTGCTGATCCGAACAGGTCCGGAGGGGCGGCTGTACGCCGTGGAGAATCTGCCGTGATAAAACTGGTGGGCAGTCTGTGCGTGTTGTTCGCGGGAGGGAGCGTCTGGTGGCTTCAGCATCAGGAGCAACGGCGCCGGCGGCAAGTCTTGGCGGAATTGGCGTCGACATTGGAGCGCATGGAAACGGCCATCCGACTGAACCGGACGCCGCTGCTGCCGCTGTTCCGACAGGCGGCGCGGGGCCGCTGCCATGAGGTTTCCCAGCTGTTCGAGAGAAGTGCGGCGGCGTTGGCAGCGGGGAGGTCCCCGGAAATCGTCTGGTGTCAGACAGTCTCCTGCCTTCCGGTGTCGGAAACGGACAAGCGGGCCTTGTCCGAGCTGGTCAATGCCTTACAAGGCGATGAAGTGAGTGCCTGTAAAGGCATATTGCTTGCAAGAAAAGAGCTGCAAAACAGCCTGTCACAACTGGAAAAGCAGCGCCCCGATGAGGAAAAACGCACGGCGGCCCTTTGTTTTTCCGCCGCAGCGCTGCTGGTGATCTTACTGATTTGAGGAATGAACAATGGATGTAGATCTGATTTTCAAAATTGCCGCTGTGGGGATCTTGGTCGCGGTGCTGAACCAGCTTCTGGTTCGCTCAGGCCGGGAGGAGCAGGCCATGATGACCACCTTGGCGGGTCTTGTGGTGGTCATGATGATCTTGGTGCAGGAGATCAGCGGACTGTTCCAGCTCATCAAGACCCTGTTTGATCTCTGAGATGGCGCTGGTGACCCAGGCGGCGGCGCTCTGCGTGATCGCGGCCCTGCTGGGACTTGTCCTCCGCCGGAGCAACCCGGAGATCACGCTTTTGCTGGCATTGGCAGCGGCAGCGGCGGTTTTGCTGGCCTTAACGGAGCCACTGACGGAATTACTGCGGTTTCTGGAACGGCTGGCAGAGCAGAGCGGTGTCTCCCGGACGCTGCTGACGCCCCTCTATAAGACAGTGGGCATCGCCCTTGTGGTGAAGGTGGGCGGCGGGCTGTGCCGGGACGCCGGAGAAAGCGCGCTGGCCGCCGCGCTGGAATTCGCCGGGACAGTCTGCGCCCTTTTGACGGCGCTGCCCCTGCTGCGGGCGGTGCTGGAGCTGATAACGGAGCTGAGATGATGAAACGCTTGAAAATCTGCTGCTTTTTGGGACTGGCCCTCCTGCTGCTGACGCTCCCGGTCCGGGGCGCGGAGCTGCCGCCGGATGTGGAGCGGGCGCTGCCCCGAGAGGCCGGTCAGCTTTTGAAGGATGTGGACCACTGGGACGTGAACAGCTTTCCGGAGGGGCTTTGCGCCATCTGGAACCACCTCCGAAAAGACGTGAACACCGTTTTGCGGCGTCAGACCCGTGGGGCGGTATCAGTGCTGCTGGTGGCGGTGCTATGCGGATTGGTCAGCGGCTTTCAAAAGGGTGTGGGAGACGAGAGCCGGTTTCTGCCTATGGCGGGGGGGCTGGCCGTCACCGCTCTGACGGCAGGCAGTCTGGACAGCCTGATGGGGGCGGGGACTGCGGTCATGGAGCAGATGAACACCTTTTCCAAGGCGCTCCTTCCCACGCTGGCCGCCGTTTCCGCCATCTCCGGCGGGGCCGTGGGCGCGACGCTGCGGCAGATCGCCACGGTGTTTTTCGCGGACCTGCTGCTGGGGCTGATTCACGGACTGCTGATGCCCATGGTCTATCTCTACGCCGGGGCGCTGGCGGCTGGCTGCTGCCTTGCGGACAAGCGGCTGACGGCGGTGGCGGAGCTGCTGAAAACCGTCTGCACCAAGCTGCTGACCGCCGCGCTGCTGACCTTTACCCTCTACCTCACCGTAGGCGGCATTTTCGCGGGAACGGTGGACAGCGCCAGAGTGCGGGTGACGAAAACCGCCATTTCCGGCATGATCCCCGTGGTGGGGGGCATCATCGCGGAGGCATCGGAAACCGTGCTGGCCGGGGCGGGGCTTTTGAAGGGGGCCATCGGCGTGTTCGGCCTGCTGGGGGTGCTGGCCCTGTGTGCCTATCCCTTTTTGCAGCTGGGGATCCAGTACCTTCTCTACAAGCTGACGGCGTTTCTGGCCTCCGTCATCGGGGACACAGATCTGTGCGGACTGATCGGCGGCCTTGGCGGTGCCTTCGGTCTGATCCTGGGCATGGTGGGAAGCTGCGCGCTGGTGCTGCTGGTGTCCATTCTGGCCTCCGCGGCCGTGGTGACATCATGATGGCGGCGGCCCGGGCATGGCTGACGGCAGTGGTGTCCGTGACGCTGCTGCTGTCCGTGGTGCAGACGCTGATGCCCAAGGGCAGTCTCCGGGAGATCACCTCCTTTGTAGGGGGACTGCTCCTGCTGGCCGTGCTTTTGCGGCCCCTTGGGAGTGTGGACCTGTCCGCCGTCTCTCTGAATCTGGACGCCTACCGGCAGACGGTGGAGCAGCGGCAGGCAGAATTGGAGCAAGAGGGGCAGAAAGAGCTGGTGGGACTCATAGAAGCCGAACTGGAATCATATATATCGGACAAGGCGGCTGATATGGGCCTGACGCTCCGGGTGCAAGTCACCGTGGAGCCGGACGGCAGCGGCGTTCCCGTCCCCGTTTCTGTGGAACTGACGGGGCCGAGGTCCGAAGTGCTGTCCCGGTGGCTGGAAACGGAGCTGGGCGTCCCGGCGGAAAGACAGGTGTGGAATGAAAACTGAAGGAGTGCGGAAGCTATGGGACCGATACAAATACGCGGCACTGATCTTGCTGATCGGCGCTGGGCTGCTGTTATGGCCCGGTGGGAGCGGGCACACGGCACAGACTGGTCAGAGCGAAGCGCCACCGGCCTATACAGCCGCGGAGACGCTGCGAAAGGACTTGGAGGAAATTTTGGGGCAGATCCAGGGCGTAGGGACCGTGCGGGTGCTGCTGACGGTGGATACCGATGGAGAACGGCAGCTGGCCCAGAATACGGAGCTGCGGTACAGCGGCAGCGCGACGGCACCGGAGGACTATTCCCGAACCTCGGAGCCGGTCCTGCTGGACGGCGGGGACCGGGAGGAGACCGTTGTGACCCGGACGGCGTATCCCACCTATCGGGGGGCGCTGGTGGTATGTCAGGGGGGCGACCGGGCCGACGTGAAGCTGGCAGTCACCGAGGCGGTGTCCGCCTTGACCGGACTGTCCAGCGACCGCGTCACCGTGGCAAAGTGTCAGTGATCATTTGGAGGAGGAACAAAGCTATGAGCGGAAACGCGAAGCGGAATCTTGTGGTAGGCACCATGGCGGTGCTGGTGTGCGCAGCGGTGGGGCTGAACTGGAAATACTCCACGCAGGAGGCCCTCCAGCAGGCAGAGGAGGCAGGAACGAAAATTCTGGGAGAGGCCACGCTGGTCTCCGGTCAGGAGGGAACAGAGCTGGCGGAGGACACCGTCTACGAGGGGGACGATTACTTCGCCTCCGCCCGGCTTACCCGGCAGCAGGCGCGGGACAGCGCCATTTCTCTCCTTGAGGATGCCGCCAAGCAGGAGGATGCGGATAAAGAGGTGGCAAATCAGGCGTCGGAGAGTATTCAGGTGCTGGCGTCCTACACGCTGAAGGAAGCCCAGATCGAAAATCTGGTGACGGCCAAGGGGTACACCGACTGCGTGGCCTTTATGGGGGATGATTCCCTGAGCATCGTTGTATCCACGGCGGACGGAACGCTGAATTCCACGGATGTAGCCAAGATCACGGACATCGCCATGACTGAGACCGGCTATGCCGCCAGCGCCATTCGGATCATGGCATCAAATTAGCTGTTGTAATTTTCGGAATTGCATGGTAGAATAACACATTAGAAATGAAGTTCGCCGCCAAGATACAAAAAGGAGAATCACAATGGCTGAAAATAAGGGTTATATGACGCTTTCCGACGAGCAGGGGAGCATCCACATTTCCGAGGAGGTCATCGCCGCTATTGCGGTGGGCGCCGTCCGGGAGGTGGAAGGCGTTTCCGGCATGATGGGGAATCTGGGTACCAGCGTTGCGGATCTGGTGACCAACAAGAAGGGCGCTCAGAAGAACGCCAAGGGCGTAAAAATTGAAATGACCGAGACCGGTCTGGTGCTGGATATCTACCTGACGGTGGCATACGGCCACGCTATCCCTGAGGTGGCAGAGAATGCCCAGAAGGCTGTGGCCTCTGCGGTCAGCGATATGACCGGCTGCACCGTGGAAACGGTGAACATCCATGTGGGCGGCGTGACCCTGGCCTGATTGCCAGACTGAACAAGAGAGAAAAGGACGAGAGAAGCTATGACACGGAATACCGCACGGGAAATTGCCGCGCATCTTTCCTACGAATTGAGCTTCACGGATAAAACCGTGGAAGAGCTGCTGCAGGAGCGGCTGACCAGCGAGGCGTTTGCCGAGCTGGCGGAGGAAGACCCCCTGTATACAGAAGCGCCCAACGCCAAGCAGGTGGCGTATATCACCCGCCTGGTGACCGGCGTGAATGAACACGCCGCCGAGCTGGACGGCTATATCGCCAAGTATGCTAAGAACTGGAAGTTCTCCCGCATTCCTCTGGTGGCCTCCGCCATCATGCGGGTAGCCATGTACGAGATCCTCTACATGCAGGACATTCCCAATGGCGCCGCCATCAACGAAGCGGTGGAGATCGCCAAAAAATACGAGACGCCGGAAACCGTGAAATTTATCAACGGAATTCTGGGCAGCTTCGCGCGGGAAGAGATCTCCCAGTAAGCATCTCAACAAACCGGCAGAGCGGATGCGGCACAGACCGCCTCCGTTCTGCTTTTTTACACAAGGAGACGCCATGGAACAGCGCAACCGGGGGATCGACCTGCTGCGGATGACCGCCATGTGGATGGTGGTCATTCTCCATATTCTGAATAAGGGCGGCGTTCTGGCTGCCGCGGCGCCCCTGTCTGCGGGGCAGGGGACCGCACGGCTGCTGGAGACTGCCGCCTACTGCGCCGTCAACTGTTACGGACTGATCTCCGGATATGTAGGCGTTCAGCGGCGCTTTCGGTACAGCGGCGCGCTGGCCCTGTGGCTGCGGGTGGCGTTCTACACGCTGGGCATCACGGCGGTATTTGCATGTCTGATGCCCGGCAGCGTCAACGGTGACCGGGTGCTGCGGGCCTTTTTCCCGGTGCTGTTCCGGCAGTACTGGTATGTGACGGCCTACTTCGGTATGTGCCTGTTCATCCCGTTTTTCAATCTGCTGCTGAACCGCCTTTCCAAGGGACAGCTGCGGCTGCTGGCGCTGTCCATCGTGCTGGTGTTTTCCGTTCTGCCCACCCTGCGGCAAAAGGACGTCTTCCTGACGGACAACGGTTACAGCGTCCTGTGGCTGTCCTGTCTCTACCTGCTGGGCGGCGTCCTACGGCTGTGTGGGAGGCAGACGTCCCGCCGTCCCGCCAGCCGGGGGGCGATTTATGCAGGCTGCGTACTGGCAACGTGGCTGGTGCGTCTGGCAGGAGACCGGCTGTGGATGGCCCGGACGGGACACCTCTGCGACAAGGTGCTGCTGACAGCGTACACCTCGCCCACCGTCCTGCTGGCGGCGGTGGCGCTGGTACTGTGCTTCACAGCGCTGAATATCGGCCCCCGTTTTGGGCGTTTTATCGAAAGCGTCTCGCCGCTGGCCTTCAGTGTGTACCTGATCCACGCCCATCCGCTGATCTGGGAGCACTGGCTGGCAGGCCGGTTTGCGTTTCTGGCGGACAAGCCGCCGATTCTGCTGGCAACGGGCGTTCTGGGCGGTGCGTTTGCCATCTACCTCGTCTGCTCTCTGGCGGACGTCCTGCGGGCAGGCTTATTCCGCTTGTTCCGTGTCAAAGCGTTTTCCCGGTGGGCGGAGGAAGCCGTATCGGCCCAACTCCGACCCCAACTTGAGAAGGAGTAACTATGGAGCGGCATATTTTCAGCGTCACGGAGGTCAACGAGCTGGTCAAGCTCCTGCTGGATAACGAGCCCATGCTCTCCGGCATCTGCGTCCGGGGCGAGATCTCCAACTATAAGATGTACCCCTCGGGGCACCACTATTTTTCTCTGAAGGACCCCACCGGAGCCATCCGGTGCGTCATGTTCAAGGGACAGGCTATGCGTCTGCGGTTCCGTCCGGAAAACGGCATGAAGGTGCTGGTGACGGGCCGGGTCAGCGTCTTTCCCCGGGACGGCGCGTATCAGCTTTACTGCGACACCATGACCCCGGAGGGGGCGGGAGATCTGGCGCTGGCCTTCGAGCAGCTGAAGGCGCAGCTTTATAAAGAGGGGCTTTTCGATGAAGCCCACAAGAAGCCGCTGCCCCGATTCCCGGAGCGCATCGCCATTGTGACCTCCTCAGCGGGGGCGGCGGTCCACGATATGATCCGTATTCTGCGGCGGCGGTATCCCTTGGCAAAGGTGATCTTGCTGCCGGTGCGGGTACAGGGGGCGGAGGCCCCGCTGGAGATTGCGGGGGCCATCCGGTACGCCGGCAAATGGAAAATCGGCGATGTCATCATCACCGGCCGGGGCGGCGGCTCTATGGAGGACCTGTGGGCCTTCAACGATGAGCGGGTGGCCCGCGCCATCTACGCCTGCGAGACCCCGGTGATCTCTGCTGTGGGCCATGAGCCGGACGTCACCATTTCCGACTTTGTGGCGGACGCCCGGGCCTCCACGCCCTCCAACGCCGCGGAGATCGCGGTGCCGGATCAGGTGGAGCTGCGGCGGCAGCTCAGTGACCTGGCGGAGCGGATGACCGGCAGCGAAGCGTCCCGCCTGCAAGCCCTGCGGGAGCGGGTGGATGCGCTGGGCCGCAAACGGGTTCTGACGGACCAGCTGGCCTACGTACAGGACAAGCGCATGGAACTTTTGCACTTGCAGCAGCGCCTTGGAGATCTGGCAAATGCCGAGATCGCGCGAAAGCAAAAATCCTTTACAGCTCTTGCGGCGTCACTGGATGCTATGAGCCCCTTGAAGGTTCTGGGCCGGGGCTACGCCGTGGCCCGGAACGAGGCGGGGCAGGTGCTGAAAAGCAGCGGGGAGACCCATATAGGCGAGCGGATACATGTGACATTGGGCAGCGGCGGCCTGACCGCCGTGGTGGATCATATCGAGGAGGCGCGAAATGGCGGCTAAAAAACTGAGCTTTGAGGAAAAGCTGTCCCGGTTGGAGGAGATCGTGGCAGCGCTGGAAAAAGGGGATGCCCCCTTGGCGGATTCCCTGCGGTTATTTGAGGAAGGGACCAAACTGGTCAACGCCTGTTCCACGGAGCTGGACAAGGCGGAGCAGCAGGTGGTCAAGCTGATGAAGGGACCCGACGGCGCACCTGTGGAGCTGCCCTTTGAAAGTACGGAGGATTGACATGGAAAAGACTGCGTTTGACGCCCGGTATCAGGAATATCTGGCGGCCATCGAGGACTATTTGAACAGCTTGTTTGCGGAGAAGCCCCATTGGGCGGATCTCTATGAGGCCATGCGATACAGCGTTCTCTCCGGCGGCAAGCGGCTGCGTCCGGTGATGACGCTGGAGTTTGCCCGGCTGTGCGGTCTGGACTGGCACAAGGCCGTGCCGATGGGCTGCGCGCTGGAGCTGGTTCACACCTATTCCCTGATCCACGACGACCTGCCTTGCATGGATGACGACGATCTCCGCCGGGGTAAACCCACCAACCACAAGGTTTACGGTGAGACCTTGGCAGTACTGGCGGGAGACGCCCTCCAGCCTGCGGCCTACCGCCTGATCCTGACGGCTCCCGGCCTGACCGATGCCCAGCGGGCGGATTGCGCTTTGATTCTGGCGAACGCGTCCGGCCCGGACGGCATGGTAGCGGGGCAGGTGCTGGACACGCTGCACCATCCCTCTGCCCAAGATGAGTTAACGGAGGTCCACCACCTGAAAACCGGCGCCATGATCGCCGGAGCCTGTATGCTGGGCGTCGGCGCAGCCGGCGGCAGCGAGGCGGCCCGGAAGGCCGCGGAGGACTACGGTTATCAGCTGGGCCTTGCCTTCCAGATCCGGGACGATATGCTGGACGTCATCGGAAACGCCGACGAATTCGGCAAGCCCATCGGCTCCGACAAGGACGAGGGCAAGGTCACCTATGTGGACCTGCTGGGACTGGACGATTGCGGCAAGCTGATCCATGAGCTGACGGAACAGGCGGTCTCCGCCGTGTCCGACTTGGACCGGGACGGCTTTTTGACCGCTTTGGCGGAAAGCCTCACTGAGCGCACGAAATAATTCATCAAGCAGCCGGGAGGGAAGACCTCCCGGTTGTTTGTTTAGAAAAACTCCATAGGCCCCGTACACAACGAAGTCGGCAGGATGGGCCGGGGCCTGGAAAGCTGTTAAGATGCCGCCAAAAATCACTCATCGGGTCCTTGAAGCACACCGTCAGCCGCTCTGTATATATACGGAAGCTGTTGCATATTTTCGCAAGCCATGCTATACTGATATGAGCTAAGCGGCGGCGCAGTATTCTAGTCAGATCTGCCGTTTCCGAGGGAGGACCTAAAAAGCCTCCAAAGGGCACACCTGTGAAACTTCTGGTGTCTGCTTGAGACGCCCAGTCTTGGGTGGATGCTGGGAGGAAGCGCGTTTTTCGTGCTTGCGGACTCAGGGCGATTTCCAATGGCATGGATACCCCGACCCTGTTTCCGTGGAGACCTGTTCTTGTGCGTGGACGTACTCCCATTGTGGTAAGCGGATCCATGTACGAAGCAGATGATAAACCTGCAATGCGGTGCATCGCGCCTCCGGGTGCGTAACGCTGTGTGCAGCCGTAGCCTGCCTTGCGTGAAGCTGGTGAATGTGGGATCAACACGGCGCTGTCCTGGCCGGGACGGCGATCGTGATCGCCCGCTGAAACCAGTTTTGCAAAAGAGGCTAAAGAAACGGACAGACTGTGGTGGAAAACACCTAGGCTGTTCATGGGAAGCGAATCAGGGATTGCAGTGCGGACTCAGTGGCAATCGGGTAGCGCGATCGGCGACGGCGCGCCTCGGAACTGAAAGGGGAACCGCCTCCATCGGCAACGAGAGGTGTTCCGTGGGGAAAACAAACCCGCACCTAAGCCGCAAGATTTACCTGATTTGCTGCCGCTGACTTAGCATATCTGAATGATAACGGAGGCGTTTTTTTGAAAAAACCTTCCAATCCGAAAACCGGCAAGAAGGAACATAACCACTACCGCTGGGCGCTGACGGCCTTTGTCATGGCCGTGGCCCTGTCCGGGCTGCTGAGCCTGAGCTCCGAGGCCATTTTGGAGAACGCCGATCTGCTGCTGGCGCTGCTGATCCTGGCGCTGTTCATCGGACTTGGCATCCTGTTTGACATCATCGGCGTGGCGGTGACTGCGGCGGACCCCCGCCCCTTTCACTCCATGGCCGCCCACAAGGAAAAGGGCGCGAAAGAGGCGCTGAAGCTCCTGCGGAACGCGGACCGGGTGTCCAGCGTCTGCAATGACGTGGTGGGCGATATCTGCGGCATCGTTTCCGGCGCTACCGGCGCGGTGATCGTGGCCCGGCTGCAAAAGGGACTGAACCTGGAAAGCGTGCTGATCTCCGTAGGCGTCACGGCGCTGATCTCCGGCGCTACCATCGGCGGAAAAGCGCTGGGAAAGCCCTTCGCCATGAACCAGAGCAAGCGGGTGGTCCATCTGGCAGGCCGGTTTCTGCATTTGTTTCATCGCGGCTGAGTCTTTGCTGATCCATACAGCCGCAGGAGGTCATTGTGATTCTGGATTCCATTCATTCCCCTGAGGATATCAGGGCACTCGATCAAAATCAACTGCCGCAGCTTTGTAAGGAGTTGCGGCAGTTTCTGCTGGAAAACGTGTCGAAAACAGGCGGACACTTTTCCTCCAATCTGGGCGTTGTGGAGCTGACGGTGGCGATCCACCGGGTCTTTGACACCGCCCATGACCGCCTTGTGTTCGACGTGGGGCATCAGGCCTACGTCCACAAGGCCCTCACCGGCCGTCAGGCGCTGTTTTCCACACTGCGGCAGCTGGACGGCCTTTCCGGGTTTCCCAAGCCCTACGAAAGCGTCCATGATGCCTTCATCGCCGGCCACGCCTCCAACTCCGTTTCCGTGGCGTTGGGTATGGCGAGGGCAAGGACCTTGCAGCACCAGGATTATCAGGTCATGGCGCTGATCGGTGACGGCGCCCTCACCGGCGGACTGGCCTACGAGGGTCTGAACAACGTCGGGGCCTCCGGTGAGCATATGATCGTTCTTCTGAATGACAACGGTATGTCCATCGACCCCAACGTGGGGGCCTTGCCGAACCATCTTTCCAAGCTGCGCAGCAAGCCTGCCTACTACCACTTCAAAAAATGGTACCGGGGCCTCTTTGGAGAGGCTCCCTCCCAGTCCGCCATCTATCGCTTTAACCATCGGCTGAAAACCAGCCTGAAAAAGACACTGTGGCCGGGAAGCACTCTCTTTGAGGATATGGGCTTCACCTATCTGGGACCCATCGACGGCCATGACCTGCCCCGCCTGTGCGATATGCTGACATGGGCCAAGGAGCTTACCGGCCCCGTGGTGGTCCATGTCCACACCCAGAAGGGTAAGGGATACGCCTTCGCGGAGCGGGACCCCGGCAAGTTCCATGGGATCGCGCCCTTTGATCCGGAAACCGGACTTTTGAAAAAAGCACCCGGAGAGACCTTTTCCTCCGTATTCGGCAAGACCCTCAGCGATTGCGCCGGGGAGGACAGCCGCATCTGTGCTATCACCGCCGCCATGGAGGAAGGCACCGGCCTGACAGTATTCGAGCAGGCCCACCCGGAGCGGTTCTTCGATGTGGGCATTGCGGAGGGTCACGGCGTTTCCATGGCTGCCGGTATGGCCAAGCAGGGGATGATCCCTGTTTTCGCCGTGTACTCCACCTTTTTGCAGCGGAGCTACGATATGCTGGTCCACGATGTGGCTCTGCAAAAGCTTCATGTTGTCCTTGGCGTGGACCGGGCCGGTCTGGTGGGCGCTGACGGCGAGACCCACCACGGCTGTCTGGATGTTTCCTATCTCACCAGTATTCCGGGGTTCACGGTCCTGTGCCCCGCCAGCTTTGCGGAACTGCGGACCATGCTTCATCAGGCGCTGTTTGAGATCGACGGCCCGGTGGCGATCCGGTATCCCAGAGGGGGAGAGGGCGTTTTTAACGCGGACACCAGCACTCAGGCCGTAGTGCGCATGAGGGACGGCTGTCAGGCAGTCCTGATCACTTACGGAACGCTGGTGGAGCAGGCCCTGTCCGCCGCGGAGGAGCTGGAACGATCCGGGATCTCCACCCGCGTGGTGAAACTCAACCGCATCGCCCCTCTGGACACGGCGGCGATCCTCCGGGAGACGGAGGGCGCCGAAACCGTCCTGATTTTGGAGGACTGTTTTGAAAACGGCAGCGTGGGCCAGCAGCTGGCTGCGGCCATGGAAGAGGCCGGGCAGAGCTGTTCTCACACGATCTTGCAAAATCTGAAGGATCACTTTGCCCCGGAGGGCACGGTGGATCAACTGCGGCATCGGTTCGGCCTTGACGCTGACGGTGTGGTAAAAACGGTAAAGGAGGCCATGTCCTGTGAGCAATAAAACGAGGCTGGATGTGCTGCTGACGGAGCAGGGGCTTCAGGAAAGCCGCCAGAAGGCACAGGCCACCATTATGAGCGGTCTGGTGTTCGTCAACGGTCAGCGGGTGGACAAGCCCGGAACAGCGGTCCCCAATGACGCAAAAATCGAAATTCGTGGGAATACTTTGAAGTATGTGAGCCGGGGCGGTCTGAAGCTGGAAAAAGCCATGGCGGAATTTCCCATTGAGCTGAACGGCTGCATCTGCGGAGACATCGGTGCCTCCACCGGCGGCTTTACGGACTGTATGCTGCAAAATGGAGCCAGCAAGGTCTACTCGGTGGATGTAGGCTACGGCCAGCTTGCCTGGAAGCTCCGTGAGGACCCCCGTGTGGTGTGCATGGAACGCACCAATGCCCGGTATCTGACCCATGAGCAGATCCCGGACGAGCTGGATTTTGCCTCCATCGACGTGAGCTTTATTTCCCTGAAGCTGATCCTGCCGGCAGTGGCCAACGTTTTGAAGGACGGCGGCTATGTGGCCAGTCTGGTAAAACCCCAGTTTGAGGCCGGCAGGGAGAAGGTAGGCAAGAAGGGCGTTGTCCGGGACCCGGCAGTGCACAAGGAGGTGCTGGAGCACTATCTGGAGCACGCAAGGGAAGCAGGCTTCGGTGTTCTGGGACTGACCTATTCCCCCATCCGGGGGCCGGAGGGGAACATCGAGTATCTGGGCTTCCTGCAAAAGGGCGCGGAAACCACCGCCGCTTTTGACTTGGACGCTCTGGTGGAGGAATCCCATCAAACCCTGAAGGAGCACGGAGAGGGGACGGTATAATGGAACCGAAAAAAATCATTCTCTGTCCGAATCCGGACCGGGACACCGGAATGAAGGCCACAAAGTCCGCCATTGCCATTTTGCGGGACATGGGCTTTCAGACGGTAGTCTGTTCGCCCTTCCGTGACCCAAAAACCGACGCCTTCGGAGATCTGCCCTCCAAGCCGCTGCTGCCGGAGTTGAAGGGCGCGGATCTGGTCATCACCCTTGGCGGCGATGGGACGATCCTGCATCTGGCCAAGCTGGCGGCGCTGCACAAAATTCCCATGCTGGGTATCAACATGGGGGGACTGGGCTTTCTGGCGGAGCTGGAGGTTGGCTCTTTGAACGCTTTGCGCGGCCTGAAAAACTGGGATTTTCCCATTGAAGAACGAATGATGCTGGACGTTTCCGTTCTGCGGGACGGCAAGCAGATCTATACGAATATGGGCCTGAATGATGCAGTGATCCGGGAGGGACCCATCTCCCATGTGATCCATCTGAAGGTATTTTCCGACGGAAAGCACCTTGCGGACATCGCGGGAGACGGCGCCATCATTGCCACCCCCACAGGCTCCACAGCTTATTCACTCTCCGCCGGCGGCCCGGTGGTGGAGCCGGTGGCCCAGATCCTGACTCTGACACCCATCTGCACCCACAATATGCGCTTTTCCTCTTACGTTCTCTCTCCGGACCGCACCCTGACGGTCTCTTTCGAGCGCAATGGCCGCAAGCCGATATTCCTGTTTGTGGATGAGAGTCGGGCGTTCCCTCTGCATTCCAACGATATTGTCCAGATCCGCCGCAGCCGGTATCTGACCCGGCTGGCGCATCTGTCTGAAAAGAGCTTCTGCGAAGTATTCGCGCAAAAAATGCTGCCGGGAGGTTTCCAGTCATGAAAAACAATCGCCAATCCATGATCCTTGACATCATCGCAAAGGAACACATCGAGACTCAGGAGCAGCTTCTGGAGCAGCTGCGGCAGCGGGGCGTGGCCAGTACCCAGGCCACCATCTCCCGGGACATCAAGCAGCTTCATCTGGTGAAGGAGCCTACGGGCCACGGCACCTACAAATACGCGGTTTCCAGCAGCCGTGCCCGTCTGAACATTGCGGACAAGCTGCGCACCATCTTCCATGAGAGCATCACCAGCGTGGACTGCGCCCAGAACATCGTGGTATTCAAGACGCTGGCCGGTCTGGCCGGCGGCGCCTGCGAGGCCCTGGATCACATGGATGTCAACGGCATGGTGGGTACGCTGGCAGGGGAGAACACGGTCTTCGTGGTCATGAAGGACAACGCCTGTGCGGAGACCTTCTGCCAGGAGATCCGGGAAATGCTGTAAACCACCGGCAGAAACCCATTCCGAAGGGAGACGCGGAACATGCTGGAATTGCTTCACATTGAAAATATCGCGGTGATCGAGTCGGCGGATATATCCTTCCGCCCCGGCTTCAACGCCCTGACCGGCGAGACCGGTGCCGGCAAGTCCATTGTGATCGACGCCATGAGCGCCGTTTTGGGCGGACGGGCCTCCCGGGAACTGATCCGGACCGGCGCGGACAAGGCCTTTGTCAGCGCCGTTTTTTCTCAGGTCCCGTCCACACTGCCGGGACTGGCTGACAACGGCGTCACACCTGACGAGGATGGCAATCTACTGTTGCAGCGGGAGATCGGCGGGGACGGCAAGAACGTCTGCCGCGCCAATGGCCGCCCTCTGACTGTTACCCAACTGCGCCAGATCGGCGGAGAGCTTTTGAACATCCATGGCCAGCATGACGGCCAGCAGCTTTTGGATGAGGAACAGCATGGCGCGTATCTGGACCGCTTCGGGCGGATGGAGGCCCCCTTGGCTGCCTACCGCAGCGCCTACAACGCCATGGCAGCCATCCGGGATCAAATTCGGTCCTTACAGATGAATGAGGCGGAGAAGGCCCGGCGCATGGATTCCCTCCGGTTCCAGATCGATGAGCTGGAGCGGGCGGAGCTGGTCCCCGGCGAGGAGGAGGAACTGAATGCCCGGCGGGAGCTGCTGCGCAACGGTGAGAAGTATATTGCCGCCCTGTCCGGGGCCGATTACTGTCTCAGCGGCGATGACAACGGTGCAGGCGCGGTCTCAGCCATCCGGGAGGCAGAGGAGGCCCTTCGAGGCATCCGCACCCTCAGTGATGAGTTGGGTGAGCTATACAAACGGTTGGAATCCATTCGCTGTGAAGTATATGACCTTGCCGAGACGATTCGGGATAAACGGGCAGAATTTGCCTTTTCTCCCGCGGAGTTGGACGCCGCGGAGGCCCGGACTGACCAGCTTTACCGCCTGAAAAAGAAATATGGCGCCACTGTGGAGGACATGATCGCCTATCTGGAACAGTGCCGCAGTGAACTGGACGCCATGGAGACGGCGGACGATACCCTAATCCTGCTGAACGGTAAATTGAAGAAGGCGGAGGCTGTTGTCCGTGCCGCCGGCGCGGAACTGACCCAAAAACGGAAAGCGGCTGCCCAAGCGCTGGAGCAGCGAATTCAGTCGGAACTACGGGATCTGGACATGAACAAAGTTCGCTTTGCTATCGAATTCACGGAAAAAGAGCCTGCCGCCGACGGCTGCGACGTGATCCGGTTCCTGATGTCCGCCAACGCGGGAGAGGACCTGCGGCCCATCGCTAAGATCGCCTCCGGCGGCGAGTTAGCCCGGATCATGCTGGCCTTGAAAAACGTGCTGGCGGAGCAGGAGTCCATTGCCACGCTGGTATTCGACGAGGTGGATACCGGCGTTTCCGGCCGCGCGGCCCAAAAGGTGGCGGAAAAGCTGACTCAGGTGGCCCGGCACAAGCAGGTACTCTGCGTGACCCATCTGCCACAGCTGGCCGCAATGGCAGACACCCATTTTTCCGTGGAAAAAGGGGAGAGCGGGGGACGGACGTTCACAAGAGTCATCCAATTGGACCGGGAGGCCCGCAAAGCGGAGTTGGCTCGGATTACCGGCGGCAGTCAGGTAACGCCAGCGCTGCTGGAAAGCGCCGGAGAACTGCTGGATCAGGCGGACGCCTATCGAAAGCAGCATTTTGTGTAAGCCTGTCTTTGTATTGCCTCCTTGTTGCAAAGCTTCACAAGGAATTTGTGTACTTTTGCTGTCGCCCCCTCGTGGGGTATGCGGGTTGAAATGTATGGGCGCAGAGCGTATGAAGCAGATGACGGACGCCATCACACTATTCAATCTTGTTTTTGAAAAAGAAATGGAGACACAGGTGAATGAACACCGCACTGAACAAGAAATTCTTTTCCTATGTCATTCCGTCCATCCTCGCATTCGCATTGTCGGGGGTTTACACCATTGTCGATGGGTTCTTTATCGGGCAAAGCCTCGGTGATACAGGATTGACCGCCATCACATTGGGCTATCCGATTTCCGCGCTGATCGGAGCGGTCGGTACGGGCCTTGGCCTGTCGGGAGCGATTCGCTTTACGATCCTGAACGCGCAGGGAGAAACCCAAAAGCGTCAGGAGTGCTTTTCCGGAACAACGCTGCTGATGCTGCTGACTGCCGGTTTATTGACGGCGATCCTATTTGCTTTTGCCCAGCCGATTCTTCATCTGCTGGGTGCAAGAGGCAATATGCTCATGCTCTGTGTCATGTATGCCCAGGTAATCGCGCTGGGCGCTGTCTTTCAGCTTTTGGCAACCGGCTTTGTCCCATTTATCCGCAATATGGGCGGGGCAACGGTTGCCATGATAGCCATGGCTTTCGGCTTTGCAACGAATATTGCTTTGGACTATGTTTTCGTGTGGGCCATGAACTGGGGAATGGCCGGCGCTGCATGGGCGACCATTATCGGACAGGCTGTGACCATGATCGTGGCAGTCATTTTCTTCCTTGTAAAAAAGAGCGGATTTTGCCTGCCGGAACTGCGGGAGTTATGCAGGCTTTGGAAAAATGTCCTGATCGTCGCGATCTCGCCCTTTGGTTTGACCTTTTCTTCCATCATCACGATGCTCCTCATAAATCGCTTTCTGCTTCTGTACGGGGACGAGCAGGCAGTTGCGGTTTACGGCTGTATCGGCTATATTACCGCTATTCTCTATCTGCTGCTGCAAGGAGTAGGCGACGGCAGTCAGCCGCTGATCAGCCAGTATTACGGAAGGGATGACCAATCTTCCGTTCAGGCTGTCCGAAAGCTGGCCTACCTGACCGCTGCTGCGATCACGGCAGTCTGCACAATCAGCGTCTATCTCGCGAGAGCAAAGGTCGGCACGCTGTTTGGCGCTTCGACAGAGGCAAACGCCGGGGTCATCCGATATCTCCCGCTTTTTCTCGCAACGCTGCTGTTTCTGGCGTTTGTCCGTATTACGACATCTTACTTCTACGCAACGGAAAATAATGGACTTTCCTACCTTCTCGTATATGCTGAACCGGTCTGCACGCTGCTGATGCTTCTGATCCTGCCGCCGATGCTGAAGCTGACCGGCGTCTGGCTTGCCGAGCCGGTCGCGCAGGTCATCACCTTTGTGATCGCATGGGCCGCCAAGCGGCGTGTAGATGTAAACATTTAGAGTGACACCATGATGCACCGTTTGCAGAGGTACGGAACCGTGAATAGCAAAAGACATCCAAGAAATTTGATCCTTGGATGTCTTTTTGTCAGTAGTTCTTTTCATTCGGTTCCATCCAGTGCGCTTTGCTTCGCCAAATCTCAGGAAGTGGATCCCTCCCGTTCCCGGAGAAACTTAATGGTGTCATTAATGTTGGGATCGTTGGGGCAGATCGACCTGATCGTGATCAAAGGAGGCCAGCCGTTTCACCCGCGACCTGCGGCAGGGCGGGATGATTCGATTTGAGCCGCAAGGCAAAAAAATAAGCACATCCGGGCGGATGAGCTTAGTAAATTAAGCGGTTAGAATAAAAGGTTGATATAAAATAAACCAGCCAAAAATAATGCAATAAGAAAGACGATCATTGTATTTTAAACCCGTCTGTCATGGTGATCGCTCCTTGGTTTTAATTTCTTATGGCCATTGGAAAAGCCAGATGAGAGTGATTACTTCAATTCCGAAAAGAAAAAGAAGGAGCTTTCCCGGCACAGAAGTCAGAAAGTCTTTCATTTCATCCATGAAACGCATAACAATCCCCCCAAATTTATTGTAGCAAAGATCGCAAAAACGTCAAGAAGGGGAGATGGCGCATACGCGAGGAATCCACCATTGTCATCAAGGCGACAGGCCGATACTCGGAAAAGGTCAAGTAGATAGGGGATTGATAAGGGGCATGATCCTCAAGATGGTGAACAAATTGATCGGCAGTGCAAAAAGACGGTCAATTATCTCAAAAATTTGCCAAGGCCTTTCTGCGCGGAAGATTCCGTATTTCTGAAAGCATGAACAGACCGCCGCTCTGAGAGCGGCGGTCTGTTTTATTATTTGGACGGTGTATCAAAGCTGGGGTTCAGATAATAGACGTTTTTGCTGTTCATCCGCTCCTTGGCCAGACGCAGCGCCTCGCCAAATCTCTGGAAGTGGACAACCTCCCGTTCCCGGAGGAACTTGATGGCATCGTTGACATCGGGATCGTCGGAAAGGCGTAGGATGTTGTCGTAGGTGACACGGGCCTTCTGCTCAGCGGCAAGATCCTCAGTGAGGTCCGCGATGGTGTCGCCGGTGACCTGCATGGTGGCGGCGGACCAGGGATAGCCGGAGGCGAACTGCGGGAACACGCCGGTAGTGTGATCCACAAAATAGGCGTCGAAACCGGCGGTCTTGATCTGCTCCTCGGTCAGGTTTCGAGTCAGCTGGTGAACCAGCGTGCCGATCATCTCCAAATGCCCCAGTTCCTCCGTGCCGATGTCGGTCAGCAGGCCCTTCAGCTCCGGATAGGGCATGGAGTAGCGCTGGGAAAGGTAGCGCAGGGACGCGCCCAGTTCCCCGTCGGGTCCGCCGTACTGGCTGATGATCACCGCCGCCAGCTTGGGGTTGGGTGTGGCGACCTTCACCGGATATTGCAGCTTTTTCTCATAAACAAACATCAGCCGTTTCCTCCTAACTCCCAGGGCCATGGGTCATTGAGCCAGGTGTAGCCGTCCTCCAGGACCAGCTCCGCGCTGTCCAGAGGGCCGTATTTGGCGGTATACTTTTCCCGGCCCTCCTTGGCCAGCTTGATATAGGAGGCGTACAGTCCCAGAGCCTCCTGGTCCTGCGGGTGTGTATCCAGATAGAGATTCAGCTCCGTGACGGCGAAGTCAAGGGCCATCAGCTCCACCAGTGCGGTGTTTGGCAATTTGGTCCGGGCCTGAATAGCTGCCTTAAACGGCAGATCCAGCCCCGGAAACAGGGTGCCGGTCTGCAAAGCCTCCGTCCGGCTGTACCGGGTGGGATTATTGCTCTGCATGGGAATATATGGGAAAGCCAGTGCCGCGCAGCCGGGCAGGGTACCCTGACCGACCTCGCAGACCGCGGGCTTCACTTCGGGTTTTTCCATAGCTTCGTGATCCCCTCCTTATTGAAAGCGCCCTTGGGCGCGTACCCTATCCTATGCGGAAGAGGCAAGTAGGGAACTTGCTTTCCCGACAAAAAGCCGCTATAATGACATATTGGATAAGCTGCGGCGCATAGGCTGGGCCGAGGTGATGGGCATGATCCTGCTGATTCGGAAACGAACGCTGCTGTATACATGGCTGGCGGTCTGCATGATCGGACTTTCCGCCATTTTTCTGGCAGGCTCCCGACGGGCCTTCACGCCCACTGGGGCGATGGGGCAGGGGAGCCGCGTTCAAACCGTGGTCATCGACCCGGGCCACGGCGGGCAGGACGGCGGCGCCGTCGCCGGAGACGGTACGGAGGAAAGCCGGATCAATCTGGCGATTTCCCTGCAGCTGGAACAGTTCTTGCGCTTTGCCGGTGTTCGGACGGAACTGACCCGGCGGGAGGACGTCATGGTCTGCGATCCCGGACTGGAAACCATGCGGCAGCGGAAGGTGTCGGACCTCCACAACCGGGCGTCATTTGTCAACGGCGTTCCTAACGCGGTGCTGTTGAGCATCCACCAGAACAGCCTGCCGTCCTCGCCGGTGACCCACGGGGCGCAGACCTTCTGGAACCGGCAGGAGGGGGCAGAAGCACTGGCCCGGACTCTGCAAGCCGGGTTGAACCCGGTGGTCAACACCCACCGGGCCAAGGAGCCGAAACAGATCCCGGACAGCATCTATTTGATGAACCATGTGGACGCTCCCGCAGTGCTGGTGGAGTGCGGCTTTCTGTCCAACAGGGAGGAGGCCGCGCGGCTCCAACAGGCGGACTATCAGAAAATGCTGGCGGCGGTCATTGCGGCGGGGTATCTGCGATGGAGTGCCGGAGAGGATAGGAAATGAAAGCAAAGACGCTGTTTTATTGTACGGAATGTGGAAATGAGACCGCAAAATGGGCGGGGAAGTGCCCCGCCTGCGGCGCGTGGAATACCATTGTGGAGCAGCCGGAGCGCTCCAAGGGAACAGGGAAGGGGACCTCTGTCCGGGTGGGCATGACCCGCCGCCGGGCCTGCCCCGTGACGGATCTCACCGCTGACGAGGAGATCCGGTTTCCCACCGGCATGGGGGAGTTGGACCGGGTCTTGGGCGGCGGGGCCGTGAAGGGCTCGCTGGTGCTGGTGGGCGGTGCGCCCGGCATCGGCAAATCCACGCTGATGCTGCAAATTTGCAGCAAATTATGTGAATTTTCCAAGGTTTTGTATATTTCCGGTGAGGAATCTGAGCACCAGCTAAAGCTGCGGGCCAAGCGGCTCCATGTGGAAAGCCAGCAGCTTTTGGTGCTTTCGGAGACGAATCTGGGGGATGTGCTGGAGGCCGTGAACACGGAGCAGCCGGATGTGCTGATCGTGGACTCCATCCAGACCTTATACAATGACGCGCTGGACGCCGCCGCAGGCAGCGTCAGTCAGGTGAAGGACTGCACCCTGTCTTTGATGCAGGTAGCCAAGGGGCAGGGGATCACGGTCTTTGTCATCGGCCATGTCAACAAGGAAGGCTCCATTGCCGGTCCCAAGGTGCTGGAGCACATGGTGGACTGCGTACTGTACTTTGAGGGCGACCAGCACACCAGCTATCGGATTTTGCGGGCGGCGAAGAACCGCTTCGGCGCTACCAACGAGATCGGTGTTTTTGAAATGCGGGACGAGGGGCTGGCGGAGGTGGAGAACCCGTCGGAAATGCTGCTCTCCGGCCGACCGGAGGACGCCCCCGGCACCTGTGTCACCTGTGTGATGGAGGGGGTCCGGCCCGTTCTGGCAGAGCTTCAGGCGCTGGTGGTCAGCTCTGCCGGCGGCAATCCACGGCGAACCAGCAACGGCTTTGATTACAACCGGGCGGCCATGCTGCTGGCGGTGCTGGAAAAGCGGGGCGGGCTGAAGGTCTCCGCCTGCGACGCCTATCTGAACATCGTGGGCGGTCTGTCACTGGACGAGCCTGCCGCAGATCTGGCGGCGGTGATCGCCTTGGCGTCCAGTTATTTGGACAGGCCGGTGCCCAGCGATCTGGTGGCCATCGGAGAGGTGGGCTTGACCGGGGAACTGCGCAGCGTCAATCAGTTGGATCAGCGGGTGTCTGAAATTCAGCGCCTGGGATTCCGGAGGTGCGTGGTGCCGGCTCATCGGGCAGGTACCATAAAGGCGCCGACCGGTCTGACGGTGATCCCGGCCCGGAATATCGGTGAGGCGATCCGAGCCGCGCTGCGTCCTGCGGAATGAAGTGTACGCAGGCACCGCCCAAGGCCGGTTGTCCTGCGGCGGCAGCGCTGTCCAACGTGCAGAGCCCGTCGCTTTGATAGACGCATTTACTGGTGCATGGGATCATAACATCAACTCATTTCTGTTTGATTTGCTTGTAGCATGACCCATCCGCCGGATTTTATGTTGAATGACTGAGGAGAGGAGAAGTTCGCGGGATACAGTAAACTGAACAAAATAAAAATTTTGTTCAGTTTAGGGGAGACGTTTTCAGCCTCCCTCAACATTTGACCGCTTTTTAGCGCAAATATCCCGCCAGCCAGCTATGTCTGATTATCGTACCGAAGCACCGGAGATCCTGCGGGATTTTCTTTCTTATCACGAGACCATCAAGGCCCATTCTCAGCGCACCGTAGATGAATACTACCTGGATCTGCGAAATTTCTTCCGCTATATGAAACAGATCCGTGATCCCGATCTGGCTGACAAGTCTCTGGATGAGATCAGTATTATGGACGTGGATCTGGAATTTGTCGGCAGCATCAAGCTGTCGGACATTTACAGCTACATGACCTATCTCAGCCGGGATCGGGTCCGGTTTCAGAACAGCTCCCATTCGGACTACGGCCTGAACGCCGCGTCCCGTGCCAGAAAAATCGCCACGATCCGCTCCTTTTACAATTACCTGACCAACAAGGCCCATCTACTTCGTGAAAATCCTGTCAAAGATATCGACGCGCCCAAGCTGAAAAAGGAATTGCCACGCTATTTGACGCTGGAGCAAAGCAAGGATCTGCTCAGCGCCGTGGACGGTAAAAATCAGGAGCGCGATTACGCCATTCTGACCCTGTTCCTCAACTGCGGACTCCGGATCTCCGAGCTGGTAGGATTGAATTTGCAGGACATTCAGGATGAGACCATGCGCATTCTGGGCAAGGGCAACAAAGTGCGGATCCTTTACCTCAATGACGCCTGCCAAGCGGCGCTGAACCGCTATCTGGCGGTCCGGCGGCCCATTACCGGACGGGACGCCAACGCACTGTTCCTGTCCTCTCAGAACGAGCGGATCAGCCGGTCCACCGTTCATGCCATGGTGAAAAAGCGGCTTTTAGAGGCCGGTTTGGACGCCACCCAGTATTCTTCTCATAAGCTGCGGCACACGGCGGCAACGCTGATGCTGCAAAACGGCGTGGATGTCCGGGCGGTCCAGGAGGTTTTGGGACATGACCACCTGAATACCACGGAGATCTACACCCATATTGATAATGAAGCCCTGCGTGTCGCCGCGAAGGCAAATCCTCTGTCCAAGGTGGACATCCCCAAGCGGAAATAAACAATATCGAAATATGAAAAGGAGAAGGACGGAAACGTCCTTCTCCCCTTTTTTCTTCTTTTCTTCGATCACAAAAACGCGGAATCCTCTGCGCTGCGGTTGCCGATCAGCAGCATATTCAGCTGCCCCCATCGCCGGATCTCCTGTTTGGAGAACAACAGCCGCTGACGCAGACTCTCGTCCAGTTCCTGTGGATTCAGCGTCACCAGACAGCGGAAGGCACAGGGCATCAGGTCCGCGCTGGAAATGCCGCAGAGAAGGCCATCGGTATAGTCCCGCATCTCCAGCGGATTGAAAATATACAGCAGGTCTTCCTCCAGCGGATTGAGCTGGTTGAAAAAGGTAAACCGGATCAGCATATCGCTGTAAACAACGTGCCCTGTATAATAGGATTCATTGCTGCATCCGTTTCCAGAAACCGAGCAGAGCGTAAAGCTCGCCACATAGGTGCCGGGCCGCTCCGCGTGCTCGTGAATGTCGATTACACCGTCCTTCAAACGGTGATAGCGGCCGTCATAAAAATAGAAATACAGCCGCTTCGCCTGAAAGAACGGACTTCGCTGCAACGTCCCCACCGTGGGCGGCGTGTACGGCGGAAGAGGCGGCTGATAGCTGGCCAACTGCCCGAAGGAGACCTGCAGCGCCTGACTGATCTCATATAAAGTGGCGATATCAATGGAGATCTCTCCGTTTTCATATTTGCAGACCGTGGCACGGCTCTTGTGGATGACATCCGCCAACTGCTGCAGTGTCATGCTGTTAGCCTTGCGGTATTTGCGGATCTGGCCGCCAATATAGACATTGATCTCGTTCATACAACTTGTTTCCTTAAAATATCCATTGCCTTCTTCTTGATCGGACACACCGCTTATTGAGGTTGTTTTCCATCAGTATATATCATTTCAAGAAATTTTTCAAGAAAACATTTCCTGAAACGAAACTCCTGCTGTTTGCTTTTTTTCCGCAGCCTGATAGAATGTTCTCTTGTTGAAGACAAAAAGATAGAAATGAGTGTGCAAAATGAAAAACAAACACAGTGGTTTCAGCGGCTCTCTGGGCTTCGTTCTGGCGGCCGCAGGCAGTGCCGTAGGCGTCGGCAATATCTGGCGCTTCCCCTATCTCTGCGCCAAAGACGGCGGCGGCCTGTTCCTGTTGGTGTATCTGGTGCTGGTGCTGACCTTCGGCTTCACACTGCTGACCACGGACGTGGCCATCGGCCGCCGGACCAAGCAGAACGCACTGAACGCCTTCGGGACTCTGCATAAGAAGTGGCGTTTTCTGGGTTATCTGACCTTCCTGGTTCCCACCCTCATCATGACCTACTACTCCGTCATCGGCGGCTGGATCGCTAAGTATTTCGCGGTCTATCTGGTCTCTGACGGAACACAGGCAGCTCAGGATGGTTTCTTTACCTCCTTCATCACCTCTCAGGTCTCTCCAATTGTCTTTATGCTGCTGTTTCTGGCACTGACTGCGTGGGTGGTCTATTGCGGCGTGGAGAAGGGCATTGAGAAATATTCCCGGTATATCATGCCGGTCCTGCTGCTTCTCGTCATCGGGATCGCCGTGTTCTCTCTGACGCTGAGCCACACGGATGACAGCGGCGTGACCCGCACCGGTCTTCAGGGTCTTGCCTTCTATCTGAAGCCCGACTTCACCGGCATGACGCTCCGGAGCTTTTTGAACGTGGTGCTGGACGCCATGAGCCAGCTCTTCTTCTCCCTCAGCGTCAGCATGGGCATCATGATCACCTACGGCAGCTATGTGAAAGACGATGTGGACCTGAACAAGGCCAACGGGCAGATCGAGATCTTCGACACCGGCGTGGCTTTCCTGGCCGGTATTATGATCATCCCCGCCGTGTACGTCTTTCTGGGTGTAGATGGTATGTCCAGCGGCCCCAGCCTGACCTTCATCAGCCCGCCCCGGGTGTTCGCCTCCATGGGCGGCGTGGGGCGCATCGTCGGCATCGTGTTCTTCCTGGCCCTTGGCTTCGCGGCACTGACCAGCTGTGTATCCGTCATGGAAACGCTGGTGGCCAACTGCATGGAGATCTTCCACAAGAGCCGCAAGGAGATGTGCGCCATGGTGGGCGTCTATTCTCTGGTGACCGCCGTGACCATCTGCCTTGGCTACAACGTGTTCTACTTCGAACTGACCCTGCCCAACGGCAGCGCCGCTCAGCTTCTGGACGTGATGGACTACATCAGCAACAGCTTCCTGATGCCCTTTATCAGCCTCCTCACCAGCATCCTGATCGGCTGGGTCATCGGCCCCAAGTGGGTCATCGACGAGGTGGAGAAAAACGGCGAGCATTTCGGCCGGGCCAAGCTGTATAGCGTGATGATGCGCTATGTGGTGCCCGTGGTCATGCTGATCCTGTTCCTGACCTCCACCGGCTTCTGGAACCTCCTGTTCCGGCATTGATCTAACTTTCATCAAACCAAAAAGCGGGAGCCGAAAGGCTCCCGCTTCAGCGTGTCGAAAAATTCTTTTCTCCCCGCTGAGCAAGTTTTCAGAACTTCATAAAAGTTCTGAAAACTTAGGATTTTAATGGCGCGGGACACCCTTCTTGGGTTTCCCGCGCACACCCTTCCTTACCGTCGCGGAAAATTTATCACTTTATCGACAGCCTCAAGCGGGAGCCGAAAGGCTCCCGCTTTTCTTATGATTCGGTTGATCCGGTAACTTACCGCTTGTTGGACTTTCTCCAGATGTGCATCGCCTCGGCAGACTTGATCAGCTCGTCCCGGAAATCGGGGTGTGCAATGCCGATCAGGGCCTCGGAACGCTCCCAAGTGGACATGCCCTTCAGGTTCACCATGCCGTACTCGGTGACGATGTAGTGTGCGCAGGACCGGGGATCGGTAACAATGGAGCCGTTGGTCAGGGTGGGAACGATCCGGCTCTTCACGGTACCGTCCTTGGCCGTCATGGTGGAGGACATGCAGATGAAGCTCTTGCCGCCCTTGGAGAGGTAAGCGCCCATCACGAAGTCCAACTGGCCGCCGGTACCGGAAATGTGCTTGATGCCGGCAGACTCGGCGTTGACCTGACCGAAGAGGTCCATATCCACGGCGTTGTTGATGGAGATAAAGTTATCCAACTTGGCGATGATCTGAACATCGTTGGTGTAATCCACAGGTGCGGCCATCACATCGGGGTTCTCCTTGATGTAGTCATACAGCTTCTGGGTGCCGGCAGCGAAGGCATAGACCTGACGGCCTCTGTCCACGTTCTTGTTGCGGCCGGTGATCTTGCCAGCCTTGGCAATATCCACGAAAGCGTCCACATACATCTCGGTGTGCACGCCCAGATCCTTCAGGTCGGACTCTGCGATCAGGGAGCCAACGGTATTGGGCATACCGCCGATGCCCAGCTGCAGGCAGGCGCCGTTGGGGATCTCCTTCACGATCATCTCGGCAACCTTGCGGTCCACATCGGTGGGAGGAGCGCCGGCGCCCATAGCGGCCACGGCGGGGTTCTCGCCTTCCACGACCATGTCAACATCGCGGATGTTGATCTCGGTGCCGGTCAGACCGTAGACCCAAGGCATATTCTGGTTGACTTCCACGATGATCTTCTTGGCGTGCTCCAGCATATCGCCAATGTGGGAAGCAGAAACAGCAAAGCTGAAGTTGCCGTGGGCGTCCATGGGAGTCACCTGGATCATAGCCACATCCGTGGTGGCGTTGCCGTCCCGATAGAAACGGGGCAGCTCAGAATAGCGCATGGGGCCGAAATAGCCCATGCCCTTGCCGATGATCTTCCGATCCAGACCGCTGCAGTGCCAGGAGTTCCAGGTGAAGTGGTCACCAGCGTCATCCGCCTTGCACACCTCGGGCATCCACATGGTCACGCCGCCGTGGATCTTCACGTCAAACAGCTCGTCCTTCCGGGCAGCCAGAGCCTTGTCCAGAGCGACAGGCTGATTGCAGCACCAACCGTAATCCACCCAGTCACCGGACTTGACAATCTTCACCGCTTCCTCAGCGGTAGTCAGCTTCTGCTGATACAGTTCCTGAACATTCATCGTCTTTTACCTCCATATTTATTCTGCGCATCCGCAAAGTTTTCCTTGTATCGTTAAAATCTTATCATATTCGGTCCGGCAATGCAAGCAAAACGTGAAAAAAATCACAATAATTCAAATCACGCGCCAATTAGCACGTTCACTCATAACAAAATACGCTCGCTCTCTCCTGTTCTCGCCGCACCTCGACCCCTTGCAGCCACAGGCTTTGAAGCAATTGAGAACGCAAGAACGATGCGGAACAGCAAAAAAAAGGAGCAGACCGGTCGGTCTGCTCCTTTTTTCAGTCGAAATTACTCCTCAACAGGAGCGTCCTCCTCGTCAGCGGTAGGAGCCAGCAGAGCGCGGATGGACAGGGAGATCTTCTGCTTCTCCTCGTCGATGGCAGTGATCTTAGCCTCAACGGTCTGGCCCTCAGAGAGAACGTCCTCAGGCTTCTCGATGCGGCGGTCAGCGATCTGAGAAATGTGGATCAGGCCGTCCACGCCGGGAACCACCTCAGCGAAAGCGCCGAAGGGCATCAGCTTAACGATACGAACCTCAGCGGTGTCGCCCACGCCGTACTTGTTCATGAACACCTGCCAGGGATCCACGCTGTGGTCCTTGGCCCCCAGGGAGATCTTGTGCTTCTCAGCGTCGAAGGAGATGACGTACACATCCATGGTGTCGCCAACCTTGCAGATCTCGGCGGGGTTCTTGATGCGGCTCCAGGACAGCTCGGAGATGTGGACCATGCCGTCCACGCCGCCGATGTCCACGAACACGCCGTAGCTGGTCATGGACTTCACGGTGCCGGTGTAGTGCTTGCCCACCTCGATGGTGCTCCACACGGCCTCCTGAGCGGCCTTGCGGGCCTCGTCAGTGACGCTGCGGATGGAGCCCACCACGCGGCGGCGGGCACGATTGACCTCGGTAATGCGGAGCTGGACCTTCTGACCCTTCATGGCAGACAGATCAGCGCCGCGGGGCTGGCCGCTCTGAGAAGCGGGAACGAACACGCGGATGCCCTTGACGGAAACCACGATGCCGCCCTTGTTCTCCTCGGTGACAGTGCCTTCCAGCACGGTCTTCTCCTCAACGGCAGTCTCGATGTTCTCCCAGATCTTCACAGCGTCCAGACGCTTCTTGGACAGCTCGGCATAGCCTTCCACATCGTTGACGCGGACAACATAGGTCTCGACCTCGTCGCCCACCTTCACGATATCCTCGGGCTTCGCGCTGGGATCGTCGCTCAGCTCGCTGAGCTTGATGTAAGCATACTGCTTAGCGCCAACATCCACCTGAACCTCGGTGGGGGTGATGGCGGTGACAATACCGGTTACCTTCTCTCCTGTATTTAAAGTTTTGAAAGACTGATTCAGCAGTTCCTCAAAGGACTCTTCCATGGTCTCGGTGCTCTTGATTTCTTCGCTCATCGTTGTTTTTACCTCCTTAATGATGCCCGCGGGTGTGGATGCGCCGGCCGTCAGCCCGGCAACACGGCAGCCTGCAAAATCTGTGGCGGAAAGCTCGTCCGCCCCTTCGATGGAAAGGACATGAGAACAGTTCTGCCGGCAGATCTCTGCCAGATGCTTCGTATTGGCGCTCTTACGGTCGCCAACCACCACCATCACGTCTACCTGCGCAGCGATCTCCGCCGCTTCGTTCTGACGTTTACGCGTAGCATAACATATTGTATCAAAGATTTTTACGTTTGTACATTCTTTTTTTAGGATTTTGCAGGAACTTTCAAAAAGTTCACGAATACAGGTGGTCTGCGCCACGATGCTCACGGGCATTTCCGGCTGAAAATCACCGTTTTTGACCCATTCCGTCACAGCCTCCGGCCCCTGGAACACCAGCGGATGAACGCACCAACTGGCAAGTCCCATGACCTCCGGATGGTGCGGCTCTCCGATGATGACCACCTGCCGCCCCTCCCGCTCCGCCTGGGACACCAGCTCCTGAATGTGGACCACGTTGGGACAAGTGGCGTTCACGCAGCGGACGCCCCGGGTCTCCAATCCGTCCAGTACGCTTTTCAGCTCTCCGTGGGACCGGATGACCACCGTGTCCCCTGCCTCCAGCGCTTCAGGCCGGTCCGTTTTCCGGATGCCGCGGGCCGCTAAGTCATTGACCACATGGGTATTATGGATGAGGTCTCCCAGCATCCAGCAGCCCTGCGTCTCCTCCGCTGTTTTCTGAGCCAGCTCCACAGCCCGCTTCACGCCGTAGCAAAAGCCGGCACTTTCCGCTAAGATCACTTGCACAGCGGCGCACCTCCCACCTGCTGTCCGCCCAGAGCGTAAATCTCCCGGAGAAGATCATCCGCGATCTTCTGCATTTCCTCGGCGGTCCCCCGGCGGCCGGTATATACCGGCGTATAGGGCTGGCCGATGATGATGCGTGTCCGGTGGAAGGTCCGCTTTTCTCCGTCCACAAACACCGGCACCAGAATGGCGCCGGTACGGACGCCGATCACCGCCGCGCCGCTGTGGGCGTGGGCCGGCAGGCCGTCCGCCTTGCCGATGCCGTTTCGGACGGTGGTGCCCTCCGGGAAGATCAGCAGATTTTGACCGCTCTGAATGGTCTGGATGGCGGTTTTCACCGCTTGAATGTCCGCACCGCCCCGGTTCACGGGGAATGCGCCCCCCACCCGGATGACCCATGCCAGAATGGGATTCTGGAACAGTTCCTCCTTGCCCATGACACGGAGCCGGTAATCCATGGGCAGCGCCGTGGCCAGCACCAGAGGGTCCCAGTTGCTGGCGTGATTTGCCACCAGCAGTGCGCCGTGGCGAGGTAGGTTTTCCAACCCCTGAACCGTGACCGGATGCAGCAGACGGCAGATCCACTTGGCAACCGTGAAGATCAGAGGAAAAAACGGTCCAAAGGGCTGCGTTGTACGCCTCTCGTTCATCGGCTCGTCCTCTCGCGGATGATCCGGAGGATCGCTTCCTCACTCTGTTGGAAGTCCAGCTCCGTGGTATCCAGCAAAACGGCATCCTCCGCCTGCTTCAAGGGTGCCGCCGCCCGGTTGGAATCGTTATAGTCCCGCTGGCGCATTTCCTCCAGCACCTTTTCATAGCTTTCCGGCGTTCCCCGCTGCTCCAGTTCCCGGAAGCGGCGCATGGCCCGTTCCTCCACGGAGGCCGTCAGGAAGATCTTCACCGTGGCATCCGGCAGGACCACGGTCCCGATGTCCCGGCCGTCCATCACCACGTTGTTCTCCCGGGCCAGTTTCCGCTGCATTTCCAGCAGATGGGCCCGCACCGCCGGATGGGCGGAGACCGCAGATGCGTACAGGGAGATCTCCGGCAAACGGATCTGATCCGTCACATCCGCACCGTTCAGTGTCATGTGCTGCAGGCCGTCCTCTCCGTAATGCAGGCCGATCTCCAGCTCCGGCAACAGCGCGGCAGCAGCCTCACCATCCTTGGGGTCCACGCCCTTGGAAAAGGCGGCGTAGCCGATGGTGCGGTAAATGGCACCGGTATCCACATATAAATAGCCCAGAGTTTTGGAAACGCTTTTCGCCAGCGTACTCTTTCCGGCGCCAGATGGTCCGTCAATGGCAATACTGATGGTTTTCAATGCTGTTCTCTCCTTTATTCCTTCTCATTCGCGGCGGACTGTCCCGCCAGACGGCCGGTGGACCAGGCGATCTGTAAGTTAAAGCCGCCGGTATAGGCGTCGGTATCCAGCAGTTCTCCCGCGAAATACAGATTTTTAACAAGCTTGGACTCCATGGTTTTAGGGTCCACCTCCCCTACCTTCACCCCGCCGGAGGTGACGATGGCGTCCGTCACAGGACAGGGGGCGGAAACCTCCATGGGAAAATGCTTCAAAACCCGCAGCAGGCTTTGCCGCTGCTCCCGGGTCAGGTCATGGACCTTCTGCCGTCCGGGGATGCCGGACAGCTCAATGACCACCGGGATCAACTTCTGAGGCAGCAGATCATCCAGTCCGTTCTGGAAATCGTGGTTGGCGTATTTGGCAAAATCCGCCAGCAGCCGCTTGTCCAACTGCTGCTCATCCAGCGCGGGTTTCAGGTCGATCTCCAGCCGGTAGCGCTTTTTGGTAAAATGCCGCATGTGGGCAGAGGCCGACAGCACCAGCGGACCGCTGACGCCGAAGTGCGTAAACAGCAGCTCACCGAAATCCGTGTAGATCTTCTTGTCGTTTTCAAAAACCGTCAGGCTCACGTTCCGCAGGCTCAAGCCCTGCAAGCGGACGCAGGGCATCCCCGCCGCGATGATCCCCTGCAAGGGCACCAGAGACCCCTGCAGCGGCGTGACGGTGTGCCCCGCCTCAGCCGCCATCCGGTGACCGTCTCCGGTGGAGCCGGTGGCCGGATAGCTGACGCCGCCGGTGGCCAGCACCACCGCCTCAGCGGAATAGCGTCCCCGCTCCCCAACAACGCCGCAGACCGCGCCGTCCTCGATCTTCAGGGCCGACGCCCGGTCCCGGAGGACCTGCACTTTCAGGGCCTTCAGCCGCCGTTCCAGTGCGGCACTGATGTCGAACGCGCTGTCGCTGACGGGAAACACCCGGTTTCCCCGCTCAGTTTTCAGAGGAACGCCCAGCTTCTCAAAAAAGCCCATCGCATCTGCGCTATTGAAGCGGTTAAAAGCACTGTAAAGGAATTTTCCATTACGCGGAATATTGGCCAGCAGCCCCTCAATATCAGTGTTGTTGGTCACGTTGCACCGGCCCTTTCCGGTGATATTCAGTTTTTTTCCCAACCGTTCGTTGGGTTCCAGCAGAGTGACCTGCGTCCCCTGCTCCGCTGCCGAAAGGGCAGCCATCATTCCGGCGGCGCCGCCGCCGATGACCACGATCTTTTTATTCATCGTCCGCACCGCCGAATACATCGTACTGATCCCACAGCCGTTCCAGCGTGGTAAAGGTCTTCGTCACATCCGTGCCCATTTTGGTGGCGATCCCCACCAGCAGGGCGTTGATGAGCGACATGGGCGCCGTCATGGAATCGATAAAGGACAGCATCTCGCTGGGGGCCAGCAGCGCCGCGCTGGACAGCTGGGCCACCGGAGACTGCTTCTGATCCGTGATGGCAATGATCTCCGCTCCCCGGGACCGGGCAAAGCGGGCTGCGTTGATGGTGTCCTTGGAGTACCGTGGGAAGCTGAACGCGATCATCACGTCCCCCTCTCCGCTGCGGAATAGCTGCTCAAAGATCTCACCGGCGGCGCTGGCCTGCACCAGCGTCACGTTTTCAAAGATCATCTGCATGTAAAAATACAGGTAGCCCGCCAGATGGGTAGAGGACCGCGCGCCTAAAATATAGATATGCCGGGCGTGGACGATCTTCTCCACAGCCGTCTGAAAGGTGTCCCGGTCCTCGTCCATGGAGATCTGCCGCAGATTTTCAATATCCGCCTGCAATACGCTGCTGAGCACGTCCCGGTCATAGATATTCTCCGCCGCCTGGATCCGCTGTGTCGAGGTCAGACGGTTCCGGGCCATCTCCTGTAATGCCTTCTGCATGGCGGGATAGCCGTCAAAGCCCAGCTCCGCGGCAAAGCGGACCACCGTGGATTCGCTGACCTCCGTCAGCTTTCCCAGCTTGCTGGCCGTCATGAACGCCGCCTGGTCATAATGGTCCAGGATATAGCGTCCGATTCGTTTTTGCCCCTTTGAAAAGGTGGAAAGGTTGTCCTCGATCGTATGTAACACACTTTTTGCCATGATTTTCTTCCTCCGGCGGCACACAACGCCGCGTTTGATTCCGGGGCCTATTCTACCATACTTTCCGCCGGATTGAAACTGATTTCTTCCCTTTTTCCCCTGCGTTTTTCATAAAAAATAGCCGCAATGCGGCTACTTCGAGGAGGCTGAAAAACCTGACGCTTTCTTCGGAAAGCGGTCATTCCTCTTTCAGTCCGGCAATCTCCTCCGCTGTTAAGTACCGCCACTGACCCAGCGGCAGCGCCCCAAGCTCCAGACAATGCTCCCGCACCCGCTGGAGCCGCAGGACCTCCAGCTCGCACTGGGCGCACATCCGCCGGATCTGGCGGTTCCGTCCCTCGTGGATGATCACGCTCAGCTCTGCCCGGTTTCCCTTCCGGCTCAGTTCACGCACTTCCGCGGGGCGGATGGGCAGACCCACCACGTCCCGGATGCGGCTCAGCCGTTCTGCCGCGTGTTCCACAGGCCCGGACACCGTCACCCGGTACTCCTTGGATACCTCATGGCTGGGGTGCAGCAGCCGGTGGGTCAGGGCTCCGTCATTGGTCAGCAGAAGCAGCCCCTCCGAATCCCGATCCAGCCGGCCCACGGGATAGACCCTTGTGGAAACGCCGGTCAGCAGGTCCATCACCGTTTTCCGGCCCTGCTCGTCAGACACGGTGGTCACATAACCTCTGGGCTTATTCAGCATCAGGTACACTGCCTCCGGTTCCCGTCCCAGAGGAACGCCGTCCACCCGGATGTCATCCGTCTCCGGGTCGGCCTGCTGGCCCAACAGGGCGGTCTCTCCGTTGACGGTGACCCGCCCGGCGGTGATATACCCCTCTGCTGCCCGGCGGGAACAGACCCCGGCAGCAGACAGCAATTTTTGCAATCGTTCTTTCATTCTGATCCCTGATCCCGTCTTACGGCGGGTCATTCATCCTTCAATTCCAATTTCAGTCCGGCCAAAGCGGAGGACACCTTGGGCATCACTGTCCGTCCTGCCACCAGCGGCACCCGGCCAATCTCTGTTCCGTTCAGGCAGAACACCGCCGCCCCCACGGTTTTTCCGGCGGAGACCGGCGCCCGCAACGGCTCGTCCAAGCAGATCCGCGTGGTCAGCCGTTCCGTTTCCGCCGCAGGGTAGCAAAAGCCCGCTCCCGCGATCAACGGCACCGTAGAGCTTACGCCGCCGCTGACGGGCGCCTGCGTCAAAGCCTGTCCCCGGACGGCACAGGTCCGGGCGGGGTAGGCGGAAAAGCCGTATTCATACAGCGCTTGATGGTCTGCCCAGTCATTGCCGTCCTGCAAGGTCACGGCGATGAGCCGCTGGCCGTTTTTCTCCGCACAACTCACCAGCGTCCGGCCCGCCGCCTTCGTATATCCCGTTTTCAGACCCAGACAGCCATCTACATAATGCAGCAGCTTGTTGTGGTTCGTCATGGTCCGTCCCCCGATGGTGACAGACCGGGTGGAGGCGATCCGCATCAGGGTCTCGTTTTCCAGCGCGGCCCGGGCCAGCTTTGCCATGTCCCGTGCAGTGGAATAGTGCTGTTCGTCATCCAGACCGTTGGGGTTGGCAAAGGAGGAATGTTCCATCCCCAGTTCCTGGGCCTTTTCGTTCATCAGGGCTACAAAGCCCTTGACGCTGCCGCCCACATGCTGGGCCACCGCCACCGCCGCATCGTTTCCGGAGCACAGCAGCACCCCGTATAACAGCGTTTCCAGTGTCAGGGTCTCCCCCTCCGTAAGGTACATGGCGGAGCCTTCCGTATACGCCGCCTCCCGGCTGACCTTCACCGTATCGTGAAGATCTCCCTCCTCGATGGCCACCAGTGCCGTCAGGATCTTGGTGGTGCTGGCGATGAGCATTTTCCGGTCCGCGTTCCGCTCATAGAGCACCCGGCCGCTGTCCGCGTCCATTAAAATCGCAGAGGCAGCAGAGGTCTCCACCGCCAAAATCCGACAAGGGAATATACTATACAGACACAGCACCACAAGGGTGCAGCAAAGAAACCGCCGGGTCAAAAGGCATCACGCTCCAAAGCTGAGATGCCTTTAGTATACCCAGATCAAACCGTTTCGTCCCCGTCTTTTTTATCGAAAAATTTTCCGATCTTGTCTACAATATCCGGTGCCATATCCACAATGCGGTCCACGGTGGACACCGGCGGCACCGCTACGGGCATCACGCGGGTGGTTCCGTCCTTGATGACCAGAAAGGCCACCGGGTCGATCTTCACACCGGCGCCGCCGCCACCGCCGAAATTGTTCTGGCCCGGCTTGCCGTAATCCCCGCCGCCGCTGCCGAAGCCGAAGCTAACTCTGGAAATGGGGATCAGGGTCACGCCGTCCGGCGTGGTGATGGGCGCGCCTACAATATTGTTGGCATCCACCATCTCCCGGACCTTCTCCATCGTGGAATTCATCACATCACGCAGCGGGCTTTTCTTTTCCATGTCCATTCGATTCATCCTTTCCGACTGGTGCTTGTTTTTTCTTCTTCATATAGGCCAGAAGCCACCGCAGTCCGGGAATCGCCACGGTCATGCCGATCCGCAGCAGCGTACCGATCCGGGCGGAAAACCCGACGCTTCCCAGGATTTTTGTCTCCTCTGCGGTAAAATCAACATCCAGGTGGATATGCGGCCGGGGGATCACCAGCAGCTGTTCCAGCACCGGCATCCCGGTCCAGACGGCCCCGTGCAGCTCGCCGTATAACTGGGCGGCGTCCGCAGGTTCCGCCTGTCCCCCTAAAATAACGGACACATCCAGCGGATCGATCCGCACGCCCCGGCGGGTACGGCGCAGCGCCCTTTTCAGCGGCGGCCACATTGCCTTCCATGCGTCCCGAATGTCACTGAGCGTGGGCTTCGGGAACGCCTTCTTCGGCTTTTCCTGCTCTTGCGTCTGCTTTTTCTGCACTTCTTCCGGTTTTTTTTCGTCTTTCGGCGGTTTTTTCTTTTCCGGAAGCACTTGGAATTTCAAAAAACCAAATCGGGCGCTGACCGTCAGCTCCTCGCCGAACCGGATCAACACGCCCACTCGCGTCAGACACAGCAGCAGGACCATAAACAACAGGATGCCCAAGATCCACCATCCGATCACAGCCGCTGCCCCCTCTCCAAGCTTTTACACGTCCGCAGGTTCCCCGGCGCCGGTCTGTGCCGGCGCTTCCGTGTCCCCCATGGGATCTACCACCTCACCGGCTTCGTTCAGCCGCATCTGCCCATCCTCGCCGATATCGTCCGGCAGCTCCGGCAGATCCTTCAGGCTGGACAGATGGAACGCCCTGAGGAACTGCTTGGTGGTGCGGTACTGACGAGGCCGCCCCGGTACCTGTAACCGACCACATTCCTCGATCAGTCCCCGGTCCAGCAGCAGTCCCACGGTATAGGAGCTGTCCACGCCCCGGATCTGATCCACATAGGCCCGTGTGGTAGGCTGGTAGTAGGCAATAATGGTCAAAACCTCCAGCGCGGGCTGGCTGAGTTTGGCCGGCTTGCGGATCTCAAATGCCTTACGGATGGTCTCCGCGTAGTCCGGTGCGGAACAAAGCTGCCAGCTGTCGTCGATTTTCAAAAGCCGGATGCCCCGGCGCTCGTAAGCGTAGTAGTCCATCAGTTTTTGAAGCAGCTGTTCCGCCGTAGGCCGGTCAATATCCAGTGCCACGCAGATCCGATCCACCTGCACCGGTTCCCCGGAGGCGAACAGGATCGCCTCCAGCGCGGATTCAAGTTCCTTTCTATCCATGTCAGCCACGGTTCTCCTTAAAACGTCAGATTCTCAGGCACGTCATCGCGCTCCTGCCGGACGATACAGTCTGTCTCAGAGCCTGCCAGATGCAGTACACGCGCCTTGCACAGCTCCAGCACCGCCAAAAAGGTGGCCACCACCTCGCTGCGGCTCCGGCTGCCCCGGAACAACAGCAAAAAGCGGGTGATGCCGCCCTCCTTCAGCTTTTGCAGAATATCTCTCGCCTTGCTCTCCACGGGATACGGCTCATGCTGCACGATCTCCCGGAAGGCGGCCCGCGGCGGCGGCAGTTTCCGTTCAGCCCGGTTCTGGATCTCCGCCATGGCCAGCACCAGATCCGCCGGCTGATGGCTGTATTCAAACACCTTGCCCCGCTTCACCGGCTCCGGGTTCCGGGTCACGATGTTCCGACCGAATTCTCCCATAGGCGCCAACCGCTGGGCCAGTGCCTTCACCCGGACGTAATGTTCGCTGCGCCGCCGTTCCTCCAAGGATTGAAGCAGCGCGTCCATCTCGCTTTTGGCCTCGTCATCCTCAATGGACAGCAGCATCCGGGTCTTGAGATACACCAGATGGGACGCCATGATGACAAATTCGCTGGCCACCTCCAAGTCCATCCGCTGCCGATCCTCCAGCCATGCGATATACTGGCCGCAGATCAACGAGATGGAGATATCCTGGATCTCCAGCTTATTCTTCCCCAAAAGAAACAGGATCAGATCCAGCGGACCCTCAAAATCCTGCATCTCCTCAGACCGGGAGTGGACTACCTTTTCCAGTTTGAATACAGGACTTTCCAAAATCAGGACACCTCAAGCAAAAAAGATATGAAACAGCGCTTCGTACACGCCGTAGATCGCGTTTCCAAGAAAATTTCCGCCAAGGCCCAGCCAGCTCAGCGCCAGCAGAAGCAGAATACCGTACCGCTCGTAGCGCATCAGCTGACCGTAGGCACTGTCCGGCAGAAGCACCGCCAGCACCTTGGAGCCGTCCAGCGGCGGAATGGGGATCAGGTTGAAAAGCCCCATACCAACGGACATGGGGGCCACCGTAAACAGGCACCACTCCAAGAAAACATTCATTCCCTCGCTGTACGGTGCGTACAGATAGATCACCTTGCCGATTCCCAGAAAAAGGACCGCCAAAAGCAGATTGGACACCGGCCCCGCCAGCGCCGTGACCGCCATGCCCTGCTTGGGCTTGCGGAAATAATTGGGATTCACCGGCACGGGCTTGGCCCAGCCGAAGCCCACCGTAAACATCAGCGCCAGACCCAGCCAGTCGATGTGGTGCAGCGGATTCAGGGACAGCCGGTGCATGGACTTCGCCGTGGGGTCTCCCAGCGCCAGCGCCGCCAGCCCGTGGCAGGTCTCGTGGACCGTCAGGCAGAGGAACACCGCCGCTACACGGAGCACCGCGTCAGTCAGCGAGGAAACATCCAGCGCCTGAAACAGATTTTGCAGATAATGCAGCATAAAACGCTCCAATGAAGTCAGATTCTCACCGTCTGGGCAGAATGCTCCAGATTCAAGTTATTATAGCAGTTTTTCCATGAAAATACAAGGGTCAAACCCCGGCAGCCCGGCGGATGCAAACGATGCAAAAACAGCGACGGCCCTTGCGGGCCGCCGCCGAGATTGTCAATAAAGTGGTAAATTCTCCGCGATGGAAAGGTAGGGCAGCCGTTAGCGGCTCTGCCGCTTTACGGATGCTGCATACCCCTTGCGGGTAAAGAGTGTGCGCGGGACTGCGCCCGCAGGCGCGTTTCGGAGCGCAACCGCCGAAGGCGGCTCTTGGCGCGTAGATAACCCAAGAGGGGGAAACGGGCGACGCGCCGCCAGTGGCGGAGAAAGCGAGCCCGTTTCGAGGAAGGCTCCCGGTTTTCGGGCGCAACGCGCACGGAAACCGGTCAAACCGATACCGTATTCCCCCGCACCATTGTAATCAATTGTTTTAAGAGCTTTTATAAAGTTCTGAAAATTTGCTCAGCGGGGCGAAAAGACTTTTTCGCCCCGCTGAGCGGCGGCCCGCAAGGGCCGCCGCCGTTTGATTCAGTTTTCTTCCGCGTCCGTCCGGTCCACCTGCCGCAGCAGCTCCTCCGCAGATACGCCGAACAGCTTCGCCAGCGCCAGCAGATTGGAGGTGCTGGGGTCCGCCGTTCCGGTCTCCCACTTGCTCACCGCCTGACGGCTGACGCCCAAGGACTCCGCCACGAACTCCTGAGTCATCTTGCACCGGACCCGGTGCTCCTTCAGGACCTCCCCCAGCGAGCGGCGGGTCTCCGCCTTCTCCTTTCGGACCTCCCCGGAGCGGTTGTACTTCCGCAGGGCCTTGACGCCCTGCACGGCGGCGTAGATCACAAACGCGAAGATCGCCAGCCGCACCAGTGTGACCACCAGCAGTAAAATAAGTGATATTGACATATTGATATCCTCCTTTGCTCTCCGGTACCGCTTTCAGCACCATGGATCTGATGCCGTCATGCTACCAGACAAAGGCGGTTGCGGCCACCAAATATGGCGCAACTTTCCGTTGCGCGGCCTGTTTTTGCGCCTGAACAGGCTCAGTCCTGCGTCAGAACGCCGGTGAGGTCCAAGGGCTTGCCGTCGGCCCACAGGCGCTCCAGATCATAGAAGCTCCGGGCCTCGGCGCTGAACACATGGACGCAGATGCAGCCGTAATCCAACAGCACCCAGGTACCGTCCCGGTAGCCCTCCCGACGCAGGGGCTTCTCCCCCGCCTGCTCCTCCAGCAGCTTCTCCACAGAGCCGCACAGGGCGTTGATCTGGGTGTTGGAGCTGCCGGTGGCAATGACGAAATAATCCGCCAGGGTCGTAATGTCGGTGATCTCAATGGCGGAGATCTCCTTGCCCTTCTTCTCGTCCAGGGCCTTGGCGGCCAGAATGGCCAGTTCCTTCGGTGTCATCATAGTTTTCAATTCCTTTCTGAATGTCTTAGCCGTCCATCGGCAGCGGTTCTCCGGTCACAGGGTCCAATCCCTGATTCGCATCGGGCGTTGCAGGTTCCTCCGGCGGCACCACGATGATGCCGGGATCTTCCGGCTGGTCCGGTGTCTCCGGACTGCCGGTGCCCGTCTCTCCCCCGGTGGAGCCGGAGGGGTCTGTGGTCTCCGTCCCCGTCCCCGGTGTTTCCGGTGTGGCCGGGGTCTCCGGCGTGGGTTCAGACGGTGTTTCAGACGGCGTCTCTGTTCCCGGCTCTGTCTCCTCCGGCGGCGTCACGATCTCCCCGGTGTCCGGGTCGATCAGGTTGCCGTTTTCGTCGGTAATATAGTCCTTTTCCGGCTCATCCTTCTTGCCGCTGCCCATCAGAGTCGGCGGCACGGCGGCCTTGCTGTCCTCTACATGGCCGGTGGTGGAACTGATGCTGCCGTCGGCATTGACGGACATGATGTCCAGATCCGACAGGGTGAATATCTCCTTGAAGGGGCTGAGCTGGTTATTCACAATGTCCAGCAGCTTGCCGGGAATGGGCACCACATATTCCAGATAGAAGTCCTTGCCAAGCTGCTTGCTGTATACCCGGCTGTATGCCGCAGCGCCCTTGTACGGCATAGTCATGAAGTTCACATCGTCCATGCTCAGACCGCCGGAGAAGGCCCGCTTGCCGAACCAGAGGATATTCTGGAAGCTCAAGTCCGTCTCCACGGATTCCTCGAACACCTTGGCGATCTTGCCGATATTCAGCACGTTTTTCGGCTGCATCATCTCCTTGATGACCGCCTTCAGGAAGTTCTGCTGCAATTCCATACGGCCCGCGTCTCCGACGCCGCCCTTGTTATAGCCGTAGGGACTGTCCTTATCGTTCTTCCGCCAGCGGATGACCTGCATGGCGTCGTCGCCGCTCAGGTGCCGCAGGCCCGGCGCCTGCTCAATGACCAGATTCTGAGCCGGGTCGTGGTAGTCCATGGGATAGGGCACATCGAAATCCACGCCGCCGATGGCGTCCACGATCTTGCCCACGGCCTCCCACTCCAAAATCACCTGATAATCCGGCTCAAAGCCAACCAGCTGGGAGATTTCTTTATAAAGAGCCTTGATGCCCTTCTCCCCGCCGCCGTTCATGTTGTAAACGGAGTTGATCTTCTTCACGTCCCAGTTGACATTTACCATGGTGTCCCGGGGAATGGACATGACGTTGGCCTTCTGGTTGGTCACATCGTAGCTCGCCAGCAGCATGGTGTCCGTGTTGCCGCCGCCCCCGGTGTCCCGGCCCAAGATCAGCACGGTGTAGTAATCCTTGCTCTTCCGTTCGCCGCTGACGCGGGGCTGGACGCCGTCGCCGTAGTCGATGCCGTCCCCCGCCTGGGTGCCGTCTGCGTTGGAGCCGTTTCCCTTTCCGGGCAGTTCCGGCTTGACGAACAAGCCGTCCAGTGCCACCACGGCTACCAGCACCACCGCCAATACGATGGCCACCGCCAGCAGCCACTTCTGCCCCTTTGTCAGTCGGCTGGGCTTCTTTGCTTTCTTCTGTTTGGATTCCTTCTGTTCTAAACGCTTTCCAACATTTTCTGCCATAGGTTTATCTCTTTCCTTTCAGCCAGTCGCGCGCCTCCATTGTAGCGTGGTGGACGGGATTTCCCATTTCCGTCATCTCGTCGATGGTCATTTCCAATCCCATCAACATCCCTCGATCCAGATCCTCATACACACATGCCCGCAAATCGTTTACACCGGGGAAATCCCGGGAGGGCTCAATATAATCCGCCAGATAGATGATCTTTTCCAGCAGCGTCATGTCCGCGTGGCCGGTGGTGTGCCACCAGATCGCCCGGTAGATCTCATCGTCCACGCCGAACACCTCCCGGGCGATGGCCGCGCCGGTCTTAGCGTGAAGCAGCTTCAGCGCCTTCTGCTCCAGCTCGTCCAACTCGATGCCGTACTGACGGCACAGGGCCAGCTGCTCCGGCATATCCAGCTTCTTCGTGCAGTCATGGAGCAGCGCCGCTACACGGGCCTTCTCCACATCCGCGCCGTAGCGGGTCGCTAACCGGATGGCCTCCTGTTCCGTCCCCAGCACATGGGGGATGCGCTTGTACTTCAGATAGCTGAGGGCCACCGGACGCAGCTGAGAAAGCGTCAAGCTTTTCAGGTTTACATCCGTTCCGTACAAATGGTTTCGCAGAATATAGCCGTACACCGCCGGCGGCAGCAGGTTCTCCCCCGTCCCGGATGCCAGTTGCTCCCGCAGCTCCGTGGAGGAGATGTCGATGACGCCGGGGACCGTCAGGGTAAAGATCCGGGCGTCCGGGTAGAGACGGTACAGCTTGTCCCGCTGGGCGGAAAACTGCGGTTCCATGTCCGCCTTTGTCCGGCCGAAGGCGGCGATCCCCGCAAGGGACGCGATCTTCTCCGGCTCATGCCACGTTTCAAAGCTGAGGAACATATCCGTCCCCATCAGCAACCACAATTCATCCTCCGGGAATTGCGCTTTCAGCTCCGCCAGCGTGTCGGAGGTAAAGCTCTTTCCCGCCCGGCGCACCTCCATATCCAGCGTTTCCACCTTGCTCCCAAGGCCCAGATGCTCCCCCGCCATGCGGGTCATTTCCAGCCGCTGCTCCGCCGTGGCGCTGCCTGCGGGCAGGTCCTTGTGGGGCGGGATGCTGGCGGGGATCAGCAGCAGCTTGTCCAGCTTCAGCGTGGCGATCACGGCCGCCGCCGCCGTCAGATGTCCCAGATGGGGCGGGTTGAAGGTTCCTCCGTAAATACCGATTTTCAAGAAAATTCCATCTCCTGTTTCAACGCGATCCCGCTTACGCCTGCCGCTTTTTTGACGGCTTCACCAGCTGGATACGCTTCTCTCTGGGCTTGCTGTGGCTCTCCCGGTACAGCACGAACTTGGTGCCGATCACCTGCACCACCTCGCTGCGGGTGGCCTTTGCCAGCTCCTGCGCCGCAAGACGGGCGTCATACTCCATATTGTTCTCCAAAACCCGGCCCTTGATGAGTTCCCGGGCCTCCAGCGCATCGTCGGTCTGCTTGACGAGGTTCTCCCCGATGCCATCCTTGCCAATGTGGATGATGGTGTCGATGGTGTTGGCCAGCCCTCGCAGCTGGGCTCTCTGTTTGCTTGTCAGTTCCATAAAATTCCTTTCATTGGGCCGCTTCCGCCCAGTATTTTTTTACTTTTTCCAAATCTTCCTCCCGCAGCCATTCCTCGGAAAAGCCGCAGGCACAGCAGATATACCGGTCCACCGGAGCACTTTGAAATCCCCGTATCACAAAATTCTGCGTATTGTCCATGGTGCTCCTGACTCCGCCGGGGACCCGCACAATATCCGCTCCTCCGCACTTGGGGCACACGCCTGTCTTTTTCATGGGGCAGTTCCTCCTTTTTGGAATGGTTCTGCTGGTTAGACGGTTATTTCTTCAAATAAGTTTCCAGTTTTTCAGAAAATTCCCGCAGGGCTTTGCCCCGGTGGGAGATCTCCGCCTTTTCCTCTTGGGTCAGCTGTGCAAAGGTCTTTGCCTTGTCAGGCACGAAGAATACGGGGTCATAGCCGAAACCGCCCTCCCCCATGGGGGCAAAAGCGATGGTGCCGGGAGCCTGCCCTTCGGCGGTGATGGTGTCCCCATTGGGGAAGGCACAGGCAATGGCGCAGGTAAAATGAGCCGCCCGGGTGGTCTGCCCCCGCATAGTTTGCAGCAGCAGCATATACCGTCCCCTGTCATCCAGCCCCTCGCCGCCGTACCGGGCGGAGTACACACCGGGGCCGCCGTTGAGGGCGTCCACGCACAGGCCGGAATCGTCAGCGATGGCGGGCAGCTTCGCCAGCTCACAGATGGCCTTGGCCTTCAGCATGGCATTCTCAGCGAAGGTGCTCCCGGTCTCCTCCACGTCCACAGTGATCCCCAGTTCCTTGGGACTTACTACCTCCACGCCGAACTGGCCCAGAATGGCCCCCATTTCCCGGATCTTATTGGGATTATGGGTCGCTAATACAAATTTCATCACAGTGCTCCTCCCAGCGCTTCCTTCTGAATTTTCAGCAGTTCCCGGTTGCCCTTGGCGCACAGCCGTACCAGCTCCTGCTGCTCCGTCAGGGTGAAGGCACGGCCCTCGCCGGTGCCCTGCAATTCAATGATCTCGCCCAGTTCATTCATCACGCAGTTCAGATCCACCTGCGCCCGGCTGTCCTCGCTGTATTGGAGGTCCAGCAATGCCTGCTCGTCCACGATGCCGGCAGACACGCCGGTGACAAAGTGGCGGATGGGCGTGGAGCCCAGATAGCCCTCCTCCACCAGCTTCCGGCAGGCCAGGGCCAGGGCCACAAAGCCGCCGGTAACGGAGGCGGTGCGGGTACCGCCGTCCCCCTGAAGCACGTCGCAGTCGATGTTGATGGTCCGCTCGCCCAGTGCCTTCATATCCACCGCTGCCCGCAGGCTGCGGCCTACCAGCCGCTGGATCTCGGCGCTGCGGGGGCTGAGCTTCAGCTTGGAGATGTCCCGCTTGCTCCGCTCCCGGTTGGCCCGGGGCAGCATGGAATACTCCGCCGTGACCCAGCCCTCGCCCTCTGCCACATGGGGCGGGGTCTTTTCTTCAATGCTGGCGCAGCAAAGCACCTTGGTATCGCCGCACTCGATGAGGCAGCTCCCCTCCGGGAACTTCACAAAATCCGTGGTGATCTTAATGGGGCGCAGCTCATCATACGCCCGTCCATCCTGTCTGGTCATAGTCATTCCTCATTTCAAAATTCCCGTGAAGTAGATCAAAACCCCTTCACGCTGTCAGATAATTGCCTCCACATAGGAGCGTGCATCGAAAGGCTTCAGATCGTCGATCCCCTCGCCGACTCCCGCAAACTTCACAGGTACGCCCAGCTCCCGGGCGATGGCGATGACGATGCCGCCCTTGGCGGTGCCGTCCAGCTTCGTCAGGACGATGCCCGTCAGTCCCGCCGTCTCCTTGAAGGTCCGGGCCTGAATCAGGCCGTTCTGGCCAGTGGTGGCGTCCAGCACCAGCAGCGTTTCCCGGTCGCATCCGGGACACTCCCGGTCGATGATCTTGGACAGTTTCGCCAGCTCCGCCATCAGATTTGCCTTGTTGTGGAGCCGTCCGGCGGTGTCGCACAGCACCACATCCACGTTCCGGGCCTTAGCAGCCTGAAGTGCGTCGAACAGTACGGCGCCGGGGTCCGCGCCCTCGTACTGCCGGACGATCTCGCATCCGGCCCGCTCCGCCCAGATCTCCAGCTGGTCGGCGGCGGCGGCCCGGAAGGTGTCGGCGGCGCACAGCAGCACCCGCTTGCCCTGCTTTTTCAGGCTGGCGGCCACCTTGCCGATGGAGGTGGTCTTGCCCACGCCGTTGACGCCGATGAAGATGCAGACGCTGGGCTTCGTGTCCAGCTTCAGGGCGGTGTTCCCCACCTCCATCTCCGCCATCAGGATCTCCCGCAGGGCCTCCCGGACCTCCTCCTGGCCTTGCAGGTGCTCCTTGCGGACCTTGGTCCGCAGCTTTTCCACGGCGTCCGTGGCAGCGTCCACGCCAAGATCTGCCATGATGAGGGTTTCCTCCAATTCTTCAAAAAAGTCCTCGTCCGCCTCCGTAAACCCGGAGAACAGATTGCTGGTGATTTTTTTCAGCTTGTCAAAAAAGCCCATTGTAAACTCCTTTTTTCATGCGATTTCCCGCATTTTTTGAACCTTCATTTCCTGCTCCTACGGAGGGATGTGGCGAACCGCCGCAGGGATGCAGCAAGGTGCCGCTTTGCGGCTCTGGAAGGCATGGTGATACCATGCAAGATTGAATCCCCATTTTCTTTTCCTCTTGCGGAAAAGAAAACGGCCATTCATGGTCAAAAGAAAAGACGCTGAGGGATGATTTGACACCTCTGTGTCAAATCACCCGAAACGGGGGCTGCCCGTCACGCACTGCCGACCAAATTTGGAAATCTCCTACCGGCTGCGCTATACTCAAATCTCAAATCAGTACGTCCCCGCACCAGAAAGTCCGCCGCATACCGGTGTTCTAATCAGGACACTCTCTGCCCCTCTTTCCGCTGCCGCTCCCTCGTCTCCTTGGGGGGATGGTTTCCAGCAGGGCCTTACTCCCATCCTCCGTCCCCTTGGGAGTGGTTTCCAAAGGCGGGCCTTGCCCCCGGCCCTCGTCTCCCGTCTCCGGGAGAGGGTTTCCAAAGGGAGAGGGCCGCAGCCCTCGCCCTTTGTGCCAGAGGGGGTATGGGGGACGGTGGCGTCCCCCATGTTTCGGGTGGGGGTCTAAGGGGGAGGGGCCTTTACGCTAAAGGCCTCTTCCCCTTGCCCCATAGCGGGAGCTACCCTTTGCGGGAGCAAAAAACATATTACAATACTATTGAATCTCCAATTCCTTCGCCATATCATTCAGATTGATGGTCAAGATCTTACTGACGCCCTGTTCCTGCATGGTGACGCCGTACAGCACGTCGGCGGCCTCCATGGTGCCCCGGCGGTGGGTGATGACGATGAACTGGGTCTTATCCGCCAGCGTCCGCATATAGCGGGCCGTGCGAACCACGTTGGCCTCGTCCAGCGCCGCCTCGATCTCGTCCATAATGCAGAACGGGGTGGGGTGCACCTTCAAAATGGCGAAATATAACGCAATGGCCACGAACGCCTTCTCACCGCCGGAGAGCAGCGAAATGGTTTTCAGGACCTTACCGGGGGGCTGGGCCTTGATCTCGATGCCGCAGTCCAGAATGTGCTCCGGGTCCTCCAGTTCCAGCTTGGCCTGACCGCCGCCGAACAGCTCCACAAAGGTCTGCTCAAAGCTTTCGCTGAGCAATTTGAACTGCTGGCCGAAAATGTCAGTCATCTGGGAGGTGATCTCCCCGATGATGCCGGTCAGCTCGCCCTTGGCCTTTTCCACATCGTTCCGCTGATCCGTCAAGTAAGTGTACCGGCCATTGACCCGCTCAAACTCGTCGATGGCGCCTACATTGATGGTGCCGAGGCCGTTGATCTCCCGTTTCAGCTCCGCTACCCGGCGGGACGCCTTGGGCACGCTTTCCAGCTCGATCCGCTGGGCCTGGGCATCGGAATGGTTCAGCTCGTAGGTCTCCCACAGCTTGTCCAAGATCTGCTTTTCCTCCATGGCGGAGGTAGTCAGCTTCGTTTCCAGTCTGCTGGCGGCCCGTTCCAGATTCAGGAGCGTTTCGTTCATCTCCTGACCGGCGCGGCTCTTGGCGGTGCGTTCCGCCTCCAGTGCGATCTTTTCCTGACTGATCCCCGCCAGCCGCTCCGAGATCACGGCGCTCTGTGCCTTCAGCTGTGCCTGTTCCGCTCTCCGCTGGCCGATCTCGGTCTGAGCCGCCTCAATCTGCCACTGATACTGGGCCAAGGCCGCTTCCTTCTGGCTTCGGTCACCGGACAGCTCCGCTGCCAGCGCTCGCAGATCGGCGGCACGGCGCAGCGCCCCCTCCCGGTTGGCGTCGATGGCGGCCAGCTCCGCCTTGTGGGCGGCGATAGCCTCAGACAGTTGCCCGGACTGGGCCAGCAGCTCGCTCTGCCCGGATAGGATGGCCTCCGCCTGTACGCGGCAGCTTGCCGCCTCACCTTCCCGGTCCGCCACGGTCTGCTCTGCCGCCGCGTTTCGGACCTCGTTTTCCTGAATACGGCCGTCGATGGCCTCGATCTCACCGGCGAGATTTTCCACGCTTTCCCGCAAATTGGAAAGCAGCATATCAAACTGATTCTTCACGCCCTGCAGCCGCAGGACCTCGTCCTCGGCGGCGCGGCGCTGGGTCTCGGCGGTGGTCAGCTCGTACTGAGCTGCGTCCAGCTCCCGGCGGGAGGCTTCCTCCGTAGCCCTGGCCTCCTCCAGCTTCCGGTGCATCTCCGATGCCCGGCCATTCAGCCGTTCCAGTTCCGCCGCGCGGCTCAGCACACCGGCGCTGCGGCTGGTAGAGCCGCCGGTCATGGAGCCGCCCCGGTTGATGACCTGTCCGTCCAGCGTCACGATGCGAAAGGCGTTGCGGTACTTCCGGGCCATGGCGATGCCGCAGTCCAGATCCTCCGCGATCACCGTTTTTCCCAGAAGGCTGTTAAAAATTTGTGTATACTTAGGGTCGAAGCGCACCAACCGGGACGCCACGCCCACAAAACCGAACTCGTTCTCCACGCCCCGCTCCCGAAGTTCCTCTCCCCGGATGGCGGTGAGGGGCAGAAAGGTAGCACGGCCGCCCTCCCGCTGCTTCAGGAAGGCAATGGCGCTCTTGGCGTCCTCCTCCCGGTCCACTACGATGTTCTGCAAACCGGCACCCAAAGCGATCTCTATGGCAAGGGAATACTTGCCGTCGGTCTTCATCAGACCCGCCACCGGGCCGTGGATGCCCCGGAGGTTGTTCTGGGCCTGACAGACCAGCTTGACAGCCTTGTTGAAGCCCTCGTAGTCCTTTTCCATTTCCGTCAGCAGACGGATGCGGTTATCCAGCGCCCCCACATCCATGGTGAGCTTCACTCTGGCTTCGGCAGCGGCGTCGGCCTTCTTCTTCCGCTCCTCCATCCGCAGGGTATGTCCGCTGATGATGTTAGCGGCGGCCTCCGCATCCTCTTGTGCGTCCTCCAAGGCCCGGCGGTTAGCTTTTGCCTCCCGCCCCTGTTCCTCTAACTGACGCTCCGCGGTCTCCTGATCCGCCAGCGCCGCCATGCGGCGGGATCTGATCTGCTCCGTCTCCGCCCGGATGGCGGCGGCCTCCGCACGGGCGTCTGCGGCAGCGGCAATGGCGATGGCCTCTTTACCTCGGAAAGCCTCTGCCTCCGCGGCGGCGCCTCCCGCCTGCTCCGACGCAGCCTGAGCCTGAGCCAGCAGCTTGTCCAGTTCCGCATTCAGCGCGGCGGCCTGCTGCTCCAACTCTGTCGCTTGGGCGTCCTGTTCCGCTGCCTGGACCTCATAGCCCCCGGTGCGGCTCTCTGATTCCTCCAGTTCGCTTTTTGCTCGTTCAATATTCTCCGTCAAATGGCTGATGGTGCTTTCCAGCACCGCCACGGCGGAATCCTGCTCCGCTGTCCGGGCGTCCAGCTGGGCGGCTTCAGTCCGCAGACCCTCCGCCTCCATGTCCTTTTCCTGCATCCGCTGGCCAAACTGCTCGTTTTCCGCGAACAGTGCGTCCATGCGGGACCGGGCCTCGTCCCGTTCCTGTTCCGCGTTCCGCAGGTCGATCTCCAGCTTCCGGGCGTTGGCCTTCAGTGCTTCCAGATTTTCCAGCCACAGGGAGATCTCCAACAGGCGCATCTCGTCCCGGAGAACCAGATATTTTTTCGCTGTCTCCGCCTGCATCCGCAGCGGCTCTACCTGAAGCTCCAGCTCCGCGATCTTATCGTTGATCCGCACCAGATTTTCCTCTGTGCGTTCCAGCTTCCGCTCCGCTTCTTCCTTCCGGTGACGGTACTTGGAAATACCTGCCGCCTCCTCAAAGATCTCCCGGCGGTCTGTGCTCTTGGTGGAGAGGATCTCATCCACCCGGCCCTGACCTACGATGGAATAGCCCTCCCGGCCCATGCCGGTGTCCATAAACAGCTCCGTCATGTCCTTCAGTCGGACGGACTGGCGGTTGATGTAATACTCGCTCTCTCCGCTGCGGTAATACCGCCGGGTGACGGCCACCTCAGACTCGTCCATAGATGGGAACAGATGACCGGTGTTGTCCAGCACCAGCGTCACCTGAGCAAAGCCCACCGGGGCGCGTTTTTCCGTGCCGCCGAAGATCACGTCCTCCATTTTGCCGCCCCGGAGGGCCTTGCTGGACTGCTCGCCCATGACCCAGCGGATGGCGTCGGAAATGTTGGACTTGCCGGAGCCGTTAGGCCCCACGATGGCCGTAATATCCTCACCGAAGTTCAGGACCGTCTTATCAGGGAAGGATTTGAAGCCCTGCACCTCCAGTGCTTTTAAGTACATCTATGTCTCACCTCGATCTACACCCATATACTTTGAACATACTTTAACTAAGATACTATACCAGAAAAGCGCACTTATTTCAATAGGAAAACGAGGGGTGTCACCCCCTCGTTTCGTTCATTTTCCGATAGAGCCAGTCCAATCCTTCCCGCAATCCGCCCAGCTGGTCGATGATCCCCAGATGCACCGCCTCCTCACCGTAGATCACGCTGCCCACATCCGCCGCCATGTCATCCTTTGCCAGCATGAGGGCCTGAAACTTCTCCGCCGAGATCCGGCTGTGTCCCGCCACAAAGGCCACGATCCGCTCCTGAAGCCGCTGAAAATAGTTGTAGGTCTGGGGCGCGGCGATGACCGTTCCGCTCATCCGCACGGGATGGATGGTCATGGCGGCGGAGGGCACCGCAAAGCTCCGCTGGGCCGCCACCGCCAATGGGACGCCAATGGAATGGCTGCCCCCTAAAACGATGGCCGCCGTGGGCTTGGTCAGTCCGGCGATCAGCTCCGCGATGGCCAGTCCCGCCTCCACATCACCGCCCACGGTGTTCAGCAGAAATAAAATACCGTCTACCTCCCGGCTCTCCTCCAGCTTCGCCAGCAGAGGCAGCATATGCTCATACTGGGTGGTTTTCGTACCGTTGAGTGCCGCCGTGTGCCCCTCGATCTGTCCGATGATGGCCAGCGTATAAACGGTTCCGTGGGCGGTTTTTGTCATGGCGGAGCCGAAATCTACTACGTTCTGGTTCACCTGACTCCCTTCCCGCTCCTCCGTCGCCTTTGTCTCCTTGTCCTTCTCCATTGCGATCCCTCACTTTCCCCGTTAGTCTCCGCAGGAAAGCGTCGGCCTATGCGCCGGAACGAAAAAGAGAGCCGCAGAGATAAAATCTCTGCGGCTCTGAGACTGTCGATAAAGTAGTAAATTCTCCGCGACGGTAAGGAAGGGTGTGCGCGGGAAACCCAAGAGGGGTGTCCCGCGCCATTAAAATCCTAAGTTTTCAGAACTTTTATGAAGTTCTGAAAACTTGCTCAGCGGGGAGAAAAGACTTTTTCGACACGCTGAGAGCCGCAGAGATAAAATCTCTGCGGCTCTTTTGGAAATCAATGTGTGTTTTTCGTCTGAAAATCAGGCAGCCTTGGGCATCATCTCGGCAGCAGGGATCACCTTCATGCAGAAGTTGGCCAGGAACTCTGCCACGTTGCAGCGAGGCGCCGCGGCGCGGGGCGTCAGGGTCTTTTCAGCCGCCAGAACGCCGGAGCCGACAGCCCACTGCATCGCGGGGATGGCATACTCGCCAACCTCACCCACGTCCTCGAAGGAGAGAATATTAGTGTCCTCGCCCACAGACACATCATAGCCCATGAACTGTGCGTAGCGATACAGGATGGTCAGGAACTGCTGACGGGAAATGGCCTGTGCCGGGGCAAAGGTCGTCTCGGTGATGCCGTTGGTCAGCTTGTTCTCAGCCGCCCAGGCGATGGCCTTGACGAAGGGAGAGGTAGCGGCCACATCGCCGAAGGGATTGGCGTTCTTGGGCTCGGGAGAGCCGTTCATCCGCCACAGCACCGTGACCATCTGGCCCCGGGTGATGGTGTTGTTGGGCATGAACATCGTATCCGTGACGCCCTTGAAGATATTGTTCTCATAGCAGTACTTCACCGCGCTGTAATAGGCGGCGGAAGGATCCACATCCGTAAAGGGCAGGCCCTTGATGATGGTGATGCGGTCACCGGCCTCGCCGTAATTCTCAGCGGACACAACGCCCTTCAGCTCGGTCTTAACATAATCCATCACGACCTCGTCCATGGGGATACCCAGATCGTAGTTGACGGAAGCGGTCTTGAATGCGTAATAGGTATCGCCGCCGGCAGCCAGGAAGTCATTGGTAGCGATGGTGTAGACCGTTCTGAGGTTGAAGGCCTTGCCGCCAACGGACTGGATCGTAACACGGCGGATGGTCTTGGGTGCGTGGTAGGTGGAGCCTTCATACACATCGCCCGCGTCATAGGTCTTGGTGCCGTCAATGGTGTAGACGATGCCGCTGACCTGGGGGAAGCCGCCGATGGAATCCGGCGTGCAGTAGGTCGAAGCCTCCAGAGCCTCCAGCAGTTCCGCGCCGGTGACCTTCACGATGCTCAGTGTATTGCCGAAGGGCAGCACGGTGTTGATGTCCTTCTTGGTAATATCGCCCTTCTTGATGGTGGCCCGGATGCCGCCGCCGTTGGTGACAGCCGCGTCCACCTTGGTGCCGTTCTTGCCTGCGCCCCAAACCAGCGCGTCGGTGATGAGGTCACCCAGATTGGTCTCGTGGGTCCGGACATTGGCCTTCACGCCGTCCAGCTCCACCTTGGTCTTGGCGAACACGGTGCCGTAGTCGTCGTCGATCTCCTTCTTGATGGCGGCAGCTCTGGCAGCCACGTCCTTATCCTCGGCAGTCATGCCCTCGGTAGGAGCGCTCATAGCCGTGACCTTGCCCTTGGGGCTGATGGTCACAACGCCAACGCTGGCCAGCTTGGTGCCGGTGGACGTGAGGAGGGTGCCGTTGACCTTGCCGTCCTTGTCGGTCACTTCGGCAATGTCCTTCATGGTGGAGTGGGAGTGTCCGTCAATGAACACGTCGATACCGTCCACAACATTCAGCAGGTCCGTGGAACGGTTGCCAATGGATTCCTTGTCGATGCCCAGATGGCCCAGGCAGATGATGTAATCGCAGCCGTCCGCCTTCAGGGAGTCCACCTGCGCCTGTGCGCAGTCAAACATGGACTTGTCACCCAGAATGGTCACGCCCTTGATCTTAGCGGGGTGTGCCTTGGTTGCGGTCTCAGGGGTCTCCAGACCGAACACGCCGATCTTGACGCCGGACGGCGTGGTGAAGATCTGGTTGGAGTTGAATGCCACCTTCCCCTGATAGAGCACGTTGGCTGCCACAATGGGGAACTTGGCTTCCTTGGAGAGATTCACCAGATTGTCATAGCCGTAGTCGAACTCGTGGTTGCCAAGGGTCGTGACGTCATACCCGGCCATGTTCATCAGTTCAACAGCCGTTTTACCCTGAGAAACGCTGACCGTGGGATCGCCCTGGCAGAAGTCGCCGGCGTCCATCAGCAGGACATAGGCACCCTCAGCCTCATAGGCTTTCTTCAAGGCCGCCACCTTGGCATAGCCGGAAATAGCGCCGTGCACATCGTTGGTGTGCAGCACTACTACATAGCCGTCCATCTCGCCCTTGGTCTCGTCCGCAGAGACTGTGACCGTCAGGGAGAAGATCATAGCCAATGCCAGCAGCACAGACAGGAACTTCTTCATTCGCAAAGACCTCCTTTTTATTTAGGGCGGTACAATTTGCAAGCGAGCTCCGCCCTGCTATGTCCAAATTATACCATATCGACCTTTAGTTGCAACTACTATTTGTAAATTTTTATGTTTTATCCGGTCAATTCTCCATCAGCTCTCCCCCATTGTCCCTCTGGTTTTTTTCGGAAAACCGTGCTATACTGACGGCAGAATCTAATCTGGAGGTGCTTTATATGCGTACGCTGTTCAAGGGCGGTACCGTCATCACCGGCCGGGGGCCCAAGCGGGCTGACGTGCTGGTGGAGGGTGAAAAGGTCAGGCAGGTGGGCCGTCTGATCCTCACTCCGGCAGACCGGACGGTGGATGTGGAGGGCTGTCTCCTGTTCCCCGGCTTTATTGACGCCCACACCCACTTTGATCTGGACGTCTGCAACACCACCACGGCGGACGATTTCACCACTGGCAGCCGTGCGGCTCTGAAGGGCGGCACCACCACCGTCATCGACTTCGCCTGCCCCAACAAGGGGGAGAGTCTGCAATACGGTCTGGATCTATGGCATAAGAAAGCAGACGGCCGCACCTTCTGCGACTACGGCTTCCACATGACCATCGACGATTGGAACGAATCCATCCGGGCGGAGCTGCCGGAGATGTTCCGCCAGGGCGTGTCCTCCTTCAAGATGTATATGACTTACCCCGCCATGATGGTGGGTGACCGGGATATGTACTGGGCCTTGAAGGAGCTGCGGCACCTGGGCGGTATCTGCGGTGTCCACTGTGAGAACGCCGGTGTCATCGACGGTATGATCGCTGAGAAAAAGGCCGCCGGGCTGATGGGTCCCTCCAGTCATCCGGAGACCCGTCCTCCCTATCTGGAGGCCGAGTCCGTCAGCCGCCTTCTGCGGATCGCCCAGGCGGCGGACTGCCCGGTGGTCATCGTCCACCTGACCAATGAGGAGGCTCTCAAGGAGGTGGAGCACGCCCGGAAGCGGGGCCAGAAGGTCTATGTGGAGACCTGTCCCCAGTACCTGCTGCTGGACGAGAGCGTTTACTACAACCCTGACTATTCCCAGGCGGCCCGGTACATCTGCGCGCCCCCCATCCGGGAAAAGGCCAATCAGGAGGTTCTGTGGCGGGGCCTGCGCCGGGGCGAGATCCAGACAATCTCCACCGACCACTGCTCCTTCACGCTGGCACAGAAGGACGCGGGCCGGGAGGACTTCACCAAGATCCCCGGCGGTCTCCCCGGTGTAGAGACCCGAGGCGAGTTGATCTATTCCTACGGCGTGGCCGCCAAGAAGCTCTCTCTGGCCCAGATGTGCCGGGTGCTGAGTGAGAACCCCGCCAAGCTGTACGGTCTCTATCCCCGCAAGGGCGTTCTGGCCCCCGGCAGCGATGCCGACATCGTGATCTACGATCCCGGTGACAGCCATGTGATCCGTGCGGAGGACTGCGTCGCCAACGTGGACTACAACCCCTACGAGGGCTTTGTCACCGCAGGCGGCATCCGGGAGGTCTGGCTCCGTGGCCGCAGGACCGTGGAGAGTGGAAAGGTGCTGGACACCGTCCCGGCAGGCATGTATCTGGCCCGTGGAAAATGCGATCTGTAACGCCATTACCGTAAAGGATTATCGCTTTATATCATGTTGATTTCAACAGTTTTCGTTTATTTTTGTAAAAAATCCCGCAGTTCGTCCCGTGTTTCCCACGATTGCATTTCTTTCTATTCTTTGCTATAATACGGCTGTTGAAGAGACCGCCAGACGGTTTTCTTTCCTTGAAATTCAGCGGATCATCCAAAAGCAGGGGCGGTGGACCGCCCCTGTTTCACCGCGGGGAGGTATTGTATGCACTACGGTGAGATCAAAAACTGCGATATTGCCAATGGCGAGGGCGTCCGGGTCACGCTGTTCGTCTCCGGCTGCACCAACCACTGTGAGCACTGCTTTCAGCCCCAGACGTGGGACTTTGACTATGGTCAGCCCTTCACATCAGAAACAGAGCAGCAGCTTTTAGACCTGCTGGCCCCCTCTTACATTCAGGGACTGACCCTGCTGGGCGGCGAGCCCTTCGAGCCGGAAAATCAACGGGTACTGGTCCCCTTTGTCCGCCGGGTGCGGGAAACCTACCCGCAAAAGACCGTATGGGCCTTCTCCGGGTTCACATTGGAGGAGCTGCGGACCGAGGGCAGCCATCCCCGCTGCGAGGCGACGGACGAGCTGCTGTCCATGCTGGACGTGCTGGTGGACGGCCGCTTTGTGGAGGCCTTGAAGGACATCTCCCTGCGGTTCCGAGGGTCCAGCAATCAACGACTCATCGACATGAAAAAAACACTGGCATCAGGCGAGATCGTCCTGCTGCCGGATCTGGACCGGAAACCCGGTCAAGCATAAGGAGGAATCATCCCATCATGGTAACTATGGCACAGAGGATCGAAGCACTTCGGACGGAAAAGGGCCTCAGCCGCCCCGCGCTGGCGGCGGCGCTGGGACTGCCCCGCCTGTCCATCGAAAAGTTTGAAACCGGCCGCCAGACGCCCTCTCAGGAGCAGCAGCAAAAGCTGGCAGGGGCCTTCGGCGTGTCCCTCCCCTATCTCCGGGGCGAGACCGACGACCCCACCAGTATGGACAACTGGCTCAGCGGTGCCGTCCCCCAGGAGGACGTAGTGCTGCCCAAGGCCGTCCGGAAGGCAACGGCCGCAGTGGTGGCCCAGTCCGGCGACAGCAGCAAGAGCGACGGCGCCGTGTTCAGCGCCCTGCTGAAAAGCGACTCCTTCAAGGCGCTGGTGCGAGAGACCGTACTGGACGTCTTAAAATCCCCCGAAGGACAGGCCCTGTTGGCAAAAGCCGCCCAAAAGTAAAAAAACAGCCCCGAATCTGCCTGCAAACAGATTCGGGGCCGTTTTTATCCCTCTCGCAGAAACCGCTCTGCGGCTTGGACCGTATTGCTGAGATACCGGATGACCTCCACCGGCCACTTTCCAACCGCCGTTTCTCCGGTGACCATCACCGCAGCAGCGCCGTCTGCCACAGCGTTGAAAATATCGCTGACCTCCGCCCGGGTGGGCACCGGATTCTGCTCCATGGACGCCAGCATCTGCGTCACCACCATGAAGGGCTTCCCCGCCTTGCGGCACTGGGCCTCGATCCGCTTCTGGGCCGCCGGCAGCTCCCACAGGGGCATGGCATTCCCCAGATCCCCTCTGGCAATGACGATCTCATCCGCCGTTTCCAGAAATTCCGGGAGCCGTTCCAGCCCCATCTGGTTTTCGATCTTGGCGAACAGCCGGATATTCGCTCCGCCGTTTTCGTCCAGTGCCTGCCGGACGGTTTCCAGATCCCGTCGGCTGCGCACAAAGGGCTGCATAACGCCGGTGACACCGCAGGACGCCGCAATGCGGATATTCTCCACATCGGATGCCGTCATCGTCGGCGGTTCCAGATCCGCTCCCGGCAGAGCCAGACTCTTTCGTCCCCGCAGAACGCCGCCTCGAAGTACCTCTGCCACCGCGCCGGTCTCAGTCTGCTCCGTGACCCGCAGCAGCAGCTTGCCGTCATCCAAAAGCACCTCCTGTCCGGGCAATAGCGCAGGAATCGCAATCTCCGGCAAGGGAATTCCCTTGCCGCCTAATTCAAGTACTTCACCCTCATTTAACGTCATCGGCTCCGCCAATACGCCTACCCGCAGCTCCGGTCCCTGCATATCAATGAGTAGCTCCGCCTGCTTTCCGCAGCGCTGCGCCGCCTTATGCAGTGCATCCACCTGATCCGCCGCCTGAGCCAGCGTCACATGGGAGAGGTTCAGCCGGATGCCGGTCATCCCGGCCCGGAACATGGCTTCCAGCGTCTCCACATCCGCACAGGCCGGTCCGATGGTCCCGTAGATCTGCCGTGCGGAGGGTTGTTCTTTCATTGCGGTCATAATGCCTCCTCAATGTTTTTTTCCAATATACCACATTCCGCCCCAAAAAGGAAGCCTTGGCAGCTCTATCCCCAAGTGGCTTGTGCATCTGTCTAAACTTGTCCGCCATTTTTGACCATTTCGGAGAATTTTCAGATTTTTCTTGACCTTTTCTACAAATCTTGTTAATCTAATATCGTAAACGTTTACACATGTTGCGTTTTTTGTCTGTGCTACCCTTTTATTTTGTGGTCCGCAGACTTGCTCCAAGCCCTTCCCTACCGTAAAATTTTGCAGGAAAAGGAGTTAATGAATACATGCAAGGTATCCCGCTGAATGAACGCAAGCGTCTGGGGGCGCTGTTAGATGACCGGCCGCAGACGGAGGTCATGGCCATGATCCCCCAGTTTTCCCAGGCGGAGACTGATAACTTTGTCGCGCCGCCCGCCAAGATCCCGGAGGCCCTGGGCGTCCTGATGTTCAACATGGAACGGGGCGTGAACCTGCCGGAAATTCAGGAATTTCTGCGGGATTGCCCGGATATTCAGCCCTTTGACGTGATCCTGGCCAACGAGCTGGATGACGGCTGCGCCCGCTCCGGCAACAAGAACACCGCCCGTGAACTGGCACAGGCGTTTGGTTTGAACTACGCCTGGGGCCTTGAATTCATCGAGCTGGTGAATGATGAAAACGCCAAGGGCTTCCATGGCAACGCTGTTTTCTCCCGCTGGCCCATCCGCCGTGCCGGTGTGATCCGTCTGCCCGAGCAGTATAACTGGTACTTCGACCGCCAGAAGCGCATCGGCGGACGGCTGGCCGTCTTTGCGGAGCTGGACGTAGGCGGACAGCCGGTGGGCGCTGTGTCCATCCACTTGGAAAACCGCACCCACGGCGAGGGCCGCAAGGCCCAGATGGCCGCCATTCTGGAGGCCGTCCGCAAGGAGCTGCCCGATATGCCCCTGATCTTAGGCGGCGATCTGAACACCAACACCTTCGACGGCCGGGCCAAGGAGGACATCGGCGCCATCGCGGCCGATCCCGCTCTGCGCCGCCGCTGCTTAGAGGATGTGGGCAGCTTTGAGCCTCTGCTGCCCCTGTGCGCTGCCGACGGCTACGAGATCGTTCCGAAGGAGCCCCGTCTCACCCGCCGCAAGCCCCTGCCCAACGGTGATTCCCTGCCCCTGCGTCTGGACTGGATCCTACTGAAGGGCGTCACTGCGTCGGAAAGCCGGATGATCTCCACCGCCAAGGAGGATCTCACCTACGCCAAGCCCGGCTCCGCTCTGGAACGCTTTCAGGGGGCAGAGCTGTCGGACCACAATGCCGTCTGGGCCATGTGCCGCCTTCGCTGATTTTTTCTGCAAAAGTGAGCTTTTTCCCTCGAAAAACACGTTTCAAGCTGCAAAAAAGCTCCGTGTCCATGGACACGGAGCTTTTTATGTTGCAGAAAGTCTTGCTTACTTCAGCTCGACCTTGCCGCCGGCCTCTTCGATCTGCTTCTTCAGAGCCTCGGCCTCGTCCTTGCTGACAGCTTCCTTCAGAGTGGAAGGAGCGCCCTCGACGGTAGCCTTAGCCTCAGCCAGGCCCTGGCCGGTGATCTCGCGGACAACCTTGATGACCTTGATCTTGGCAGCAGCGTCGAAGCCGGTCAGGACCACGTCGAAATCGGTCTTCTCCTCAGCAGCGGGAGCAGCAGCACCAGCAGCGGGAGCAGCCATAGCAGCGGCGGAAACGCCGAACTCTTCCTCCAGAGCGTGAACCAGCTCGGACAGTTCCAGAACAGTGAGACCCTTGATCTCTTCGATCATAGCGGTAACTTTCTCAGACATTGTATTTGCCTCCTAATAGTTATTTTTGTTTGTGTGGGATGTGCGCTGAATTATTCAGCGGCGGGAGCTTCGGCAGCAGCCTCTTCAGCAGGAGCGCCGTTCTTCTCGGCGATCTGCTTCAGGACAACAGCCAGACCGGTAATGGGAGCCAGCATGGTACCCAGAACCTGAGCCTGCAGGACAGGCAGAGCGGGAATAGAAGCCAGAGACTGAATGGTGGCCAGATCGACAGGCTTGCCGTCCATGAAGCCGCCCTTGATCTCGAACTTGCCGTCCAGCTTCTTGGCGTAATCGGCCATGACGCGGGCGGGAGCCACGGGATCATCAGCCAGAGCCAGAGAAGTGGTGCCGTTCAGCAGATCATCCAGATCGTTCAGGCCAGTGTTGTTGAAAGCAAAGCGCAGCAGGGTGTTCTTCACAACCGCATAATCCACGCCGCCCTCACGGCACTCCTTACGCAGAGCGGTGTCTTCCTCAACGGTAATACCCTTGTAGTCGACGATGACGCCTGCGGTAGCCTTCTGGATCTTCTCGGTCAGCTCGGCAACGATTGCCTGCTTCTCGGAAAGGACCTTTGCGTTAGGCATACTTGGTTTCACCTCCATGAGAATTTGCGGCGGACCTCCGTCCGCCCGGGTCAGAGGCGTTCAAAAAGGAACTGTCCTCATGCCGAAAGACATGAGGACAGAAAAGCATCATCAAAATGATTTTGCCATCCTCGGCAGGACTTACAGGGTCTCCCCCACCTGCTGTCTTTGGAACGCGACTGTTATTATATCAAACTTTGGCATAATGTCAAGCATTTTCCCAAAATTTAATATCATTTTCCGTTTTCGCAGAAGGAACATCTCCGTTCCCTCCGTTCAGCGGGATTGAATGAGGGATCTCTCCCCTCTTTCAGCTCTTAGACCAGCTTTGCAGTGTTCATCTTCACGCCGGGGCCCATGGTAGTGGCGGCGACGCAGCTCTTGATATACTGGCCCTTGGCGCTGGCGGGCTTGGCTTTCACAATGGCGCCCATCAGAGCGTTGTAGTTGTCCATCAGCTTCTCGGGGCCGAAGGAAACCTTACCGATGGGGCAGTGGATGATGTTGGTCTTGTCCAGACGATACTCGATCTTACCGGCCTTGGACTCCTGAACGGCCTTGGCCACATCGGGGGTCACGGTGCCGGCCTTGGGAGAGGGCATCAGACCCTTGGGGCCCAGCACCTTACCGAGACGGCCAACCACACCCATCATGTCGGGGCTGGCGATGACCACGTCGAAATCAAACCAGTTTTCCTTCTGGATCTTCTCCACCATGTCCATATCGCCCACATAGTCGGCGCCGGCCTCACGGGCAGCGTCAGCCTTGTCGCCCTTGGCGAACACCAGCACGCGGACAGTCTTGCCGGTGCCGTGGGGCAGCACGATGGCGCCGCGGACCTGCTGGTCAGCGTGACGGGAGTCAACGCCCAGCTTCACGTGGAGCTCGACGGTCTCGTCGAACTTGGCCTTGGCGGTCTTGCAGATGAGGTCCATGCCCTCAGCGGCTTCATACTGAGCGCTCTTATCGATCAGCTTGGCGCTCTCCTGATATTTCTTGCCTCTAAACAATGTTATTCCTCCTCATAGTGGTTCTTCGGAACTTAGTCCTCCCACTGTATCGAGCGGTCTTTGACCGCACGGCTGTTGTGACCATCAATTGACACGGGCGAATACGGTTTTGGCGGGCAGAAATGCCCCCATGCTTCCGCAGAGCCCTTGGCAATACACCCTGTATTCCCTGCGGGCTTTTTGTCACCTGGACGCATTTCTGCTCCGGCAAAACTGCCCGCACCTGTCAGCGATGGATATTCGAGTGATTTTTGACTTTTGAGATGATGACGAGCTGACGCCCGTCAAGGCGAAAAGGGCAAAAAGCGCCGGAAAGACGCACTGACAGGCGTGTTTGCCCTTGTTAATTGATGGTCTGTTAGTCGCCGACCACAACGCCCATGGAACGGGCGGTACCGGCAACCATGCTCATAGCGGCCTCCAGGCTGCCGGCGTTCAGGTCGCGCATCTTCATCTCAGCGATCTTCTGAACGGAAGCCTTGGAAATAGTGGCGACCTTGTTCTTGTTGGGGACGCCGGAACCAGACTCGATGTTGCACTCCTTCTTGATCAGGACGGCCGCGGGGGGCGTCTTGGTGATGAAGGAGAAGGAACGGTCAGCGTACACGGTGATGACAACGGGAATGATGAGACCCATGTCATTCTTGGTGCGCTCGTTGAATTCCTTCGTGAAAGCAGCGATGTTCACGCCATGCTGGCCCAGAGCGGGGCCAACCGGGGGAGCGGGAGTCGCCTTGCCTGCGGGGATCTGCAGTTTTACATAACCAGTAATCTTCTGTGCCACGGAGTAGCACCTCCTAAATCATAGATGTGGTGGCGGACGATGTCCGTCTTTGGCGGGGCCGATGGCCCCTCCCACTGTTTGCCGGGGATCCCGGCGGGAAAAATCAGTTCAGGACTTCCACCTGATCCAGCTCCAGTTCCACGGGGGTCTCGCGACCGAACATGGAAACCATGACGCTGACCTGATTCTTTTCGGGTTCGATGTCTTCCACAACGCCAGTGAAGCTGGCCAAGGGGCCATCCACGATACGAACATGGTCGCCGACGTTGTAGCCCACGACGATCTCGTGCTTTTCCATGCCCATGGCAAGCACCTCTTCCTCCGTCAGGGGGATGGGCTTGTTGGCAGTACCGACAAAACCGGTGACGCCGCGGACATTCCGCACCAGATGCCAGGTGTCATCCGTCATGACCATTTTGATAAGCACATAACCGGGGAACACCTTGCGCTCGACTTCTTTCGCCTCACCGGACTCGCTGACCTCTTTTACGGTCTCCACGGGGATCTCCATTCGCAGGATCATATCCTCCATGCCCCGTCCGTTGACGAATTTCTCAATGCTGGTCTTAACGGCGTTTTCATAACCGGAATAGGTATGGATCACATACCACTTCGCGTTTTCCGACATTGCGGCACTCCTTAACCCTGAAACAGGCTCAGGATCGCCTGGATCAAAGAGTAAGCCACGCCGTCAAAGATCCAGATGCACGCGCCGATGAGCAGAGAGCACAGCAGCACGGTACCGGTGTTCTTGACCACGGTCTTCCGATTGGGCCAGGTGACTTTTTTCAATTCGCTTTTCATTTCGCGGAACCAGGCTCCGCGGCTCTTCTTCGCTTCTTCTGCCATAATTCTACACGCCCTTTCTCAGTGTGATCCGCTTTTACTTGGTCTCGCTGTGGAGCGTGTGCTTCTTGCAGAACCGGCAATACTTGTTGAGCTCGAGCTTGTCCGGGGTATTCTTCTTGTTCTTCATCGTATTGTAGTTTCTCTGCTTGCACTCATTGCATCTCAAAGTGACTTTTACGCGCATTAACGGCACCTCCTTATTATTGGTATCGTTCCCGGCGTGCCGGGGATACCGACTGCCTCCCTGCGGTTTTGAAAGCGGCCTTCCTCTGTGCGTAAAGCGAAAAAACGCACAACAAAAAAGCCCTTTTTCACAGGTAATGTTGATTTTAACACAGAACCTTCCCGCCGTCAATCCTTTTTTTGCGAAAAATTGTAGAAATACCGTTTTTTTCCTTTGCAGGCGGTTTTACCGGAGAGCCGCGGATTTTATCCGTCAGATTTTGCCGCTTTTTCCGTTGATTCTCGGCGGGATCCGCATTATAATGAGAGGAAATTTTCAGATTGCGAGGAAGCGCCCATGAGATACGACCGTGTTTATAATTTTTCCGCCGGACCCGCTATGATGCCGGAATCCGTTCTGGAGGAGATCGCCGCCGAAGTGCTGAACTATCACGGCAGCGGTATGAGCGTTATGGAGATGAGCCACCGCTCTCCGGTATTTCAGGAGATCCTGTCTCAGGCGGAAGCCGATCTGCGGACGCTGATGCACATTCCTGATAACTATAAGGTGCTCTTCGTTCAGGGCGGCGGTACGGTGCAGTTTGCCATGGTTCCCATGAACCTGATGAAAAACGGCGTGGCCTGCTATGTGGAGACCGGCGCTTGGAGCAAAAAGGCCATTGCCGAAGCCAAGCGATACGGTGAAGTTAAGATCGTTGCCTCCTCCGCCGATAAGAACTTCTCCTATCTCCCCGACTGCTCCGATCTGGACATCCCGGACAACGCCGATTACGTCTACATCTGCGAAAATGAGACCATCAACGGCACCGCCTACCACACGCTGCCAAACACCAAGGGCAAGGTTCTGGTGGCGGACCAGTCCTCCCTGTTCCTCTCCCGCCCCTGCGACGTCAGCAAGTACGGTCTGATCTGGGCCGGCGTCCAGAAGAACGTAGGCCCCGCCGGTATGTCTATTGTCATCATCCGGGAGGACCTGATCCGGGAGGATCTGCCGGAATTCGTCCCCACCTATCTCCGCTACAAGACCCACGCTGACGCCGACTCCCTTTATAATACTCCCAACTGCTGGTCCATCTACTGCTGCGGCAAGGTGTTCCAATACCTGCTGGCCAACGGCGGATTGGAGGCCATGGCACAGCGTAACGAAGAAAAGGCCGCCGTTCTGTACGGTTTCCTGGACCGGAGCCAATTCTTCACCGCCGCTGTCCGGAAGGAGGACCGCTCCCTGATGAACGTTCCCTTCTTCTCCCCCTCCAAGGAGCAGGATGCCGAGGTGGCGGCCTCCGCCAAGGCCGCCGGATTTGACAATCTGAAGGGCCACAAGAGCGTCGGCGGTCTCCGGGCCTCCATCTACAACGCCATGCCCAAGGAGGGCGTGGAGGCGCTGGTGGACTTCCTGAAAAAGTACGAGGCTGAGCATACCTGACCGAACCGAGAAAAAATCAACCGAAAGGATGCTGACCGTGGAAAAGGCCGTTTTAAAGATCCTCCTCACCTTTGCGATCCTGAGTGCGATCTGCTGCGCCTTTTGGCAGCTCAGATGGCTGACGTCCGCCAACGAAGCTGCGATATTGTTCGCCATAACCGGTGGGGTCATCGCCATCGACCTTGCTTGGTCTTTCCTCAAAAAGAACATACGGAACTGAACGCAAAACTTCCCGCCGAATTTTCGGCGGGAAGTTTTCTTCTCTCATTGGTCTTGCAGCAGTTCCGCCAGTTCCTCCCGGTCGGTCAGCAGGTTCAGCGCCTCCAGCATCCCGTTGGCGGTCAGGTGCTCCGGCAGATCCAGCCGTCGGAGCAGCGCCTGCCGCCGCTGGCTGCTACCCGCTCCCCCGGCCAGCCCCCATTCCATCAGGTCTGCCTTGGTGATGGGCGTTTTTTCCGCCGCCAGCTCCGCCATTTCGTCTAAAAATGTGGCCCCCGCCCGACGGAGGGCCTCCAAAATCACCTCCGGCTTCATGCCCTCTACTCCCAGCTTTCCCTCCTTGCCGGGGGCCCGCTTCCGCTTTTCCTTGCCGTGGATGTCCGGGATGTATGCCTGCTTCACCTGCTCCTTGGGCAGCGCCCCCTTCAGGTAGTTGCGGATCACAAAACCAGCGCCGTCGCTGTCCGTCAGGACGATCAACCCCCGCTCCGCCGCCAAGCGCCGGAGAAAGGCCACCTTCTCCTTGTCATTGAACACAGAAAAGCCGCCCAGTGTCACCACCGTGGCGTCCACCACCTGCGCCAGCGTATTCTTATCGTAGCGTCCCTCCACTACGATGACTTCCTTGATCTTTCTCATTTCCGGGCCGCTCCTAACCGGGCCAGCAGCAGCTTCAGTTCCTCTGCCGGGTCTACCCCCCGCTGACTCTTCATCCGCAGATCCGCCACCTGACACATTTTCACAGCGTCGCCGCACCACTGGGCGCTGACCCGCTTGGCGGACTGTAACAGCAGCTTTGCCGGATAGTCCGAGCGCATCTCCCACAGCTCCATGAGCCAGTATTTGTCCTTGCCGCTGTCAATGGCCATCCGGGCGGTGTACAGCCGCCGCAGCTGGCTCCCCAGCGCCGCCAGGATCACGATGGGCTCCTCCTGCATTTTCAGCAGGTCCCCCAAAATGGCGGCAGCCTTGTTGTAGTCGCTCTGGGACACCGCATCCGTCATTTTGAAGATCTCCGCCGACAGCACCGGGTCTGCCACCGCGTCAATGTCCCGCTGGGTGATGACCTCCCCCTTGGCGTAGGCCCCGATCTTGGCGATCTCCTGAGAAAGCCCCGTCATCAGTCCGCCGCAGAGGAAAATGAGATACTCCGCCGTCTGCCGGTCGATCTGCTTCCCCAGCGCCCGGAACCGCCGTGCGATCCACGCCGTCAGGTCCGAGGTGTCCTGCGCCTTGAACTCAATGGGCGTCACATGGGCGTCCATGGCCTTACACAGCTTCTTCAGCGTCTTGTTCTGCTTGTAGGCCACCGTATCGTACACAAACACGATGCAGCAGTACTCCGGCAGATCCTCCAGCAGGGCGATGAACCGCTCCCGCTGATCCTCGTTCAGCTTGTAGATGTCCCAGTCCGTCACCACGATCAGCGTCCGCTCCGCCATCATGGGCATGGCCTCCGCCATCTCCGTCAGGCTCTGGGCCGTCAGGTCCTTGCCTTCCAGAGCGTGATAGTTGAATTCCTCAAATCCGGCAGGGATCAGTCTTTTCCGGATCTCCCCCAGGTAATATTCCCGGAGATAGCTCTCCTCTCCGTAAAAGAGGTAGGCGTTCCCCAGAGGGTTCCCCTCTTTCAGATCTGTTTTCAGTTTTTGATAGGCTTCGTTCTTCGCGGTTTTCTTTGCGTATGCCATGATGTGCTCCTAATCAAATGATAGATAGACCGTCCCGTGGCGGTCCGTCCGGTAAATATCGCAGCCTGCCCGGGCCAGCCGCCGCAGGGTATCCTCCGCCGGGTGCCCGTAGGAATTGCTTCCCACGCTGATGATGACCGTCCCCGGTGTCACCGCTTCCAGCAGTTCCTTCGATGTAGAGTTCTTGGATCCATGATGTCCCGCCATGAGAACGTTCAACTCCGGCAGCTCATATGTCTCGATCAGCTTCTTTTCCGTGGCCCGCTCCATGTCGCCGGTGATGAGGAAGTCATGCTCCCCCGCCGAAGCCAGCACAGTGAGCCCCAGTTCGTTGCTCCCGCTGACGCCCAAGGGCGGAAAAATGGTCAATTCTCCGTTTCCAAAGGGCAGATGGGTCTCCTCGGTCACAGTCTCCACGTCCATGCCGTACCGCTCCGCCAGTTCCAGCAGCCGGTCCAGCGCCGCGCCGCCCTCCGCTTTCGGGATCGTCAGGGTCTCCGCGCCCATCCGGGCCAATAAATGCTCCACGCCGTTGATGTGGTCATCGTCGAAATGGGTCAAAATCACCCGGTCCACCCGGCGGCAGCCCATAGTCAGCAGCTCGTCCGCCGTGTCGCATCCGGCGTCCCGCCAGTTGTTTCCGCTGCCGCAGTCCACTAAGGCGGTCTCCGTCCCGGATCTCAAAATGACGCTTTGTCCCTGTCCCACGTCCACCGCTGCGGCGTTCAGCCGGTGACAGAACCGGCTCTCCCCCGCCCGCACCGTCACCGCCAGCGTCAGGATGCTCAGCGCGGCGGCCACGGCAAATTTTCGCCGACCCTTGGGCTTTAGCAGCCACGCGGCAGCAAACAGGAGATACACGAACCCCATCCAGTATTTCAGATAGGGATTGCAGAAATACACGCCATGATACGGCAGCGCCGCCAGTGCGTGACACACGGCCAGAATATACTTGATCAGCAGCCGGGGTACAAGGCCGATCACCGTCCCCAGCGGCAGGTAGAAAAAGCTGAGAAGCACCGCCGCCAGCCCGCCGACGAACACGATGCCCACCGCCCACAGGCACAGCAGGTTGCTCAAAAGGGACACCGGGGCGAAACTGCCGAAATAGTAGGCGCTGATAGGCGCCGTCAGTGCCAGACACCCGAAGGTTGTCGAAATACTAACAGTTGTAAAGGTAAAGAGCCTGCCATGCTTTTTCTCTCCTGCCAGCCCCCGGTAGAGCTTAGGAGACAGCCACAGCAGCCCCACCACCGCCCCGAAGGATAGTTGCAGGCTGACGGACTTCGCCGCGAAGGGGTTGTCCAGCAAAATCAGGAACAGCGCCGTCATCAAAGTCGTGGGCGGGTCGCTCTCCCGGCGGAACAGGGGTGCCGCCGTCAGAAAGCTCAGCATCACGCAGGCCCGCACCACCGAGGGAGACCCGCCGGTGAGCACCGCGTAGAAGATCAGCGTGGGGATGGCTGCCACCGCTGTCAGACGCCGGCGGTGCTTTCCCGCAAGAAAGCCCACCATCGCCAGCAGATACGCGCAGTGCATCCCGCTGACCGCCAGAATGTGATAGACCCCTGCTTCGGACAGGTCCACGTCCGCCTGAACGGACAGTTCCCCTTTCCGGCCCGTCAGCAGCGCCAGCAGAAAACCGGCGTCGTCCCCAGAAAATAAGTCCCGGATGCGCGCCTGCATGGCCCGGCCCAACCGGGCGGGCCACCACCGGGGCGCGTCCACCGTCTCGGCATGGAAGGCCACCGTCCCCCGGCTGTACGCCAGGAGAAACACATCCTTGGAGTTGAATACCGTCACATCGTCATCCCGGATGCGGGACGCGCTTTGCAGATACACCTCGTCGGTAAGGCACTGACCGGGAGAAAGCTGCAAAAGGGGCGGATCGCCGTAGTAGGTCAGTTTCCCCGGCAGTCCCTCCGCCCGCACCGTCACCTTTGCACCGAAGCGGGTCTCGGTGGGATACTCCGTCAGGGTCATGGTCAAGGCCTGCTGGGTGTCCGCCAAGGCCTCCATGGGTTCGCTGACCTGCCGGACATACAGCCAGTTCCACCCCAGCGCCAGCGCCGCGCCCACCAGACAGAGGATCGCCCGTTTCCGCCAACATTCCGGCAGAAGCAGCGCCCCAAAGCCCAATGCAAGGCACACCAAGCCACCGGACAGCAGCCAGCCGCCCGGCAGCAGATACTGCGCCAGAAAGATCCCTGCGGCAAACCCGCCGCAGAACAGCGCCAGCCGTCTCATTTGACAGGATACGGCTCCGGCCGGTCCGTCCGTCCCAGCAGGTAGTCTGTACTGACGTGGTAATAGTCCGCCAGTTTATCCAGCACCCACGCCGGAGTTTCCCGTTCGCCGCTTTCGTAGCGCCGGTAAACGCTGCGGTGCATATTCAAATATTCCGCTATTGCTTTTTGAGATTTGTCATGATCTTCTCTCAAATCCCGCAAGCGTCTGATCTCCATAAGAATCACCCTATTGAATGTTACCAATTGGAAACATTCAAATCGGGTAATTGTTCCCATACGGGGCCAACTCAGAGTATACTACTTTCTCACACACTCCGCCAGTCTTTTGTCCAAATTAGAAAATTAAACGCAAGCGGAAGGCACTCCCGCCCTTCTCATGCACCGCTCCATCGGAAATAAACAGTGCGGGGCGCATAAAGCGTCCCGCACCGTTTTTCGCTCAATCAGCCCGGAGGCCAGGTCATATCCCGTCCGGCCAGCACATGGAAGTGCAGGTGGGGCACGGACTGCTGGCCCGCCTCGCCGATGTTGGACACCACCCGGTATCCGGCCTCGTCAAAGCCCAGCTCCTTGGACAGCTTGGCAATGACCTCAAAAATATGGGCCACCACAGCGCTGTTCTCCGCCGTTACAGCGGAAACGGACTGGATGTGGGCCTTGGGCACCACCAGAAAATGGGTGGGTGCCTGAGGGGCAATGTCGTTGAAGGCATAGCAAAGCTCGTCTTCATAGACCTTGCTGCTGGGGATCTCCCCGGCGATGATCTTACAGAACAGGCAATCGCTCATAGATAGGCTCCTTTCCGATCGGATGTTATCTCTTTTCGTGCTCCGGCACCACAGCGAAGGTTACCAGATCCTCCGTGCCATCGTTGACAAGGCTGTGGCTGTGACCTTTGGGGCAATAGTGGCAGGTGCCGGGAGCCACCGGCTCCCAGACCCCGTCATACAGCACCTTACCGGTGCCGGACAGAAAATACATGACTTCGCTGCTGGTTTCGTGGGTATGGAGGCCGATAGAAGCACCGGGGGCCAGCACGCTGCGCATGATCTTGTTGTCCATATCCTGAACAAGCTGCAAACGCGCCTCCCCCTCGCCTCCCTTCATGTGGGAAACAACGGAGGGCTCCAGTTCATCAAAACGAATCAGCATACACGTCTCTCCTTTTTACAGCTTGCCGGCCACGAAATCGTCCACGGCTGCCAGCGCGTCGTCTACCTTGCTGACCTCCGTGCCGCCGCCCATGGCGCTGTCGGGCTTGCCGCCGCCCTTGCCGCCGCAGATGGGGGCGATGGCCTTGATGATATCGCCGGCCTTCACGCCCTTGGCCACGGCGTCCTTGCCGCAAACGGCCAGCAGTGTCACCTTACCGTCATTGACAGAGGCCAGAACGCCCACCACGCCGGGCTCCTTATCCCGGAGGAAGTCGCCCTGCTTGCGCATGGCGGCAGCGTCCATACCATCCCGCTGAGCGGTGATGACCTTCAGTTCACCCACCGTCTTAGCGGAGGCCAGGAAGCTCCGTGCCTCGCCCAGAGATGCCTGCTCCTTGAACTTTTCCAGCTCATGACGCAGATCCTTCATCTCGTTCATCTGCTGCTCCAGACGGTTCTCCAGCTCGCCGGGGTTGGTCTTGAACATCTGGGCGATGTGGAACAGCACCTGCTGGTTGCGGTTGATGGTATCCAGCGTCAGCTGGCCCACGGTGGCCTCGATCCGGCGGACGCCGGAGGCCACGGACGCCTCGCTCTTGATGCGGAAGGGACCCACCTTTGCGGTGTTATCCACATGGGTGCCGCCGCAGAATTCCATGGACACGCCGCCCATTTCCACCACGCGGACCACGTCGCTATACTTCTCGCCGAACATGGCCACAGCACCCTTCTTCTTGGCCTCCTCGATGGGCAGCACCTCCGTTACCACAGGGATGCCTTCCAGAATGGCGTCGTTGACCAGCTTATCCACCTGCGCCAGCTGCTCCGGCGTGATGGCCTCAAAGTGGGTGAAGTCGAACCGCAGACGGTCAGGCTCCACCAGAGAGCCGGCCTGATGCACATGGTCGCCCAGCACCTTCTTCAGGGCCGCGTCCAGCAGATGGGTAGCGCTGTGGGCACGGCGGACGCCCTTGCGGCGCTCGGCGTCAATGGAGGCCGTCACGGTCTCCCCCACCTTGAACGTGCCGGAAACCACCTTGCCGTAGTGCATGAACTTGCCGCCCTTGTTCTTCTGGACGTTGTTCACCTCGAACTTGGCACCGCCGCAGGTGATGACGCCGTGGTCGGCCACCTGACCGCCCATTTCCGCGTAGAAGGGCGTCTTGTCCAGAACCACGATGCCGTCCACGCCGCTCATCAGCTCCTCAGCCAGCTCGTCCTCCACAACAAGGGCGACCACCTTGGCGTCCTCCACGGTATCGCGGTCATAGCCCACAAACTCGGTAGAGGGGATGTCCTTGCCGAACTCCACGCCGGCCCAGCCCAGATCGCCCAGTGCCTTCCGGGCCTCACGGGCGCGGGTCTTCTGCTCCTGCATCTCCTGATCGAAAGCGGAGCGGTCCAGCGTCATGCCGGCGTCCTCCACCATTTCGATGGTCAGGTCGATGGGGAAGCCGTAAGTATCGTACAGCTTGAAGGCGTCGGCGCCGGAGAAGGTGGTCTCCCCCTTTTCCTTGTGCTCAGCCAGCAGCTGATCGAAGATCTTCATGCCGCCGTCGATGGTCTTGGAGAAGTTCTCCTCCTCCACCCGGATGACCTTGGTGATATAGGCCTGCCGCTCCCGCAGTTCGGGATAGTGGCCTTCGTTTTCGTGAACAACAGTGTCCACCACCTCATACAGGAAGGGACGGTTCACGCCCAGCAGCTTGCCGTGGCGGGCAGCCCGGCGCAGCAGGCGGCGCAGCACATAGCCGCGGCCCTCGTTGCTGGGCAGAACGCCGTCGCAGATCATGAAGCTGGCAGAACGGATATGGTCGGTGATAACACGGAGAGACACGTCCTTCTCCTGGCTCTGGCCGTAGCTGGCGCCGGTGATCTCCGTGACCTTGTTGGTGATGTTCATAACGGTATCCACATCGAACAGGGAGTCCACGTCCTGGCACACCACGGCCAGACGCTCCAGACCCATGCCGGTGTCGATGTTCTTCTGCTTCAGCTCGGTGTAATGGTCGTGGCCATCGTTGTCGAACTGGGAGAACACCACGTTCCAGACCTCCATGTACCGGTCGCAGTCGCAGCCAACGGTGCAGCCGGGCTTGCCGCAGCCGTACTTCTCGCCCCGGTCATAGTAGATCTCGGAGCAGGGGCCGCAGGGGCCGGAGCCGTGCTCCCAGAAGTTGTCCGCCTTGCCGAACTTGAAGATCCGGTCCTCGGGAATACCGATCTCCTCGTGCCAGATGCGGAAGGCCTCATCGTCGGCGGGGGTGGTCTCGTTGCCGGCGAACACGGAGGGATACAGGCGGTTGGGGTCCAGACCCACCCATTCGGGGCTGGTCAGGAATTCCCAGGCCCAGTGAATGGCCTCTTTCTTGAAGTAATCGCCAAAGGAGAAGTTGCCCAGCATCTCAAAATAGGTGCCGTGGCGGGCAGTATGGCCGATGTTCTCAATATCGCCGGTACGGATGCACTTCTGGCAGGTGGTGACCCGGTGACGGGGCGGCTCCTGCTCGCCGGTGAAGTAGGGCTTCATGGGTGCCATGCCGGAGTTGATCAGCAGCAGAGAAGCATCGTTCTGGGGGATCAGGGAAAAGCTGGGCAGACGCAGATGGTCTTTGGTCTCAAAGAAGTGCAGGAACATTTCCCGCAGCTCGTTGAGACCATAGTACTTGGGTTGAGACATAATCATTTCCTCCATTTTTATGTAAATTTCTTGATTTTTGACTGTAAACCGGGTTTCCGGCCGGAACGGAGCCGTCAGCGGTGTTCCGCAGCGGCTTTCTTACCGAAAAATAAAATGCTCCGCCCCGGACATAGGGGCGAAGCATTGCTTCACGGTACCACCCTAATTATCCCCCATCCTTGGGGGCATCTTAGCCACCGGTAACGGCGTGACCCGTCCCGCTCACCGCGGGCCGCTCCGAAGCGGCTGCTTCCCGGCGTAGGTAAGGGACTTGCACCAAATCTCCCTCTCGCTGATCCGGTTTCGGAAAGCTGACTTCATCCAAGCGTTTTTAAAGATTGAATACAGAAGTCATTATACCGTTTTTCCGACTGTTGTCAAGGTTTTTCCCCATGTCCCGTCCCGGATTTTGAAGAGGCGGCAGCCCATCCCCGGATTTTCAATCATCTTGAAGCATCCGGAGAAATCTGGTATCCTTTATTATATAGGATAGAATCGACGAAAATCGGTACTGACAGAGGTGTGATAACCATGACCCTATCCACTGTGACCGCTCTGGCAAGGCTGTTCGGGCAATACCTACTCCAGCCGATCCCCTTCGCACTGACCTTCCTGCTCCCGCTCCTGTTCCGCTTGATCGCCCGCAAATACATCTGGCTCACTCTCCCCTTGACCGCACTGGCGGAGGTGCTCCTGAATTGGGACAGCTTTTGCTATTACGAGGCCCGCAGCCTCGCCCTCCTATTCACACTGACGCAGCTTGCAGCCATGGCGGTTTTCGTGTGGATCTTACAGGCCGCCGCCAAAAACTCCCGGTAAACGCCCCGTTTCTCACAGAGGATAGGGCGAGCCGGTCCACAGCAGCCGGGTCCCCACACCGGGCAGCAGCCGCTCCGCCCCCTCTACCCCCGGCAGGGGAAATTCCTGTGGCTCCAATACGCCGCCGCACAGCAGCGGCAGCGTCCGCTGGACGCACAGCACCGGCTCCCGCAGGCTGGACAGGGTGATGCTGTCCCGTGGGGACAGACCGTAGGTCACCACTGTTCCCGCCCGGAGATCGCTTCTGGGGCAGTCCCCCGGCAGCAGCAGGATCCCCGCTGTCACCGCCGCAGGCTCCGGCAGCAGCGCACAGCCCATCGGCGTCAGCGTCAGCAGATCCCACCGCTTTCGACAGACTGCCATGGCGTTCCGCAGATGGCAAATCTCTGCGGGCAGCAGAAATTCCCACGCATCGGGACACAGAAAAAATCCTCCGTCCATCAAACCACCTCGCCCATAGTTTGAACAGCGGGAAAAATTTCATACAGGTCCTCGTTTTTTCTGTTGGAATATGATATAGTATTTTCAGCGTGTCGAAAAAGTCTTTTCTCCCCGCGTGGTGCAGGAATACACCGTCGGCCCAGCTGGTTTCCGGGTGTAAGACGCCCGGAAACCAGGGGCCATCCTCGAAACAGGCTCGCTGCATCCGCCGCTGGCGGCGCTTCGCCCGTTTCCCCCTCTTGGGTTTCCCTCGCACACCCTTTACCCGCAAGGGGTATGCAGCATCCGTAAAGCGGCAGAGCCGCTAACGGCTGCCCTACCTTTCCGTCGCGGAGAATTGACCACTTTATCGACAGTCTCTTAGTATTTCTATTCTGTTCATGAGGTGAAGCGTGTGGATTTCTGGCGGCATCTGAAAACGGTCCAGCGCCATCGGCATCTGGTGCGGCAGTACTGTTTTCGTCTGGGGCTATACTGGCAGGGCTTGACCCACGATCTGTCCAAGTTCTCTCCGGTGGAGTTCTGGGCCGGCGTCAAATATTTTCAGGGAGACCGCAGCCCCAATGACGCCCAGCGCCGGGACAAGGGATACAGCGCCTCGTGGATGCACCACAAGGGCCGCAACCGCCACCATTTTGAATACTGGACCGATTACGGTGTCAGCGGTGAGGGCATCATCGGCGTGGAGATGCCGAAAAAATATGTAGCGGAGATGTTCTGCGACCGGTTGGCTGCCAGTAAGGTCTACCGGGGGCAGGATTTCCAGCCGGGAGACCCCTACCAGTTTTTCCAGTATGGCAAAAAGAAGCGGCTGCTCATGCATCCGGCCACCTCGGAACTGCTGGAGACCATCCTGATCGTCCTCCGGGATCAGGGAGAGGACGCCGCCTTCGACTATGTGCGGCGGGAGGTCTTGGGGAAGAAGTAGGTTTTTTCATACCGGAATTATGTGAACTCCCGAAAAGCGTTGCATTAGTAACAACGCTATCCCTTGTTACATAAAGATTTGCCGAAATAGAAAAGCGGTGGTGTTCCGAATGGAACACCACCGCTTTATGTCAACCGTTTTTTAATTTATGCAACATCTTTCCAGAGGTCATCGGAGGGACATTCCCCCTCCCCTGTTCCTCTATCGGGCAGAAAGGAAACGCCCGTCCGGTCACAGAAAGATTCCGTTATTCGTTCTCCCAGTTATGCCAGACGTTCTGGACATCGTCGTTGTCCTCCAGCATATCAATGAGCTTCTGCATATTCTTCAGGTCGCCCTCATCGGTGAGGGAGATGTAGTTCTGGGGCACCATGGCGATGTCGGCGGAGAGGAAGGTGTAGCCCTTGTCCTCCAGTGCCTTGACCACAGTGTTGAAGTCATCGGGCTCGCAGCGGACTTCCATCACCATGCCATCAGCCTCAAAGTCGGCAGCACCGGCCTCCAGCGCGTCCATCATCACGGTATCCTCGTCCAGCTCCTGATCCTCATTGTCGATGACGATCACACCCTTCCGGTCAAAGCTCCAGGACACGCAGCCCTGCGCGCCCAGATTGCCGTTGCACTTATCAAAGGCGTGACGAACCTCGGGAGCGGTACGCTGACGGTTGTCGGTCAGGGCGTCCACGATGACGGCCACACCGCCGGGACCGTAGCCCTCATAGGTGACAGCCTCAAAGTTCTCGGTGTTTCCGGCACCCAGCGCCTTATCAATGGTGCGCTTGATGTTGTCATTGGGCATGTTGACGGCCTTGGCCTTGGCGATCACGGTAGCCAGGCGGGAGTTGTTGGCAGGGTCGCCGGAGCCGCCGCCTTCCTTGACGGCAACAATGATCTCCTTGGCGATCTTGGTGAATGCGGCGGAACGCTTGGCGTCAGCAGCGCCCTTGGTCTTTTGAATGTTATGCCATTTAGAATGTCCGGACATAGTAGTTATTCTCCTTCAACAAAATATTGGATGACTTCCTTGTGAGAAGTCGATTTTATGATTATAAGCTGGGGAAATTCCTTCTCCAGATAGGCGACGATTTTCGCGCAGACCGGGTCCTCCGTGGGGAAATGCCCCGCGTCGATGAGGTTGATGCCCTTGGGAGCGGCGTCTAAAAACTGGTGATACGTCAGATCCGACGTGACAAAGGTGTCGCAGCCTGCCGCGATCACCGCGTCGATCTCGTCGCCGCAGGCGCCGCCGCCCACCGCTATATATTCTACCGGCCGGTCCCCGGCATAGCGTACGCCGTTGGCGTGTAACGCCTTGCATACCTCACCCGCAAAGTCAGATAGCTTTACAGGGTTTCGCAACCGTCCCACACGGCAGAGGCCGGTCTCATCCCCCGGCATAGGCCCAGGGTCCTCGATCCGCAGTGCCTCGGCCAGTGCGTCGTTAACGCCGCCGGGGGCAATATCCAGATTTGTGTGCATGGAGATCACAGAGATATCCGCTTTCACCAATCTCCGCAGCAGACGGCCCAGATAGCGGTTGGGCCGCAGGGTCTGCATCTCCGCCTGATGCCAGCGGACGTTCATCAGCGGATGGTGGGACACGATGAGCTGGCAGCCCAGCTTTTCCGCTTCGGAGACCAAATTCTCCGTCACGTCCAGCGCCACCAGCACCCGCTGGACCTCCTGATCGGGGCTGCCTTCCAGATGCCCCACGTTGTCCCAATCGAACGCAAGATCCTTGGGGGCCAGCTGGAATAACGCCTGTTCAATTTGTGCGACGGTTGGCATGGCGCCACTCCTCTCTTGCCCGTAATAACGCGGTCAAAATCTCCCGCAGTTCCTCCGTCCGCGCTTGCAGCCGGGTGGAGCGTTTCGCTCCCGCCAGTGCCATCTGCGTGCGGACGATTTTTTCAACGATGTATCGATCCGCCAGCGGATCGTGGGCCAGCCCTATGCCGCCCCAGACCTGACTGAGGGACAGTTCCATTTTCCCCGCCTTGGCCTCCATCACAGTGTACAGGGTTCCCCGGTCGCGGACCAGTGCTTCCCGCGTGATGGCAAAACCGTTTTCCGCCAGATATTGCCGCACCATTTCCTCATGGGACTGGGGCTGCAGCAGCAGCGTGTGCTGCCCATCCGCCGTCCACGGTGCGGCCTTCAGGATCGAGAGGATCGTCTCCCCTCCCATCCCCGCAATGGTAACGGTGTCCACCTCAGAGGGGCGGATCCCGGCAAGGCCATTGCAGAGTCGGTATTCAATGTTGTCCGTACCGTAGAGCGATCCGGTCACCTTGGCCCGCTCCAACGGGCCGGGCCGCAGATCGCTGGCCACTGCTCCCCGGATCTTTCCCTGAAGCCGCAGCCACGTGGGGAGATAGCCGTGATCGGTGCCAACATCGGCCAGATACGCGCCCTCAGGCACCCACCCGGCGATCAGCCGCAGCCGGGGCGGCAATTCCAGCGCCCGCATGGTCTCTCCCCTTTCCGGTGGTTTTGTCCGTTCGTTCCGGGCATGGTTCAGGACGCATACGGTATCCCGTATGCGTCCCCGCAAGAACTTCGTTCCTGCGGGGTTGGTTTTTCATGTGAAAAACCGTTTGATTGAAATCGCGCAGAAAACCCCTCCTGGGTTTTCCGCACACACCTTTCCTTCCCGTCGATGAACGCTTCCCTTTCGTTCCAGGCATGGTTCAGGACGCATACGGTATCCCGTATGCGTCCTGTCATGTGGCGCAATTACTGAGCCTTGTTGGCTTCCTCGTTCACCAGAGCCAGCAGCTTGTCCACGTCGATGCCGTGTACCATGCAGGCCTCCTCCACGGTCTCGCCGCGGGAAGAGGGGCAGCCCAGGCAATGCATGCCGATGGACAGGAAAATGGGCGCAGTCTGAGGTGCGACGTCCAGAATATCACCGATGATGGTGTCCTTCGTAATATTGATCATTGGAATGATCCTCCTGTTTTGAAAAATGAGCACTAATATTATACTCAATTTTTTCTGTGATTTCAATAGATAATCGAAGAAAAGCCGTATAAACCGGGAAAATCATTTGGAAATTTTGCAAAAATCAGCGATCAGCGCAGGAACATGGCATCGCCGAAGCTGAAAAAGCGGTATTTTTCCCGGACGGCTTCCTCATAAGCGGCCAGAACATGCTCCCGTCCGGCAAAGGCGGACACCAGCATGATGAGGGTGCTCTCCGGCAGGTGGAAGTTGGTCACAAGGCCGTCCATCACCTTGAAGCGGTAGCCGGGGTAGATATAGATGTTGGTCCAGCCGGCCTTGGCCTCCATGTGGCCGTCCTCCGCCGCCCAGGATTCCAGCGTCCGGCAGGAGGTGGTGCCCACGCAGATGCAGCGCCCGCCGTTGGCTTTGGTACGGTTGATGAGGTCCGCCGTCTCCTGTGAGATCACGCAGTATTCACTGTGCATCTCGTGGTCGGTGATCTCGTCCTCCTTCACGGGGCGGAAGGTGCCAAGACCCACATGGAGCGTCACATAGCCGATGTTCACGCCCTTGGCCTTGATCTGCTCCAGCAGCTCCGGAGTGAAGTGCAGTCCCGCCGTGGGGGCCGCCGCGCTGCCCAGCACCTTAGAGTACACCGTCTGATACCGCTCCTGATCCTGAAGCTCCTCCTTGATGTAGGGCGGCAGGGGCATTTTACCCAGATGCTCCAAAACCTCCAGGAAAATTCCCTCGTAATCAAAGCGCACCAGACGGTTGCCGTCCGGCAGGACCTTTGTGACCTCTGCCGTCAGCTCGCCGTTGCCGAAGGAGAGTTTGGCTCCCTCCCGCATATGCCGTCCCGGGCGCACCAGACATTCCCACGTCTTTTCTCCCCGGTCGATGAGCAGCAGCACCTCACAGGCGCCGCCTCCCGGCAAACGCTGACCCAGCAGACGGGCGGGCAGCACCCGGGAGTCGTTTAAAATCAGGCAGTCACCGGGGTTCAGGAAATCCGGCAGCTCGTAGAAATGGTGATGCTCCCAGGCGCCGGTGTTCCGGTCCAGAGTCATGAGCCGGGAACCGTCCCGCCGCTCCAGCGGCGTCTGCGCGATTAGTTCCTCCGGGAGCTGGTAGTTAAAATCGCTTGTTTTCATGTTCAACCTCACTTGATGGTAATATCTGTATAGTAGAATTTCAGAATTTCGTCATAGGTATACCCCAGCTCCGCCATGGCCTTGGCACCGTACTGGCTCATGCCGAGATTGTGGCCGCTGCCGCTGCCGGTGATGGTAAAGGTGCCGTCCTTGGAAAACGCAGGCGTTTGGCCTTCGCCTACCGTAGATGTTCCGGAGGCAGACAGCACCGATGCGCTGCCGTCCAGTCTGACGGTCTTTCCGCCGCCGCTGAGGACGCTGATCCCTTCCAAGGAGCGGATCACCGTATTGCTGTCATTGATATAAATGCCGCCGGAGGCTGCGCCGGCTCCGTTGATGGTGAACCGCTGGCTCTTGACGGATTTATTATAGGTGCTGGAATAGAAGATCGTGCGGCAGGTCTCCCCTTTTACCGTCACGCTGTCCCGGCTGCCCTCAAAGGTCACCTTGCTGACGTTGCCCATCGGCGTGAACTCCGCCACATAGACGTTCTTCACAGTACCGATGCTGTACCCCTTCTGCTCTAAGATCCACGTCAGCTCGTCGGCGGTGTAGGTCACGGTCCAGTTGTAATTGGGAATGGTGGTTCTGGCCTCATAGGGGTCCTTCTTCCCCACCAGATAGGGAATGCTGCTCCAGACATTGGCGGCGTCCTCCGTGGCCCCGCCGTTTGACGCGCAGTAGACCACCGTATCCGCAGGCTTGCCGCCGTAATAGATCATCTCGCCCGCCGTGTTGTCCACCGCCGCATCCGTCATATCGGTTGCCCGGTTGCGGCCGTAGTACACCTGACAGTCAGTGCCGGCGCAAACGTCAAAGCCCAAAGAGGGATGCCGGGTCTTTACGGCGTAGGTGCGGGCACAGACCGCCTGGGCTTCCAGAGCCGCCAGCGGCCAGTCTTTGTCCATCTCGTAGGGCACAACGCCCTTTACATAGTCTTCAATATCCACCACGTTGATAACCGTCAAAGTGCCGTCGGCGTTGCAGCGGTACTCAAAGCCGCCGGGGTACTTATAGCCCTTGCACCAGGTCTCCGTGTGCCGTCCCATGGGGCGGATGCCGAGACAGTAGCCGTTGTCCCGGAATTGGAACAAGACCTCCCCACTGCGGGTCTCCGTCACCGTCACGCCGTTTCCGGAGCCGGAAGCCTGCATGGTGATAGTGGTCTCGTCGGTCTCGTCCAGATAGACGAACTCCCGGTCCTCGTCATAGTAGCCGAACTCGTATCCGGACCCCACGGCGTTTTCCAGATTGGCGGCTTCCAGAGCCGTGTCGCCCCAGCGGATGCCCACCTTCAGGGTGTCATTGACCACAGCGGACGCCGAAACGGCAGTCAGGCTGAACAAAGTGATGATAAACAGAAAGGACAACACACGTTTTTTCATAAAACCTCCCAATGGCGAATACCTTGACGATAGAGGATCTGTCTGCTATTATATAGACAAATGTCCACGGTGCAAAAACACATCTCATAGACGTACATATCTTAATTATTATAATACACATTGGCCCCGGATTCAACCGGTATCGACGATTTCCCCGGGACCCGAAGGAGGAATCTGCTATGAAACGGTATCAGGTCGGCATCATCGGCGGTACGGGTATGGTGGGCCAGCGGTTTGTGACCCTGTTGGAAAACCATCCCTGGTTCCAGCTCACCGCCATCGCTGCCAGCGCCAGAAGCGCGGGAAAGTCCTATTGGGAGGCCGTCTGTGACCGCTGGGCTCTGGATATTCCCTGCCCCGAAGCCGCAAAATCCCTGATGGTGCTGGACGCTGAGGCGGACGCGGAGAAGCTGGCCGGTATGGTGGATTTCTGCTTCTGCGCCGTGGATATGCCCAAGGACGCCATCCGGGCGCTGGAGGAAACCTACGCAAAATTGGAATGTCCCATCGTTTCTAACAACTCCGCCCACCGCTGGACAGAGGATGTGCCCATGGTGGTGCCGGAGATCAACGCCGAGCATCTGGCGGTCATCGAGGCCCAGCGAAAGCGGCTGGGAACCAAGCGGGGGTTCATCGCTGTCAAGAGCAACTGCTCCCTTCAGAGCTATGTCCCCGCCCTTCATCCCCTGATGAAATACGGTCTGGAACGCGCGCTGGTGTGTACCTATCAGGCCATCTCCGGCGCGGGGAAAACCTTCCAGCGCTGGCCGGAAATGGTGGATAACTGCATCCCTTACATCGGCGGTGAGGAGGAAAAAAGCGAGCAGGAGCCGCTGAAGCTGTGGGGCCGGGTGGAAAACGGCAGAATCGTCAAGGCGGAGGGGCCCGCCATCACCGCCCAGTGCTTCCGGGTAGCCTGTCAGGACGGCCATATGGCCGCAGTGTTCATGAAATTCATGGACGGCTGCAAGCCCTCCATGGAGCAGATCAAAGCGGATTGGGCCGCATTCCGGGGCCCAGCGCAGGAATTGCAGTTACCCTCCGCCCCCAAGCAATTTCTCCACTATTTTGAGGAACCGGACCGCCCCCAGACCCGTCTGGACCGGATGCTGGAGCGGGGCATGGCGGTGTCTCTGGGCCGTCTGCGGGAGGATACCCAGTATGACTACAAATTTGTGGGGCTGAGCCACAATACCCTTCGTGGGGCCGCCGGGGGTGCTGTTCTGTTGGCAGAGTTGCTGTGCGCAAATGGCTATATTCAGCAGGTGTAAAGGTAAACAACTTAATTGCACAAAAGCGGATGCCAAAGCAGGCATCCGCTTTTTTATGTTGAAAAGGGAGGTATTTTGTTGTGAAGGAGATTCTCTTTACAGGTTCTGGTGTGGCCATTGTGACGCCGTTTCACGCCGGGGCGGTGAATTTTCCTGCCTTTGGGCGGCTCATCGACCGGCAGATCGACGGCGGCACCGACGCCATCATCGTCTGCGGCACCACCGGAGAGGCGGCCACCATGACCCAGAAGGAGCGCATGGAGACCATCGCCTATTGCGTGGACCGGGTGGCGGGGCGCGTGCCGGTGATCGCCGGTACCGGCGCCAACGATACTCAGGTAGCCCGGGAAAACGCCCTGGCTGCGGAGCGCCTCGGCGTGGACGGTCTGCTGATCGTCACCCCCTACTACAACAAGGCAACCCAGCAAGGTCTGCTGCGGCACTACAAGGTCATTGCGGATTCCGTGGGCACTCCCATCATCCTCTACAATGTCCCCTCCCGCACCGGGGTCAACATCCAGCCGGAGACCTATGCGGAGCTGGCCCAACACCCCAACATCGCAGGCGTCAAGGAGGCCAGCGGGAATTTCAGCCAAATCCAGAAAACCCGGAACCTCTGCCCTGCCGATTTTGCCATCTGGTCCGGCAATGACGATGAGACCGCCGCCATCTGTATGCTGGGCGGTTCCGGGGTCATTTCCGTGGCGGCCAACGTCCTCCCCGCAGAAATGCACCGGCTGACGGCCCTCTGCCTTGCCAATGACTTCTCCGCGGCGGGCAGACTGCAATTAAAGCTGAAGCCCCTGTGTGACGCGCTGTTCTGCGAGGTGAATCCCATTCCGGTAAAAACCGCCCTGAACCTCATGGGTCTGGAGGCCGGGGAACTGCGGCTCCCTCTCTGCCCCCCCACCGACGCCAGCGTGGAGCGGCTGAAGCTGGCCCTTTCATCGTGGGATCTGCTGCCGGAGCAGACCCCCTGAGTTCCTTTTCCCAGGAAAAGTGCCGCTGTTCGTGAGAACAGCGGCACTCAGCGTGTCGAAAAATTTTCTCCCCGCTGAGGCCATTTTCAGAGCTTTTACAAAGCACTGAAAATATTGATTTCAATGGCGCAGGGAAACAGGCGAAGCGCCGCCGGTGGCGGATCAAGCAAGCCTGTTTCGAGGAAGGCTCCCAATCAGCGAATATGAAGTATCCACTGATTGGCTTGAGCCGACGGTGTATCCCTTCTTGAGTGATCTCCGCACTAAGAGCCGCCTTCGGCGGTTGCACTCCGGAACGCGCCTGCGGGCGCAGTCCAGCGCACACCCTTTACCCGCAAGGGGTATGCGGCATCCGTAAAGCGGCGCAGCCGCTAACGGCTGCCCTACCTTACCGTTGCGGAAATTTATCTCTTTATCGACAGCCTCAGTGCCGCTGTTCTCACGAACAGCGGCACTTTTAAAAGAATTTACAGCTTTTTCGTCAGCATCAGGCGGTATAGGCTCTGTGGAAGACCTTCTTGCCCTTCTTGATGACCACGCCGTCTCCGGCGAACTGCGCCTGATCGAAGGTCACATCGATGGACGCCACCTTCTGATCATTGACAGCCACGCCGCCCTGCTGAATCAGCCGGCGGGCCTCGCCGTTAGAGGCGCACAGGCCGCAGGCCACCAGCAGCTCGATGGCACCGATCTTACCATCGGTAAACCGGGCCTCCGGCAGCTGGGTAGCGGGCATATTTTCGCTGCTGCCGCTGCCGCCGAACAGGGCGCGGGCGGCCTCCTGAGCCTTGTCGGCCTCGGCCTCGCCGTGGACCAGCTTGGTCAGCTCGTAGGCCAGGATCTCCTTGGCCTGATTGAGCTGGCTGCCCTCCCAGGCGTCCATAGCGTCGATCTGCTCCAGGGGCAGGAAGGTCAGCATGCGGATGCACTTGAGCACGTCGGCATCGCCCACGTTCCGCCAATACTGATAGAAATCGAAGGGCGTGGTCTTGTTGGGGTCCAGCCACACCGCGCCGCTGGCGGTCTTGCCCATCTTCTTGCCCTCGCTGTTGAGCAGCAGGGTGATGGTCATGGCGTGGGCGTCCTTGCCCAGCTTGCGGCGGATCAGCTCCGTACCGCCCAGCATGTTGCTCCACTGGTCATCACCGCCGAACTGCATATTGCAGCCGTAGTGCTGGAAGAGGTAGTAGAAGTCATAGCTCTGCATGATCATGTAGTTGAACTCCAGGAAGCTGAGGCCCTTTTCCATGCGCTGCTTGTAGCACTCGGCCCGGAGCATATTGTTGACGCTGAAGCAGGCACCCACATCCCGCAGCAGATCGATATAGTTCAGCTTCAGCAGCCAGTCGGCGTTGTTGACCATGATGGCCTTGTCCTCGCCGAAGTCGATGAAGCGCTCCATCTGGCGCTTGAAGCAGTCGCAGTTGTGCTGGATGGTCTCCGGGGTCATCATGTTCCGCATATCGGTGCGGCCGGAGGGGTCGCCGATATAGCCGGTGCCGCCGCCCACCAGCACGACGGGGCGGTTGCCCGCCATCTGCAAGCGCTTCATCAGGCACAGGGCCATGAAGTGACCCACGTGCAGGCTGTCCGCCGTGGGGTCAAAGCCGATGTAGAAGGTTGCCTTGCCGGTGTTGACCATTTCCCGGATCTCCGGCTCGTTGGTCACCTGCGCGATCAGACCCCGGGCCTGCAGTTCTTCGTAAATACCCATATTGTTGTTCTCCTTTTCCATGTTTGATTCGGACAGAGATAAAATAAAGCCCCCTGTCCTTTCGGACAGAGGGCGTAAATACGCGGTACCACCTCTGGTTCGCCGCCTCCTCACGGAACGCGGCCTCACGCCGTGCCATCACACGGCAGCGCGGTAACGGGCGCACCCGGAGCACGCCTACTGAGCCAAAGGGCCGTTTGGGTGCCAGCTCCACGGTGTAGTTCGGCGGCTGTTCTCTCCCCTTTCCACCATACAGGGGCTCTCTTGGCAGAACCGATCCGCTTACTTCTCCGCATCATCGCTGTAACGGGCTTCATTGTATCGGATTTCCCGGGAAATGTCAACCCATTTATGGGTGCCAGACGCCGAAAATCTTCAAAAAGCGAATATCCTGATACGAATAGGTACTGAGGGGCCGGTTATCCGCATCGTAGCTGTGGGCGGCCACCAGCACGTTTTCCGGCGTCACCGGCCAACCCACCGACACTACCACCGGCGTATGGCGGAAGTTTTCTCCGTCAAAAGAGAGCTGGATCAGGTCGCCGGGGCGCAGCTCCGACAGCTCACAGGGGCGGGCCGCCGGGCCTTCGGTTTTTTCCTCCCGGACGAGGAAGTTATAGAGGTAGGGCACGCCGGTCCACGCCGGGGCCTTCTGGTCCGGGTCGATATAGTACCAACCGAAGGTGGGTGTGAAGTTCATCACGCCGCTGCCGGCATAAATGCACTGGGAGGCGAAGTTGGTGCAGTCGCCACCTAAATGCTCGTAGTCATAAAAGGCGGGATTCCGGCCGTAGGCCCAGCGGTGGGCGTACAGCACGGCGGCCCGCCGGTCATAGAGCGCGAAACGCATAGACGGACTCCCCTTTCCCGCCAGTCTATGCAGAGAACGGAAAAGCGTGCGTGGAAAACCACGCACGCTTGAGACTGCCGATAAAGTAGTAAATTCTCCGCAACGGTAAGGAAGGGTGTGCGCGGGAAACCCAAGAGGGGTGTCCCGCGCCATTAAAATCCTAAGTTTTCAGAACTTTTATGAAGTTCTGAAAACTTGCTCAGCGGGGAGAAAAGGCTTTTTCGACACGCTGAAGCGTGCGTGGAAAACCACGCACGCTTGCCTTGCTTGATTTTCGTTTATTTAATGACCACCTGAGCAGTGCTGTCGGTGATCCGGGTCCAGCAGGGCTCCAGCCACACGCAGTCCGCCGTGCAGTCCTTCAGGCCGAAGGTCTCAAAGTACCGCCCTTCCTCTTTCGCGGCTTTTTCGGCGGCCTCGTAAGATTCCAGCTCCGCGCCGGAGATCTCGCCCAAGATCATGGGGGAACTGGATGCACCCCGCTGATTGATGTCATGGGCCGTGCCGTCCTCGTCATAGAAGCAGCTTTTCCAGATCTGGTAATGCATCGTTTTCTCCCAGCGAGACCCGGCGCTGAAGGACACCACCCAGCCGGCGTTCCGCTTCTCCGCCCATTCCAGACGGACGCCTTGGGGCGGGTTCTCGATCATGCCCTTTGCCAGATCTATCTTCACCCGCTCCTGTCCCTTGTCGATCCAGGAAGCCCCGGTGACGTGGAGAGTCAGGTGTTCCCTTGTGGAGAAATAGGGGCTGTCCAGCCAGACGGAATCCGTGGAGGGATCGTCCGGGTTTCCGGTGGCGGAAATGCCGTTGACGATGCCGTTGAACCGCTCTCCCCGCTCGTTTTCCAGATAGAAATTCAGCTCCGTCAGCCATGCGGTGTTGGCGGGGTCATAGTCGAAGTTCAGCCGCAGGTGGGTGGGATAGATCTCCGCCTCCGTCAGCGTTACGGATTGACCGTCCAACAGGAAGGTCTCTCCTACATCAATGACCGTCCCCTGCTCCGTGTAGGTGGGGTCGAAACGCAGTTCAAAGGTAAAGGTAGCCAAAATCTCCCGCTGCTCCCTCGGGTTGTCGGACAGCAGCTCGTCGCCGTAGTCGGCCACGCTGGACTGCGCCGGGGGCTTCTGGTTCTCATAGAGATGTTTGTTGTCATAAACGCCGAAGGTCATGGTCAGGCTGTCCGGCACGTCCCGGTTCATAAAGTCGATCCGGAGTTCCATGAGATCACCGTTTTCAATGCCATAACTGCTGAAGGAAGAAGCGTATCCCTCCTGTTCCCCCGGCACCGTCAGCTTTGGGTGCTCTAAATCCAGGTGTGCGTAATCGTCAGACTGGATGGAGAAGAACACGTCCACCTGCTTCCGGTCTACGATCAGGTACTCCACCCGGGCCGTGATGCCGTTTTGCGATTGGGACAGCCGGAGGGGCTGCACATAATCGTTCTCCACGGCGGCGGACAGGCTGGGAGACCAGCTTACCGCCTTGGCCAGATCCGCCAGAAGGGGAATCCGTCCGCAGGCCCGGGCGAAGGGCGTCGACAGGTTCACCAGCAGCACGAATGCCGCGAAGCAGGCCGCCAGACCGCCCAGAGAGGTGCCGAGAAAACGCCGTTTTTTCTGTAAAGTATTTTGCCTATTCAGTGCTTTATTTACAGTATGATTAAGTTCTTCCGGGGCCTGTTCCAGCTCCGCCAACAGGGCGGTGTACTCGTCCATGCGGTTCATACCTGTCCCTCCTCTCCCAGCTCCAATTTCAGCAGGGCCAGCGCCCGTTTCTGGCGGGTGGCCGCGGTCCCCTGCGGAATGTTCAGCGCGGCGGCGGTCTCCGCTTGGGTGTACCCGGAGAAAAACCGCAGGATCACCACGCTGCGCAGCTCCTCCGGCAGACGGCGGATGGCCTCCCTCAGCGGCAGATGCTCGTAATCGTCCGGCCCGGCGGTGTCCGGCAGCGCATCCGCCCCGCCGGGATGAAACCGCCTCCGGCGGCGCAGCTCGTCCTGACAGGTGTTGATCAGAATGCGGGTGATCCAGGTCTCGAAAAACGACGGTGTTTGCAGCTGTTTCAGTTTCCGCAGCGCCCGATACACCGTCTCGTCCACCGCCTCAAGTGCGTCGGCCTCACTGCCCAGATAGAGATACGCCGTGCGGTACAGCCGGGTTTTGATGGCTTCTGTCCGGTCGGCAAATTCCTGCTGATCCATAGAGACCGCCTCCTCTCTCTGCTCTCTTTTGTCTATTAGACGGAGATACGCCCCGTTTTGTTCTCACGAAGCGAAATCTTTTTAGAAAAAACCGGCGGGGCTTCTGCCCTGCCGGTTGTTACGCTTGCGCTTATGCTCTCGGGTGCGCCTTCTGATAGACGTCCTTGAGCTGGTTTTTGATGACGTGGGTGTAGATCTGGGTAGAGGAAATATCCGCGTGGCCCAGCATCTCCTGAATGGCCCGGAGGTCCGCGCCGTTTTCCAGCAGATGCACCGCAAAGGAATGGCGCAGAGTGTGGGGGGTAATGTCCTTCTGGATGCCCGCCTTCTCCTGATAGTGCTTGATGATTTTCCAGAAACCCTGACGGCTCATACGCTCGCCGTTCATGTTCACGAACAGGGCCGTTTCCTCCGTATCCGCGATCAGCTGGGGCCGGACGCCCTTGATATAATCCTGAAGCGCCTTCACCGCGCCGTGGTACAGGGGGATGATCCGCTCCTTTTTGCTGTTGGAGCAGCGGATAAAGCCCGCCGGCAGGTTCAGGTCCCCGATGTCCAGTGCGATCAGCTCGCTGACCCGGATGCCGGTGGCGTACAGCAGCTCCAGCATGGCATGATCCCGGAAGCCCTTGGCATCCACGCACTCCGGCTGTTCCAGAAACAGCTCCACCTCTTTGGCGGTGAGGATCTCCGGGTATTTCCGCTCCACTTTGGCGGCGGCCACTCCCTGTGCCGGGTTCTTTTTCAACTCCCCGGCAGCCACCATATAGCTGTAAAAGGACTTGACGGACGCCAGAAACCGGGTGACGGAAGCGGCGGACTTCCCGTGGCTCAGCATCCAGTCCATATAGTCCTGGACTGCCGCGCTGTCCGCCTCCCGCAGGTCTATGTCGCAGTAATTATGTAAATACTCAGCGAATTGGGTCGTATCCCGGAGGTAGGAACTGACGGTGTTCCGGGAGGAATGCTTTTCATCGGACAAATACGCACCAAAACGGGCAATATCATCCATTTCCGTCAACTCCCTTCCTAAAAAAATCGTTCCAGCAGCGCGCGGAGCAGAAACGGCGACAGCCGCAGTTCTATCCACGCGCCCAGACACAAAATCAAACACACAATACCGAAGCCCAGCCAACAACCACGGCCGCAGGCGGAAAACGCGGCGCACCGTCTCCCCCGGGACAGTCCACGCAGTGCGGCGGCCCGGCCCATCGCAGGCGCCGCCAGCAGAAAAAAGCAAGGCACCGTGACCAGACAGCGAAAGCCGAAAAAGGCCAGCGCCAGCAGCAGGCCCCGCCCGCCGAAGGAAGCCGTCAGGCACCCCGCCGCATAGGCCGGAAAAAAGCCCGCAGCAGCCGCCAGCAGCGGCAGCAACAGGATTCCCGCAGAGCAGACGCCGCATAGGAACGCCAAAGCCGGTCCTTGCAGATAGAGCAGCGTCAGAGAACAAACCACGGAAATTCCAAGGTCCTGACTCTGCGCCAAGGCCAGATAATCCGTCAGGTACGTGGTCAGTTCCCGTTCCACATCCCCGGAGATCCTTCCGGCACAGACAACACCCGCGCCGATCCCGAGAAAAAAGAAAACCGCCAGCAGCAGGCTGTGCAGCCGGCTGGGGTCTGTCCATCGTTCCGCACGATTCCATTTCAAACCGCATCACCTCACCCCAGCCTATGAAAGTGGGACAAGATTTATGTTGCGGTTGACGTAAAACTTTTCTCATTCAAATATAATTCAAATGGCGCCGTTTCGCAAGGTGTTTCCAGAAAATACCTGTTTTTCGGCGTTTATGCTAAAATATTATGTAAACTGTATTATGTTAACCGCGTAAATCACAGCATAAAACAGCACCTTTTCTCTCATTTTACGCAAGATGTAGTGTCTATCCCCCGCAGAATCTTCCCATATCTGACCACACCGAAAAAAAGGAGCGCCGCCCCACCGGACGGCGCTTTTTCAGACGGAACGCAGCTTTTTGTGAGATTTCACCAATCGCTTGTTGGACCGCTTCCCCACCTTTCCGCAGAGCAGCGCCGCCAGCAGCCCGCCCAGCAGGATCAGAGCCAGCAGGATCAGCCCCCGGACCGCGATCCCCTCGCCCCAGCCGCCGAAGCAAAGCAAAAGCAGAAGCAGGGCGAAGGCCCCCGCATTCAGCAGACTCCCGCCCGGACCCAGCCTCCCCTTCCCTGCCGGAAGTCCCCCGGCGAAGGCCGCGCAGAAGGCCAGCGCCCCCAGCGCCTGCGGGACCCTGTCCTCCCCCACGATCCCCTTCACCGCCAGCAGCGTCACCAGCAGGACACCCAAGCCGTCCACAGCCGCCGTCAGCAGCAAGCACAAAGCGATCTGCTTTCCCGCCGGTTTCTTTTTTCCGGACATCCGATCCCCTCCCCCAAGCATTTCTTCTGGAACAGCTTATGCCATCAGCGGCCATTTTTATGACAGGACGCACACACCATATTTAAAACCGCATCGGTCCGGGTTTCAACCACAGCCACAAAACCGCCTACGGCCGATCGCAAAGCTCCCCATCGAGGCCACACTCATTTGGTCCCTGGAGCGGTGAAAAAGCACATGCATCCGCATCCGATTTCGGAAGAAAACCGGAACCGGGGACAGGGGTGCGGTCATATATTGGGCTGTAAGGAAAGGAGGCGGAGCCGGGTGTTTCGGGGAGGACGGAACTGCATCATTGGAATATTCGCCATCGCCATGGGGGCAGGCATCCTCATCGCGGCCATTTTTCCAACGGGACTGTTGATGTTCCTGGTGGCAACATTGCTGATCGCCAGCGGCTGTGCCTGCTGGAAGCGGTAGAAAGGAGAGGGGTATGAATATCGTAGTGTGGAAGGCGCCGAAGGCTATGCGGGGACTACTGCGGAAGCTGTTCAGAATCCAGGCATAAGGGGTCCCCGCCGCTCATAAACTGCACTGAAGTACACTGAGCGGAAAGGAAGGATACCCACATGGAACTGGAATTAAAAAAGGAGTGTCTGGATACATACGAACTGGGAGAGCCGCAGACGCTGACGCAGGAGGAGACCGCGGAGACCATCGTTCCGGATTACTGCCCGGACATCGCCCGGATCATTTCGGCGGAGGGCGTGGTCTGCCTCCACGGCGGCACAGAGCAGGACGGCGTCACCGGCACCGTCCGGGTGACGGTCCTCTACACGCCGGAGAATGAGTCCGGCGTCCGGGCACTGGAATTCGCCATGCCCTTTTCGGCGCAAGGGGAAGGGTTGGCCGGGTGCGCCCATGTAGTGGTGGAGACGGAGATCGAGTTGCTGGAAAGCCGGATGCTGAATCCCCGGAAGATCTTCACCCGCTGCAAGCTGGTGACCCATCTGGCCGGCTGCCGGAAGGTATGCCTAACCATCTCCTCCGACGCGGAGACGGACCCGGCGCTGCTGGTGGAAAAGCGGTGCTGCGGGCAGACGGTGTCTTTGCTGCGGCAGGTGGCGGAAAAGGATCTGACCTTTTCGGAGACCATGTCCCTGTCGCTGGGCCGGGAGGGTGCGGCGGAGCTGCTCCACTGCCGGGCCAACGGCATCGTGACGGAGACTAAGGCCATTGGCAACAAGCTGATCTTCAAGGGGGTCTTTTTGGTTTCCGCGCTGTACCGCACCATCGGCGGGCAGCTGGCCTCCGCCAGCGCGGAGCTGCCCTTTTCACAGATCATGGAGACGGATAGCACAGAGGAAAATACCCAGGTGTCCATGCGCCTGCGGATCACCGGGACGGACATTCAGATCGACGGCTCCGATGACGAGGGCCGCCAACTGTCCGTGACAGTCTACTATCACACCATGGCCTTCCTGCGTGAGACACGGGAGGTCACACTGCTGACGGACCTCTACTCCACCGCTTATGAGACCCGCTATGAGCCAAGTCAGCTGGATCTATGCAGCCTGTACGAGTCCGTGACCCGGCGGCAGACCGTCCGGGAGGTGCTGGAAATCGGCGTGGCGGCGGAGGCGGTGCTGTCCCTGTGCGCCGACTGCGGGGCGGTGTCCGTCAGCCGGGAGGGAGAAATTACTCAGCTGCGGACGGCGGTGACGGTCCGGGCGCTGTATCTGGACGAGGGGGGCGCCTGTTTGTCGGCGGAGCGCTGTATCGACGTCTGCTGCCCCATGGAGCTGCCAAAGGACTGTACCGTGTCCGCCCGTGCCTTCTGTGGGGAGGAAATTCAGGGAACTTTGGGAGACCGTGGCATCGAGGTCCGATTCCCGGTTGATTTTCAGGTGGAGGTCTGTGGCCGGTGCCGCAAGCTGTGCGTGGCCTCCGCCGTGCTGGACGAGAGTACGCCCAAGGACCTGTCCAACGCGCCGTCTTTGATCCTGCGCTGCGTGGGCAGGCAGGAATCCGCATGGGAGGTGGCGAAGCGCTACAACACCACCATCGCGGACATTTTAGCCGCAAATCAGTTGGAGCAGGAATCCGAGATCCCCTGCGAACGGCTCCTGCTGATTCCGAAAAAGAGGGCGTAAGAAATCGAAGCCAATCCCAAACGGAAGTCCGCAAAAAGTCCGGTACGTGTCTCTTTCAAAAAAGAATCATGCAGCCCCCTTGTTTTGGCTGCCAACGCAAAAAGGCTTGCTGTCGATTGACAGCAAGCTTTTTTAGTCTCTGTATCGGATCGCAACAGGGCGACAGTTGGGCCAGTGGTTCCCGCATGGGCTCAAGAGCACTCCACCGCGACCTTGATCACGTTGTCTCGCCGGTTTTCAAAGAGCTCGTAGGCCTCTTCGATCCTGCTGAGGGGATAGGTGTGGGTGATGAGCGGCTCGGTGTCCAGTTTCCCCTCCGCGATGAGACGCAGCGTTTCCTCGCAGTTGCAGCCGTCCACGCCACCGGTCTTGAAGGTGAGATTCTTGCCGTACATATCCGGCAGCGGCAGGACCTGGGCCTTGTCATACAGTGCCACCACCGTCACGATGGCGTTGGGTCTCGCGCACTCCCAGGCCAGACGGAAGGTAGATTCCGCGCCGGCCACCTCCAACACCACGTCCGCGCCGCCGTGGTCGCTGTTGGTGCGTACAAAATTCAGGCACTCGTCCGGCGAGACCGTCAGCACCTCCGGATAATGCTTATTGATGAAGCGGACTCGGCTCTCATCCTTTTCGCAGACAATGATGCGCTTCGGCTGTTTCAGCATCACGCAGAGCAGCGTGCAAATTCCGGTGGGGCCCGCTCCGAGGATCAACACGGTGTCCTCCGCTGTGATCTCAGAAATACGAGCCGCCCAGAAGCCGGTGGCGAGGACATCCCCCACCAGCAAAGCCTGCCGATCGGTGACGCCGTCTGGAATTTTGTTCAGGCCCTGATCGGCGAAGGGTACCCGCACGTATTCCGTCTGGCCGCCGTCAATGCGGCAGCCCAAGGCCCAGCCGCCGTTTTCATCGGTACAGTTGTTCACAAAGCCCTTCTTACAGAAAAAGCACTCACCGCAGAAGGTCTCCACATTCACCGTCACCCGGTCCCCCGGCTTGACATGGGTCACGGCGCTGCCCACCGATTCCACAACGCCCACCATCTCATGTCCCACCGTGATACCGGGAACGGCCCGGGGAACGCTGCCATGCTTGATGTGCAGATCGCTGGAGCAGATGCTGGCCAGCGTCACCTTCACAATGGCGTCCCGCTCATGCAGCAGCACCGGCTTCGGCTTTTCCAGCAATGCAAATTTTCCCTTTTCAACGTATGTGTAAGCCTGCATTTCCTGATCCTTCCATTCATTTCAGTTGATTGATATATGTTACCACAGCATACCGTTTTCCGCAAGGAGAAGCAGGCCCGATGAGAACGCAGCGCTCTTTGCGAGCCGGAGTGTTTCCAACCCTCCATTTTGACGCAGAAAAGCGCCCCATTTGTGAGGTTGGTACATCTCGCAAACGGGGCGCAAATTGGGGCGTACTTATTTCCGCTTTTCCTGCCATTCCCGCAGAGGTTTCAGTTCCTCAAACAGACGCAGATAACTCTGATACCGGCTGGGCTGGAGTTTCCCCGCTTCCAGCGCTTCCCGCACGGCGCACCCCTTTTCCTTGGTATGGCTGCAATCCAAAAACTGGCACTCCCCCAAATAGGGAGCGAACTCCCGGAAGGTCTCCGGCAGGCGATGTTTCAGTTCCAGATTCAGTTCCTCCGTTTCAAAGGAGGAAAATCCCGGTGAATCCATGATCTCCGCCCCGCAGCTCAGACGGAACAGCTCCACATGGCGGGTGGTGTGGCGTCCCCGGCCCAGCGCCGTGCTGATCTCCCCGGTCTTTAGCTGGAACGCCGGGTCCAGCGCGTTCAGGATACTGGATTTCCCTACGCCGGAGTTACCTGTAAAGGCAGATAGCTTACCAGTGATCAAGGGGATCAGTTTCTCCAGACCCTCTCCGGTCTCCGCGCTGATCCGCAGTGTCGGGAACCCGGCGGCGGTATAGATGCGGTACAGCTCCTCTGCCGGGTCCAGATCGCACTTATTCAGCAGCACCACCACCTCGCAGCCCTTCAGGGCAGCGATGGCCGCAATGCGGTCGATGAGAAAGGGGTCTGTTTTGGGGATGGCGGCGGAGCCGATCACGACCAACTGGTCGATATTCGCCACCGCCGGCCGCTCAAAGGCGTTTTTCCGGGGGAGGATAGACTCTACGAACCCCTCGCCGTTTCCCAGCTCCCGGACCGTCACCCGGTCCCCCACCAGAGGGGACAGGCCCTCCTTCCGGAATTTTCCCCGGGCACGGCAGGTCAGCACCTCCGCGCCGGTATCCACATAGTAAAAGCCGCTGAGGGCTTTTTGAATCCGTCCCTCTGCCATCGTATCAACCAAAGCTCCGCTCATAGGATTGCTTCTGATCCAGCACGCCGTCAAAGTAGACCTTCACCATTTTCCGGCCCGTGCCGTAAAGGGTGGTGCTCACGGCTCCGTCCGCCTCGTAGACAGTCTCGCTGTACTGGGGATTCGGCTCGTCGCCCACATAGATCTCCACCTTGACAATGTCCTTTCCGTTCTGGGGAATGTCCACCGTGATGGGCAGGGCGCTGCTGGCCAGTCCCGCGCTGACCCGGAACTTGATGGTCGTCCACTCTGGCACGGTCTCGCCGCTGGCCGGACTCTGCCAGACAATGGTGCCGCCGGGCTTGTCGCTGTCCACTACCTCCACATCCGCAGCGTCGCAGGTCAGCTTGTAGCTTTCCAGCTGGGACAGCACACTGTCAATGCTCATTCCCACAAAGGGCAGGACCGTTACCGGTTTGATGTCCGGGCCCTTGCTGAGGATCAGCTTTACGGTATCGCCCTTTTTCAGGATCTCGCCCTGAGCCGGCTCTGTCTTGATGACATACCCCTCCGTGATCTCCTCGGAGAACTGCTTCAATTCCTCCGGAGCCTCCACGGTCAGCTCCAGATTGTATTCCTTGTTCAGCTTTTCCAGCAGGATACGGGCGTCCTGCTCGGATTTGTTTTCCAGATCCGGCACCTCGCCGGTCTCCTCACCGGCGCTGACCCACACCTGGATCACCAGCTGGCTGCCCTTCCGGGTCTCCCCCTTCTTGGGGTCCTGCCGCAGGATATGGCCCTCCGGCACGTCGGCGCTGAACTCAGAGCCAGCCTTCTGGATCTCAAAAACACCTTCGATCCGGGGATCGTTCTCCGCTTCCTCGATGGTCATGTTATACAGATCCGGCACCTGATACTGGTCCACCACCGCAGGAGCAAAGGAGCCGAGGATGGTCTTGAACAGCACGATCACCACGGCTACCGCCGCCACCGTCACGGCACCCACCAGCACGCCCCGCTTGCCGCTACCGGTGCGGCGGGGCTCTTCGTCCTCGTCCCGTTCCCGGCGGGGATAATTCCGCTCCGGCTGATGGACGGGGATGGTCACCGTATGGCTGGGCATGGTGCGGATGGTCCGGGTAGGCTCGTCATTCTCCTCCGGGCGCAGGTCCGAAAGGTCGAATTTCATCTCCACCTCCGGATTCTTCCGGAAGGCCTCCAGATCCGCGATCATGGCGTCCGCCGACTGATAGCGGTGCTCCAGATCCGGGGCCATGGCCTTCATGCAGATCAGCTCCAGCTGCTCGGGAATATCGGGGTTGATCTCCCGCGGAGCCAGCGGAATGGAGCTGAGGTGCTGGATGGCCACAGAAACGGCGGACTCTCCTTCAAAGGGCAGCCGCCCGGTGAGCATCTCGTAAAGCACCACGCCGGAGGAATAAATATCGCTGCGGGCGTCCGGCCGGTCGCCCCGGGCCTGCTCCGGGGAAATATAGTGGACGGAGCCAAGAGCCTCCTGTGTCAGGGTCTGGGCGGAATCCGCCAGACAGGCGATGCCGAAATCGGCCACCTTCACGCTGCCGTCCCGCAGGACCATGATGTTCTGAGGCTTGATATCCCGGTGGATGATGCCACGGCTGTGGGCGTGGCTGAGGCCCCGCATGATCTGGGTGATGAAGTGCAGAGACTCCCGCCAGTTCAGCTGGCCCCGCTTTTCCATATACTGCTTGAGGGTGATGCCGTCGATCAGCTCCATGACGATATATTCCATATCGCCGCCCCGTGACACATCGTACACCGATACGATGTTGGGGTGAGACAGCTGGGCAACAGCCTGCGACTCCGCGTTGAACCGGCGGCGGAACTCCTCGTTCTGCGCCAGATCGCTTTTCAGGATTTTGATCGCCACCAGACGGTTGAGGCGATGGCACTTTGCCTTGTAGACGATCGCCATGCCGCCTGTGCCGATGCGCTCCAGGATCTCATAGCGGTTGTCCAGCATTTTTCCAATGTATTGATCCATACGTCTCCCCCCTTCTTACAGCTTCTGCATCAGGACTGCCGTCACGTTGTCCGGCGCGCCCTGACTTTTGGAAATATGCAGCAGCCGGTCCAGACAGGTGTCCAGATCGCCGCCGTGGACGATCTCAAAGAGCATTTCCTGATCGGTGACGGTGTTCACCAGTCCGTCGGTGCACAGCAGGATAAAGTCCCCCTGCTCCATAGGGCGGATATACCCGTCGCAGGCAGCGTTGGTATCCCGGCCCAGAGCGCGGGTGATGAGGTTCCGCCCCGGATGGCGGCGGGCCTCATCAGCGGTGATGTCACCGTGGTCCACCATGGTCTCCACCAGAGAGTGATCCTTGGTGATGCGGGTGATCCCTGCCTCCGTGATGTAATAGGCCCGGCTGTCGCCCACGTTGGTGATCACCGCGCCGTTCTCATAGGCCACAGCGGCAACCAGAGTGGTACCCATATTGGCAAGCGCCGCCTCCGCCGCCGCCCGCTCCGCCACGGCCCGGTTGGCCATGGCCACCGCGTAGGCAGAAGCCTCCCGGAGCTGCTCCGGGGTCATATCCGGTTTCAGGGCCTTCTCCATCTCCGCCGCGTAAGTCTCCGACGCCAGCGTACTGGCAAGCCGGCCGCCGGCGGCGCCGCCCATACCGTCGCACACCACACAGATGTCACCGTTCCGGGCGATCCGGTAAGTATCCTGATTTTCCTTTCGCACAAGGCCAGTATCCGTAACGGCCCAGGTTTTTATCATGATTCAGCCGCTCCTTTTTTCCGTTCTTCCATTTCCTTCCGCCGCAGCTGGCCGCAGGAGGCGTCAATATCTCCTCCGAGGCTCCGCCGCACCGTGGCGGTCAGGCCATGAGATTCCAAGCGCTTCTGAAACGCCGCTACCCGGCGGGAGGGTTTCAGAGGACTCTCCGCCACATCGTTCAGCGGGATCAGATTCACATGTCCCGGCATCCCCTTCAGCTTTTTGGCGATGAGATCCGCCTGCCAGTCGTGGTCATTGACACCGTCGATCATGGCGTACTCAAAGGAGATCCGCCGCCCGGTCTTTTCGAAGTACCGGTGGCAGGCGTCAAACAGCTTTTCCACGTCATAGGCCCGGTTCACCGGCATGATTTTGGATCGTGTCTCACTGTCCGGCGCGTGGAGGGAAACCGACAGCGTCAGCTGTAATTCCAGGTCCGACAGCCGGTCAATGCCGGGGATCACGCCGCAGGTGGACAGAGAGATGTGCCGCATACCGATGTTCAGCCCGTCGGGATGGTTCACCAGTTCCAGAAACCGCAGCACATTGTCCAGATTGTCCAGCGGCTCGCCGATGCCCATCAAAACGATATTGGAAATGGGCAGGCCGGAGTCCTTCTGGGCGAAGATCACCTGATCCAGAATTTCAGACGGTGTCAAATCTCTTACCTTGCCAGCAATGGTAGACGCGCAAAAAGCGCACCCCATCCGGCAGCCCACCTGAGAGGAAACACAGACAGTATTTCCGTGGTGGTACTGCATGACCACCGTCTCGATGCAGTTGCCGTCCAGCAGCTGCCACAGGTACTTCACGGTGCCGTCCAGCTTGGAGACCTGTTTACGGGCCACGGAGGGCGCTGTGATATAGCACTGCTCCTTCAGCTTCTCCCGGAGAGGCTTGGAAAGGTTGCTCATCTCGTCAAAGGAGGTGACGCCCTTATGGAGCCAGGTAAAGACCTGCTTGCCCCGGAAGGCCGGTTCCCCCATCTCTTTCAGGGTAGCCGTCATCTCTTCCAGGGTCTGGGATTTCAAATCGATCATAAATTCCTCGTTATGTCCGCTTCATGCGGCAGATGTAAAAGCCGTCGGTGCCGTGGCGCTGGGGCCAGAGGGTCAGCTGCCCCTCCGTCTCCCCTACCGGTGCCGGCAGGGTGAAGCCGTCCCGGCAGAAATCGCTGTGCTCCGTCAGGAAGGCATCCGTTACCTGCTCGTTTTCCTCCGGCAGAATGGTGCAGGTGGAATACACCAGCACGCCGCCGGGGGCCACATACTGGGCGGCGTTGTCCAGCAGCGCCGTCTGAATCACCGGCAGGGTGAACAGATCGTCTGCCTTTTTGTAGCGGACGTCCGGCTTCTTCCGGATGATGCCCAGACCGGAGCAGGGAGCATCCACCAGCACCGTGTCAAACCGCTCCGCCCATTCCGGGCGGAACACCCGGCCGTCTCCGGCGGAGGTGGTAATAGAGGTCAGGTCCAGCCGGGCCGCGCCCTCCTGAATTCGTTTCAGCTTGTTTTTGTGGAGGTCGCAGGAGACGATCTCCCCCTTGTCCTCCATGGCAAAGGCGGCGCTGAAGGACTTGCCGCCAGGGGCGGCGCAGAGATCCAGCACCTTTTGCCCCGGCTGCACGCCGGCGATCAGGGACACCAGCCGGGCGGCGGGGTCTTGCACCAGCAGTTTACCCTCCCGGAAGGGGGCCAGTGTGGTCAGGTCTCCGGCTCCGGTCAGTTCCAGGCAACCGGGCACCCAAGGGTGGGGGGTTGCTTTCACGCCCCAGCCTTCCAGTTCCTTTATCAGGCTTTCCGCGTTGGTTTTCAGGGGGTTGACCTGTACCGTCAAAGGCGGGGTATCATTATTCGCCGCCAAGAATGCCTCCGCTTCCTCCCGGCCTAAAATCGACAGCAGCCGCTTCACCAGCCATTTGGGATGACTGTACCGGATGGAGAGGTATTTTGCCTCGTCCCGCTCCGGGATGGGCGGCAGCGCCGTCTTATTTTGAGCGATCTTGCGGAGCACCGCGTTCACAAGGCCGGATGCCTGCCCTCTGCCGGAGATCTTCGCCAACTCCACGGAGGTGTTCACCGCCGCGCTGTCCGGCACCCGATCTAAATATAAGATTTGATATGCACCCAGACGCAGGATCTCCAGCAGCGGCGGCTGAAGATGATCCGGCTTCTGGGAGCAGTACGCGCTGAGGTAGAAATCCAACAACTGCTGGTTCTGGACCACGCCGTAAACCAATCGGCTGCACAGCGCCGCCTCCGGGCCCACCAGACCGTCCCGGCCTAACTGAGCTTTCAGGGCGGCGTCCGCCCAGGCATGGTTATTCCGACAGGACATCAGGACCCGCAGGGCCGTTTCCCGGGCGCCCATCAGTTGTCCCTCCGTCCGCGGTTATTGCGGCCCACAAAGATGAGCACATAGCGCAGCAGCTGCAAGGCGGACATCAGCAGCGCCGCCACATAGGTCAGTGCCGCCGCCTTTAACACCTTCCGTGCGCCGGGAAGCTCATCGTCATACAAAAGCTGTTCGTTTTCCAGCGTCTGCAAGGCCCGGTGGGAGGCGTTGAACTCCACCGGCAGGGTGATGAGCTGGAAAATCGTGGTCAGGGAAAACAGCAGGATACCCACGAAAAACAGAGATTGGCTGTACAGGACCATGCCCACCAGCAGCAGGATGAAAGAAAACTTGGAGCCGATCTGGGTGGCGGGGATAATGGCCGTCCGCAGCCGCACCGGGCCGTAGTTTTCCGCGTACTGCACGGCATGACCGGCCTCGTGGGCCGCCACGCCCACCGCCGCGATGGAGGTGGAGTTGTAGACGTTTTCCGACAGGGAAATGCTGTTGTCACGGGGATCGTAGTGATCTGTCAGGCTGCCGGAGCAGGGCCGGATGGCCACATCATAGACGCCGTGGGCCCGCAGCACCGCCTCCGCCGCCTGCGCGCCGGTGAGACGCCGCCGGTTGGCGACGCCGCTGTACCGCTTGAAGTTTCCGCTGACCTGCGCCTGCGCCCACAGGGACAGCAGGAGCACCGGGATCAGCAAAATGCAGTAGATATTATTCGCTAAAAAATCGCCGTAACCGCCGTAATAACCGTAATAAGGCATGGGATTCCTCCAATCAGATATGCATGGGATGGCCCAGCAGATAGGCCGCCGCGCTCATGCGCTTGCCGCCCTCCGCCTGAAGCTCCGTGATCCAAAGGCTCTGCCCGTCGCCGCAGGCCACCTCGATGCCCTTCTTTCCGGCGGAAAGCAGCGTACCGGGCGTCTTGTCCGTAGCCGTGCCAACGGCTGTTTTGTAAATTTTGAACCGCTGGCCCGTCAGCTCTGCCGTGGCGCAGGGCCAGGGGATCAGTCCCCGCACCTGATTGCGGATGGCCGCCACAGGCTTCGTCCAGTCAATAGGAGACAGCTCACGGGACAGCATGGGCGCAAAGGTGGCCTGTGTGCTGTCCTGCGGGGTCCGGGGGGCGGTCCCCGCCGCCAGCAGAGGAAGGGCCTCCGCCAGTGCCTCCGCGCCGACCTTTGCCAACCGGTCCCACAGAGAAGGCAGATCCTCCTCCGGGTCGATGGGCGTTTTCGCCGTGAGGATCACATCACCGGCGTCCAGTTCCTCCGCCATATACATGATGGAAACGCCGGTCTCCGTGTCGCCGTTGAGCATGGCCCAGTTGATAGGGGCAGAACCCCGGTATTTGGGCAGCAGAGACGCATGGACATTCACGCAACCAAGGGGCGGCACGTTCAGAATGTCCTTGGGCAGAATACGGCCGTAGGCCACCACCACGATCAGCTCCGGGGCCAGAGATCTCACCAGCTCCAGAGCCGTACCGTCCCGCAGCTTAGTCGGCTGATATACAGCCAAGCCCTGTGACAAGGCATATTCCTTCACGGGAGAAAAGGTCACTTTGTTCCGGTTCCGGGGCTTATCCGGCTGGGTGAACACGCCGCAGATCTCGTGGCCGTCCTCCACCAGTCGCTTCAGAGACACCGCCGCGAAATCCGGCGTGCCCATAAACAGGATGCGCATTATTCCTCGTCCTCCAGATAGTCCTTCAATTCCTCCTCGGTGAGGAAGTGGTCGATGTGCTCCACGAACAGGTGGCCGTCCAGATGCTCAATCTCATGGCAGAAGGCCCGGGCTGTCAGGCCCTCGGCCTCCGCCTCGAACCAGTTGCCGTCCCGGTCCTGCGCCCGGACCCGCACCCGGTTGGGCCGGGTGACGATGCCCCACTTGCCGGGGACGCTGAGGCAGCCCTCCAGCCCGGTCTGCTCGCCGCTCTGGGCGATGATTTCCGGGTTGATGAGCTCCAAATATTCCTCCGCTTCCTCGTCCAGCACCAGACAGACCCGGCGTAAAATCCCCACCTGGGGCGCCGCCAGTCCCGCGCCGTTGGCGTCTGCCAGCGTCTCCGCCATATCGTCCAGCAGGTCATGCAGCCGCCGGTCAAATTTTGTCACCGGGCGGCAGACCTTTGTCAGACACTCGTCGCCCTGTTCTACGATCTTTCGTAATGCCATGAATGGCACCTCCTTGATTTGATCACGGCGGTCAGTCCGCCGCGTTATGGTCCATAAACAGATTCATGCCCCGGTTGGCGCTGTCTTTGGCGAAATCCTTTTGCAGCCATGCCAGCATTTCCCGGGTGGCCTTGTCATTCTTTCCCACCAGTGTGCAGCGGTAGCGAAACCGGTTATTCACCTTCACCACCGGCGCGGGGGCGGGGCCTAAGACCTCCGGCTCCCCGGCGGCCAGTTCCGGCCGCCTGCAAAGCTGCCGCAGCGTCTCCCGGACGGACACGGCGGCCCGGAGCACCCGGCCCTCCTCCGTTCCGGAAACGGTGACAGTGAAAAGGTCCGCAAAGGGAGGATACCGCCGCAGACGGCGCATCCGGATCTCGCTTTCGTAAAAAGCGTCATAATCCTGCCGGGCGGCGCACCGGATCACATCGTTCCCCGGCGTGTAGGTCTGGATCACGGCCCGGCCGGTTTTCCCGCCCCGGCCCGCACGGCCTACCACCTGGGTCAGCAGGCTGAAGGTGCGCTCCGCCGCCCGGTAATTGTCCACATACAGGGAAATATCCGCGGAGAGAACGCCCACCAGCGTTACGTTTTCAAAATCCAGTCCCTTCGCCACCATCTGCGTCCCCAGCAGAATGGGGACGCGCTCCCGCTCAAAGGTCTGCAGGATCTCCTCATGGCCCCCGGCGGTGGTATCGGCATCCATCCGCAGGATGCCCGCCTCTGGGAACAGCTCCCGCAGCTCCTCCTCCACCTTTTGCGTGCCCGCGCCAACATGCTTCATCCAGCCGCCGCATTCCGGGCAGGTGTCCGCCGCCGGCTCGGAGTGTCCGCAGTAGTGGCACATCAGCCGCCCGTTGGCGGAATGATAGGTCATGGCAGTGCTGCACCGGGGACACTGGGGCACATAGCCGCACTCGCCGCACAGCAGCATCCGGCTGCTGCCCCGGCGATTCAGAAACAGGATGCTCTGCTCCCCCGCCGCCAGATTTTTTTCCAGTTCCTGCCGCAGCGGGGTGCTGATCAGGCCCGGATTGCCGTTCAGGATCTCCTGCCGCAGATCCGCAATGAGGACCTCCGGCAAGGCGTTTTCGTTGTAGCGCCGCCGCAGCAGTGCCTTTTGATAGCTTCCCTGTTCCACCGCCCAAGCGGTCTCCACCGTAGGCGTAGCGGAACCGAACACCAGCGCCGCCTTCTCCCGGACGCAGAGGTATTTGGCAACCTCCCGGGCATCGTACCGGGGTACGTTTTCCGACTGATAGCTTCCCTCCTGCTCCTCGTCCATGATGATGAGGCCCAGATTTTTCAGGGGCGCGAACAGAGCGGAGCGGGTCCCCAACACCACGTCCACCTCTCCCCGGCGGATGCGCTTCCACTGGTCATAGCGCTCCGTCATTTTCAGGGAGCTGTGGAGCATGGCCACCCGGCTGCCGAAGTAGGAGCTGAATTTCCGCATCATCTGCGGCGTCAGCACGATCTCCGGCACCAGCACCATAGCGGTTTTTCCCAACGCCAGCGTTTCCTGCACCAAGCGCAGATAAACCTGCGTCTTACCGCTGCCGGTAACACCGTGCAGCAGCGTGACCGACGGCTTTGCCGCCTGTACCCGGCCTAAAATCTCCTCAAAGGCCCGCTGCTGTTCTTCGTTCAAAACGATCTCCGGCCCCGGCTCCACATCGTCCAAGGACGGCACCCGCAGCTCCTCCTCCTCGGAAAAGGCGATCAGTCCCGCCTTCTCCATGGTCTTCAGCGTCCGGGAGGAGGCCCCGGTATAATAGCTGACCTCCGCTGCCGGGGTCCGTCCCGCCGTGGCTAAGAAGTTCACCACCTCGTACCGCGCCGGGGCGGAGCGGCGCTTTGGCTCCGTCAGAGCGTAGGCGTCCTCCGTGTTGACCGCCAGCTCCACCATCCGGTGGGACTTGTCGGCGATCTTGCGCTTGGCATCCGTCTCGCAAGTGAGGATCTCCGCCTTTTTCATGGCCTTGAGGGGCTTTTCCGCCCCGTCGCCCAAGGCGTCCCGCAGGACGCGGATATCCGCCTTGCCGCCCTGCTTTTCCAGCAGATCCAACACCTGCCACGCGCCGGGGATGCCCACGGCGGCGGAGCGGGCGGCCTCCGGCGCCATAGCCAGCGACCAGATCTCCCGCAGACCGTACCACAGTCCGGCGGGGAGAATGGTTTTCACCGCCTCGAACACCGTGCAGAAATACCGGCCCCGCATCCACAGCGCCAGATCGATACCGGCCTTATCCAGCACCGGCTCCGGGTCCAATATCTGCCGGATGGCCTTGCTCCCCGGCAGCTTCGGCTCCTGAACACGGGCCAGAATCAGGCCCTCGCTCTCCTTATTGCCCCGGCCAAAGGGCACCATGACCCGAACGCCGGGGACGGCCGCCGCTACCAGTGCGTCCGGCACCAGATAGCTATACGGCTTATCAATGGAATAGGGCGCGGCGCTGACCGCAACCTTTACCATGTCCGCGGTCTCCATGCCTCGCCCTCCTCCGATGATGTGTTCGATCAGTTATCGACAGAAATGGTCAGATCCATACCGCTGGCGTCGATCTTGCCGTCCGCCACCTCATGGATGGCCAGCGTCACAGGCTTCTCTTCCAGCTGGATGCCGGCCTCCTCGGCGTCATCGGCGATCTGGCGGGCGCGAAGGGCCACCACGTTCACCAGCATATAACGGTTGGGGATATGACTTTTCAGCTTGTTCATAGCGGGATACAGCATCATAATATTCTACTTCCAATCTGCCGCTGTGCGGCTTTAATTTTTTATTGTATCAGGGAATAAACGGCGGTCACTCCGCCAGAACAGACATACGCTCCTTGGGCTTGCAGTGCTCGGCGGTGATGATGGCGTCCAGCTCCCGGACGGCATCCTCCACCGTATCGTTGATGACAAAATAATCGTAGGTATGAGCGGTCTGGAACTCTACCTTGGCCCGGAGCAGACGCTTCTGCACTTTCTCCGGATCGTCGGTGCCGCGGTCCTTCAGACGGCGTTCCAGTTCCTTCCAGCTGGGCGGGGCGATGAAGATCTTCACCGTGTCGGGCCGCTTGCTGGTGACCTGTAAGGCGCCTTGCACCTCAATGTCCAGGATCACATCCTGCCCCTTATCCATGGCCTCATCCACGAACCGCTTGGGGGTGCCGTAGAAGTTGCCCACATATTCGGCGTATTCCAGAAACTGGTCCATGGCGATCCACTTGCGGAAGGACTCCGCATCCATAAAATGATAATGGATGCCGTCCAGTTCACCGGGCCGGGGGTCTCTGGTGGTGGCGGATACTGAAAAATACAGGTTCTTCCGCTTCTCCAGCAGAGCGCTGAGCACCGTGCTCTTGCCTACGCCGGATGGGCCGGAAATAATAAACGTTTTTCCTCTCATGATCCCTCTCCCTCTTGCTCCTTCGGACTGAACCGCTCCGGCGGCAGCGCCGATAAAATCACGTGATCGCTGTCCATGATGAAAATGGACGCGGTCTTGCGGCCGTAGGTGGCGTCAATGAGCATACCGCGCTCCCGGGTCTCCTGCACCATTCGCTTGATAGGCGCGGAATCCGGGCTGACGATGGCCACCAGCCGCTCCTGGGATACCAGATTTCCAAAACCGATGTTGATAAGCTTCATGGCTTACTCCACGTTCTGAACCTGTTCCCGCATCTTCTCCACCTCTGCCTTGAGGCCCACCACCACCTGAGCGATGGCCACGTCGCAGCACTTGGAGCCGATGGTGTTGGACTCCCGGTTGACCTCTTGGATCAGGAAGTCCATCTTCCGGCCCATAGGCTCATCGGATTCCAGCATGGTCCGCAGCTGGGCCACATGGCTCCGCAGGCGGACGGTCTCCTCGTCCACGGCCACCTTATCGGCGTAGATGGCAGCCTCCTGCAGGATCCGCTGAGGATCGATGGTGGTGCACTGAAGCACTTCCTCCATCCGGGCCGTCAGCTTGGCGCGGTACTCCGTCACAGTCTCCGGGGAACGCTGCTCCACCTGAGACGTATAGTTCTCAATATAGGTCAGGCGGTTGCCGATGTCCTCCGCCAGCTTCCGGCCCTCCACGGCCCGCATGGCGTTGTAAGCTTCCAGCGCCTGCTCTGCCACGGCGCACAGGTCCGCAGACACCGTTTCCAGATCCTCGTCCTCCTTCGTCACCGTCAGGACGTCCGGGAACCGGGAAAGCTGCTCCGGCGTCACCTTGGACTCCGTGCCGCAGACCTCAGACAGCTCTGCCAGTGCAGCGGCATACTGGGCCGCCAGTTCCCGGTTCACCGTGACCTTGGCCACATCTGCGGCGGAGGCATCCACCGTGATGAACACATCCACCTTGCCCCGGGAAATAGCCTTCTGGACGCACTGCTTTACGGCATCCTCCGCAAAGCTGTACATCCGGGGCATCTTCACGGTGCAGTCCAGATACCGGTTGTTGACGGAGCGGACCTCCACGGTGATATCCCGCTTGTTCCGCACCTCTCTCGCCCGACCGTAGCCGGTCATGCTTTTGATCATGCTGATTCCTCCTATTTTACGGGGAAACGCCTTCCGCAAACGGTCATTCTTCCCTGTCAGAGCACGTTTCCGCCGGTTTTACACGTTATTTATCAGCAGCAGCAGCAGATTGGCACACTGCCGCTGCAAAGTGACCACAGGCAGCACATAGGCAGGCACAGATTACTGCCGCACAGGTCCGTCCCAAAGGTGGTTCCGCCTGGCGTGTAAGCCTGTCGGGGGCCGTTTTCCATATAGTCCAGCGCCCGCTGATATTCCAGATTGCCGGGGTCCATCTGGCAGGCGGTCTCATAGTAACGCTTGGCTTCGTCCATCCAGCCCCGGCGGGCACATACAACGCCCTTCAGGAAATTCCACTCGGCATTGTGGTTGCTGTAATTGGTGAGCAGCGCCTCCGCCCGGCCAAGATCTCCCAGCTGGATGGCATAGCGCACCTGTTGAAACACACTGTCCCCGCCGGAGTAGCTCTGGCCGCCGTACCCGCCATAGGCGTTCTGGCGATAGCCGCCGGCGGGACTGTCTCCCCGTCCGCTGCGCTCCTTGGTGATCTGCTCGTAAGCGGCGTTGATATCCTTCATCTTCTCTTGCGCCAGATCAGCCAGAGGGCTGTCATGATAATTGTCCGGATGATATTTCCGGGCCAGATTCCGGTAAGCCTTTTTGATTTCCTCATCGGTGGCGGTCCGGGGAACTCCCAGGACCTCGTATGGATCGTTCATTCGGTTTCCTCAATCTCTCTGATATTCTTTCTGCTGGGGCGATGGAATCTGCCGTCCAGCACGGCTTTTCCCACCTGAAACAGCCCTCCGTAAAAGGTGGACTGCAGGACCGGCGTCCACACGCCGAAATCCCACAGCTCAAAGGCTGCGGCCATCTGGTGGATGGAATGGTCCAGGGTCGTGGCAAAGTCCCTGCGGCTCTCCGGCGTCCATGTGCCGTCCGTCAATCCGTACCGCAGAGCTACCGGATTATAATTGCCGCTCTCCGCATCTTTTTTCAAATCGTCCGCCCCGTCGATCAGGTAGATCCAGCGGCCCAGATGATACAGAATCTGCTCCATGATCCGCTTTCGGACGGGGTCCATCAGCTCCTTCGCAGCGCTGGAAAGCAGTATGGCAAAGCTGTCGGCGGCTCTGTCCATAGACGGGTCCTTTGCCTGCTCCAATGCGCTCAGGAGCTGAAGCTGGCGGCGCACTGCCTGATCGAATTCCGGTCGAAGGGCCGCCGCCCGTTTGTAAGCGGATTCCAGCAGACGGGCGCCTGCCCGGTATTTCAGGCCGGAGGCCCAAGCGTGATCCTCCACGCCGTCCCGCAGCTGCCAGTAGGCTAAGATCACGCTCTCGTCCGCCGCCAGCTCCATAGCGGCGGTAGGCTCTAAAAAGGGCCGTTTTTTGATCGGACTGGTATAGCACCGCCCGGCTCCCTGCGCCCCTGCCGTCCCATCGGACAGCAGGATAGCAAGATAGGTAAAATCGTAGTTCAGGATGAAGCGGGCAGCTTGTCCGTACCGCCGGGACAGGGTGTGGCACAGTCCGCAGTACATGGCGCGGAACCGGTCCAGTTCCTCCTCCGGCAGATCCCGGACGGAGGGCCGCACATATCCAAACATCAGAACACCCGCACGATGGTAAAGGACAGCCCGCCCCGGGCCTTCACCCGGCGGTCATACCAGATGGCCAGCAAAATTCCCAGCACGGCTCCGGCCACTGCCGCGGTATACTGCACCGCCACGCTGGTGTTGCAGGCCAGCATGATCAGGTATCCCGCCAGAAACAGGATCACCGGGATCAGGTAAACAAAGCTGACGATCTTGAGCATTTTCTTCGTGTCGCTCTCCACCACCACCTTCTGACCTGGCCGGGCGCCGACGGTGTTCAGTGCCTTGACGTAAACGGAAACGCCGCTGACGCCGCAGCCCGCACACTCCTCGCAGTCATGGCCGCAGGCGGACTTCCGGGGAACGGAGATCTCCGCGTGGGTATCGTCCAAAATTCTTTCAACTGTTGCAATCTGTGTCATGGTATCGCTCCTAATTTTCTGTCAAATGCTGTGGGCCGCGCCGGTTCAGGATTCGGGAATACGGACCTGAATCTGATAGGTCCCGGAAACGCCGATGGTCTTTCCGTCTCCCACCCGGACCTGAGCCGGGATCATATAGGTGCCGGAGGCCACCGCGTAATCGCTGAGATCCGCCACCACCGCCACATCTTCGCCGGTGATGCCCTCCATCTCCGCCGCTGTGCCGAAGATCCGCACGGAGAGTTCCTGTGTCAGAAGCTCCACGTTCCGACTGGCCGAGGCGTTTTCCACCCGGATGTTGTGAGTGGTCACATCCGCCACCGTCTTATCCGGATAGCCGATCTCCAGTGTGGCCCGGGTCACGCCGCTGAGATTCTCGCAGCCGTCCGGCACCAGAATGGCGTAGCTGTGGCTGGTGCTTTCCGTGGTCACGCTGAGCAGATCAAAGCTGTCCAGCACAATGGAATCCATATCGTTCAGAACAGAGGCGTCACCGGAAACCACAACGCTCTCCGGCTTGATGGCCCAGATCATGTCCGCCAGCTGTGCGCCGGGGGCTTCCTTGAAGTCCACCGTCAGCTTCAGCTCCTTGGTGACGTACACCGGCAGAGTCGCCTGGATCTGACCCGCCTCGGCATGGATGCCGGAGAGGTTCAGCACCTGGCCGTCCTCATCATAGAACTGATAATCCAGATCCGCCGTGACGGTCTCCTTGGTATTCTTGCCGATGTCAAAAATCACCTTGGCATAGCTGACCTTGGCAATTTCCTCTTCCTGGCCCCGGACGGCGATACTGGTCTGAGAAAGCTGGACCTTACCGGCGGAATAGCCCTCCGCCACATTGCCGGTGAGCTCGCAGCGCAGCTCCACTTCCTTATGGCTCAGTTCGCAGATATTGACCGTGGCCATATAGAGGCTCTGCTCCTCTACCGAGGTATTGCCGGAGTTGAATTTTCGGTCCGTATAGGTCAGATCCGGCTTCACGCTCTGGACGCCTGCCTCCGTGATACTGGCCAGATTGGCCGTTACCCGGATCTTGGAACGATCCAGTTGAACAATGTGCCGCCGGTTTCCCTTAAAGGTGATGTCGATGGTGGTGCTGGTACCGCTGTCCTCGCCTTCCGCCAGCATCAGCCCATTGTCTGCCAGTGCGTCCTGATTGATATACTCAATGGGGATCCCCGTAACGGTCTGGGTCACCACCCGGCCGTTGAATTCGTCCACATAGTACCAGATACCGGCGGCGATCACGATGGATAGGACCAGATACAGGATATTCCGCGGATTCTGTGTCTTACGCATCTTCCTCGCCTCCATTCTTTTTGCTCCGCAGGAGGTTCAGCAGGTTGAACTTCAGACGGTCCTCGCTGTCTTCCTCCCGGGGAAGCAATTCGTTCCGCAGGAGATTTTCCAGCGTCTCCGGCTTGAGATGCCGCTTGAGCATTCCGCCGATGGCCACGGAAATGGAGCCGGTCTCCTCGGAGACGATGACCACCACGGCGTCGGAGTTTTCACTCATACCGATACCGGCCCGATGGCGCATACCCAAGTCGCGGGAGAGGTTCACGTTCTTGCTCAGGGGCAGCATACAGCCAGCGCCCAGCACCCGCCCATGGCGCACGATCACCGCGCCGTCATGCATGGGGGCCTTCACGAAGAAAATGTTTTTCAGCAGCTCGGCGGACACTGCCGCGTCCAGCACCGTGCCGCTGCGGACCATATCGTCCAGCAGGATCTCCCGCTCAAAGACGATGAGGGCGCCGGTGCGGCTCTGGGACATTTCCGTGCATGCCAGCACCGTCTGTCCGATGGCCTGTTCCATCGTGCTGGCGGATTCCTCATGGATGAAGAAAGCCACCAGACGGCGGCTGCCCACCTGCTCCAGTACCCGGCGGATCTCCGGCTGGAACAGAATGATGAGGGCCAGCAGGCCCAGATTGACCATGCGGGTCATGATGTAATTGATCCCGTTCAGATGCAGGGCAGAGGACAGCACCAGCGCCGCCAAAAAGATCAGCAGTCCCTTTACCAGACTGGCCGCCTTGGTGCTCTGCACCAGTGTGAAAATTTTATAGAGGACAAATGCCATGATGGCAATATCCAATATATCTGAAATCCGAATGGTCAGCAGATACCGGACGACCCAGCCGCTGACCTGCGCGAACGTTACATTCATCGCTCCAACTCACCTCTCTGCGGGTTATAGGCATTCATTTTTATATTATAGAGAAGCGGACTGTAAAATTCAAGGAAAACCGTTAAAAATTCATGGTCCGTTCAGAATTATTTTCCGGTTTCCATGGATATCCACCTTGTTACCGTTTCGGAACAGGAAAAACCCGGAGCACTGCTCCGGGTTTAGGTTCGGTCTTAGCTTCGGTCTCAGGTCTTATCTCCGGAGAATATCTCCCACGGCCTCCGCCAGCCGGTCCGCCTCCTGAGGCGTGTTGAAGGCGGAAAAGCTGACCCGGACCGTGCCAGTGTCCAGCGTCCCGGCGGTGCGGTGGGCCAGCGGCGCGCAATGCAGCCCCGCCCGCACCGCGATCCCCCGCCGTGCCAGCGCTTCGCCCACGGTCTCCGCGTCCCGCCCCGGCACCCGGAAGGACACCACTCCCGCTTGGGCCAGACAGCCGGGATGGGCGAACACCTCTACCCCGGGCAGCCGGCGCAGACTCTCCGCCGTCCGGCAGGTCAGGGCGTGTTCATGGCGCAAAATGGTCTGTGTCCCCTGTCGGCGGACAAAGCGAACGCCCGCCAGCAGGCCTGCGATCCCTGGCATATTGTGGGTCCCGGCCTCTATGCGGTCCGGCAGGAAGTCCGGCATATCCTGACTGAGAGAAATGCTCCCCGTGCCGCCCTCCAGCAGCGGTCTCGGCATCTGGCCGTCTCCGCACAGGAGCACACCGGTGCCCTGAGGGCCGTACAGCCCCTTGTGTCCCGGCATGGCAATATACGCCGCCCCAAGGCTTTTCATATTGATTGGCAGGATACCGGCAGACTGGGAGGCGTCCACGATCAGCGGCACCCCCCGGCTGCGGCAAAGCGCCGCCACCTTTTCAACGGGCTGGACAAAGCCGAACACATTGGACACATGATTGCAGATCACAACGTCCACGCCGGGCGCGATCAACTCGTCAAAGGCCCGGATTGCTGCCTCCTGATCGAACAGCGGTCCGCCTGCTACGGACACCTTGGCTTTTAGGGCCGTCAGCGGTCGGGTGACGGCGTTGTGCTCATATCCGGAGATCACCACCCGTCCGCCGGGGGGCACCAGACTTTTGATGGCAATGTTCAGGGCATGAGTGGCGTTCAGTGTAAAGGCCACGCCCTCCGGGCCGTCAAGGCCAAACAGCTCCGCCAGCTCCGTGCGGCACCGGAAGGCGGTGTCCGCAGCCCGCATAGCCAGCGGATGCCCGCCCCGCCCCGGCGAACTCATAGAGGCCAGCGCCTCCGTCATGGCCCGCCCCACCGCAGGCGGTTTTTGGAAGGTGGTGGCCGCGCTGTCCAGATAGATCATAGGCCCACCTCCTGAATATCCCCGCCCCGCTGCACATAGATCCGCAGGGGGCCAAGTCCCTCCCGCCGCAGGAGCGGCAGAGCCGCTCCCAGATCGTAGGGCGAGATCCGCACCACATAGGCGCAGCCCAGATCCGTCAGGTCACGGGGCGCCCGAAAGAGCTGGCTGCGGATCCCTGCACGGTTCAACGCTCTTTGCATCCGCTGCGCATACGTCACGGAGCGGGCAAGGATCAGATCATATTCCACACTTGTTCCTCCTTCTCTTCGCTCTTTCTGCGACGCGAGCATACCGGCCTTACGTCCGGTATGGCAGCGTAGAAAAAAGGAGACGTACCGAATGTACGTCTCCTTGTAATATATGCGCTGTAACGGTCATTTGACCGTCTCGATCAAAGCCACGGCATGGGCCGCCATCCCGGAGCCGTCCCCGGTGAAGCCGAGGCCCTCCTCCGTGGTGGCCTTCACGTTCACCCGCTCCGGGTCGATGTGCAGCGCCATTGCTATGTTTTCCGCCATCTGCTGTCGGTAGGGGCCTACCTTCGGAGCCTGCGCCAGCAGCGTGGCGTCGATGTTCACCACGGCGCGGCCCGTTTCCGCCAGCAGCCGTCCTACCTCCGCCAGCAGCTTCAGACTGGAAATACCGGCGTAGGCCGGGTCCGTATCCGGAAACAGCTTGCCGATGTCCCCCAGCCGGGCAGCCCCCGTCAGAGCGTCCATCACGGCGTGGACCAGTACATCCGCGTCAGAATGGCCTAAAAGTCCCTTTTCGTAGGGGATCTCCACGCCGCCTAAGATAAGTTTGCGGCCCTCCGTCAGCCGGTGGACATCATATCCGTGTCCAATTCGCAGGTCTGTCATCAGCGTCCCTCCCGTTCCGCTAAAATAGCCTCCGCGATCACCAGATCCACTGGGGTGGTGATCTTCAGATTTTCCTCGTTGCCGTCGATGAGATAGACCACCTTCCCAAGCCGCTCCACAGCGGAGCAGTCATCGGTGACGGGCACCTCGTTTTCCAGCGCCGACTGCAAGGCCGCCTTCAGCAGATCCGCCTCAAACACCTGAGGCGTCTGCACCGCCCGGAGGGTACTGCGGTCTGGGGTGCCGGTCACGGCGCCGTCCTCGGCCACGGTCTTGATGGTGTCCTTCACCGGCACCGCCGGGGCCGCCGCGCCGCACTTGGCCGCCGCCTCCACCGTGCGGTCGATGAGCGCCGGCGTTACCAGCGGGCGGGCGCCGTCCTGCACCGCCAGCAGCCTTGCCTCCGGGGAGGCTTCCAATGCCGCCAGCAGCACGGAATGACACCGGCTCTCACCGCCCCGCACCACCTTGCTGCATTTCGTAATGCCGTAGGTCTTGCACAGGGTCGAGATGTCCACCAGCGCGTCCTCCCGTGCGGCAATGACGATCTCATCGATAGCGGCTGCCCGCTGTAACGCTGTTAGTGTCCGCATCAGGACAGGAACATTGTCCAGAAATTTCATCAGCTTGTCTGTGCCGCCCATACGGCTGGAACTGCCTGCCGCCGCCACCAGCGCCGTGCAGAATGGCCGGTTGGCCTCCCTTATTTTCCGAAACAGGGAACGCATGATCCCCTCACCCCTTTTTGTCTATGTTTTTCCTGACCAGCCACATAACCGCCAGCAGTACGGCAGCCAGAACCGCCGTAATGATCCCCTGAATTTCTAAATCCACATACCAGGGTGCCGACTGCATAGCGTACAGATCCGGACGGGCCTTAAAATCAAAGTACAGGTAGATACATCTTCCTAAAAATATACCGATGCTGCATCCAAGAAAGAGCTTCAGCGTCGCGTACAGCCGCTTCATTTCAGCAGCTCCGCGAACTCGTCCTCCGTCAGTACGGGGACGCCCAACTGCTGGGCCTTTGTCAGCTTGCTGCCCGCAGCCTCGCCCGCCACCACATAGGTGGTCTTTTTCGACACGGAGCCGCTGGCCTTGCCCCCCCGGAGGACGATCTCGTTCTCCGCCGTTTTCCGGTCAAATCGGGTCAAGGTGCCGGTGAGCACAAAGGTCATGCCGGCAAAGCGGTCATCCACTTTCTGAACGGTGCTGTCCATATTGACCCCAGCGGCCTTCAGCCGGGCAATCAGGTCCTTGGCCTGAGGCTGGTTCAAATAGTCCACAATGCACTTGGCCGTGATCTCGCCCACATCCGGGATCTCCGTCAGCTCCTCTGTCGGAGCGGCGGTCAGGGCATCCAGGGTCCCAAAGTGCCGGGCCAGCACGGCGGCGGCCTTCTCCCCCACCTGACGGATGCCCAAGCCGTAGATCAGCTTGCTGAGGTCATTGGCTTTGGATTTTTCAATGGCCCGTATCAGATTCTCCGCCGACTTCGTCCCCATGTGGTCCAGCTGGGCCACATCCTGCGCATGAAGGTCATAGAGATCCGCCACGTTGACGATGAGTCCGTTTTCCACCAGCTGGGCCACCACCGCCGGGCCAAGGCCCTCAATGTCCATGGCGTCCCGGCTGGCAAAGTGGGTGATGTTCCGCTGAAGCTGGGCGGGACACTCCGCGCCGGTGCAGCGGAGGGCCGCGCCGTCCTCGTCCCGGACCACCGGCGCGCCGCAGACCGGGCACACCTCCGGCAGGGTGTAGGGCTTCGTCCCCTCCGGGCGCTTTGTCAGATCCACGGACAAAATCTCCGGGATGATCTCTCCCGCCTTCTGCACCAGCACCGTATCTCCGATGCGGATGTCCTTTTCCGTGATGAAATCCTGATTGTGGAGGGTAGCACTGGTGACGGTGGTGCCCGCCAGACGCACCGGGGTCAGTACCGCCTTGGGCGTCAGGACGCCGGTGCGCCCCACCTGCACCACGATGTCCGTCACCGTGGCGTATTTCTTCTCCGGGGGATACTTATAGGCCACGGCCCACTTGGGGAATTTGGCCGTGGAGCCGAGGATCGTGCGGTCCGACAGGCTGTTCACCTTCACCACCGCGCCGTCAATATCAAAGGGATAGTCCATCCGCTCGTCGTTGATCCGGAAGATCTCCGTCTGGATCTCCGATGTGCCGCGGAGGGTCTTGTGGGGGATGACCTTGAACCGCTGGGAGGCCAGATAGTCAAGGGTCTCCGCGTGGGAGGTGAATTCCCGGCCCTCCGCCAACTGCAAATTGAACACGGCGATGTCCAGCTGCCGCTGGGCGCAGATCTTGGAGTCCAGCTGCCGCAAAGACCCGGCGGCGGCGTTCCGGGGATTGGCCATCAAGGGCTTGCCCTCCAGCTCCCGCTTGGCGTTGATGCTCTCAAACACGGACCGGGCCATGTAGACCTCGCCCCGAACGATGAGCCGGGGCAGCTTTTCCGGCAATGTCATGGGAATGGAACGGACGGTGCGGAGGTTTTCCGTCACGTCCTCGCCCACCCGGCCGTCTCCCCGTGTAGCGCCCCGGACAAACACGCCGTCCCGGTATTCCAGCGCCACGGACAAGCCGTCCACCTTGGGCTCCACGGAATATTCCGCCATGGGGCCGAGGGCCTCCTCCATCTTCTCGCAGAAGGCGGCTACCTCCCCCTCGTTGAACACATCCTGAAGGCTCTCCAAGGGCACCTCATGGGCATAGGGCTGGAAGGCATCTAGAATTTTGCCGCCTACCCGCTGGGTGGGGGAATCCGGTGTGATCTCCTCCGGGTGCTCCGCCTCCAGTTCCTCCAGCCGGCGGTTCAGACGGTCATATTCATAGTCCGGGATCACCGGGGCGTCTAAAACATAATAAAGATACCCCTGTTCCGTAAGATAGGCCCGCAGAAAGGCCAGTTCGTCCTTGTAATCGGCAAACTCCGTGCGAAATTCCATGGAGCGTCCTCCTTAGTCTTTGTTGAGTATGTAATCCTTGGCGTCGCCGGCATAGGCGTCCGGGTCCGTCGCAAAATAGGTATAGGTCCCCGGCACCTCCCCCACGATCACCGTTTCCGCCACGGTGATCTCGTTGGTCACCTGGGTCACGGTGGAATATCCCGGCAGAAGGATGCTGACGTACACGTCGATTCGCAGGACGATCCTGTGCTTGGTCTGGTTGATCCCGGCGGACTCGAACTGGTTTTCAAACCGGGCCGACGAGGATCCCACTGACTCCATCCGCACGGAGATCCGAGGTCCCCGGCCCGCCAGCAGGGGTGAGCCGGTCAGACTGCCCACCGGGATGGACAATTCCCTTGCGGAAACCTGATCAATGCGGCCCAGAATCAGATCCAAGATCTGGGATTGCAGCCGGTTGAAGGCCGCCATGTTGCTGCGCACCATGGTGATGCGGCCCTCGTTGTCCTTTTCGTAGCTGACCAGCTGCTCATAGGCGATCTGGCCGCTGTCGATGGCCTCGTTCACCGCCTGATAGACGATGCGGTTCACGGCGTTGGATACCCGCGTGGTGGCAAGGCTCCCCAGCAGAGGCCGCATCTGTGCCCCCGCGTACAGGGCAAATGCCAACAGCCCGGATATGGCCAACAGCAGCAGCGCCCGCCGGATCTGGGGGCCATCCGGCCCCCGGTGATAGTAGAAAAATCCGGGACCCACAGCCCCACCTCCTCCGCTTTCGGCTCTTATCAGCTTATGCGGAAGGGCTTATTCATTATTTCAGTTCGTTGACGATAGCCTTGAACACCTGGCCCCGCTCCATGAAGTTGGCAAAGCGGTCAAAGGAGGTGCTGGCCGGGGACAGGATCACCACATCTCCCGGCTGGGAACGCTCATCGGCAATGGCCACTGCCTCATGGTAGTCCGCCACATCCAAAATTTCCAGGCCGTGATAATTCTCCGACTGCTCCACGGCCTCCCGGATGACACCGGCGGTCTTGCCGCACAGCAGCAGCAGCTTCACGTGGTCATTCACCACCGGGCCGAGGGGGGCGTAGCTGATGCCCTTATCCTTGCCGCCGGCGATGAGGATCACCTGCTCTGGGAAGGAATTCAGCCCCGCGATGGTGCGGCTGGGGCTGGACGCGATGGAATCGTTATACCACCGGACGCCCTTCCGAGTGCGGATCAGCTCGATCCGGTGCTCCACGCCGCCGAAGGTTCTGGCGATGTTCCGCATAGTCTCATAGCTGACCATACCCCGCACGGCGGCGAAGGCCGCCATGTAGTTTTCAATGTTGTGGACGCCGGGCAGGAGGACGTCCTTTGTCTCCATTATGGGCGTCACAGCGCCGTTTACGGCTTCATAAATCACGCCGTTCTCGCAGAACACGCCGTTTTCCACCCGCTGCTTCCGGGAGAACCAGCGGACCTCGCCCACCGCTTTCGCGGCCTGACGCACCGTGTCATCGTTGTCGGCGTTGAACACGGCAATATCGCCGGTATTCTGGTGTGTAAAGATGTTTGCCTTTGCATCCACATACTCCTGATAGTCCTTGTGGACATCCAAATGGTTGGGCGCCAGATTGGTGGTCACGGCGATATGGGGGCTTGTTTGCATGGTCATCAGCTGGAAGGAACTGAGCTCCAGCACCGCCATATCCTCCGGTGCGATCTCCGGGGTGTCGCACAGCAGCGGATGGCCGATATTGCCGCCCACATGGACGATCTTCCCCTCCGCCGCCAGCAGCTTGGAGATAATGGTGGTGGTGGTCGTCTTGCCGTCGGAGCCGGTCACCGCCAGAATGGGACAGGGGCAGACTGCAAAGAATGCCTCCATCTCCGAGGTGATGACGCTGCCGCCGGCCACAGCCGCCGCCAGCTCCGGCACATCCGGCCGCAGACCGGGGGTGCGGAAGATCACATTCTCATGGAGGTCCGCCAGGTATTTGCTCCCTAGCCGCAGCTTGCAGCCCTGAGCCGTCAAAGCCTGCCCCAGTTCTCCCAGATCCTCTTTTTTATCCCGGGCGGTGACGTCGATCCCCCGCTCCAGGAGTTTTTCGATCAGGGGACGGTTGGATACGCCCACGCCGATCACACCTACCGTCTTTCCCTTCAGGGAGGACAGATATTCTTCAAAGGTCATAAAAACGCTCCTTTATAAAAGCCGTCTATCATCGCAGCTTTTGCCCGGTTATCATACCACACGCCGCAAAAAAATTCAATGTAAGGGATCTTTTTTTCTGTTTCTCACCGGGTCGCTCCCTCCCTTTGACCTTTTTCGATGTTCTTTCACTTGACAAGCGTCCGTTTTGCAGATACAATGAAATGTAGTATTGAAAACTATTTTTGCTGATCCACTGTCAACATCCTGTGGGTCGAGGTAGGAGTGTGTCATCATGTTGAATCTTGTCAGCGACAGCAGCTGTGATCTGATCTCCGGGGAACTCAATTCCCCTTACGCCCGTCTGACGGTAGCGCCCATGTGCCTGCACGTCGGCGGTCAGGACTATCTGGATACGCCGGAGCTGGATATTCCGGCATTGCTGAGCAAGCTGGCCCATCACCGTTCCTCTTCCGCCTGTCCCTCCCCCGCCGCCTATGCCGAGGCCTTCGAGCAGGGCGAGGAAACCGTCTGCGTGACCATCTCCTCTCAGCTTTCCGGCTCCTATAACGCCGCCATGGCCGCGAGAGATCTGGTTCTGGCGGAGCACCCGGAAAAAAAGATTTTTGTGCTGGATTCCCGGGCCACCTCCGGCGCTATGATCCTGCTGCTGCGCAAGGCCGCCGAGCTGGCGGAACAGGGCCTGCCTTTTGAGGATCTGTGCGCGGAGCTTCAGGTTTGTCAGAAGAATACCCGTCTCTGCTTCACGCTGGAGCATTTTGACAATCTGGTGAATAATGGACGGATGCCGCCTCTGGCCGGCACCCTGCTCCAGACGCTGGGCATCCGCATCGTCGCGGAAGCCACGGCCGAGGGTACGATCCGCGTGGCCAAAAAGGCCCGTGGCGAGGCCCACACCGCCAGAGCCATCGCCCAGCTCATGAGCGATGCCAAGGACTGCACCGGCAGCCATGTGATCATCACCCACTGCCAGAATCCCGAAGGTGCCGAGCGGCTGCGGAACGCGATTCTGGACCGTCTGCCGGTAAAGGCTGTGGAGGTCCTGCCCTGCCGGGGTCTCACCAGCTTCTACGCCATGGACAAGGGACTGATCCTCTCTTATTGATCGACTTCCCATTGACTTTTCCCGCTGTTTTGCGTACAATAGACCCGCGAGGAAAACAGACAGTCGCGCGGAAGAGGCGAAAGACCCTTCCGTGAGGAAAGTCCGGGCTCCACAGGGCAAGGATAACGGGTAACGCCCGCCGAAGGCGACTTCAGGAAAAGTGCAACAGAGATATACCGCCTCGTCGTCGCAAGCTTCATATCCTTTGCCGCGCCGCACGCGGCACGGCGCACTCATTCCGCTGCGCCTCCTCTTCCGAAAAGAACCGCTTTGCTGGGTTCTTTTCGGAGTTACGGGGGTAAGACGGGGGATGCGAAAGGATATTGAGCTTGTGATGACGAGGTAAGGGTGGAAAAGTGCGGTAAGAGCGCACTCGATGGCTGGGAACAGTCCATCGCTGTAAACTCTATCCGGAGCAACACCGGTATGGGAGCAGGGGCTTCGGGTCCCAAGGCTGGCCCGGCCGCTCCCGGGGTGGCTTGAGCGTACCGGCAACGGTACGTCGAGATAGATGACTGTCAGATACAGAACCCGGCTTATAGTTTTGCTCGCGTATATACAAAAGGAACAGCGGAAATCCGCTGTTCCTTTTTCTCTTTTCAATTCCGAACAGATGTGCTATACTCAGCATGATGTAAGGACATTCTTATTTTCATCACGACTGCCCGGAAAGGAGGCGCACATGGACCGGGTCATTTTTCACTGCGATCTGAACTGCTTCTATGCCTCCGTGGAGCTGCTCTCTCATCCGGAACTGCGGGAGGTGCCGGTGGCCGTGGCCGGTGATCCCGCCTCCCGGCACGGAATTATTTTAGCAAAAAACGAGCCTGCCAAGCAGTGCGGGGTCAAAACCGCCGAGACCATCTGGCAGGCCAAGAAGAAATGCCCCAATCTGGTACTGCTTCCTGCCCATCACAAGCTGTATCGGGAATATTCCAATAAGGTCAATGCCATTTATGACGAATATACCGATTTAGCGGAGTCCTTCGGCATCGACGAAAGCTGGCTGGACGTGACCAACACCCTCCACCTGTTCGGCGGAGACGCCAAGGCGCTGGCGAACGCCATCCGGCAGCGGGTGAAACGGGAGCTGGGGTTGACCCTGTCTGTCGGCGTCAGCTTCAACAAGGTCTTTGCCAAGCTGGGCAGCGATTATAAAAAGCCGGACGCCACCACCGTTATTTCCCGGGAAAACTGGCGCTCCATCGTCTGGCCACTGCCGGTGGGGGACCTGCTGTATGTAGGCGGCGCGGTCCAAAAGCTGCTGGGACAATACGGCGTCAAAACCATCGGCCAGCTGGCCGCCTGCAAGAAGGAAACACTGGAGACCCTCATGGGCAAGATGGGCACCCAGCTTTATGAATACGCCAACGGGTTGGACAGCGCTCCTGTCCGGGCCAGACTGGACGCGGAGCCGGTGAAGTCCGTGGGCAACGGCACAACCTTCCCCCAAAACCTCACCACCCGTATTCAGGTGCGCTCAGGCATCGCCGTTCTGGCGGACTCCGTGGCCACCCGGCTGCGGCGGGAGGGACTGTACGCCGGGGGCATCCAGGTCACCGTCCGGGACCCGGCCTTCCATGACCGCTCCCGGCAAAAGCAGCTTCCCGCCCCCACCCATCTCATCCGGGATCTGACCAACGCTGCCATGGCTTTGACGGAAGAGCTGTGGATACCCCCGGCCCCCATCCGGGCGCTGACCGTCACCGCCATCCACCTGTCCCCTGATGGGGAAGCCTATGAGCAGGCCAATCTGTTCGACCCTACTGCCGGGCAGCGGAACGCCCGGCAGGAAAAATTAGAGTCCGCTATGGACGCCATCCGGAAAAAATACGGCGGAGGCGCTATCGTCTACGGAGCCGCCCGCCCAGAGAAAGAGGAGGACCCCCTGCCATGACCCGTCAGGAAGAAAAACAGCAGCTTCGCGCCATTGTTCGCCGCTTAGAGGCGGCTTTGGCCCCGGAATATAAGGCAAAAAGCGCCCGCTCCATCGCTCATCGCCTGTTGGCCATGCCGGAATATCAGGAAGCCCAGACGGTTTTCTGCTTCGGGGGCACAAATCGGGAGATCGATACGCGGCCGATTTTAGAGGATGCCCTCGCCGCCGGAAAGACCCTCTGCGTCCCCCTGTGCACCGAGCCGGGCCACATGGAGTCCCGCCAGATCACGGACCTGAATCAGCTTGTCCCCGGCCGCTGCGGGCTTTTGGAACCAACGGCAGACACGCCGGTCATTCCTGTGGACGCCATCGACTTCGCCGTGCTGCCCTGCGTCACCTGCAACTATCTGGGACAACGGCTGGGCCACGGCGGCGGATATTATGACCGGTTCCTCTCCCAGTACCGGGGCGGCACGGTACTGCTGTGCCGGGAACTGCTGATCCGGCAGGAGATCCCCGTGGAACCCCATGACTATCCCGTCCCCTGGGTCCTGACGGAGCGGGGTCTGTATGAGGATGGAATTCCCGCCCCCCTCGGATAATAGGTCTTGCGTTTTCAGTTTTCATCAGGTACAATATGTAGTATCTTTTTACAAGGAGGGGCTTTACATGATCGTTCAGGATACCATGCAGTATCTTTCTCAGTTAGACCCGGAGGTGGGTGCGTCCGTTCAGGAGGAATTTGCCCGCCAGCAGCGCAACATTGAACTGATCGCTTCCGAAAACATCGTCAGTCCTGCGGTGATGGTGGCTATGGGGACCTGCCTTACCAACAAATATGCCGAGGGCTATCCCGGCCACCGCTATTACGGCGGCTGCTTTGCGGTGGACGTTACGGAGGAACTGGCCCGCCAGCGGGCCTGCCAGCTATTCGGCTGCAAGTATGCCAATGTTCAGCCCCACTCCGGTGCTAACGCCAATCTGGCGGCCTTCTTCGCGCTGGCGCAGCCGGGGGACACCATTCTGGGCATGAATCTGGCCCATGGCGGCCACCTGAGCCACGGCAGTCCCGTCAACATCTCCGGCAAGTACTTCCATATCGTGCCTTACGGTCTGGGCGAGGATGAGACCATCGACTATGACGCTCTGCTGGAGACCGCCAAGGCCTGCAAGCCAAAGATCATCATTGCCGGTGCCTCCGCCTATCCCCGGGTCATCGACTTCGCCAAGTTCCGGGAGGTGGCCGATGCCGTGGGCGCTTATCTCATGGTGGACATGGCCCACATCGCCGGTCTGGTGGCGGCTGGGCTTCACCCCTCCCCCATTCCCTATGCGGACGTGGTGACCACCACTACCCACAAGACCCTTCGCGGTCCCCGGGGCGGCCTGATCCTCTGCAATGATGAGGCCATCTATAAGAAGATCAATTCCGCCGTGTTCCCCGGCACTCAGGGCGGCCCGCTGGAGCACATCATCGCCGCCAAGGCTGTCTGCTTTGGGGAGGCGCTGAAGCCGGAATTCAAGGCTTACGCGGAGCAGATCGTGAAAAACGCCAAGGTCTTGGCGGAGGAACTGGTAAAAGAAGGGTTCCGTCTCGTCTCCGGCGGCACGGACAACCACCTCTGCCTTGTAGACGTGCGGAATTTCCACATCACCGGCAAGGAATTTGAGCGGCGACTGGACGAGGTTCAGATCACCGTCAACAAAAACGCCATTCCCAACGACCCGGAGAAGCCCTTTGTCACCAGCGGCGTCCGGGTGGGTACTCCCGCCGTCACCTCCCGTGGCTTCAAGGAGCCTGAGATGGTGCAGATCGCCCGCTGGATGGGCCAGACGGCCCGGGACTTCGACACCTGCCGGGAGCAGGTCCGCAGCGAGGTGGATGCCCTCTGCCGCAAGTTCCCCATCTACCAGTAAGCCAGGCGGATCAGCGGTCTTTTTTCAGCATAACCCCCGTTTATTTCTGTAAAGTATTTTCGCCTTCCATAGATTGTAAAACCAGCCTTGCCGCATTTGGCATGGCTGGTTTTGTTTCACTGTTTTCAAAAAAGCACCCACGGATGTTTCGCATCCGTGGGTGCCGTTGTTTACCTGTGAAGCAGGTCTGTGCCGTCCGGCAGGGTGAAGGTCTCCGCCGGAGGAGCCGTCTGGTCCGCCTCCAGCGCCGCCATCCGGTAAACGGTCTCGCCCTTTTGCAGACGTTCCGCCACCACCAGCAGGCCCGTGTCCACACTGACCCAGTACCGCTGGGCGTAGCCCCATGCGTCCTCCGCCGTTTCCGCGTAGATGCAGCGCACATCGGACACCACCCGGTAGTCCGCCTGAACGATGTGATCCTGCGGTAATGCCAGCACATCCTCATACGTTGGAATCGTCTCCTCCGCGTCGGCGGAGATGACCCCGGCGGGGCCGGTATATACCTCCGACTCCCCGTTATACCAGATGTAGGTAGTCTCGCCGTCGGTAATGCTGTGGCGGATCTGGCCGTCCGGCAGGGTCCGATCCACGCGGGTCCACGGGGCACTGACCGCCGTAGACAGCTCGATGGTGCCGCTGCCGCCGGTCCAGAGATACTCCACTGTGACCGTGCGGCTGTATGCCTCCGGCCGGTGCAGCGTCTCAATGGCGGCCTGCACCGTTTCCGGCGTCACCTCCACCACTGTCAGGGCGCCGCCCTCCGCAGGCAGGTCTCCACCGCCCTCGGCACTGGTATTGGTGTCCGGCAGGACCACCCGGGAGGAACGGCGCAGGTTGCTCACCAGCATCAACAGCACCACCAGCACAACCAAGATCACAATGCCCCATGTCACCAGCTTCTGTGTCCGCTTCATGCCGTCCCTCCTCCCCTCTCATTTACGCAAGGTCCTCCGCCGGCTGCTCCCGGTGGCCAAAGTACCACAAAATGTCATCCACGATCCGGCGGCAGGCCTGTCCGTCTCCGTAGGGGTTCACGGCATGGGCCATTTTCTCGTAGGCGGACTTGTCCCGGATCAGCCGCTCCGCCATGGTCACGATGTCGTCCTGCACCACGCCGCAGAGCTTCACCGTCCCGGCGGCCACTGCCTCGGGACGCTCCGTCTCCCGGCGCATCACCAGCACCGGCTTGCCCAGCGCGGGGGCCTCCTCCTGAAGTCCGCCGGAGTCCGTCAGCACCAGGTAAGACCGGGCCATGAGGTTGTGCATCTCGTCGGCAGGCAGCGGATCGATGAGGTGCACCCGGGGCGCGCCCCGGAGATAGGTGTCCACCGCTTCCCGGACCACCGGGCTGAGGTGGACGGGGTACACCAGCTCCACCTCCGGATTCTCCTCCGCGATCTGCCGCAGCGCCAGCATGATGTTCTTCATGGGCTCGCCGTAATTCTCCCGGCGGTGGCAGGTGACGAGGATGATCTTTTTCTCCCCGTAGGGCAGGTGGTTCAATTCGTCCGTGGAAAATTTGTAATCCTCCCGGACGGTGGTTTTCAGCGCGTCGATCACCGTATTGCCGGTGACGAACAGCCCCTCGGTGATATTCTCCCGCAGAAGGTTATTTTTGTTGTTCACCGTAGGACAGAAATAGAGATCCGCAATGGAGGAAACCAGCTTGCGGTTCATTTCCTCCGGAAAGGGAGAATACTTGTCATAGGTTCTGAGACCGGCCTCCACATGGCCCACCTTCACCTGATGGTAGAAAGCGGACAGCGCCCCGGCAAAGGTGGTGGAGGTATCTCCGTGGACAAGGATCATATCCGGCTTCAAGGTGTCAATGGCCTCGTCCATACCGGTGAGGCACTTGCTGGTGATGGTGGACAAGGTCTGCCGGGGGGTCATGATGTCCAGATCCCAGTCGGGCTTTACCTCAAAAACCTCCAGCACACTGTCCAGCATCTGCCGGTGCTGGGCGGTCACGCAGCAAAGGCTCTCGATCTCCGGCCGGGAGGCCAGTTCCTTCACCAGCGGGCACATTTTAATGGCTTCCGGCCGGGTGCCGAAAACGCTCATGATCCGCAGCTTATTCATGGCTGCCGTCCTCCTTCTGCTTGTCTTTTTCCTCGTGATGGCCCAACTCTGTCAGTTCTTCCAGTTCCTCGTGGAGTTCCTCCTTCACTTCCTTGGGGAACACCACCCGGGCGGCCACAACCGCCACAACGCACAGAGCGATCAGCAGCAGCATGGCCTTCGCCTCGCCGCCGGTGGTCAGCACCACGGCGGACAGGCCCAGAATACCGGAAATGACGTACAGCGTTGCCACCGCCTGCTTCTGGTTCAGACCCATGTCGATGAGCCGGTGATGGATGTGGCCCCGGTCCGCGTGCATGGGGCTCTGGCCGTGGGCCATCCGGCGGATCATGGCGAAGGCTGTGTCGAAAATGGGCAGACCCAGGATCAAAAACGGCACGGCAAAGGAGATCACCGCGTAGAATTTGAAAAGGCCCTGAATGGACATGGTGGACAGAATGAAGCCCAGAAATGTAGCGCCGGTGTCGCCCATAAACATCTTCGCGGGGTTCAGGTTATAGGGCAGGAAGCCCACGCAGGCACCCACCAGCGCCGCCATTACCACCGCCACCTGGGCGTCGGAGGTAATCAATGCAATCACCAGCACTGTGGCGGCAGAAATGGCGGACACGCCGTTGGCAAGGCCGTCCAGGCCGTCGATGAGGTTCACCGCGTTGGTGATCCCCACGATCCACAGCACCGTTACCGGGACGGACAGCCAGTTCAGCACCCAATAGGCATTGGGAGAAAAGATGTTGGGGTTGGATAACGCCTGAATGGACACGCCGTTCAGAGCCGGGATCAGGGCCGCCGCGATCTGGATCACGAATTTCAGCTTGGCGGGCAGGGCCATGATGTCATCCACCACGCCCAGCACCACGATGATGACCGCGCCCAGCAGGATGCTCTGCATCTGGGGGTTCAGTCGGATATCCACGAACAGCAGGATGCTGGCCATAAAGCCGGCGAAGATTGCCAGACCGCCCAGCCGAGGGATGGGCTTGTGGTGCATCCGCCGCTCGTCCTTGGGCACATCGATCGCACCCACCTTGTAAGCAAAGCTCTTGACCACCGGTGTCATCAGAAAGCTGACCACCAGAGCCGTCAGCAATGCCAGCGCCACCGGCGCCATCAGCTGATTGTCAAATCTCATGTTTCCTCCGCCGTTACCGGGCCAGAAAGCCCACTTTTTTGTAGACCTTGGACAGGGTGCGGTTGGCTACATAGGCAGCCTTCTCTGCACCGGCGCGGTACACGCTCTCCAGATAGGCCTTGTCAGCCAGCAGGCGTTCCGTCTCCTCCCGGATGGGGCGCAGCAGCTCCACCACGGACTCGCCCACGGCGGTCTTGAAGCTGCCGTAGCCCTGACCGGCAAATTCCGCCTCAATAGCCGCGTAATCCCTACCGGTGGCCACAGAGTAGATCTGCATCAGGTTGGAGACGCCGGGCTTGTTCTCCGGGTCAAAGCGGACGCAGGCGTCGGAATCGGTCATGGCCTTCTTGAACTTCCGCAGGATATCCTCCGGCTTTTCCAGCATATACACGCAGCCGTTCTGATCCTTGTCGGACTTGCTCATTTTGCTGGTGGGGGTGGTCAGGCTCATGATCCGGGCGCCCACCTTGGGGATGTAGGGGTCCGGCAGCTTGAAGGTATCGCCGTAAAGGCCGTTGAACCGGGTGGCAATGTCCCGGCAGATCTCAACGTGCTGCTTCTGGTCGCCGCCCACGGGCACCAGATCCGCCTGATACAGCAGAATATCCGCCGCCATCAGAGCCGGATAGGTAAACAGGCCCGCGTTGATGTTGTCCGCGTTCTTGGCGGACTTATCCTTGAACTGGGTCATGCGGCTCAGCTCGCCGAACATGGTGTAGCAGTCCAGCACCCAGCCCAACTGGGCGTGGGCCGGAACATGGGACTGGACGAACAGCACGTTTTTCTCCGGGTCCAGACCGCTGGCGATATAGGCCGCCAACTGGACCAGGGTGTGCCGCCGCAGCTCCGCCGGGACCTGCCGCACGGTGATGGTGTGCATGTCGGCCATCATATAGTAGCAGTCATACTCATCGGCCAGCGCCGCCCAGTTGCGGATGGCGCCCAGATAGGACCCCAGCGTCAAATCGCCGGAGGGCTGGATGCCGCTTAGAATTCTTTTTTTCTGAACTTCGTTCTCCATAATAGTACCTCGCTTTTCTGTATTTCAGCCGGAAACCGGCAGACGTATCTGTACAGGGCATATTTTAACTGATACAGTATACCACTCCCCCTTAAAAATTGCAATCCGAACTCTTGACTTTCCTGTCTGAAATAGGGATAATGTATTTTGTGTAATTACGTATATTTTGACATGGAGGTATCATTCATGGCTTTGGATAAGACATTTTTTGAAGATTTGGAAGCCCGCATCCCCAAGGGGAAGGTCCGTACCCGGTTCGCCCCCTCCCCCACCGGCTATATGCACGTGGGCAACCTGCGCACCGCGCTGTACACCTGGCTCATCGCCCGCCACGCCGACGGCACCTTCATTCTCCGAATCGAGGATACGGATCAGGGCCGTCTGGTGGAGGGTGCGACGGACGTGATCTACCGCACCATGAAGGAGTGCCATCTGGATCACGATGAAGGCCCGGACGTGGGCGGCCCCACCGGCCCCTATATCCAGTCCGAGCGCCGGGACCTGTATCTGCCCTACGCCCAGCTCCTGGTGGAAAAGGGCGCAGCCTACTACTGCTTCTGCGAGAAGGCGGAATCCGAGGAGGACTCCGGCGAGTTTGACCGGGCGGACGATCCCTGCCGGAATCTGAGTGAGGAAGAAGTGGCCGCTAATCTGGCTGCCGGTAAGCCCTACGTGATCCGTCAGCGGATCCCCCACGAGGGCACAACCACCTTCCATGATGTGTCCTTCGGTGACATCACCGTGGAGAACAAGACTCTGGACGATCAGGTGCTGCTGAAGCGGGACGGCTTGCCCACCTACAACTTCGCCAACGTGGTGGACGATCACCTCATGGGCATCACCCACGTGGTCCGAGGCAGCGAGTACCTGTCCTCCGCGCCCAAGTACAATCTGCTGTACGAGGCCTTCGGCTGGGAGGTCCCCACCTACGTCCACTGCTCCCCCGTCATGCGGGACCAGCACAACAAGATGTCCAAGCGCCACGGCGATCCCTCCTACGAGGATCTGAAGGCTCAGGGCTTCCTGACGGACGCCATTCTGAACTATGTGGCGCTGCTGGGCTGGGCGCCCAAGGGCGAATTCGCCGAGCAGGAGATCTTCTCTCTGGACGAGCTGGTGAAGGTATTCGACATCGCCGGTATCTCCAGGTCCCCCGCTATTTTCGACATCGAGAAGCTGACCTATTTCAACGCCACCTATCTCCGGGCCATGGAGCCTGCCGCCTTTGCGGAGGTTGCGGAGCCTTACATCCGTCAGGCGGTGAAGAACCCCGCTATCGACGCCGCCGAGATCGCCGCGCTGCTGCAGGCCCGGTGCGAAAAGCTGACGGACATTCCCGAAAAGGTCGATTTCTTCGACGCATTGCCCGATTATGACGTTGAGTTCTTCACTAACAAGAAGTCCAAGACCAACGCCGAGGTCTCCAAGGCTATGCTGGAGGCCGCCATCCCCGCTCTGGAAGCCGTTTCCGACTGGACTGTGGACGCGATCCACGATACCCTCATTGATCTGGCTGCCAAGCTGGAGGTCAAGAACGCCACGCTGATGTGGCCTGTCCGCATTGCCGCAGCCGGCAAGCTGGTGACGCCCGGCGGCGCCGTGGAGATCTGCCACCTGCTGGGCAAGGATGAGACCCTGCGCCGTCTGCGTCTGGGTCTGGACAAGCTGAACTAACCGAGAAAGAAGGAGCTTTTCTATGAGCAATCTTGTGATCCCCCAGGGCTACAAGGCCCCCCTGCCTAATTATGAGCTGCAGCGGGCCATCGCCTTTATCAAAGAATCCTTTCAGACCAATCTTTCCAACGCCCTGAATCTGCGCCGGGTGTCCGCCCCCCTGTTTGTCGCTTCCGATTCCGGTCTGAACGACAACCTGAACGGCACGGAACGTCCCGTCCGGTTCGACATCCCCGGCGTTGGGGGCAAGGACGCCGAGGTGGTCCACTCTCTGGCCAAATGGAAGCGTCTGGCCCTGAAGCGCTACGGCTTCCACGTGGGCAAGGGCCTGTACACCGATATGAACGCCATCCGCCGGGATGAGGATGATCTGGACAACATCCACTCCGTCTATGTGGACCAGTGGGACTGGGAGAAGATCATCTCCCGGGAGGACCGGAACGAGGCGTATCTGAAGGCCACCGTCCGGGCCATCGTCGCCGCCGTGTGTGAGACCAGCGACGCATTGAACGTGGCCTTCCCCAGCCTGCGGGTCAAGCTGGACCGGGAGGTGTACTTTGTCACCACCCAGGAGCTGGAGGACCGCTGGCCGGACAAGACACCCAAGGAGCGGGAACACGCCATCTGCGCCGAGCACCACACCGTGTTCCTCATGCAGATCGGCGGCAAGCTGAGATCCGGCGAAAAGCATGACGGCCGTGCCCCCGACTATGACGACTGGGCCCTCAACGGCGACATTCTCATGTGGAACCCCATTCTGGAGCGGTCCTTTGAGATCTCCTCCATGGGCATCCGGGTGGATGAGGAATCCATGGCCCGCCAGTTGAAGCTGGCCGGGTGCGAGGAACGGGCGGAGCTGCCCTTCCACAAGATGCTGCTGAACGGCGAGTTGCCACAGACCATCGGCGGCGGCATCGGCCAGAGCCGTCTCTGCATGCTGATGATCGGCAACTGCCACATTGGCGAGGTTCAGGCCAGCATCTGGGACGCCGAGACCATGAAAAAATGCGAGGAAGCCGGGATCATCCTGCTGTAAATACGCAAAAGCAGTCCCGCGGCATTTTTGCCGCGGGACTGCTTGATGTCCTCATTCCAAAATGAACCCCCGTCTCCGCGAGAAGCGGAGACGGGGGTTTTCGCTTATTCTTCGGCTGCGATGTCGGCAGCGATCAGGTCCGCCAGATCCTCCAGCTTCCGGTACTGCTCCTCCTTCACGGCGGAGCGGATGGTGATGGGCGGCGCGATCTGCTCCATGCCCTTCATCTCCTCCAGATGCTTGGCCATGAGCCGGGCGGCGGCAGGGCCCCAACTGCCGTTTTCAATGAGGGCCACGGTGCGGTTCTGGAGTGCGTGGGCCTTCAGTTCCAGCAGCAGCGTCTCCATGGGGGTGTAGATGCCGCCGTTGTAGGTGGCGCTGGCAAACACCAGATGGCTGCACTGGAACGCGGCGCTGACCTGCTCGGATACGTCGGTGTGGGACACGTCGAAGATCCGCACGTGCCGCACGCCCTTTTCCGCCAGACGGGAGGCCAGGATCTCGCAGGCGTTTTCCGTGTGGCCGTAGATGGAGCCGCAGAAAATAGCGGCTGTCCACGCCTCCGGCGTGTAGGTGCTCCAGCGCTTGTACTTCTCAAGGAACCAGCCGATGTTCTCCCGCCAGATGGGACCGTGGAGGGGGCAGAGGTACTGAATATCCAGTCCCGCCGCCTTTTTCAGCACGTTCTGCACCGGCGTGCCGTATTTGCCCACGATGTTGGTGTAATACCGGCGGGCGTCGTCCAGCCACTCCTGCTCGAAATTCACCTCGTCGGCGAAGATGTTGCCGTCCATAGCGCCGAAAGTGCCGAAGGCGTCGGCGCTGAACAGGGCCTTCTCCGTGGTATCATAGGTCATCATGACCTCCGGCCAGTGGACCAGCGGGGCCATGACAAAGGTCAGCTCGTGGCGGCCCAGAGACAGGGTATCCCCCTCCTTCACCGCCTGGAAGCGGCCCTCCACCTCCATGGGGAAGAACTGCTTGATCATGGGCAGGGTCTTGGCGTTGCCGATGACGGTGGCCTCCGGGTAGCGGCTCAGGACCGTTCCCAGCGTGGCGGCGTGATCCGGCTCCATGTGGTTGACGATCACATAATTCAGAGGCTTGCCCTGCAGGGCGTGTTCCAGATTCTCAAAGAACCGCTCCGCGATGGCCTGATCCACCGTATCCAGCAGGGCCGTCTTTTCATCCTGGATCAGATAGGCGTTGTAGGAGACGCCCCGGGGGATGGGATATACATTTTCAAACAGGGCCAGCCGGCGGTCCGAGCCGCCCAGCCAGATCAGATCAGATGTGATTTTCTTCGTGCAATACATAGCTGAAATTCTCCTTTTGATTTATATTTCCGTTGGGTAAATGACTTGTCGAACAAAAAGACACACGGACTGGAAGCCGTGTGCCCTTCGGAAAGGGCCGTCAGTCGCCCCAGATGACATTGGTAATGGTACCGTCAGAAAATTCGATATACTCGCTCTTGAGGATATAATCGGTCTTGCCGATGCGGACCTCCTGATCGCCCACTTTGGTGGTCATGACCTCGGCGGTAGGGGTGGTGGTGGTCACGGTGAAGATCAACGTCACATGGTCCGGGTCCGTGACCCAGTTTCCATTGGCATCCAGCACCTGATAGGTCTCCTTCTCCACGGCCTCGATCTGGCCGCCCACCAGCGCACCGGAGGCCATCAGCGGAGACGGCAGATGGGCCTGACAGTTTTCATACAGTTCCGGGGCCACGCCCTCCACCTTCACCTGATAGGTGACTTTTGTCTGGGGCCGGTCATAGCTGATGCTGTCCCCGTTTTTTCCGATGAATTTCCAGGCCGCCAGTGCCAGCACCGCCACGATCAGCACAATGGCGATGAGGTCGATGATATTCAGCTTTCCGATGCGTTTTGCTTTCTGTTCCATGATTTCCTCCGTAACGGGCTTGGCCCGATTTTTCCTTGGTAGACATTTCGCGTTCTCTATTGTATAATATTTTCCGCTATTTCACAAGGATTTTTTTGGAGGCGCTTTTATGAAGGTCATCCATCTCATCAGCGGCGGCGATTCCGGCGGGGCCAAGACCCATGTGCTGAGTCTGCTGCAAAATCTGAACAAAACCATCACCGCCCAGCTGGTCTGCTTCCGGGACGGCCCCTTTGCCGAGGAGGCCCGGGCCATGGGGATCCCCACCATGATCTGCGGCGGGAACAACATTCCCCATCTGCGGCGGGAGCTGGCGGACTATATCCGGGAGGGAGGGTATCAGCTGATCCACTGCCACGGCAGCCGGGCCAATATGATCGGGGCGCTGCTGCGAAAGCCCACGGGCCTGCCGGTGGTGTCCACCGTCCACAGTGACTACAAGCTGGACTACATGGGCCGCCCCTTCGCCCGGCTCACCTTCGGGGCCATCAATGCCTGGGCGCTCCGGCATCTGGACTACCGCATCGGTGTGTCCGACGCCATGGTGGACCTGCTCATCGACCGGGGCTTTCCCCCCGACCGGTTCTACGCCATCTACAACGGCATCGACTTCACCCCTGCGCCGTCTCAGGGGGACCGGCTGGCCTATCTCCGGGGACTGGGGGCCGACGTGGAGGAAAACAGCGTGGTGGTGGGCATCGCCGCCCGGCTGAACCCCGTCAAGGATATGTCCACCCTGATCCGGGGCTTTGCGGAAGGACACAAGTCCTGCCCCCGGCTGCGGCTGGTCATCGCCGGGGACGGCGAGGAACGGCAGAAGCTGGAGGATCTGGCAAAGGAACTGGGCGTGGAAAAGGAGGTCACCTTCGCCGGCTGGATCAGCGGCGGTATGGATCGGTTCTATTCCGCGCTGGATGTCAACGCCCTGACCTCCCTCTCTGAGACCTTCCCCTATGCCCTGACGGAGGGCGCCCGCTTCCACCTGGCTACCGTGGCCACCGCCGTGGGCGGCATCCCCTATCTCATCGATCAGGATGTAAACGGATACCTCTTTACCCCCGGCGACTGGCAGACGTTAGGGCGCTATCTGGCCGCGCTGGGCAACGGGGACGCTCTGCGTCGGGAGATGGGCGAGAAGCTCTATGAAAAAGCCTCCGCCAAGTTCTCCATCCAAAGCACTGTGGACACCCAGCTACACATTTATGAGGAAATCATCCGCCGCCACAACCGTCCCAAACGGGACCGGGACGGCGTGGTGATCTGCGGTGCTTACGGCCGGGGCAACGCCGGCGACGACGCCATTTTGGAGGCCATTTTGCAGGAGATGCGCGCCATCGACCCAGATATGCCCATCACCGTTCTCACCAAGGACCCCAAGGCCACCCGCCTGACCTACCGGGTGCGGACGGCGGGACGGATGGACGTGGGCACCTGGAAAAAGGCCATGCGCCATGCGGGGCTGTATATCAACGGCGGCGGCAGCCTCATTCAGGACGTCACCTCCCGTCGGTCCCTGTGGTTCTATCTCCATAACATTCAGGCTGCCCACAAAGCCGGCTGCAAGGTGCAGATGTACGGCTGCGGCATCGGTCCTGTTCTCCGGGAACAGCACCGGAAGCTGGCGGCCAGCGTGCTGAACGCCAGCGTAGACGTCATCACCCTCCGGGAGCCGGACTCCCTGAAGGAATTGCAGTCCATGGGCGTGACGAAACCGGAGATCCTCCTGACGGCGGACCCGGCCCTGACCCTCCCCGCCGCCAGCGAGGACGAGATCGACAGTGTTCTGCTGCGGGCGGGCATCCCGACCCACGGGAAGTACCTGTGCTTCGCTCTGCGGAATTGGAAGGGCTTTGAGGACAAGGCCCCCCTGTTCGCGCAGGCGGCGAAATACGCCTACGAGACCTACAGTCTGACGCCGGTGTTCGCCGCCGTGGAAAAGCATCTGGACCCGGTTGCCGGTCGGCTGGCCGCGGCAGGGCTGGACATCCCCCACTATTTTCTGGATGATGCTGGCAGCGCCGGGACCATCATCGGCGCGCTTTCCCGGATGCAGGCCGTGGTGTCCATGCGGCTCCACGCGCTGATCTTCGCCGCCGGACAGGGCATCCCTCTGGCGGGCGTGGTGTATGACCCAAAGGTCTCCGCCTTCCTGCGGTATATCGGTCAGGAGAACTTCCTGGATCTGGATGCTCTGACGGCGGATGCCCTCAAGGCCATGATCGACTGCATGGTCAGCTCCCCTATCTCCCCGGAGGCCCAGGCCGCCGCCGTGCAGAAGCTGCGGCAGATCGAACAGGTCAATGTGGACACGGCCCGCCGCCTGCTTGAGAAATAAGCTTTGCCTGTAAAGCAGTTTTATATCACACACTATGCAACACAAGGATGGCCAGACCTTACGAGGTCTGGCCATCCTTCTGCTTTCCATACAAGGTCTGCTGGACGGTGATGGTGGTCAATGTGCCGGTAAGCTGCACCAGCACCGCCGTCAGCAGCGCCAGCTCATCCTCGCTCAGATTCTGGGCGATGGCAACGGCAAGGGTGTTCACCGCTGTGGTAAAGGCCAGCGGATCAAAGTCCTCCTTTGTCATTCCACCACCCCCTTCCTCTATCCTATGAGGAACAGGACCGGTTCAGTCCGCATTTGCGGGCGGGCCGTTGTTCTTCCATCATGCAAAAAACCTCCCACGGTGTCCCTTCATTTATAGGGAAACCGTGGGAGGTACTTGTTTTATTCGGTTTTCTCGCCGGCGTGGTAGGCATTGGTATGGACGTTGATGAACTGGGCCTTCAGCTTGGAATAGAGGATGGTCTGGCTGGAATACAGCCCCTGATACCCGGAGAGCATATAGCTCAGGCAGCAGGCCAAGGCAAAATACAGCATCCCCTCCGCGCCGAACAGTTCCACCGCCAGCAGCGTGGATGCCACCGGGCAGTTGGTCACGCCGCAGAAAACAGCGGCCAGACCTACCGCGGCGCCAAAGCCCACCGGCAGACCCAGCAGCGGGGACACCGCGCAGCCGAAGGTCGCGCCCACGAAGAAGGAGGGTACCACCTCGCCGCCCTTGAAGCCCGCCGCCAGCGTGACCGCCGTGAAAACCAGCTTCAGCAGGAAGGCCCAGGGCACCGCCACGGTCTCCTGCTCAATGGCCCGGGTCACGATGTCCATGCCCGCGCCGTTATAGTCCGTGCCGAATACCCACGTCAGGGCGATGACGGCGAAACCGCCGCAGATCACCCGCAGCCACGGGTTTTTGATCCGCTTCATCAGGTGTCCCGCGCCGTGCATCAGTTTGCAGAACAGGATGGACACCAGCGCGCACAGCACACCCAGCGCCGCCACCCGGACGAACATCCCTACCGACTGATCCGGCACCGCCACGGTGAAGCGGGTAGGCTCCACCCCCAGACGGACGGACACGCCGTAGGCCACCAGCGCCGCCAGCAGGCTGGGATACAGCGCCACATGGTAGAGCACGCCGATGCTGATGACCATGATGGCAAACACCGTGGCCGCCAGAGGCGTTCCGAACAGGGCGGAGAAAAATGCCGCCATACCCGCCAGCGTAGCCACCCGGAGATCCCGGTCATCCAGCCGGAAGGTGCGGCCCATACACTGACCGATGGTGCCGCCCATCTGAAGGGCTGCACCCTCCCGTCCCGCGCTGCCGCCGCACAGGTGGGTCAGGACCGTACCGAAAAAGATGGCCGGCAGCAGCAAGATAGGCAGCCGTTTTCCCTCATGGACCGCGTCGATGATATCGTCGGTACCCAAGCCGTCCGTCTCCGTCAGCTTGTAAAAGCTCACGATCACAAAGCCCGCCAACGGCAGGAGATACAGCACCCAGGGGTGCGTTCCTCGGAAAGCCGTCACCTCATGGACGCCGAAGTGGAACATGGTCCCGATCAATCCGCAGACCACGCCGATGGCGGACGCAGCCATGGTCCATTTTGCAAACGTCCACCCGTAAAGGCACCACCGCCGCAGAGTGGTTTTCGTTCTTTTGTTCACTGTATGTGCTCCCTCACTTTACCGCCGCTTTTTCCGCCAACACACTGTTGAAGGGCTCTTCCAGACTTTCCGGGTGCTTGAGATTTCGGAACAACTCCGCGAAAAAGCGGGAATACTCAATGCCGGTGGCGATCCGCTCATCCATGACAACGCTCATAGGCATGATCTTCTTCCGGACGCCCTCCGGCGCCAGCGGGTCGGGGACGGGCCGCCCCATGCAGACGAACACGCTGGTAGTGCCAAACTCGTAGCAGTGGTGGAAAATGCAGGGCGTATTGATGGAGGCCAGATTCGTCACGAACAGGCTGGTGTGGAAGGGGCTCAACTCAATAATGGACCGGGGCAGCAGATCATGCCGGTCCAGAAAGCCCGCCAGGCCAAAAACCGTCCGGGCCAGACCCGGTACACCGAAGGCGAATTTTGCAAACCGGTCTGTATCGTTATTGTGCCGGACGTTCTGGTTCTTCTCAATGGTGGAGCGGATCTTCTCCGTCACGGTAAACACCGTGTCCTCCGGTTCCAGATACACCTTCAGAGAGGTCTCGTCCGGCGTGCCGTCCGCCCGGGTCTTCAGAATTACAAAGCTGAAGCAGAAGTGGTTTCGCTTGTAGATCCGCCGATTCATCACGAAATAGTTGATCTTTGGATTTTTCAGCACTGCGCGGTAATAGGCGGACACCAGCAGACTCATGTGGGTCACGGACCGCCCCTCCCGCCGCTTTGCCCGGATATAGTCCCGGATCGCGTCCTCATCCAGATTTTCTTCCGCCCAGTTCTGGGCGTCATACCGCTTTGGCATGACATAGGGAAGCGCCTGCATGATGGCAGTCAGATCCCGTACTCTCGTTCCGTCTGGTCGCATAGCCATTCCTCGTGCTTTCTCACCGTCAGCTCCGGGGTAAACGTGTCCGCTGACGGCATGGTGTCTTTATTATAGTTAAGAATCTGCAAATTTTCAAGTTAAACCGCAAAATGTGACCGACGGCTCCTCCTTACCGGTCATCCCGCCAGCCTGCCCCGGCCATCAGCAGCCCCACTATGGCAGGGAGCAGCCAGAGGCTTCCTCCCGTGCGCCACACCAACCACGCCGTCCCGGACGCCGCTGCCAGCGCCGTGGAAATGCCCACCCACCGGCAGCCCCATTCCGCCGTTCCGGGACCGGCCAGCCACGTCAGCAGGAGATACAGCGCCCGTCCGCCGTCCAGCGGGCGGACGGGTAACAGATTGAAGGCGCACAGCACCCCATTGGCCCCCGCCGCCGTGGTACACCCCATCCTGCCGAGGATCGCAGCCGCCAGCAGATTCGCCAACGGCCCCGCCAGAGCCGATGCCAACTCCTGCCCGTAGCCCATGGCCCCCCGGACCTCGATCACCGCTCCCAACATGCCGACCCGCAGCCGCCGGGCCTCCCCGCCGCAGAGCCTTAAAGCCAGCAGATGCCCGAACTCGTGCCACGCTGCCGCCCCCAGCACCGTCAGCGCCATCTGCCAACCGCAGCAGAGGGCGAACCATCCCACCAGCAGAAAAAAGCCGCCGGAGACGGTACACTCAGGCGGTTTCCACATAATAGATCGGGTTCAGGTAGACCCCGTCCTTTTGCAGCTCGAAATGCAGATGCGGCCCGGTGGCCATGCCGGTCTCTCCCACCTCCCCCAGCTTCTCTCCCTTTTTCACCGCCGCGCCGGAGGACACGGAGATCCGTCCGCAGTGGGCGTACAGGGTGGTGCAGCCGTTAGCGTGGGTGACGGTGCAGTATTTTCCGTAGCTGCTGCTCTCCCCTACTGCCGTAACGGTGCCGTCGGCAAAGCAGGCGATGGCCGTACCGGTATCCGCTGCCAGATCCACGCCGTAGTGAAACCGCTCCGTCCCCTCCAAGGGGTGATCCCGGTAGCCGAAATTTGAGGACAGCACGCCCTTTACCGGCGTCTCGTGATCGAAGCCCAAAATTGCCTGCCGCATACTGACGTTTTCCGGCAAATCCTCGTCGGAATAGAGCACAAGGTCCATCGTCTCCAGCTCCTCCGGAGCCGGGTCCTCTCCCGCAGGCGGGATCGTGTTCAACGGCTCTGCGTCCCGCCAGTTCCGCAGCTCCGTCAGTGCCGCGCCGTCCGCTGTCCGGGCGGCGGTCTGCCGGGTCTCCGCGCCCTCCGGATGGAACACGGCCCGGTACACCTCGTCCGCCGCCTCCGCCGGGGTCCCATCCTTGGTAAACAGCCCACCCACAGCGGAAAATACCGCCTGCACATCGACGCTCCGGGTCATGGCTTCCGACAGCTTTTGGCTGACGCCCGCCATCCTTCCCGGCAGCAGCAGCTTCGCCGCCACCAGCAGCACGAAAATGCCGCCGCAGGTCACCAGACGGATGAGCCGCAAACGCTCCGCCGCCGACAGGGCGTCCGTTTTTCCGGACTGACGGCGTCCCACCTGACGCGCCACCGTTCTTTTTCTGCCAACCGATGCGGCTGTCCGCCGCCCTGACCGCCTTGCCGTCATCCTTCCTGCCCCCCATCGTTGAATTCTTTCAACTCTATGCGGGGATTTTCCGCAATATGCCTTGACATCCCGAACCGGATACCGTATAATGGTAAAGCTGTATCCGGGTGTAGCGCAGTTGGTAGCGCGCATGGTTCGGGTCCATGAGGCCGTGGGTTCGACTCCCGCCACTCGGACCAAGTAATGATAATCCGAACTACATGATCCAAGTGGGTCATGTAGTTCGGATTTATCATTTCTATTGAGAATGTACTATAGTAAGCAAAGGCAGGGACAATTCTTGTCCTTGCCTTTGCTTATATTTTTCGCTATGATGATAAAAATGGGAACATTATAAAAATTTTAGCGTCTATATAGATATAACTAACAATATCAACAGTTTGGAATATTCTAAAAGTGAAGAAGTAAACGGTGATGGACGGAGGAAAAAGGAAGGAGTATACCATGAAAAAAAGAGTCTTTGCTATTGTCCCAACAATCATCTTGTGTATTCTTTTGTTCTATTTAATTAAAACCTCTCAATCCCCCAAATCCCCTTATCAAAATTTGACCCCGGTAAGCGGATTCTCTATTCAGGCTGTGCAAGCACAATACACTATTGATACTAAGCAGATATCTCTTTGCATAACAAATCATAGCGATAATAGCCCGGAACTCTATCTACCATATCTCGAACAAAATATTAATGAAACATGGGTTATTGTAAAAAAATCCCCTTATATAAGAGATACAGATAATCTTCTCTACATCCCATCAGGAGAGACAATGAGTGTAGATTTTTTTCTGACGGACTATGACCAGCTATCTGTCGGTAAATATCGAATTATTTTCGGCTTAGCTCATAGTAATGACTTTTTTTACTTTCCTTTTGACATTGTCGATTCTTAGGTATTGAATAAAAGCAGTTAAAAGTATAACAAGGCGGGAGCATCGTTTGAGATGTTCCCGCCTTTTTTATGCCTATTTATGCTGTTCGGCCTGTTGTTTCGCTTTCCACTCGGCGTATTCCCGCTGCCGTCCCCGTTTACGGGCGACGGAGGGTTCTTTTAAATCGGGGTTGGAGTCTGGGCGAGGAGGAGGATCACCACAACGGCGGCCGCAAAGCCCGCAGCAGCGGCCAAAACCGCGATGCCGGTCCGAAGCCGCTTTCCGGCGGCTCTGCACACCAGCCAGACACACGCCATACAGGCTGCGGCTGCCAGCAGGGAGATCCCCAGCCCCTTCCACAGCCACGCAAGCTCATAGAACCATCTCATATCAACTGTCCTCCCCTCTCCGCACAGCCTGTTTCAATTCTTCAAGGTCATGGTCATCCGGATGGGTGAGGGCGCGGTCAAAGTTCCGGATCAGTCCGTCCAGATTGGGAGCCGGGTTGGGCTGCTGCTTCATTTTTTCATACCGCTCCCGGACCGCCATGGGCATTTTGCCCTGGCACATATAAGTGCCGATGATCGAATTGCTCTCGTCGATGCTCTCCCTTACCCGATCCAGCACCTTTTGAAAATACGCCTCGCTTTCGCCGAAGCCCGCCGTACCGAACAGGAAAATCTTCTTGTTTTTCAGGCGCTTCAAAAGCGCAAGCGCCGCTTCATCCGCAGTCCCCTTATCCGTCCAGAAGCCAACATACAGCTTTTCGGATTCGACCGCACCGGCTTCGTCCGTGCCGAAATGATTGCACAGATCCGCCGGAAGGCTCTCCCGGATCGCCTCAGCCAGCAGTCTGGTATTTCCCGTTCTGCTGGAATAAATAATGGAGTAGCGTTCATCGTTCATAAGCGTATCCTCTCTTTGCTTTGATTGTTGGGATGATCCGGTGCGCGTCACTGTTCCGCCAGCCACCGGCATGCGGAGACCGCAGCCAAGGTGCCGTCCGAAACCGCCGTGGTCAGCTGCCGTACCTGCTTGTGCCGACAGTCGCCTGCCGCAAAAAAGCCCGGTGCGGCCGTTTCCATCCGGTCATTGGTCAGGAGATACCCCTCTTGATCCCGTTCCGCCAGTGCCGCGGCCATTTCCGTATCGGGAACGCGGCCAAAGGCCACGAACAGCCCGCTGACCGGGAGCCGCGTCTCCCGTCCGTCGGCATTTTTCAGCAGAAGGTGTTCCAGTTCTCCGTTATCGGCGTGGAGATCGGTGATGACCGTATCCGTCAGGATGGTAAGATTTTTCCGTTGGGCCGCCTGCTCCACCAGTGCCTGCTCCGCCCGGAAGGTTTTTCTCCGGTGGATCAGTGTCACGCTGCGGCAGCGTCCGGCCAGAAACAGGGCGTCCTCAAAGGCGGTATTGCCGCCGCCGGCCACTGCTACGTCCTGTCCGTCAAAGAACGGGCCATCGCACAGGGCGCAATAGCTGACGCCGCGGCCCACCAGTTCTTCTTCACCGGGCAGCCCCAGCGTCCGGGGCTTTGCCCCGGCGGCATAAATCACCGCCCGGGCCGAAATCGCCCCGTCCTCCGTTTCCAGAAGGAACGTGCCGTCCGTGTTTCGTTCGATCCTCTGTACCCCGCTGAAGGCCAGCTCCGCCCCGGCCGCTTCCGCCTGGGCATACATCCGGTCCCCCAGTTCCATGCCGCTGACCGCGCCAAGGCCTGGATAATTCTCCACCAGCAGCGAGAGGGTGATCTGCCCGCCGAAGCCGCTGCCCTCGAATACGGCAACGGAGCGTCCCGCCCGTGCGGCATACAGGGTGGCCGTCAGTCCGGCGGGACCGCCGCCGATCACAGCAAGCTCGATCATTGGGCATACTCCCGGAGGAACGCCTTGATCTGGGCTGCGCCCACATAGAGAGTGGGTTCCTCTCCCCAAGCCACCAGCGTGGGGGCCTGCCGCAGGCCAAGCGCCTTTGCCTCCTCCGCATACTGTGCGGCATCCTTTTCCTCATAGGGAACGCCCGCCTTTTGCAGCAGCGGCTTCACCGCCCGGCAGTTGGGGCAGGTGGCCGTGACGAAGAGCGTGTAACGGTCTGCTTTCCCCGAAACGGGCGCGGTCTCTTTCACTTCTTTCGCCGGAGCGGCTGCATGGGGCTGCGCCGCACCGCTCACCTGATAGGTTTTTCTGTCCTGATACTCCTGACTCTTGCCGTCGTTCCAGTTCTGCACCGGGCGGTAGTAGCCGGTAATGCGGCTGTAAACCTCGGTTTTCCGTCCGCAGATGGGACAGGTGAACTGCTCTCCGGCCAGATAGCCATGGTCGGCGCAGACGGAATAGGTGGGAGACAGCGTATAGTACGGCAGTTCGTAGTTCTCCGCAATCTTGCGGACCAGCGCCGCCGCTGCCCGCCAATCGGGCAGCTTTTCGCCCAGGAAGGTGTGGAACACCGTGCCGCTGGTGTAGAGGGTCTGGAGCTTATCCTGCACATCCAGCGCGGCGAACACGTCCTCCGTGTAGCCCACAGGCAGGTGGCTGGAATTGGTGTAGTAGGGCGTCCCGCCCTCGTGTGCGGTGATGATGTCGGGGTACTGTGCCTTATCGTGCTTGGCGAGGCGATAGGAGGTGGACTCGGCAGGGGTGGCCTCCAGATTGTAGAGGTCGCCATACTGCTCCTGATAATCGCTCAGCCGCTCCCGCATGTGCTTCAGCACCCGAACGGCAAAGTCCTGCGTCTCCTCATGGGTGAGGTCCTTGCGGAGCCAGTTGGCGTTCAGGCCCGCCTCATTCATGCCGACGAGACCGATGGTGGAAAAGTGATTGTCGAAGCTGCCGAGATAGCGCTTGGTGTAGGGGTACAGCCCCTCCTCCATCAGCCGCCCGATGGTGGTGCGTTTGATCTTCAGACTGCGGGCAGCAATGTCCATCATGTGATCCAGCCGGACGAAGAAATCCGCTTCATCCTTGGCAAGATATGCAATACGGGGCAGATTGATGGTCACAACGCCCACGGAGCCGGTAGACTCACCGCTGCCGAAGAAGCCGCCGCTCTTTTTCCGCAGTTCCCGGAGGTCCAGACGCAGGCGGCAGCACATGCTGCGCACGTCGCTGGGCTCCATGTCGGAGTTGATGTAGTTGGAGAAGTAAGGCGTACCGTATTTTGCGGTCATCTCAAAGAGCAGCCGGTTGTTCTCCGTCTCGGACCAGTCAAAGTCCTTGGTGATGGAATAGGTAGGGATGGGATACTGGAAGCCGCGGCCGTTGGCGTCGCCTTCGATCATGACCTCGATGAATGCCTTGTTGATCATGTCCATCTCCGGCTGGCAGTCGCCATAGGTAAAGCTCATGGGCTTGCCGCCCACGATACAAGGCTGACCGGCCAGATCGGCGGGTACGGTCCAGTCCAGAGTGATGTTTGAGAACGGGGCCTGTGTGCCCCAGCGGCTGGGGGTGTTGACGCCATAGACAAAGCTCTCGACGCAGTGCTTGACTTCATTGTAGCTGAGCTTATCCATCCGGACAAAGGGGGCAAGATAGGTATCAAAGCTGGAAAATGCCTGCGCACCCGCCCACTCGTTCTGCATAATGCCCAGGAAATTCACCATCTGGTTGCATAGGGTAGCCAGGTGCTTGGCCGGGGCGCTGGTGATCTTGCCCGTCACACCCCCCAACCCTTCCTGAATGAGCTGCTTCAGGCTCCAACCGGCGCAGTAGCCGGTGAGCATAGACAGATCGTGGATATGGAGGTCCGCGTTGCGGTGGGCGCTGCCGATCTCCTCGTCATAAATCTCGCTGAGCCAGTAATTGGCTGTGATGGCGCCGGAGTTGGACAGGATCAATCCGCCCACGGAGTAGGTGACGGTGGAGTTTTCCTTTACCCGCCAGTCGGACACCCGCAGATAATCGTCCACCAGCTTTTTGTAGTCCAGAATGGTGGAGCTCATGTTCCGCAGCTTTTCCCGGTTCTTGCGGTAGAGAATGTAGGCCTTGGCCACTTCCGCGTAGCCGGCACGCTGAAGAACGGCCTCCACGCTGTCCTGAATGGTCTCCACATCGATCCGGCCATCCCGGATCTTATCGGCATAATCCGCCGTGACCTGCAAGGAAAGCAGGTCGATCACATCCGGGGCATAGGGAATATGGGTGGCGTCAAAGGCTTTCATAATGGCACTGGAGATACGGTTGAGACTGAATTCGGCAACATGGCCGTCCCGCTTGATGACTTGATACATGGTCCTCTTCTCCTTTTCTCTATTGTCCACGGATCTGTGTGCTGGGAATATCAGGCAAAACGCTGTCCCGCAGCGCTTCGATCTCTTCTTTTGTCAGGGGCTTCATGCCGCTGCCCACCAGTTCGCCGGAGTCCACAAAGGGTTGAAGGAAATAGCGCTTCGCACCCTTGAGCCAACGGCCGATCCCGGCCATCTCCTCCGGTGTGTGCAGCGGTGCGCAGACGGTGGTGCGGAACTCATAGTCCACGGCGCCCGCCATCAGCAGTGCGGCACTCCGCTTCACCGGTCCCAGAAGATCCACGCCGCCGCAGGTCTCCGCATAGCGGTCCGGGCTGTTCTTGATGTCCATGGCAGCATAGTCCAGCAGCCCCTCCTGCGCCAGCGCTTCCAGCATGTCGGGGTTGGTGCCGTTGGTGTCCAGCTTCACGGCAAAGCCCAGCCCCCGGATCTGCCGCAGCAGCGCCGGAAGGTCCTCGTACAAGGTCGGCTCCCCGCCGGTGACGCACACGCCGTCCAGCTTTCCCCGGCGGGTCTCCAAAAAGGCAAGCAGTTCCTCAGTGGAAAGGCTGTCGGTCTCTCGGTCCGGCAGAACCAGAGCAGGATTGTGGCAGAAGGGGCAGCGCAGATTGCAGCCGGGCAAAAACACCGTGCAGGCCACTTTGCCGGGGTAGTCCAGCAGCGTTACCTTTTGCAATCCGCCGATCCGCATACACATCTCTCCCTCCCGCTGATCGTCTCTTAGAGTTTAAGTATATAATGGCGGGCCCGTTCTGTCAACCGCGAAAGCACAAGATATTGTGTCTATCGCAAAATAATAGTACTAAATAAAATCCATCATATTCAAGCTGACCGTGATCGCACAGTCTCCAGCAAATCTGCGGAACAGCAAGCAGGCACCTGAAGCAAAAACCGGGACATCCTGTTGGATATCCCGGTTTTTGTTGATCCTTCTAAAATCATGCTTGAATTTATAAAAAAGGTACACGCCTCAAAGCACGTTTATTTTTCACCGTCCGCTTTCGGTGTTCCCTTCTCCTGCCCTGCCAAATGCTTTTCCAAGGCGGACTGCTTGGCGAGAATGGCGTTTACTTTATCGTAGAGATCCTCAATCATAATTTCCGTTTTGAGATTCACCTTGTAATCGTTCTCGGCACGGCGGCGGTCCTTTTCCTCCTGCCGGTTCTGGCTCATCATAATGAGCGGCGCCTGAATGGCCGCCACGCAGGAGAGCACCAGATTCAGCAAAATAAAGGGAAAGGGATCGAAGGCCTTTGCCGCCAGCAGTGTGTTGACCACCATCCAGAGGATCAGCACGCCGGTGAAGGAAAAAATGAATGCCCAACTCCCCGCAAATTTCGCGATGGCGTCCGCCGCCCGCTGACCGAGGGTGTATTTTTCCTTTTCGCCCGCGGGATTTTCGGAAATTTTGCTGTCCGCCAGCAGGTTCAGCACTTCCTCGTCCGTCATGTCATGGCGGATATCCTTCAGAACTTCTCTCAATAGCTTTCTGTTTTCTTTCATAAATATCATCCGTTTCTTTTTGAATCTTCGCCTAAATGTACGGCTTTATGTCTTATTTTTCGGGGTATGCAGAAAGAAATCCGGTCCCTTGGTTTCAAACAAAATGAGCGACACACCCAACAGCAGGTCGGCATGGAGGGACGGATCCTCCAAAGGAATGTCGAAATCCTCCTGCAATCTGCGGATGCGGTAAAGCACCGTGTTGCGGTGGGTGTAGAGCGCGTCGCAGGTCTTTTTCAGAGAACGACAGCAAATCAGGTAATAGTAGAGCGTTTCGCAGTATTGCGTGTTCTTTTCCCGGTCATGGGCGGCCAAACGGCGCAGTTCTATGGAGATCAGACCGCCGCGCCCCTCCAGATTTTTCAGCAGCAGAGGTATGCGGAGCTGTGCCGCAGAGCAGACCCGTTCCCCGTGAAAACGCTCATCCCGCATCAGCTCCAGCGCTTCCCGGGCGGTGGGGTAAAGCTTGGGCAGGTCAAAAAGCTCGTCCAGCGGTTCGGAGATGAGGACCTTGAGGTGGAATTCCTCCGCCAGAGCATCGAACGCCTGAGCACCCTCGTCCTCGTGCAGGAACAGGAACACATCGCCCTTGTACAGAAAGGGGTGGCTGTCCGGAAGCCGCGCCTCCAGTGCCTCCTTCAACCGGCGCTTCCCGGCGTAAACGCTGCGATAGGCCGTCAGGTCCACCAATGCGAAGGTCCGCGGGTGGAAGTCCGCAAGGTAGGTATTGGCGGCCTGAAGCTGAAAATACGCAGCAGAGGAAAAGCCGCCGTCCAGCAAATGCATGAGTATGTCCTCTGCGGTCTCAAAGGGCTTGTCCTGCCGGCTGGCCTCCACAAACAGCTGCTTGGCGAGGATACGCTCCACCAGTTCCCATGTCTGAGCGGGAATTTTTTCCAGATGTCCGTCCGTGTCCACGCAGATGAGGCAGCCAAGCTGGACCCCCGCGCTGGCAAGGAGCGCAAACCGCCGGGGATACGGACTGCCCGGCAGTTGTAGAAAGTCCGCCCGCCCTTCCGAAAGGGCCGGGCTTCTGCTGATAAGCACACCGGCTTCATAGGTGATCTCGCCGCAGCTCACAACGTTTTGAAAAAGCTCATCGGAGAATCCCTGCGGCAGGCGGTATGCCGCCACATGAAAGGTATCGTCCAGCACCAGCAGCGGACAGTCCAGCATCTTGCCTGCGCTTTCCGCCAGTTGTCTGAGATCATCCTGCGCGAAGAATTCCTCCAGCAGCGTCTCAGCGCCGCAGTTTTCCCACTGTGTGTCTCCCATCGCCCTCAACTCCTTTCCACTTGTGCTTTCAGCACAAGCATCTCTTTTTTTATTGTACCCACAGTTTCTTGTTTTTGCAAGGAAAAAAGATAAACTATACAGCAGAAAGAGGGAAAAAGGAAGCAGCCAGGGTGATGTGCAGTAACTGATGCACATTCCGAGTATGGCAGCCGATGGGCCGAAGATCGCCGCAGGCAGTGTTTGCTTGTGCGATCAGAACGTGCCGCCCTGTTTCCGCGATTCAATTTTGTAATTTCATCTCGAATGGAGGAATTATTATGGTACCCAGCATCTATGGTGAAAACATGTTTGACGATTTCTTTGACAACAGTTTCTTCGGCGGTCACAGCCCCCTGTTTGGCAAGCACGAGAGAAACCTGATGAAGACCGACATCCGCGAAACGGATGACGCCAAGGCTTACCGCTTCGCAGTGGAGCTGCCCGGCTTCCAGAAGGACGAGATCCATGTGGACGTGAAGGACGGCTATCTGACCGTCAGCGCCCAGAAGGGTCTGGACAAGGACGAAGAGGACAAGAAGGGCCGCGTTCTGCGTCAGGAGCGCTATGCCGGTGCCTGCTCCCGCAGCTTTTATGTGGGTGATGTGAAGGCCGAGGATGTGAAGGCCAAGTATGAATCCGGTGTGCTGACCGTCCTGATCCCCAAGAAGGAGCCCAAGAAGATCGTTTCCGGCACCTCTGTCATCGTTGAATAAACAGCTTCGGCGCGCTGTTGTGCGCCGGATGCGAGGCTGCTGAAGCAGCCATGCGGCTTGCCGTCTGCTCATCAACAGTCGGCAAGCCGTTTTATCTAAAATTATATCATGGAGAACCGCCGATGAAAGAAGACCGCCGCCCGCAGGAAATCTGCGCGATTTGGGTCGACCACACAAACCGGATCATCTCATTCCGCAAGGAAGATGGTGCACTATAATTGTAGAATTTTACCATGACCGAAGTCAGTCTTGTCATGATTCCGCAAAAGGAGGAGGAAATGTAATTTGAAAAAGCTGCTGATCTGTCTCGCGCTTCTCTGCATCTTTCCTCTGATTTTTTCCGCGTGTTTCTCCAAACGGAACGGCGGTTCCGACGATCCCGGTGATTTTGCCGACCACGGAGGTGCGCCTATGGAGTTCCAGCATTTTTCCCTGTCGGAAAGCGGTATGTCCGCGCAGAGCTATGTCTACGAGGGCTATAAAACGGAGACTGGCGTCCATTTAGAGCATTTTATCCGCTCGGAATACTGGGACAACACGGTTTCCGGTAATGTAAGCCGTCATTATCGAAAGTCTCCGAGGTGTGAACGGGTATGAATTTTACCCGGAGGACGGCTCGACTCTGTACGAAGAGGAAGCGTGGGAGCTGTCGGAGCAGGCCCGAAGTCTTTGGCTGCGCCTCACCTTCGCCGGGGAGTATTCCGAGAGCATGAGTCCTGTCCAAATTCAGGGTCGGAAGTACCTGCCCATGTTCCCCGCTCGGGACGGCGTCTACACCATTGAACAGGTTCAAGAAAAATTCTTAGCGGTCTTTTCCGAGGAATTTACGGATAAGACCCTGAATGCCGCCATTGCAAGCAAAGATCTGCTTGAATATAACGGCAACGTCTATGCAGCGTACAAGAAAAACAGGGGTGAGACCTCCTACAACAGCTGGGCGGATCACGTCCGGGATGACGGCGCCGGGAAATTCACGGTGGTGATGGGTGTCAGCATGCCGTCGAACGGCAGCACAGTCTATGTGGAGCTGCCGACTGAAAAAACGCGGCAGGCAAGTTCGTATTTACGGATTATCCCTACTGGGATCGGTCGGAATGATGTCTGAATCTTCACCTGACTTGCGGGCAGCGTGAACATAGGCATAAAACTTTATTTATGAGCAGCGCATCACGAACATGCGCAAATGCCAGTGCATGAAGTTCTCGTGCATTATTTCCGGTTGCCCCGCAGGGGGCGAGGAAATGGCACATTTCTTATTATACTATGCTTTTGCGTCGCAAAAATAAGGGAGGACGAAAACGTCCTCCCTTTTCTGCATCCACTTTGCAGATTTGCGCCTGGTACGGTGAGTTGTGCAGTTTATGCCTTCTCTCTGCGGGCCATGGCGGCGATATCGCCCACGCCGTCCAGCACGATGCTGGGGCGGTAGGCGTAGGTCTTGAGGGTCTCCCGTGTGGAAACGCCGGAGAGCACCAATACCGTGGACATACCGCTCTCCATGCCGGAGATCACGTCGGTATCCATGCGGTCGCCCACCATCACCGCCTCACCGGAGTGGCAGTTCAGCTTTTTCAGCCCTGTCCGCATCATCAGCGGATTGGGCTTGCCGCAGAAATACGCCTGCTTGCCCGTCGCCATCTCGATGGGCGCGATGAGTGCGCGGCAGGCGGGCGCGATGCCGTTTTCAATGGGGCCGGAGACATCGGAGTTGGCACCGATGAGCTTGGCCCCCTGCATCACCAGATTTGTGGCTTTCGTGAGGGTGTCAAGCGAATAGCTGCGCCCCTCGCCTACCACCACATAGTCGGGGTTCACATCGTTCATGGTGATGCCTGCGTCATAGAGGGCGTTGAGCAGTCCCGCCTCGCCAATGGCGAACACGGAGCAGCCCGGTGCCTGCTCCCGCAGGAAGGCGGCGGTGGCCAGCGCGCTGGTATAGAAGTGCTCCTCCGGCACATCAAGGCCCATGCGGGCCAGCTTCTGGTTCAGCTCCCGGGGCGTATAGCCGCTGTTGTTGGTAAGAAAGAGATATTCCTTGTCCTCATCATGCAGCCACTGAATGAACTCCGCCACCCCCGGCAGAATGCGGTTGCCGTGGTAGATGACGCCGTCCATATCGCAGATGAAGCCTTTTTTCTCGTTAAAATTGATGGGAGTCTCCATGTTGTTCCTCCTGCCCTTCTTGTTAATATTCCATCTTCTTTTACTGTATCATGCAAGGAATCGGATTTCCATCAAGAAACGGTAAATTTTTCGGCATGATTCTGTTTACCGCACAATGCCTGCGGCCTTACCGCCGCAGCAGCTTCAAAAGCTGGATGACCACCATGGAGCCGAAGGCCAGTCCTACGATGGCCCCCACCATCCCAGCGGATAGGGGAGCAACAGCGAACAGCGGTTCCAGCGCGGGAACCAGCAGCACCAGCCCCAACAGCAGCGCGCCGATGGCAAAGGCACCCAACAGGGCACGGTTGTTCCAGAAGTGGCGGGTCAGCAGCACCGGATGCTGGGATTTGCAGCTAAAGCCGTGGAACAGCCGGCTCAGGCACAGGGTGGAGAAGGCCATGGTCTGCCCGGCAGCGGCGCCGCCGGCGTTCAGCCCCAGATAGAAGGCCGTGACGGTGGCGGCGGCGATGACCAGTCCTTCGATGCCCACGCTGAACAGGAAGGGTTTGGTCAGGATGCCTTCGTTCCGGGGCCGGGGCTTTTCCGACATGACCTCGTCGGTGTGAGGCTCCAAGCCAAGGGCGATGGCGGGCAGAGAGTCCGTCAGCAGGTTGATGAACAGCAGGTGCACTGCCGCGAAGGGCACGGGCAGTCCCATCAGAGAGGCGTAGAGCACCGTTAAAATGCCCGCCGTATTGCCGGAGAGCAGAAACTGAATGGCCCGCTTGATGTTTGCATACACGTTCCGACCATTCTTCACGGCTTTCACGATGGTGGCGAAGTTATCGTCCGCCAGCACCATACCGGCGGCATCCTTGGCCACCTCCGTTCCCGTGATGCCCATGGCAACGCCGATGTCCGCCTGCTTGAGAGCGGGGGCGTCATTGACACCGTCGCCGGTCATGGCTACCAGATTGCCCCGCTGCTGCCACGCCCGGACGATGCGGATCTTATGCTCCGGGGACACACGGGCGTAGACACTGACCTTCGGCACAAAGTCCTGCAGCTCCTCGTCGCTCATGCCGTCGATGACCGCGCCCTCCACGGCCTCCGTACCGTCCTGCAAAATGCCGATCTCACGGGCGATGGCCGCCGCCGTGATCTTATGGTCGCCGGTGATCATAATGGGGCGGATGCCGGCGCGGATGCACTCCGCTACTGCCGCCTTGGATTCCTCCCGGGGCGGGTCCATCATGGCGATGAGGCCGAGGAAGGTCAGGCCGTTTTCATCCGCCAGAGTGATGGCCGTGCTGTCCACGCTGCGGCAGGCGAAGGCCAGCACCCGCAGGCCCTCGTTGGAAAACTGTTCGTTGACCTGTTCGATCCTCGTCCGTTCCTCCGGCGTCACCACGCAGCGGTCCAGCAGCACGTCCGTCGCACCCTTGGTGACCAGCATCAGGCCACCCGCCAGCTTGTGGACTGTGGACATCATTTTCCGGTCGGAATCGAAGGGGATCTCCGTCAGACGGGGCCAACGGTCCCGGACAAGATCCTCGTCAAAGCCGTTGGTCTCCCCCAGCCGCACCAGTGCCGTTTCCGTGGGGTCGCCGATCTCCGTATCCCCGCTGATGACCGCATCGCTGCACAGCAGGGCCGTCCGCAGCAGCGGCTCCTGTAACGGGTCCCGGAAGTCCGCGTCCTTGGCGTCGATCACCTCGCCTCCGGTGTAGAGCTTGCGCACTGTCATGCGGTTCTGGGTCAACGTACCGGTTTTATCCGAGCAGATGACCGACACGCTGCCAAGCCCCTCCACCGCCTGCAAATGGCGGATGATGGCGTTTTCCTTGGCCATTTTCCGGGTGCCGAAGGACAGCACGATGGTCACGATAGAGCTGAGGGCCTCCGGGATAGCGGCCACCGCCAGCGCCACGGCGAAGAGGAAGGCGTTCATCACGTTTTCGTGCCGCCACAGCACGCTGACGCCAAACAGCACTGCGCAGATCACCAGAATGATGATCGACAGCTTTCTGCCGAACTGGTCCAGACTGACCTGAAGTGGCGTTTTCCGCTCCTCCGTGTTTTTCAGAAGCTGGGCGATCTTGCCCATCTCTGTGTCCATGCCGGTGGCCGTCACCAGAAAGCGGCCCCGCCCATAGGTGACGAAGCTGCCGGAGAACACCATGTTCTTTCGGTCGCCCAAGGCCGTCTCTCCACTGAGCGGCTCCGTATCCTTTTCCACCGGCAGGCTCTCGCCGGTAAGGGCGCTCTCCGCGCACTTCAGACTGGCACACTCCAACAGGCGTCCGTCGGCACAGACGGAATCTCCCGCCTCCAATATGACCACATCACCGGGAACCACCTCTCGGCCGGGGATCTGTACGATCTGACCGTCCCGCAGTACCTTGGCGGTGGGGGCGGACATCTGCTTCAGGCTGTCCAGCGATGCGGAGGCCTTCACCGTCTGCACGGTCCCCAGAATTGCATTCATGGTGATGACCGCCAGAATGACGATCATGCTCTCCACGTCCCCCATGCAGGCGGAGATGACGGCGGCCAGAATGAGGATCAACACCAGAAAATCCGCAAACTGCCCCAGAAAAATCTGCCAAACACTCTTTTGCTTGCCGGCGTGCAGTTCGTTGGCACCGTATTTCAACAAACGGAGCGCCGCATCCTCCTGTGATAGGCCGGTCTCCCGGCAATCCAGTTTCTGGAACAGCTCCACGCGGGACTGTTCCCAAATGTTCTTTTCCTGCTTCATGTACTATGTCTCCTTTCGGCGGACGCAAAAAAGGCGAGCCCTTTTGCGTCAATGCCTTCACATTGATACAAAAGTCTCGCCATTTCAATCCGCAGCGGAGCCAAACGGCCCGTACTGACGCCAACGGATACACAAAGCTGTGCAAGCTACTCCCTTTTGAACGAAGAATACACGGTTTTCTGCCCGTTGTCAAGACGTGTTTTTGCTAAAAATCGTTAAGATTCTCTCGTGTCTGAACCCACCGAGGAGCCTGCCCTCCCCTTTTCCTTTCGATTCAGCAGCTGCCGTTTTCCCTTTCAAACGCTGTCAGCCCTTCTTTTTGCGTACTTTTGGTGCTGTTGCCTGATAGCTTACATCGAGCAGCATTTTGATTTTGTCATCCGCCACACTGCCATCCAGTGCAACGGTAATCCAGCTGTCCTTCCGCATATGATAGGCTGGAAAAAAGCCGTTCTCCATCAACAGCGAGCCTGCCAGAATGGGACCGCATTTCAAGTTGACAGCGTCTATCCGCTCCTCACCCTGCAGTCCGAGCTTGCTTTTCGGCAGATCCATGACCACCGCAAACCATTTTTGATTGCTGCTGTGGCGGAACACCTCATAATTGGGATATTGGAGCCACGGACGGTCCGCGCTTGCCGGATAGGTTTCCAAGGTGAACGTTTCCAATTTCTTCCGGTCCATGCCTGTATTCTCTATCATTTCACTCATTAGAAGCCTCCATGAATACGTTCTTCCCCGCAAAAGCCAGCTGCTTTCTCTCTGCAATCCTACCTGATTTGAGCCATATTGTCAATTTTTGATAGGTTTCACTGCAAAAAGGCCGTTCGCATCACGGAAGTTGCAGCCGGCTTCTGGTGTGTGATCGATCCAAGTCAAATACCTGCTCGGTAATCACACCGCTGGCGCTGGATCATGGGCGTTTTGCCCGCGTCCTTACAGAACATGCCTGCCCACTGGCAGATTCCCTGCAGGATCGGCACACAGACGCGCCCTTTTCCGTCAGCCTGTTCAGTCAAAGAAAATCAGATGCACGTCTCACGGCGTGCATCTGATTTTTGCTATCTTTTCTTGTAAACGACCAGCTCCGGGTTTTTACCGTTTTCCTCATAGGTGCAGACCAGCAGAAAATCCATATTTGCGGCAATGCCGAAGCAGCGGTCGCCGCCAAACTCACATTCCAGCTGGTTGCCGAGGTAGGTCGCCTGATCGTCAAGGAATTTGACGGTTTTTCCGTTGGGAAGGCGGTATGCAAGGTTGATATACTTGCCTACAAGCGCGTTGAGCTTTTCCACCTTGGGCATCCCGTCAATATGCAGATCGTTGAATTCATCCATCAGTGTCTGCTTATACTGCGCAAAGGCTTCCGCGCCGCCGAGATTTTCATACCGCTTCCAGTAATTGAGCTTTGGCAGCGTATTCTTCAGGTAGGCCCGCGCCTGTTCGGCGGGAAATTCCTCGCTGGCCATGTTCTGCACGCAGACCTCGATCAGATCGTCTAAATCGTGGTACATATACTCGCCGTCAGCATAGCACCACTTGCAGTACTCCTCATTGAAAAAGCCGTCTGTCTCCCTGCTGATGTCCCCGTCTGCAAGGGGCATCCCGCAGCATTGACAGATAAGCTGTCTCGGTGAGCCGAGCAGCGTATTGATGGAGACATCAAAGAGCTTTGAGAGCAGCTTCAGGGTTTCGATATTCGGCGTTGTTTCACCGTTTTCCCAGCGGGAAACCGCCTGACGGGTCACAAATACCTTTTCCGCAAGCTCGTCCTGTGACAGTCCCATCTTTGTCCTGAGTTCCAGAATCATATCCTTTGTATCCATACGATCATCACCTCACGGTCATCATACCCCAAAGTTATCGGTATGACAAGCAACCTGCTGTTGCGGAATGCACGGTGATCGAATACGCTGCCCTTGCGGATAACGCGGCACAGCGGTACATCATGATCGTTTCCCAATTATATGCAAAAGGCTCTCTGGCAATATGCCAGAGAGCCTTTTATGCGGAGAGAGTATGGTAAGAGTAAAAACAGAAAACGGATATGTAACCTCAGTTGTTTTCCTGAGTCGCTGCTGCATTTGAGCTTGTACCCATACAAGACGAGATTACATCAGAAAGCAAGGTTTGCTTTCACACCAATTTCACGTTTCGTGCTGATTCTGACCGACAATTACTGCTCAGCCAGATGCTTGTATTTGGCATAGCGCTGAGCGCAGAACTCCTCGGCCTCGGCAAACAGGACCTTGGCAGTCTCGGGGAAGGTTCTGGTCAGAGAAGCGAAACGGGTCTCGCCCATCATGAAGTCCAGCAGCTGGCCATTGGGCTCCTTGCTGGTCAGGATGAACGGATTCTTACCCTCGGCCTTCAGCTCGGGCACATAGCGCCACAGGGGCCAATAGCCGCACTCGCTGGCCAGCTTCTCCTCCAGCTGAGCCTGGCTCATGCCCTTGGAGATACCGTGGTTGATGCAGGGAGCGTAAGCGATGAGGATGGAGGGACCGTGATGTGCCTCAGCTTCCTTCAGAGCCGTGATGAGGTGCTGCTCGTTGGCACCCATAGCGACCTGAGCAACATAGACATTGCCATAAGTCATGGCGATGGCGCCCAGATCCTTCTTGCCGGTTCTCTTACCGCCATTGGCGAACTGAGCCACGGCACCCAGCTGAGTGGCCTTGGAAGCCTGACCGCCGGTGTTGGAGTACACCTCGGTATCGACAACCAGGACATTCACGTCAGCACCGGAAGCCAGGACATGGTCCAGACCGCCGAAGCCGATATCGTAAGCCCAGCCGTCGCCGCCGTACATCCAGACGCTCTTCTTGGGCAGAGCATCCTTGTTGGCCTTCAGGAAAGCGATATCATCAGAGGTCTCAGCAGTGGCGTTCAGAGCAGCCACAACAGCCTCGGACAGAGCACGGGTCTTGTCGCCGTTATCGCCCTCAGCCAGCCAAGCCTCAAGAGCGCTCTTCAGAGCAGCGTCGGAGGTAGAAGCCACCACAGCCTCAGCGTGAGCAGCCATCTGACGACGCATCTGGTCGATGGACAGCTTCATGCCCAGGGCATACTCGGCGTTATCCTCGAACAGGGAGTTGGAGTTGGCAGGACCATGGCCCTTCTCATTGGCCACATAGGGGAAAGAAGGAGTGGAGGAACCCACAACGTAAGCGCAACCGGTAGCGGAGGTAACGAACATCCGGTCACCGAACAGCTGAGACATAAGCTTCATGTAAGGAGCCTCGCCGCAGCCGGCGCAGGCGCCGCTGAACTCGTACAGAGGACGCTCGAACTGAGAACCGCGGACGGTGAACTTGTCCATGGGGTTGGTCTTGGTGGACAGGGTCAGGGCATGCTCCCAGTTCTCCTGCTCGGGCATCTGGGTATCCAGCAGCTCCATGACCAGAGCCTTCTCCTTGGCGGGGCAGACATTGGCGCAGGCGCCGCAGCCCTGGCAGTCCAGAGGATCGACCTGCATACGGAAGGTCAGGCCCTCGAAGCCCTTGCCCTTGGCCTCCTTGGTGACGAAGGCGGCGGGCTTAGCAGCCTCTTCCTCCGCGTTCAGCAGGAAGGGACGGATAGCAGCATGGGGGCAGACCAGAGCGCACTTGTTGCAGCCAATGCAGTTCTCGGGGATCCACTGAGGCACCTTCACAGCGATGCCGCGCTTCTCATACTTAGAAGTCTCAGAGGGGGTAACACCATCAGCGTAGGGCATGAACTCGCTCACGGGGATGGCATCGCCGGCCTGCTTGTTGACAGGGATCTGGATCTCACGGATGTAGTGAGGCAGGCTTGCATCGGGAGCCTTGGTATCGTCAGCCAGAGTCTTCCAGGACTCGGGAACGTTGATCTTCACAGCAGCGTCAACACCTCTGTCGACGGCGGCGCTGTTCATGTCAACGATCTTCTGGCCCTTCTTGGAGTAGGACTTGATGATAGCGTCCTTCATGTACTTCACGGCGTCCTCGATGGGGATGATGCCGGAGAGCTTGAAGAAGGCAGCCTGCAGCACGGTGTTGGTGCGGTTGCCCAGGCCCAGCTCCATAGCGATAGCGGTAGCGTCGATGGTGTAGAAGTTGATCTCACGCTCGGCGATCTGACGCTTCACGCGGTTGGGCAGGTGCTCCTCCAGCTCAGCGCCGGTCCAGCTGGTGTTCAGCAGGAAGGTGCCGTGAGGCTTGATCTCGGAAACGATATCGAAGTCCTTGATGTAAGAGGTCTTGTGGCAGGCCACAAAGTCAGCCATGGTGACATAGTAGGTGCTGTGGATGGGCTCATGGCCAAAGCGCAGGTGGGACTTGGTAACGCCGCCGGACTTCTTGGAGTCATACTCGAAGTAAGCCTGAGCGTACTGATCGGTGTGGTCACCGATGATCTTGATGGAGTTCTTGTTGGCGCCAACGGTACCATCGGAGCCCAAACCCCAGAACTTGCAGGAGATGATGGACTTGCCGGCGGTGACGATATTCTCGCCAACGGGCAGGGACAGATGCGTAACGTCATCGTTGATGCCGACGGTGAAGTGGTTCTTCTTCTCACCCTTCATGTTGTCGAACACGGCCTTCATCTGGGCAGGAGTGGTATCCTTGGAACCCAGGCCATAGCGGCCGCACAGAGCCTCGATGTTGGTACGCTTGCCTTCCCACAGGGCGTCGCACACGTCCAGATACAGAGGCTCGCCGGGAGCGCCGGGCTCCTTGGTGCGGTCCAGAACGGTCAGGCACTTGCAGGTAGCGGGGATCTTCTCCAGCAGACGCTCCATGGAGAAGGGACGGAACAGGTGGACCTGAATGAAGCCGACCTTCTCGCCGCGCTCCACCAGATAATCAACAACCTCCAGCAGGGTCTCGCAGACGGAGCCCATAGCCACCACAACGCGCTCAGCATCGGGAGCACCGTAGTAGTTGAACAACTGATAGTTGCGGCCGGTGACCTCGTTGATCTTGCCCATGTACTCCTCGACAATGGCGGGCAGCGCATCATAGGCGCTGTTGCAGGCCTCGCGGGACTGGAAGAAGGTATCGGGATTCTGCAGAGTGTTGCGCAGAGTGGGATGCTCGGTGCTCAGGGCATGATCCTTGAAGCGCTGAACAGCGTCCCAATCCAGCATCTTGCCCAGATCCTCATAGTCCAGAACCTCGATCTTCTGGATCTCGTGAGAGGTCCGGAAGCCATCGAAGAAATGCTGGAAGGGGATAGAGCCCTTGATGGCAGACAGATGGGCAACGGCGCCCAAGTCCATGCTCTCCTGCACGCTGGCGGAAGCCAGCTGTGCCCAACCGGTCTGGCGGCAGGCCATGACGTCGGAGTGGTCGCCGAAGATGGACAGAGAGTGGGTGGCCACGGTACGGGCAGAGACGTGCATAACGCCGGGCAGCTGAGAGCCGGCGATACGGTACATGGGCGGGATCATCAGCAGCAGGCCCTGAGAAGCAGTGTAGGTGCTGGTCAGGGAGCCGGTCTCCAGAGAGCCGTGCATTGCGCCGGCCGCGCCGGACTCCGCCTGCATCTCGACCAGCTTTACGGGCTGGCCAAACAGGTTCTTCTTGCCATTGGTAGCCCATGCATCCACATGGTCAGCCATGGGGCTGGAAGGAGTGATGGGGTAAATGGTAGCTACCTCGGTAAACGCATAAGATACGTATGCGGCAGCCTCATTACCGTCCATCGTCTTAAACACTTTGTTTTTTGCCATGAACGTAATTCCTCCTATTATTCTTCCCTGTATTTAACGCGAAGACTCTCCGCCCTTTGAGGTGGCCCCCTAATCGGGCGGATCAGCCTACTGAGCAAGCTGTATCTTAGAAACTGCTCCTCCGTTCCTACTGAGGGGCAGGCCATATTAATACAGCTACGTTCTTGATATGATTATAACTCTACACATTGCAAGTTTGCAAGTCCAAAAATGTTTCAAATGACGTAAGCGCTTTGCCGACAGCAAAGCATTTACGTTATTTTTACTTAGTGCATGCCGCATCCCCTGTCCCGGTCTTCCATCCTGTTCCGGCAAATATACGGCCCTCCTACCGCTGTAAATACTGTAAATACAGTATAATAGGCTGTCGAAGCAAAAAAGTTCCACATAAAGTTCGTCGAATGGCCTATAACTTTTTTCAATAGTTTGCTATGAAATAATGGTATATGCTGTTTTTGCGGTAAAACGCCACAGTCTCTCATGTATCTGCCCACTGCGACACCAACCCCGTGTCAACGGGTGTGCTTTCTTTTGCATACAGGCGAAATGCTCAAACAGCTGTGGCATTTCGGAGCGGCCCGTATAACCTTTCGGTCGCTATAAAGTTGAACCTTGCATTATCGCATTTTCTCCATTGTCTGCCGCATGACTGAATCGTTACCGCCGTCACACTCCATTTAAGATTTCCGCACCGCGCAGGTCATATGCCGCTTTTCAAAGCAGTCCTGATAGCGCAGGCTGTCACCCATAGAGTTTGACCCCTTCCCTGTTCAGCTTGCGGGCAAAGCTCTGGCTATCTGCCGCGCTGCATTCCACTCCTCCGGCGTATACACGTTGAGAAAGTCACCGCACGTTGGTGCTTGACAAAAGCTTCCAAAGCCCATATACTATGGGCATGGTGATCATATGACTGACGGAAGTGGATGTTACCACATGGAGTATGATCGTGAAACCAGCCGACCGTCTGGGCAGAAAAAGCTCAGATCGGTGCGGCTTTTTCTTTTTATACGGATCATTTGATCTGTTGAAAAGGAGGTTTTTCTATTTGATCGAGGGATACATCCATTCCATTGAATCCATGGGCCTTGTGGACGGCCCCGGTATTCGCACGGTGGTGTTCTTTCAGGGCTGCCGCCTGCGCTGCCGCTACTGCCACAACCCCGACACCTGGGCCATGCGCAGCGGAAAAGAGCAGATCTTCACGCCTGAACAGCTGGTGAACAAGCTTCTCCGCTTCAAGCCGTATTTCGGCGATAACGGCGGCGTCACCTTTTCAGGCGGCGAGCCGCTCCTGCAAAAGGACTTTTTATGTGAGGTCCTGCTCCTGTGCAAACACGCGGGCATCCACACCTGCATTGACACCGCAGGCTGCGGCTGCGGCGGCTACGAGGAAATTCTGGCCCATACTGACCTCGTCTTGCTGGACATCAAGCACTTCTCGCTGGACGGCTACCACAGCATCACGGGACAGTCTCCGCAGGAGTTTTTACAATTCCTCTCCGCCGTGCAAAAGGCCGGTACGCCTCTTTGGATCCGTCACGTGGTGGTCCCCGGACTCACGGATTCCGACGCCCATCTGGAAGGGCTGCGCGCGTATCTGCATACGATCCACAACATTCAGCGGGTGGAGCTGCTGCCCTACCACACGCTGGGTGCGAACAAGTATCATGCACTGGGTATCCCGTATTCCTTAGAGGACGTACCCGCCCTTCCGCCGGAAGCCTTGGCTGACTGGCAGCAGCGATTTGACCGTGAATTCCATATTTAAATAAAATAGACAGGAGCGTATAAAACTATGCCTATTGATGTAAACTGCAGCGCCTGGAAGGGCTTTCGTACCGGCGAGTGGCGTCATCTCGTCAACGTGCGTAATTTCATTCAGAAGAACTACACCCCCTACGCCGGTGACGAGAGCTTTCTGGCCCCAACGTCCGAACGCACTCAGAAGGTTTGGGACAAGTCCCACGCCTTGATTTTAGAGGAGCTTCGCAAGGGGATCTTAGATGTGGAAACCGATGCCATCTCCGGTATCAATAACTTCGCTCCCGGCTATATTGACCGGGACAATGAGGTGATCGTCGGCCTGCAGACCGACGCTCCCCTGAAGCGCATCGTAAACCTGTACGGCGGTATGCGCATGGCCGAATCCGCTCTGGAGCAGTACGGCTACAAGCTGAACCCCGAAATCGAAAGACATTTCAGAACCTACCGCAAGACCCACAATGACGGTGTGTTCGATGCCTATCCCCACCGCACCCGGGTGGCCCGTACCGTGGGCCTGCTCACCGGTCTGCCCGACGCTTACGGCCGTGGCCGCATCGTGGGTGACTACCGCCGCGTCCCCCTGTACGGCGCTGATTTTCTGATTGAAGAGAAGAAAAAGGATCTGGACGCTCTGGACGGTGCCATGACCGACGAGCGTATCCGTCTGCGGGAAGAAGTGCAGATGCAGATCCGTGCCTTGCAGGAAATGGCCCTGATGGCCAAGGGCTACGGCTGTGACATCACCAAGCCCGCTGAGACCGCCCATGACGCTGTGCAGAGCCTGTACATGGCCTATCTCGCCGGTGTGAAGGAAAACAACGGCGCTGCCACCAGCCTGGGCCGCACCGCTACCTTCCTGGATATTTACATCCAGCGGGATCTGGACAACGGCACGCTGGACGAAGCCGGCGCGCAGGAGCTGATCGACCAGTTCATCATCAAGCTGCGGCTGGTGCGCCACCTGCGCACCCCGGAGTACAACGAGCTGTTCGGCGGCGATCCCACCTGGATCACTGAATCTCTGGGCGGCATGGGCATCGACGGCCGCACTCTGGTGACCCGCAACACTTTCCGCTATCTCCACACCCTCACCAATCTGGGCACCGCTCCCGAGCCCAACCTGACCGTTCTGTGGAGCCAGAACCTCCCCGACGCCTTCAAGCGCTACTGCGCCAAAATGAGCATTGACACCGACTCCATCCAGTACGAAAATGACGACATTATGCGCCCCATGTACGGCGACGACTACTGCATCGCCTGCTGCGTATCCGCTATGGCGGTAGGCAAGCAGATGCAGTTCTTCGGTGCCCGCGCCAACCTTGCCAAGAGCCTTCTGTACGCCATCAACGGCGGCGTGGACGAGAAGAAGGGCCTGCTGGTCATCCCCGAGATCCAGAAGGATGATGACGAGGTGCTGGACTATCCCAAGGTACTGGCAAACTACAAGAAGGTGCTCTCCTACGTTGCCGAGCTGTATGTGGACACCATCAACATCATCCACTTCATGCATGACAAATACGCCTACGAATCCAGCCAGATGGCCCTCCACGATACGCTGGTGGAGCGCTTGGCCGCCTTCGGCGTGGCGGGTCTTTCCATCGCCGCCGACTCTCTCTCCGCCATCAAGTTTGCCAAGGTGAAGCCCGTCCGCAATGAAAACGGCATTGCGGTGGATTTCGTCACCGAGGGTGACTTCCCCAAGTACGGCAATGACGATGACCGGGTGGACGATATCGCCGTGGAGATCGTTTCCTACTTCTCTGCCGAGCTGAAAAAGCACGCGCTGTACCGGGGCGCCATTCACACGCTGTCCGCCCTGACCATCACCAGCAACGTGATGTACGGCAAAAAGACCGCCTCCACCCCTGACGGCCGCAAGGCGGGCGAACCCTTCGCCCCCGGCGCCAACCCCATGCACGGCCGGGATGAAAGCGGCGCGCTGGCCAGCCTGAACTCTGTAGCCAAGATCCCCTACCGGGCCGTGTGCCAGGACGGTGTTTCCAACACCTTCTCCATCGTGCCCAACGCACTGGGCAAAACCGCCGAGGAACGCCGCAGCAATCTGGTGCAGATTCTGGACGGCTATTTCGTGCAGGGTGCGCACCATCTGAACGTGAACGTGATGAACCGCGAGGTCCTGCTGGACGCTATGGAGCACCCGGAAAAGTATCCTACGCTGACCATCCGCGTGTCCGGCTACGCCGTGAACTTCAACCGCCTGAGCCGCGAGCAGCAGCTGGAGGTGGTCAAACGCACCTTCCACGAATCCATGTAAGCGCCTGCGTATTCCCGAATGTTAGCAGCCCGCTGTTTGAAAACAGCGGGCTGTGTTTTATCTTTTTATTTGTGTGCCAAGCAGCTTTTCTGTCCGGTTTCTGAAGCAAAACGATGAAAAACCCCGGCGGCTGTTGAAACAGCCGCCGGGATTTCTTTTATGATTACAGTCTCCTTATTCCATACCCCGGAAGCGGGCCAGGAATTCCTTCGTCTCCCGCTGTTGGGGGTCGCCAAAGACCTGTGCCGGCGTACCCTGTTCGCAGATCACGCCCTGATGCATGAACACCACCTGCGAGCTGACATCCCGGGCGAAGGCCATCTCGTGAGTCACCACCAGCATGGTCATACCCTCCTGGGCCAGCGCCTGCATGACGTTCAGCACCTCGCCCACCATTTCCGGGTCCAGAGCGGAGGTAGGCTCGTCGAACAGCAGCACCTCCGGGTCCATGGCCAGTGCCCGGGCAATGGCCACCCGCTGCTTCTGACCGCCGGAGATCTGCCGGGGCTTTGCGTTGATATAGGGGGCCATACCCACCTTTTCCAGATATTTCAGTGCCTGCTGCCGGGCCTCCTCCTTGCTGCGCTTGAGGACCTTCATCTGCCCCACCATGCAGTTTTTCAGCACTGTCATGTTGTTGAACAGGTTGAAGGACTGAAACACCATGCCCACATGAGAGCGGTATTCCGGCGCGTTGACGCCCCGGCCCGCCACATCGGTGCCGTGGTAGAGGATCTGGCCGCTGCTGGGGGTTTCCAGCAGGTTGATGCACCGCAGCAGGGTGGATTTACCGGAGCCGGAAGCGCCGATGATGGAAATCACGTCGCCCTTCTTGACAGTAAAGTCAATATCCCGCAAAACCTCATGGGTGCCGAAGGACTTGCCGAGGTGGCGGATTTCTAAGATATTCTCGCTCATATCAGCGTCCTCCTCTCGTGCTGCCGTTGCGGTTTTTCAGGCCGATGCGGATGCGGTTCCGCTTTTCCTCGCCGGTGTATTCCCGGTTGACCTCGTCAAAGGGTGTTCCCCGGTCAGGATGGCTGTAAGTGCCCGCCGCCATCACCAGCTGATCTCCCTGAGCCAGCTCGTAGCTGTCGGAGCCGTCCATGAGCTTTTCCACCAGCCGCAGGATCAGGGATGCAATCAGCGTCAGGGTCAGGTAGCCGATCATTTCAATGGTGGCGGAGGGGAAGTACATATTGTTGACGCCCACGATGTAGCGGTGCTGGGCGAAGAACTCCGTAAAGCCGATGATAAACATAACGGAGGTGTCCTTCACGTTGATGATGTAGTTGTTGCCGATCTGGGGCATGATGTTCCGCAGGGCCTGGGGCATGATGACGTTCACCATGGTCTGGAAATGGGTCATGCCAATGGCCTTGGCCCCCTCGGTCTGGCCGGGATCAATGGAAATGATGCCGCCCCGAACGGATTCCGCCATGTACGCGCCGGTATTGATGGCCACGATCAGAAGCGCGGCGGCGAAAATATTGTCGAACCGGAGGGCGTTATTGGAAAAGTAGGGCAGGCCGTAGTAAATGAACACGGATTGCAGCACCATGGGGGTTCCCCGGAACACCTCTACATAAATGCGGATGATGATCCGCAGCAGCTTCAGCAGGAACCGCTTGGGCAGAGGGTCCTTCTTCGTATAAGGAATGGTATTCAGCACACCGCACAGCAGTCCGATGAAGCAGCCAATCAGTGTGGCGAGGAAGGCCAGCTTCAGTGTATTCCAGATACCGGCCCAGTACATCACCTTGTACTTGCTCCACAGCAGGACCATATCCTGTCCCAGCTTCACAAACTTATCCATGGTCAGTCTCCAATCATCTGTAATAATCAGCGAGGCCCCGCGCCGGGGCGTTTCTTGGGATCACCGGGGGTCCGGAGACCCCCGGCGGGTCACTCAGATCTCAGGCTGAATGGAAATAGCCTGATCCATCAGGGCGTTGAACTGCTCCTCATTCAGAACGGAGAGGACGGTGTCGATGGCGTCGGCCAGCTGGGTGTTACCCTTCTGGACAGAGATGCCGATGTTCACGTTCTCGGCCCGCTCTTCTTCAGTAGCAAACTGGAAGTCGCCGTCGGTGCCGGAGAAGTTCAGGATCACCAGATTGTCGTCCTTGGCGACGGCGGCCAGAGCGGTGGGCATATCGGTGCAGACATAGTCCACGGCGCCGGTCTGGAGCTGCATGATCATTGCGGGGGCACTGTCGGCAGGAGCCAGCAGGTTGGTGTTCTCGATCTGGGGCAGGCAGGAATCATACCAGATGGTGCCGGACTGGGAGGTGCAGGTACCGCCGGCCAGATCAGCGATGGAGGCTGCGTTGGCATACTGGCTGTCCTTGGTGGTCAGGACCACGATGGTAGCGTAGTAGTAGGGGCCTGCCATATCCACTTCCTTCATGCGGTCGGCGGTCATGGACTGACCGGCGATGTTGGCGTCCATGGTGCCGGACTGCACGGCGGGGCACAGGGAATCCCACGCGGAGGACACGATCTCAAGCTCCCAGCCGTAGGTCTCGCAGATACGCTGGGCGATCATCACATCGTAGCCGTTGGCGTAAGCGCCGGGAACGTTGGAAATGGGCACCGCGCCGTTGGAATCGTCCATCTGCGTCCAGTTGTAGGGCGCGTAGGCGCACTCCATGCCAACGGTGAGCACACCGTCCTCAAGGCCGGGAATGGCGCTGGTGTCCGTGCCGGTCAGATCCTCCACAGGAGGGATCTCCACGGCGGGAGCGGCGGGGGTGGACTCCGCGGGGGTGCTGTCATTGCCGGAGGAACTGCTGCTGTCGCCGCCGCAGGCGGTGAGGGCCAGAGCCATGGTCAGGGCCAGAATTGCGCTCATCCATCTTCTTCTCATACTGTCTCCTTCTTGTCCGGCGTTTTTCTTCCCCGCCGGCGAGGAATGATGAAAAAAATGAACCGCTTTGCCAAGCGGTTCATGGAATATACGGAAAATCTGTCCCTTGAAAATAGGACACCTCCGAACAGCCAATGATAGCGCTTCACAAAAAATTCTTGTGACAGTCCGGCAGATCTTCTCTGCCGACCCAGCATCCGAACAACAGGCATTGTCCTGACACTTCGGCGGTGGCCCCTTTCCCACTCCACGGCTGCTCTGGCCTTGTGGAGAGTACTGATGGATACCGCGCCTCTATCAAGCGATTCAATTTTGACTGCATCTTAGCACCGCTTTTCGCCATTGTCAACCATTTTTCCAAATTTTTAGTATCTTTAGCAGGTGTTGGCAAAAAACGGATGCTTTACAGGCTGATTTATGGTATGCTTTCACAATAAGCCTTGTCATTAACGTTGCTTATATTGGGAGTCCAGACCGCTCTTGTCTTTTCTGCTCAAGTCCCGTATAATGAACAGCGTAACAATATTCCTGTGCCGAATTGCGGCGAAAGGAGCCAACCATGAATGTCATCGTTATCGGCGGCGGGGCCTCCGGCCTCATGGCCGCCATCACCGCCGCCAAGGGCGGCCATAGCGTCACGCTGCTGGAGCGGCAAGCCCGTGTTGGCCGCAAGCTGCTATCCACCGGCAACGGCCGCTGCAACCTCACCAACCTGAACATGGGCCTTCCCTACTATCACGGACAGGACGCCGCTTTCATCCGCCCCGCCTTTGAAGCGCTGAGTCTGGATGCCACGCTGAATTTCTTTCACGGTCTGGGCCTTCTGACAACGGCGGAGGACAATGGCCGGGTCTACCCCTACTCCGATCAGGCGGGCAGCGTGGTGGACGTGCTGCGCTTCGCCGCCGACGCCGCCGGGGTCACGACCCGCGCCGGGTTCGAGGTGACGGGCCTGAAGAAAACAAAACGGGGGTTCACCGTCCTCTCCGCCGATGAAACCCTCCCGGCGGACCGGGTCATCGTCTGCTGCGGCGGCATGGCTGGCGGTAAGCTGGGCGGGACCCGCAGCGGCTATGAGCTGCTGCAATCCTTGGGCCACAGCGTCACCAAGCTGTATCCCGCACTGGTGCAGATCAAGACGGACAACACCTTTGTCAAGGCTTTGAAGGGCGTCCGGGCCAACGCCGACCTCCGTCTCTGCCGGAACCGGGACGCCGTGGCCGCCAGCCGGGGTGAAGTTCAGTTTACCGACTTCGGTGTCAGCGGCCCCGCCGTGTTCGAGCTGTCCCGGGCCGCCGCCACGGAAAAAGGGCCTCTGACACTTCATATCGATTTGCTGCCCCAGCTTTCCACACCGGAAATCGAGGAGCTGCTCCGCAGGCGGCTTAGCTCCATGCCGGAGCTGACCACGGAAAACCTGTTGGCCGGGGTGCTCCACAACCGTCTGGGCCGCACGGTCCTGCGGTATGCAGGCTACGGACTGACGGACCCTGTGGCATCCCTGTCTCCCGCCGATCTGCGGAAGATTGCGGGAGCCGCCAAGGACTTCGCTCTGCCGGTGGTCAGCGTGCTGGGCTTTGACGGGGCGCAGGTCACAGCCGGCGGTATCCGTACCGCCGAGTTTGACCCCAAAACCCTCCAAAGCCGCCTGGTGCCGGGACTATACGCCGCCGGTGAGGTGCTGGACATCGATGGCGACTGCGGCGGCTACAATCTGCAATGGGCCTGGTCCAGCGGCTATCTGGCCGGCCTGCTGAAAAGCGGAACATAGTAATAGTAAAAAATCAAGGGAACGGAATAACCGTTCCCTTGATTTTTATTTAGGACCAATCTGAACCAATCAGAACCAGTTCAATGAGAAGAAATCGTTCACCTGTCCCGCCAGCACCAGCAGCATACCGATGGGCGTGATATACTTGATGCAGATCCGATAGAAGGTGTCGATCCTGCCGGTATAGCCGATATGAAGCTCGTCCAGAACCGTCTGAGGACGGATCTCCCAGCCCACCATAATGCTCATCATCAAAGCGCCGATGGGCATGGCCAGGCCCTCAGACAGCATATCCACAAAGTCCAGCATGGAATCGTTCCAGCCGGCGGTCGCAGGCCAGGGGAACACACCGGTGGTACCCAGACCGTCGATCCCTACCAGCACCGACACCGCGAAAATGGCAAGACAGACCAGAAACGCCACCTTGGGGCGGTTTCCCTTTCTGCCTTTCTGCTCCGCCCGGTCCAGGAAATAGGTGATGTCCACCTCGATCAGGGCGATGGCGGAGGAAATGGCGGCGATCAGCACCAGCAGATAGAAGATCACGCCGAACAGCGCGCCGGCGGTGCCCATGGCCCGGAACACATCCTGTAAGGTGACAAACAGCAGGTTCGGGCCGCCCAGCTTGATCTGGTCCAGCGGCGTTCCGCTGGCAATGCCGTTGGCCACGGCAGCGGGGATCACAGCGATACCGGCCATAGTGGCCACCAGCGTATCCGCAAACACAATGATCGCGGAGTTTTTCACCAGATCCTCTTTCTGGTTCAGGTAGGAGCCATAGGTGATCATGGCGCCCATCGCCAGCGACAGGGAGAAGAACATCTGTCCGCCGGCGCTGGCAAACACAGACAGCAGGCTGGGCGTCTCCGCCACAAACCCGGCTTCCACAGCGTATCCCGGCACGAACATGAACTTCAGGCCCTCCATAGCGCCGGGCAGGGTCAGGGAGCGGATGATGATGACCACCAGCATGACAAACAGCGTGGGCATACCCACGTTATTGAACTTCTCAATGCCGCCGGAAATGCCGCTCCGGTTGATGAGATAGCACAGAGCCAGAAACAGGGCGGCAAACAGCACCGCTCCGGCAGGATTGGACAGCATGGCGGCAAACAGCTCCCCGCCGGTGGCCAGCGATTCGCTGCCGAAGGCAAAGTTGCTGAGGTTCAGGGCCATATATTCGATGCAGTAACCGCCCAGCACCGCGTAAAAGCCCATCACCGCAAAGGGAGAGAACAGCGCCAGCCAGCCGATCCACCGGAATTTCTTCGTCAGGGCGTGATAGGTGCCCATGGCGCCCTGTCCGGTCTTGCGGCCCATGGCAAGCTCCGAGGCCATGACGATAAAGCCCACGAAAATTGCCAGCAGCGCATAGACCGCCAGATACGCGAAGCCGCCGGACTTACCCATTTTGTAGGGGAAGCCCCAGATATTGCCCAAGCCAACCGCAGAGCCGATGGCCGCCATCAGGAAGCCCAGATTGCTGGCCCAACTGGCACGTTTTGTCTCCATAAACGATTCCTCTCTTCTTCAGTATGCAAAACATATTACTTATACCCTCTTTTTTTCCGTCCGTCAAGACGCTGATTGCACGAAAGCGCAGATCGCCGACAAAAAAGTCTCCCATTTTTTCAGAAATCAGGTTCCTATTGCCTGCCCCGCCGAAAACGTATATAATAACAGGCAAGAAATCAAACACAGACAAGGAGTGCTTTATGAAGCAGGAATTTATCCGGGTGGGCCGCATCGTCAACGCCCACGGCATCCGGGGCGAGGTGCGGGTGCAGCCCCGCCGGGTCTCCCCCGCGCTGCTGACCCGCTGCAAAACCTTTTATATCGACGGTCAGCCCGTCGCCCCCACGGCGAATCACGTCCACAAGGAGCTGGTGCTGCTGAAGCTCCCCGGCGTGGACGATATGAACGCCGCCCTGACCTATAAAAATAAAGACCTGTTCCTCCGCCGGGCCGACATCGTTCTCCCGGAGGGAGAGTATTTTGACGATGAACTGCTGGGGCTGGAGGTCTATGACTGTGACACCGGCGCCCTGTTAGGAACTCTGACGGCGGTGGACGAGTACCCCGCCAGCAAGGTCTACACCGTCAAGGGTGAGCGGGAGATCCTGATCCCCGCCGTGAAGGACGCCTTTATCCGCTCCGTTGATTTGGACGGAGGACGGATGGAGGTCAAGGTCTGGGAGGGGCTGTAAATGGACATGCAGATCGACATTCTGACCCTGTTCCCGGAATCCGTGGACGCCATGCTGAACGTCAGCATCTTAGGCCGGGCGCAGGAGCGGGGCTATATCGCCATCCGCACCCACCAGATCCGCACCTACACCACCAACAAGCAGATGCAGGTGGACGATTACCCCTACGGCGGAGGCCGTGGGGCCGTGATGCAGGCAGACCCTCTGTTCCGCTGCTGGGAGCACGTTGTCAACACCTATGGCCCCGGCCGGACCATCTTCATGTCCCCCTGCGGCCGTACCTTCACCCAGTCCGTCGCCAGAGAACTGAAAGCCCAATATGACCACCTGATTCTGGTCTGCGGCCACTACGAGGGCATTGACCAGCGGTTCATCGACGCGTGCGTGGACGAGGAACTGTCCATGGGCGATTTCGTCCTCACCGGCGGAGAGATCCCCGCCATGGCAGTAGCGGACGCCGTGTGCCGCATGGTGCCCGGTGTGCTGCCGGACGCCGAGTGCTTTGAGGAGGAATCCCACTGGGACGGACTGCTGGAATATCCCCAGTATTCCCGGCCCGCCGTGTGGCATGACCGGGCCGTGCCAGAGATCCTTCTCTCCGGGGATCACGCCAAGGTTGCCGCGTGGCGGAAAAAGGAGAGCTACAAGCGCACCATGACCCGCCGTCCGGATCTATTCGCGCATTTTGACGAAACGAAGCTCACCACCAAGGCGGAGCGGAAAATTCTGGCGCAGGCCAAGGAGGAATTTGCCGCGGAACAAGCTGAGACTTCCGCGGAACCGGAGGAATAAACCCTCCCCATCAGAAAGGAGGCCCCCATGAAAAAGCGCGTCATTCTGATTCTCTGCGTGCTTGCGGTTCTGCTGACAGCCGTCATCTGTCTGCCCTTTGCCCGGAAGATCGATACCACCGTCACCGCCACGGAATACCGGTTCGATGATCCGGCCTACGCCGTGGAGCACACGGTCGTGATCTGCGGTCACGACACCCGGAATCTGCTGGGCTACGGCGTTTTTGAGGGAACCTTTGCCGTCAGCGGCTTTGAAAGCGGTCAGGAGGGGTGGACGTTCCGTGTCTCCTTTTCCGACAAGAAGTCCCTCGGCACCGCTTTCAGCCGGCGTCCAAGTGGGGAAGCCTGCACCCGGGACCTCTTTCACCTGCTGGCTGACCGGGACTGGTCAGACTTTGCGGGGCTGATCATGGAGGTCTCCGACAAGGCGGACCATTCCTCAAGCGGAACCTTCGACCCTGACACGGGACGGTTTCTGGTCAGCGGTCCCGCCGACCGGGAGGCCGCCGTCGCTAAAGCGGCGGCGCTGTTCCGGAAGGATCCCTACTGGTACGGCGTGTTTCAAGGACAACCCGACTGACATAGCCGAGGCCGGACGCTTGTGCGTCCGGCCTCGGCTTCTGTATATTCAGTTGCTTCTGGAGCACTTCTCCGCGTCGATGGCCAGCACCAGCATCAGCGCCCGGAGGGCGTCGGCGGGGTTTACCACGTCGATGACGTAGGTATCCGTCCAGTGGAACAGCTCCTTGGTGACGGTGGCCACCAGTGCCCCGCAAGGCTCCGTCACCTGATAGTCCCACTCCATAAAACTGCCCTGAACCTGCCAGCCGTTGCAGTCAATATCGAATTTCGGGGCGAAAAAGGTAAACGCCTTTTGGATACTGCCGATATACTCATCGTTTTCGTACAGCTCGAATTTGGGCAGCAGCGTCAGCACCCGCTCCTTCACGGTGCCGATGTGGTTCCCGGCGGCGTCAAGGATGTGGAGGCAATGGCCCCAGGAGAGCTTGCCCTCCACGGTGTAGACCGTCTCCCCCGCCTCGTTATAAATATCATAGCTGTCGAACCACGAGAAAAACCGCTGCTTGAAAAGTAGCTTCATAGGCCCTCCCTGTCAAAAGACGATGCCGCCGTCACGGTCGCGGTGAAAATCTCTGGAAAAATAGGCGGTCATAGCTTTTACCAGATAGTCCGTATCCGCCGCCCCCGCCGTCTCGCAGACGCTATGCATGGCCAGCTGGGGCAGGCCGATGTCCACGGTAGGAACGGAGAGATGGGCTGTGGATATATTGCCCAGAGTGGAGCCGCCGGGGAGATCCGCCCGGTTGCTGTATCGCTGGACTGGCACCCCCGCCTCCTGACAGATGGCCTGAAACACCGCCCCGGATACGGCGTCCGTGGTGTAGCGCTGGTTGGCGTTGTACTTGATGACGATGCCGCCGCCCAGCACCGGGAACTCCCCCTTGTCGGCGTACTCCGGGTGGGCGGGGTGGATGGCGTGGGCGTTGTCCGCCGACACCATGAAGCTGTTGGCGACGGCCGCCTTCCAGCCCTCGCTGTCAAGGCCGCAGCCGTGGGCGATCCGCTCCAGCACATCGGTCAGGAAGGTGGAATCCGCCCCCTGACGGGTGTTGCTGCCCACCTCTTCGTTGTTGAACACCGCCAGCACCGGCAGGCTCCCGCCGGGCTTTGCCGCTAAAAAGCCCTCCAGACAGCCGAACACGCATTGAAGGTCATCCAGCCGGGGGGAAACGATGAATTCCCCGTTCAGGCCGGTCTGCACCGCTTTTGTTCTGGGATAGAGGAACAGCTCCGTGGAGAGCAGATGCTCCTCCCGCACCCCAGCCGCTTCGGCGATGAGCTTTCGGAAGGTCCCCGGCTCCTTTCCGCAGCCCAGCAGGGGCAACAGGTCCACCGCCGGGTTCAACTCCGCTCCCTTGTTCACGCTCCGGTCCATGTGGATCGCCACGCCGGGGATCACCAGCAGATCCCGGTCAATGTTCACCAGACGGCTCACAAGGCGATCTCCCTGCCGGATCACCACCCGGCCCGCCACAGACAAGGGCCGGTCCAGCCAGCCACGCCACACACCGCCGCCGTAAGGCTCCACACTGAGCCGCAGGGTATTGCCGGCGGAAGCCGCTTCTGCGGTCTCCCGCACCTTGAAGGTGGGAGAATCGCTGTGGGCCGCCGCCATCAAAAAGCCGTGAAACGGCCCCTCCGGCACCCGGAACGCCACCAGAGCGGAGTCACCCCGCTCCACAACATATAGTGTTCCCTTTTCCAGCTTCCACTGCTCAGATTCCCGCAGCTCCACCGCTCCCGCCGCCGCCAAGGCCGCTTTGGCGTTGGCCGCCGCATGGTAGCAGGTGGGGCTTTCGTCTAAAAAGCGAAACAGCTTTTGCACCGTATCCACGTTGATTTCCTCCTGTCCGATCCTGATTTTTTATTATTATACGCTCTTTTGTCCCCGAGGTAAAGATAGGTGCCAAAGTTTTCTCGCGCTTTTTATAACATATTACAAATCTGTTTTCAGCCCTTGAAACGCAAGATATTGTATGTTATGATTCTTTTGCTACAAAAATATTGAGGGTGCCCTGTGCACCCTTTCAAAATGTAATGGAGGAAGATCAGCATGACAGTCATCAAGCGGAACGGCTCGGAGGTAACCTTTGATATCACCAAGATCATTGCGGCCATCACCAAGGCCAATGAAAGCGTGGACGAGTCCATCCGGATGACCCCCATGCAGATCCAGCGGATCGCGGAAAGCGTGGAGTTCTCCTGCCTGAAGATGAACCGTTCCCCCTCTGTGGAGGAAATACAAGATTTAGTGGAGTATCAGATCATGGCCCACGGCGCCTTTGAGGTGGCCAAGAACTATGTGACCTACCGCTACACCCGCTCTCTGGTCCGCCGCTCCAACACTACTGACGAGAAGATCCTCTCCCTGATCGAGTGCTGCAACGAGGAGGCCAAGCAGGAAAACGCCAACAAGAACCCGGTGGTGAATTCCACCCAGCGGGACTACATGGCCGGCGAGGTGAGCCGGGACATTACAGAGCGGATCCTGCTGCCCCAGGAGATCGTGGAGGCCCACCGGGAGGGCATCATCCACTTCCACGACGCCGACTATTACGCCCAGCACATGCACAACTGCGACCTGGTAAACCTGGAGGACATGCTGCAAAACGGCACCGTCATCACCGGCACCCTGATCGAACGGCCCCACAGCTTCGCCACCGCCTGCAACATCGCCACCCAGATCGTGGCACAGGTGGCTTCCAACCAGTATGGCGGCCAGTCCATCTCCCTGACCCATCTGGCCCCCTTTGTGGAGGTCAGCCGTCAGAAGATTCGTAAGATCGTGGAGGCGGAAATGGCCTCCATCGGCGCGGACCCCGGTGCGGAAAAGATCACGGAGCTGGTGGAGACCCGTTTGCGGGAGGAAATCCGCCGCGGTGTTCAGACCATTCAGTATCAGGTGGTAACGCTGCTGACCACCAATGGACAGGCTCCCTTCATCACCGTGTTCATGTATCTGGGTGAAGCCGAAACTGAGCGGGAAAAGAAAGATCTGGCCATGATCATTGAGGAGATGCTGCTCCAGCGATATCAGGGCGTGAAGAATGAGGACGGCGTGTGGGTCACCCCTGCCTTCCCCAAGCTGATCTACGTACTGGAGGAGGACAACATCACCGAGGATGCCCCCTACTGGTATCTCACAGAGCTGGCCGCCAAATGCACCGCCCGCCGCATGGTGCCGGACTACATCTCCGAGAAGAAGATGCGGGAGCTGAAGGGCGACGTCTATACCTGCATGGGCTGCCGCTCCTTCCTGACGCCGGACCGCTTCACCGACGCGGGTATCGGCAACATTGCCAACGCCAAGAATTACCAGCCCGGCAAGCACAAGTACTACGGCCGCTTCAATCAGGGCGTGGTCACCATCAACCTGCCGGACGTGGCACTGTCCTCCGGCGGCAATCTGGACAAGTTCTGGAAGATTTTTGAGGATCGTCTGGAGCTGTGCCACCGGGCCCTTCAGTGCCGCCATGAGCGGCTTAAGGGCACCACCTCCGACGCCGCCCCCATTTTGTGGCAGTACGGTGCGCTGGCCCGGCTGAAAAAGGGCGAAACCATCGACAAGCTGCTCTACAACGGCTATTCCACCATTTCTCTGGGCTACGCGGGCCTGTATGAATGCGTGAAGTACATGACCGGCAAGAGCCACACCGACCCCAGTGCCACCCCCTTCGCCCTATCCATCATGCAGAAGATGAACGACAAGTGCGCCGAGTGGAAGAAAGCCGAAAACATCGACTATTCTCTGTACGGCACGCCGCTGGAATCCACCACTTACAAGTTCGCTAAGTGCCTCCAGCGCCGGTTCGGCATCATTGAGGGCATCACTGACAAGGGCTACATCACCAACAGCTACCATGTCCACGTCACGGAGGAGATCAACGCCTTTGACAAGCTGAAATTCGAGGCCCAGTTCCAGCACCTCTCCCCCGGCGGCGCCATCAGCTATGTGGAGGTTCCGGACATGCAGAACAACATCCCCGCCGTGCTGGAGGTGATGAAGTTCATCTACAACAACATCATTTACGCCGAGCTGAACACCAAGAGCGACTACTGCCAGGTCTGCGGCTGGGATGGTGAGATCCAGATCGTAGAGGACAACGGCAAGCTCATCTGGAAGTGCCCCAAGTGCGGCAACACGGATCAGGACAAGATGAATGTGGCCCGCCGCACCTGCGGCTATATCGGCACCCAGTTCTGGAATCAGGGCCGGACACAGGAGATCCGGGACCGGGTCCTGCACCTGTAAACATAATCACACCGAAGCAACAGGCCTCCTCTGCCAAGATGAGGCCTGTTTTTCTTTGGTAAGACGGCAGCAGCCGCCCCGATGGGAATTTCCATCAGGGCGGCTGTCTCTTTATTCATGGACCCGCAATTCCAGTACGTCCGGCCGGGCATAGTGGCCCACGCCGTCAAACTCCATACGGCTGGCAATGGCCTGCTGCATATCCAGATCGGCGTAGATGATGTCCTCCTTGTCCCACACCGGCTGCGTTACATAGTGGCCGTAGGGGTCCACCACGCAGCTTCCGCCCCGGCAGGGGATGTCGCCGAGCTTCTCGATCTCCTGCGGGCAGTGGAGATCCTTGGGGTACATCTCCTTGGTGAACACCATGTCGGCGTTGATGAAGAAGCAGTGGCCCTCGATGGCAATGTGCTTGATGGTGTCCTGCCATTCAGGGTTATCGTTGGTGTTGGGGGAAATGTAGAGGGTAATGCCCTTCTGGTACAGGGCCACCCGAGCCAGAGGCATATAGCTCTCCCAGCAGATCAGATTGCCCATAGGTCCCCAGGGGGTATCGGTGATGGGGAAATAGTCCTTGTTGGCGTCACCGTACACCAAACGCTCCGCTCCGGTGGGCTTCAGCTTCCGGTGGACGTTCAGCAGCTCCCCCTCCGGGGAAAATACGAGGTTGGAGTTATACAGCGTGGCGCTGTCCTCTCCCCGCTCGGACACGCCGATGCTGACATAGGCGTGGACCTCCTTCGCCGCCTGTCCCAGCAGCTCCGTCTCAGGGCCGGGGACGCAGAGGGAGTTGTCATAGTACCGTTTCCAGTCCAGACGGCCCACCTTGTCCCGGCTGCCCACGGTGTAGCCGAAGGTCATGCCGTAGGGATAGCAGGGGATGATGAGTTCCGGGAACACGATCAGCTCCGCGCCGTTTTTCCCGGCCTCCCGGATCAGTTCCGCCATTTTTTCCGTACTGGCTTTTTTGTCGAACATCACCGGGGCGCACTGTACCACAGCCACCCGGCAGGTATCCTTCAGATCTTTCATAGTTATTCCTCCTGACTGGACCGGCGCTTCTGCGCCGCGTTACAGCTTCATGATAGCAAATCCCTTCGCCCATGGCAATACGGAAAAAACGATCATTCCTTCCAGATAAAAATGGGGACCGGGGGATCGTTCCGCCGGTTGGCCCAATCGCAGCGGAGGACGGAAAATTTCCGGTCATCCAGCGTTTCCAGCCATGTCATCACGGCATCCCGCTCCCCGTAGCCGTTGGCGCCGCCGTAATACAGGGCAATGGCGATGACGCCGCCGGACTTCAGCAGCCGCAGAGCCGCCTCCAACGCCGCTACGGAGGTATCCGACCGGGTAAAGATAGACGGGTCCCCGCCGGGAAGCCGTCCGAAGTTGAACACCACACAGTCCACCGTTTCCGCCACCGCGTAGCGCTCCATATTGGCGTGGCTGTCCCGGATCACCTCCGCCGTCAGGCCCTCCGCCGCCAGCAGGGTTTTGGTCTGCGCCACCGCCGCCTCCTGAATGTCAAAGGCCAGCACCCGGCCCGCATCCCCCGTCAGGCGGCACAGCAGGGCCGTATCCCGGCCCTTTCCCGCCGTGGCGTCGATGCAGAAGTCTCCGGGTTTCACGGTCCGACGCAGGAATTCGTGGACCATAGACAGTGTGTTCAGTTGCATAGATCAGTTCCTCCGTATAGAAAAGGGACCCTCATCGAGGGTCCCTTTGATGGATCGAATATAGCTTAGCCCTTGACGATGGAAGCGGTGTCCATAGCGATCATGAGCTCCTCATTGGTGGGGATCAGCAGGACCTTCACCTTGGAGTCAGCGGCGGAGATGACGGCTTCCTTGCCGCGGACATTGTTGGCCTCGGCGTCCATCTTCACGCCCATGAACTCCAGACCGGAGGCGATGTCCAGACGCTGAGAAGCACTGTTCTCGCCCACGCCGGCGGTGAAGATGATGGCGTCCACGCCGCCCATAGCGGCAGCATAAGCGCCGATGAGCTTCTTCACGCCATAATTGAACATATCCACGGCCAGACCGGCGCGCTCGTTGCCGTCCTTGTGGGCATTCTCCAGATCACGGAAGTCGGAGGACACACCGGACACACCCTGCACGCCGGACTTCTTGTTGAGGATATCCAGCATGGTGTCGATGTTCATGTCATACTTATTCATCAGATACTGCAGGATACCGGCGTCCAGATCGCCGGCGCGGGTGCCCATGGGCAGACCGGCCAGAGGGGTGAAGCCCATGGAGGTATCCACGCTCTTGCCGCCGTCCACGGCGGTGACGGAGGAACCGTTGCCCAGGTGGCAGGAGATCAGCTTCAGCTCCTCAGGCTTCTTGCCCAGCATAGCGGCAGCACGCTGAGAGACATACTTGTGAGAGGTGCCGTGGAAGCCGTAGCGGCGGACCTTGTCGTTCTCATAGTACTCGTAGGGCAGGGCATACATATAGGCCTTGGCGGGCATGGTCTGATGGAAAGCGGTATCGAACACGGCCACCTGAGGCACGTCCTTGCCCATAACGGCGGTGCAGGCGTTGATGCCGGTGATATTGGCAGGGTTGTGGAGAGGAGCCAGGGGGATGCAGTCCTCCAGAGCCTTCATGACCTCATCGGTGATGAGAACAGACTTGTTGAAGGCCTCGCCGCCGTGCACCACGCGGTGACCCACAGCGTCGATCTCCTTCATGGAGCCGATCACGCCGTTGTCCTTGTCCACCAGAGCGTTCAGCACAGCCTGAATGGCCTCGGAATGAGTGGGCATGGCCACGTCCACAGCGTCCAGAATCTGCTTGCCCTCGATCTGGGGCTTATAGGTGAATTTGCCGTCGATGCCGATGCGCTCGCACAGGCCCTTGGCCAGCAGCACGCCGGTCTCGGGGTTCAGCAGCTGATACTTCAAAGAGGAACTGCCCGCGTTGATAACCAGAATATTCATCGTTGGATCTCCTTCTTCTTTTGGGAAAGCCTTGCCAGCTTTCCATATTTAAGCTACAATGTAAATATAATGTTTGCATTTGCGCAAACTCTCTTTTTCATTATAACAAATCCTCCGCAAGATACAACCTGCATTTTTACCGAATTGACATTATTTTGTAACCGCTTTGAGGTGACAAATGTGAAAACCGCTGGTATCATAACAGAATATAATCCCCTGCACTATGGTCACCTCGCCCTGATACAGGCCGTCCGGCAGCAATTTGGCGGAGACACCGCCATTATTTGCGCCATGAGCGGCGATTTTGTCCAGCGAGGTGACTTTGCGTTGGTACGCCGTCACGCCCGGGCGGAGGCCGCCGTCCGGAGCGGGGCGGATCTGGTATTGGAGCTGCCCCTCCCCTGGGCCGTCAGTTCTGCCGAGGGATTCGCCCAAGGCGGCGTCGAGGTTCTCACCGCCACGGGGCTGCTGGACGTGCTGGCTTTCGGCAGCGAATGCGGAGACAGCGCCGCTCTTCTGCGAACCGCAAGGGCGCTGGAGGGCAATGCCTTTCAGTCGGCTCTGCAAGCAGAACTGACCAAGGGGGACAGCTTTGCCGCCGCCCGCCAGCGGGCTGTTGCCGCCTTGCTTTCCCCATCGGATGCCGCCCTGCTGTCCGACCCCAACAACACCCTTGGGATCGAATACTGCCGGGCGCTGCTGCGTGTGGGCGCGGCTCCTGCGCTGTTTACGATCCCCCGGACCGGTGCGGCCCATGACGCCACCCCGGAGAACGCCGGGGGCTATTCTGCCTCCGCCATTCGGCACCTGCTGGCAGAAGGCCGCCGAGCCGATGCCCTGTCCCGGATGGTCCCGGCCATGAGGGCCGTTTACGAGGCGGAGGAGACTGCGGGCCGCGCGCCGGTATTCGCCGCCGCCTGTGAGCGGGCAATTCTGGCCCGGCTCCGGTCCATGACTCCGGCAGAATTCGATGCGTTGGACACCGGACACGAGGGCGTCGGCCAGCGGCTGTATAACGCCAGCCGGAACGCCGCCACCCTCGACGCCGTTTTAGACAACGCCAAAACCAAGCGCTACGCTTACGCCCGGCTGCGGCGGATGGTCCTCTGGGCCTATCTGGGCCTGACCCCCGCCAAGCTGCCCGCCTCTGTCCCTTACCTGCGGATTCTGGCCGCTAACGAGACCGGCCGGGCACTGCTGGGCCGGATGCGGAAAACTGCCCGCCTTCCGGTCATTACGAAGCCCGCCGCCATCCGGTCCCTCTCCCCTGACGCCCATCGTCTCTTTGAGACCGAGAGCCGGGCCGCCGACCTGTACGCTCTGGCGTATCCGGAGCTGACAGAAGCCTGCGGCTCCCTCTGGCGGCAGAATCCCGTCATGCCCTGACTCATTTCCTGAAAGGAGTTCCTCACATGAAAAAGTATCTGTCTCTGATCCTGGCCCTATGCCTGCCGGCGCTGCTGGGCGGCTGCGGCGCTGTTCCGCTCCCCATGCCGGAATCCCCGACGCCGCCTCCCGCTGCGGATACAGAGGAAATTACTTATGAAGTGTCCACCGACCCCTATGAACAAACGGTGACAGCGGAGGACGGCACCACTTTGATGGTCATTGATTTCCAAATCCCTCATTTGCAGGCCTACGCCAACGGTGCGCTGATCGAAGATCCTTCCACCCCTGCGCAGGAGCAGGCCATGGACCGGGTCCATACCTTTAACGAAAATTTCGACCAGTGGCGGGAATCAAATTCCTCAGAGGAAAACATTTCCTTTGTGAAGGATCTGTATCGGGATATGCCTGAGATGTTTTCCGAGGACCATATGGCTCCCCTTTCAGAGGAACTGACTTACACCTGCTACCGCACCGGCACCCTCATCAGCATTGCCGCCGATTATTACAGCTATCTGGGCGGTGCGCACCCCAACACCGTGTATTTCGCATGGAACTATGATCTGGACAGCGGCATGTTCCTCACCATCTCGGAGCTGGCTGCCGATCCCCAGACCTTCACGCTGGCAGTAGCGGATATGATCGAGGTGCAGGCGGAGGAACAGATCGCATCGACACCGGAGCTGGAGGGGCAGTCCCTCTCCGATGTCTATTGGGATAATTACCGGGAGACTTTGGAGAAATGGAGCAGCGACTACGCCGCCTCCTTTGATGCGGACGGTCTGACGGTGATCTTCTCCGCCTACGAGCTGGCCTCTTACGCCAACGGCCCGCAGGAGTTCCATTTTCCCTACGCCGCACTGGACAGCTATTGGAGCGACAGCGGCCGGGCGGTGCTGGGCCTGGACTGATGTTTTCGCAGCCGTAAAACAGTCCTTACAACTCAATTTGCAAGAAAGGGCAGTCCCAATCGGGACTGCCCTCAGCGTGTCGAAAAAGTCTTTTCTCCCCGCTGAGCAAGTTTTCAGAACTTCATAAAAGTTCTGAAAACTTAGGATTTTAATGGCGCGGGACACCCCTCTTGGGTTTCCCGCGCACACCCTTCCTTACCGTCGCGGAGAATTTACTACTTTATCGACAGTCTCAGGGCAGTCCCAATCGGGACTGCCCTTTCATTTTGACTTTTGACAGAAACGCAAATCTTAGTACAGCTTCGCGCCGGCGGGAATCCGGTCATCCACCATCAGGAGATTCAGGCCTTCGTGACCGTCCTCCTCATGAACAGCGGAGATCAGCATACCCTCGGAATCAATGCCCATCATCTTTCTGGGAGGCAGGTTCACGATGGCGATGGCCGTCTTGCCGACCAGCTCTTCCGGCTCATAATATTCATGGATGCCGCTCAAAATCACGCGATCCGTGCGCTCGCCGTCATTCAAAGTGAACTTCAGCAGCTTCTTGGACTTCTTCACCGCTTCGCAGGCCAGGATCTTCACGGCGCGGAAATCGCTCTTGGAGAAGGTGTCAAAATCCACCATGTCCTTGAAGATGGGTTCGATCTTCACGTTGGAGAAGTCGATCTTCTCCTGCACGGGAGCCGCGGCAGGCACGGAAATGGCCTTTTCAGCCTTCTTGTCGGTATCCAGCGGCTTCATGGTCGGGAACAATTCACGGTATGCTCTATCTTGCCTTATCATGCTTTATTATCTCACATTTCGCATGAAATCCAAAACTTTTTTACCCATTTTGCTTTTATCTTGTTTTATCTTGTGATAGTCAAATGTGGTAAAATTTGTGGTAACACCTTAAAACCCCAGATAGGCTTCGTGGTTTGTGCATACCTTATGTATTATACACACCAATACCACCCATGTCAAATAGAGACTATTGGCAAAAAAAAGAGGGGTACATTTCTGCACCCCTCTTCATTCATACAAGGAACCCACCGTTTTCCTCATGGTCTTGGCATACCCGCTTGATGTTGGCAATAGCCATGACCGCTCGGTTGTTCTTATATCCGGGGTGTGTTTCACAGAATCTCTCATACTCGTCGATGTCAAGGAGCATATCATTAAAACACTCATGTGTAAAGTCCTCGCCCCTCATAAGCTCAATGTTGAACCGCAGAATACGCTGGCGGTGCATACTCGCATCTCGCTCATCATCGTCCTGAATATGTTTTTCGAGCTTGTCATGTGTCTCACGTTGTTCCTTTTTGATGTCGGCGATCTCATTCAACACCTCACCGTTGATTGCTCTGCCAATCTTCTTTGACAACCATGACCAAGGATTTACCTTGATCGGGGCAATCTGAACAAAGGTCATAAGCAAAAGGAGCGTTCCTCCACTCCATCCCAAGATCTCTCCCATGTTCATGTCATGTCCCTCCAAAGTGCTTATCGCGCCGTATTGGAGGTACCGTTGACAATCTTGCTCATATCGCACAGACTGTCAATCAGATCGGAAATCTTGTCCATATCGAGATCATAATTTACAGTATCGGCAGAAGCCTTAACCATAGCCATGACCCATTCCTTCCGATCTGCACCCTTCTCGAACATCGTCTCGGCGCGTTCCATGTAACTGGTAACGAGCTTAACAACTTCCGGCCAGTTTTTGTCCTGGATCGTTTTCCGCACATACTTCACCAGCTGGATTGCCAGCGGGATAGTTGCGGCAAGACCAGACAACACCGATACAATCAGTCGTACCCATTCAGAATCCATAGCACTCTATCCTCCTTTTTTATATTGCAGGGCTTTCTTTGCTGCCCTCTATGCCGTCCTCACAAAAATTGTGTGCTTTAGCAGTTGCGAATTTAATTCCTTCTCCATCAGCACCAGAGTTTTCTACCTCGCTCTTGTGTACAATTTTACTGAGCACAATACTGCAGGCAGTTCCTATCGGAGCAAAAGCTGCCGTGTAGCAAGCCAGTGCCCCAGTATACCCATATACGATACTCAGTCGAGCAAGGTAAAAGCCGCCGGCCAATCCAGCGGCAAGGAAAATCATGATACATACAGCAAGCCAGTTGGTAAATCCAAGGCGTGGCCTCTTCGATTTCGGCTTGCTTTTCTTCTTACCACGCTCGATCGAGATGGTCATTTTACGCCTTGCCCATCATCTGAGTCCAACGATAAAGAACGGTGACGAACTGCTCGCGGGTCAAAATGTCGCCCCACATACAATTCGGCTCGCCGCTGACGGTCGTACCATTACCGGCGATCAGACCATTCTTCGTTGCCCACTCGCGTGCTTCTGCGCTATATGCGCTTGCGTCATTGTCCTGGAGTTCCTTACGCATTTCGCCCCAGAGTTCTTTGAAACGTGTTACATCCATGTCATCATCCTCCGTTTCGCCATTGAGAATTTCCTGAACTTCCTTCCGCAGAGCATCCATGCTCTTGCCATGCTTCGGCCACCACTGCCCCACGTCGCCATGGTTAGAGCCGTAGCCGGCACGATATGACTCTGCATGATCGCTGATCCCAGAAATCGGATATCCGAATTTCTTGACCATATAGACATTCCATGCCACGACCATTTTCCACATCCGGTCGAAATAGCCCTGGTTTTTCGCCACGTCGTATCCGACCATCGTGCCGCCAGCATAGGTGTGGCCTGCGGGTTCGCAAATCTCCCACTGCACCTTCGTGTTATTCCACGAACCCTTACTGCCGGAACCGCATCCCCACGGGCGACCATTCCATTGCAAAGCGAGAATAATTCGTCCTTCGCCCTTATGGAAGTCACCAAGGAGAGCATTAACACCCCAGCCCGCACTGGACTTGTTCATCGTGTTGAAAAACACATCGACAGAAGGTTGGGCGCAGCCAACAGAATGGTTTACGCAGCCAGCAGGCTTGATCGTTCTTCCGCTGGTATAAGCTCCGTTATCCGTCGCAGGACGGATCTCCAGATGGCTTTCAACGTACTGGATACATTCTTGAACTGTCATCACTTCAAACCACCTCCACGTATTCTCTGCCCCAGTAAGGCTCGCCGCCGTCCTCTGATGTCTTCAGCACAGCATACCAAGCCTTACCGCCGTCTTTACGGAAACGCGGATCGAGTGTCTTAGAGCAGAACCCGAAGCCACCCTCATCCTCTGCCCCGTCACCCCGACACATTTCACGATTACATTCCGTGTTTTTTCTGGGATCGCACTCATAGAACAGGACTTTCTCTCCTGTCACGCCATCCACCAGGTACCCACCACGGGATACAATGTTGTTGATATCGACCATTGAAGTTCACCTCTTTATTTCCGAACGGTCAGATATTTTCGTTACTAACCGTAGATACTTTTCATGCCGGCGACCCCATGATTTGAGCAAGACGGTAGAGCACCGTCACGAACTGTTCACGGGTAACAAGGTCTTGCCACATATAGTTGGGTTCACCATTGATGACAGTCCCGTTGCCGGTAATCAAACCCATATCCAACGCCCACTGCCGCGCCTCAGCGCTCCACTGGCCGCAGTCGTTGTCCTGCAGTTCAGCTCTCATTTCCTGAAAGAGTTTTCTGAACTGTTCCAAATCAGAGTCGGACGCAGGAGCAGTCTGTGAGGCAAACTGGTCATAGTACCGCTGCCCATACTCAGCACGCTTCTTCTGAACATCCTTACTCTGGTTTGCCGGCTTCTCAAAGTTCAGCAGCACGGCATTGGAAGCCTCCAATACAGAGGTTGCCGCCCGCAGCACCGCCAGCACGCCGGGGTAGCTCCTGGACAGCTCTTTCCAAAGAAAATCCAGCTGCATAATGAGATCGCCGATAGATTTTCCAGACGCCTTAGCAAAATCCAGCAGGGCTTGCTTCCGAGTCCAAAACGTCCACTGAGCAAGGCCAAAGCCAGCCTTGTCCTGCACGAAATTTGTGTAGGTACCGTTATCCACAGCAGCTACATAAGCATTGTCATTCATGCCAAGGACGTTTTCATAACTGTTCTGCAAATTTCGAGGATTAAGGCCGCTTTCGGCAAACAAGTTGCCCATCAACCCAGCGATCCCATACTCACTCAATCCCTTCTTTTGAAGGTAGTCATGAATTGTCAGTTCGTTCATCTCGCACCTCCTTACAGATCAGAAAGCGCGGCTTGCTTCTGCCCGACGATTTCACCGTTCATGCAATACTTGCCGATTTCGTCCTCATCGTCGATATCCTTGTAGATATCCACCATTTCCAAGCTCTCCCATCCAATGATGGTCTTGATCACAGAATCGGGCAGGTTTGCCTTGGCAAGTGAAGTCGTGAAGAAGTGCCGGAGACTATGCCAATACACAGGGATACCCAGAATATTGGAGAAGGTCTCCGCCCAGCTGTTCAGCGTAGAGATAGGCACCGTCTTCGTAGGATCGTCCCTGTCAGGGAACAGCCACTCACTTTCGATACCCAGATCTGCCCGCTTCGCCATCCACGCATCGAAGTAGGGCTTGAAAGGCTTTGCCAGCACATAGCAGGTAAGCATTTTTCCATTGACGCCCTTGCCCTTCGTTCTGACTTTCTCAGGCGTTTTGTAAAACGTGCCATAGATGATGTTCTCGTCGTCGAAGTACGACACTTTGAATCGCGTCAGCTCAGACTTGCGCCGTCCAGAATACCGTGCCAAAGCGAAGCAGCAGGCTTTCTCGTACTGCCCGCGCTCCATCAGATAGTCCAAGAGTTGATCGGCCTGTTCATCGGTCAGCACCGTCTTCTCTCTGGTCGGCTCATTTACCGGGTTCTCGATCTTGCGGACGATTGACCGAAAGTTGGGAAGCTCGTCGTCCAAGATCGCTTCGATGTAGTTGCTCAAAGATGACAACGTACTCTTCAGCCGGCGCACACGGGCGGGAGAGTTCTCGTTGTTCCGCAACAGCCAGTTTTGGTACGAGATGATGTCACGCTTGCTAATCTCCGGGAAATACTTGTTGTCCGCATTTTGGAGTACCCACACGAAGAAAATATACAAATCGCTCGTATATGCCTTAACGGTGGAATCCGCCTTGCCGATACTCCGCAGGTATTCCAGAAAATCGTTCATCAGCCGAATGTTCTTCGGGTTGATCTGGGCGATCAATTCCGGGCTGGTGATCTTGTTTTGTCTCGTCTTCCGTCCCATAACTCTCACCTCCTTTTTCGTATGAAGAAAGAGCCGCACCTTTTTAGGTACGGCTCTTAAAAAATGGTTAGCAAATAGCTGTTTTATTCTGTTATGTGTAGCGGGGCTTCTCTCCACCCTCTACCGCATACCTCATCCAGTCCAGTATGACAATACCCACAACGGATAGGACGAGCCACAGCAAAGTAAACTGCGGGCAGATTTGTCCCAGGATGTTCCCGGCCAAGTGCGAGTAATCCCACACTCCCAAACCAAGCCACACATTCAAAACAAGTCCGGTAACGAACTCTAACGCTGTAATCGCGGCAGCACAGATACACGCCTGCCCTACCAGCGGCATTCCCCAGGGAAGCTCTGCTCCGAAGCGTTCCAGGGGGACGGCCAGAATAATCGCCAACGCAAACATCGTCCAGCTGATCGTTTCTGGCCTACCCTGAGAAGTCTTCCAGATGACCTCGCCGAAGAAATACACACCGCCAGTCCAAAACCAGAGCAGAACAGAAAGCACCCACTTCCCAATTCGTTTTCGCTCCATGCTTATCTTACTCCCATTCTCCGGCAATTTCTTTCAGCCGGTTTTGTTCCCGCAGCGCCTCTTCCTCTTTGACCTCAGCGCCAAACTGTGCCAACATAAAGGCTTGTGCCTTAATGATCTCAGCCTGACGAATGCAGATGTCGGTTAGTTCCGCAATCAGCTCAACGCTGCTCATGCGGCACCGCCCAGCTTTTGCATGATAGCTTCCATCTGAGCCTGGGCTACTGCCATCTTCTCAGACAAGGCCGCAGCATAGGGTTCGGGCAGATCCATACCATACTGCACAGTAGCGATCTCCTCAACGTCAGTCATGGCATTGACATAGCTTTTGAGAGCATTGTGATATGCCGTCTGACCAGTAATCAGCGTCTGAGCCGCAACGTAAATCTGAGCAATCTCGGTAGCAGAATACACCGTGCAGGTTCCATCATCGGCCTGATAGGGGTACTCAGTACCTCCCAGCTCAACCACGCGGAACAGGTTGTTGATATTGCTCTGATCCTCCAGTTTCAGATTGAAGTGGTCACGGCGATCCCCGATAGGTACGTCTACGCCGGCTACGATGACCGCGTTGCAAGCCTTGGAAATTTCCAAGAGTTTCGCTGCACGTACAGTTTCCAAGGCATTGTCACTGCCAAGGATTTCCACTGCATCTTCGGTCGTGATCCAACCATTCGCAACGGCCTTCAGAAGGCCGTTCGCTGAAATGGAGGGTTCGATTCCGCGCAGGCCATTTTCATACATTTCTCTCAGTTTATCCTTCATCTCTCAGCCCTCCAAAATTGTCCGAATCATACCTTCGATGGTAGTCTGATGGCTTTTGAGTTCTTGCCCACCGTCGATCTCTGAGACAACGACAGTATCGGCACCCTCAATATCTTCATGCCCAACCAGGTTATAGGCCACACTCTTGAATGCCACACCGATAGCATCTTTACGAGTTGCTGTAGTAAAACATCCGCCATCACCATAACGAATGTAGTTGACAGAATCGGTAATGCCCAATTCCGTCCCGTCAATTTTGATAATCCGATACATTACTTGACCTCCTTTGTACCAATCAACTTGGCGATATGTTTCAGATCTTCGATTTCAGCATTATAGAAATCGTGGTTCCAAAGCCAGAAATCATCACGATCACTGCACTTGTACTGCTGGCAGCGAGGATCATCCCAAATCTTATCCCATCTGTCCTGATGTGCCTCATCATGCTTTGCAAGTGTAGACTTGATGGTTTGAATGAGTTTTCCACGCAGAAGCCCTTGTCCATCGTCGTTTTGCGCAAAGAACTCATATGCGCAATCACTGAACACGGCACATACCGGTTTCCCGTTGTACAGCAAAACATTTCCACCCACTTCCAGCTTCGTGCCGTATGGGATATTTACTTCGCCGCTAATAGTCTTGAACTTTGCTCTTTTTACTGTGATATAGCTATTGTGGTTCACCGTGATATACCTCCAAATAAGAAAACACCCGAAGACTTGCTTCGAGTGTAATCTGTTAGTTATTTTTTACGCGGACTTCTTTAGTTGTTCTTGCTCTCTATACCGATTAAACATGGCATAGTGCAGCCGCCTCAACCGTAACAACCTGCCATGATCGTCAAAATGCCTGTAGTACGCAGTCTGGCATTCCATATATTGATCTATCTCGAAAAGTGTTTTCTTGCCAGCAAGATATTCCCTATGGAACATTTTCAACTTACGCCTTGCACGCTTCACACCATCACGGCTACCATTGATCTTGATTGCTCCGGTTTCCGTCAATGTGAAACGAGCCTTACAAAACCTAAACGGCTTTATAAGCGGAATGATTTTACACTTTTTCTTATTCACCCTAATACCGAAAGACTCAAACTTTTTAACAATATCTCTTGCTATCTGTTTCAGTTCTTCAATATCATGGTAAATAACATAGTAGTCATCCATGTAGTGACCGGCGCAGTGAAGACCAAGCTGGCATTTGATATAGTTGTCAATCGCACTTGGAAGAGACACCATCTCCTGCTGGCTCGGCTCCACGCCCAAAGGCATACCTCTACCAGGCGCATTGCCATAAGGCGCATAGTCAATAATCGCGTCTGCTACTGCCCGAATCTGCGGGTCAAGCATTACTTGCTGATGCCGACGATAGATGATGTCTCTGTTAGCATTCGGAAAGAAGCTCTTCAAGTCAAGAAGGAATATGCCCCCTTCTCTTCCATAGCGTCGGTAATGCCATGCAAGCTGTTGTGTTACCCTACGGAAATGCCAATGTAGTCCCTTACCTCTCTGACTTGCTCCGTTGTCGCAAATCATACCCGGATGATAAAGGGGAATGAGGACTTCATTTGTAAAAACCTTATGAATCTGCCGATCGTCGATGTGCGGGGCATCAATCGGTCGCACTTTTCCACGCTCAGAAATGGTGAAATGTGCGCATTTCTTTTGTTTCCACTTACCGTCCAAAACTTCACGCCGTCTCTTGGCTGTTCCAGAAAATAAGTGAAGCTCAAAGTTTTGTGTACTCTGTTTCCAACGGACACCCGTACAACATTTTCTTCCATAGAAGAACATATCGTGATAGTTGAAAACATCTTGAAGTGTACCGACTTCTTTGCTTCGTTTCAGTCTGTTTGCTTGTCGCTTTGATTTTCTGCGATGATATCTTGCCTCTCGGCGTTCTTCGCTTGTCATAAAAAGTGTTCGCCCTCCGCATAGTTGTCTTGTAGGTGCGCATCTAAACTACTTTGACCCGACACATGAAACGAGGATAGCGCAAGTACCCCGCCATGCAAGCAGCGTCCGTGCAAGGTCGTCAAAGGGCAGTTTTAGGGATTTTCACCCAGGGAAGTATCTCTCCTTTTGCGAGGGTCGTCTTTCACCTATCGGTTACTCCATGTGACCCCGCATCGCAAAATCCGGGCGCGAGCGCAGCCGCATTCCTTGCATTGTTATTGTTGGCGCTGCCATCAGTGTTCACATTGCAGAAATTGTTATTGTTGTTGTAATAAGCAGAGCGGAGCCACCACCACGCCGCCAAAGGCGGCGAAAACACCAAGGACACGTTTTCAGAAATACACCCAATAATTGATTAGCCCTTTTTAGTTTGTCCCAACGATTTCAGAGATCCTTTGATTAACTCATCTTCGTTGTCGATCATTTCTCCAAGACTTGCCGCCATTCTATCCAGCTTTTGTGTTGCCTCTCCAGCAGGCACATCACGACCTTTTGTAGTTGTGAAGCAACCCTCTGGGTTTTGCATCATCACAAGATAGCAATGGGTAAGTCTGACATCCAGCGCTTTCAAAGAAGCACGTGCCTCTAACAAATGCGCCTTTCGCAACTCAATTCGTTGCGCGTCTGATGGGAAAATACTATTTGCTTTCTCAGCATGGTCTACGACCTCGCCAGCTAATTTGGCTACAGGCTCCGCCAAAAGTCTGGAATACCGTGCAGACATCCTTGTGAGAAAATTCAGCGTTTCTACATAGATCTGGTTAGCAGTATTGACATACTCAGCCTTACTCGTAGTCCGCCTTGCTTTCAATACAGACATTCTTCTACCTCTCTGATGAATGGTCTTTTGCCCTATTCATCTGACTTAGTTTGATTAGCAGTAATCGCTCCCTCCGCTTTTTCGACTTCTTCCAGATGTTTCAAAAGCACAAACTCTATGTAGTTTGTCATGGAGCGATGCTGTTTTGTCGCCAGCGCACCAATCTTATCAAACACCTCATCAGATAGACGCAGCGTGAAAACACGTTTGTTTGATGCCATACTCAACCTCCCACTTACCTGCACATAAATATTTTAGTGCTATTTTCAGCTTTTGTATGCAGTATTTAGACTGTTAAGTGATAGCATTTTATAGGGCATTTTTCTAAAAATCGCGTCGGCGGCGCAAAGCGCCGCCTCCGCTTTTGTTTTTTTTGTCTCCGTATCTGTTACCTTATCTGTCCTATCGGGGAACCCGCCCATTTTCATGGGCGGGATATGGATTGGGATACTCTGCGGAGGATTAGACAGCAAAGCCGGGCGCGAGCGCAGCCGCACCCCCTGCATAGTAATCGGCGGCGCTGCCATCAGTGTTCACATTGCAGAAATTGCCAGCGTAGTAGCAATAAGCAGAGCGGAGCCACCACCACGCCGTAGAGCCGGTAGCGTTGTGTCTATACATGACCCTGCTGTTACCGGAAGAGTAATAGGCGTACTGCTTCTGGTAGTTCTGCTCATACTGGTTAGCATAATAACGAGTGCCCTGTACCTCGAACTCAGCCAGCAGGAACAGATAATCGGTGAATGCCTTGACATTCGCAGCCACATTGGAGCTGTTGCCAACGGCATCGGCGTATTTGGTAACGCCCTTCATAACCGCTCTCAGGTCAGCAGGAAGCGCAGCCATCAGCGTATTCGCAACAGGGTTTGTAGCACAAGCGGCACTTGCGTTATAACCAACTCTGGATGTAGTTACAGTAGAACCGTAGCCAGAAGGAGGCACATCGGTACTACCCAAAACATCGTAACGCAGGTCACAACCAGCCCAGCCACCATAGTTATAGTTGCCCCAATGGTTCATATTGAAATACTTTGCACCATTGGTATAATAGTTATTGTAGCCACTGTCAATCAGGCCAATCAACTTACTGCTGATCTTACCGATCTGGAAGTGAATCCTGTTGATGCCCTCGACAGAGCTGTTGTGGTCAAAGCCCAAAATAAAAACATCAACAGACAGGTTGGAAAGAGAAAGCGTTCCAACTGTACCGTTGATGGTAATGGTCTTTGTTGCGCCGACTGACCAGTATGTGCTTGCCAAACCAGCTGCAGCGATCTTGCTGATATCTTCCCAAGAGCAGTCGTTCAATGCAGTTCCGACAGCAGGAAGGAACTCCGCAGACACCGCGACCGTCTTACTGCCAGGGGCAGTATGGTTTGTACCAGCGGCTACACTGATAGTGATTTTCGCCGTACCAGTCTTATCGTTCACGCTTTGGATAGTCACCACGTTCCCGCTGACAGAAACCGTAGCAACACTGGCGTCACTGGTTTGTGCGGAAATTGCGCCGTCGCCGGCACGGGTAACGATGACTGTTTTGCTTTTTGCTGAACTATTCAGAACTACGCTCGTCGCGCTCAGACTCAAAGAGCCTGCCGCTTTACCGATAGTCCAGCTTACCGTCTTAGCAGATGTGCTACCGTCAGACCAGCAATAATCGTCTTTGGGAGTAAAGGTGGCGTTATAGCTTCCAGCGTTAATGCCGCTTGTAACTCCACCCAATGTCATTTTGGAGCTATCATAGTTGCTCCATGACGGGCTTTGAGAATTGCCCGAATATGTCAGGCTACCACTCTGACTGGGAACCGTAGAGATCGCAAGCCGATTAGGTACGCCAGTGACACGATTGGCAGTGCCCGTGTTTACTGCTCCGTCTGTAGAAGTCGGGAAGAACGACACATAATAGGTCACTCCGTTTTGCAGGCCGGTAACAGTCAACGGGCTACTGACATACTGATTGCGGGTCGTTACCGCCAACCGATACGCCGCATCTGCATCGTCGGGATCAGTAGCATAACCGCCCGCCTTAACTACCACAGTAGTCTTCGCCCAAGTCGCCAGCATTACACCGTCGTTCACCACGGTAGCCGAAGGATCATTCCATTTCAGTGCCAGCTTGCCATTACCAGCGGCAACAGCACTCATGCTGGACACATCGCCAACTGCCACAGGAGCGGGCGTCTTGCTGAACTCGTCGTCCGCACTATCCGTATAGGAACTCTGCGTAGTGTAGGGAAAGAACTTGTAGTAGTAGGTTACACCGTCTGTCAAGCCAGAATCGCAAAAGTATTCGTTCTGATACGCATTGCGAGTCTTGCTATCCAAAACTACCGTACCATCACGACGGCTTACGGGGGCACTACCTGCCTTACGCACCAGCAGAGTGCCGCCCCATGCTGCCAGTGTGGAGCCGGCCACAACCAGATCGTCAGGGTCAGTCCACTTCACATAAACCTTGCCGGCAGCGGCCAAGGTCTGAATATCTGTCACAGCGGCCAGGGTCAGACCGCCTGTTCCGCCTCCACCACCAGAGGGGAAATTGCCAAGAATAGGCATATTGAATCCTCCTTTTCTTTTATCCCAGGAGAGTGATTACCACAGGGATATCAATATCGGGCATTTCACCGTCTGCTGAGATAATGAGCTTTCCATCAGACTGCCCGGTTACGCAGAGTTTGGCATCTCGTGCCATCTCACGTTGCTCAAAAGTTGCGCTATGAGCGACCGAGATATTACCGTTTTGCGCAGCACCAAGATCAGTGACGGCCAGTTCTTGCGTAAACGGAGCATCTACCCCTACCCATGAGCTGGCGATCAGCGTACATTCAATACTCACGCTCTTGCCGCCTTTCTCCGCCAAAATCTCGTCAACCTTAATGAAGTTGGAGTTAGATGCACCGTTGATTGCTTCACGCCAGACCTTAAATTTTGTCGAAGAATCGTCTTCCAGGATAAGCCCATAGTTCGTCGTTGTTTGGCTCACAGCTCATCCCTCCTTAACCGAACAGAATAACCGTGATCGGGATATCACACGTAGGTTTGTCTCCACCAATGGCGACAGTAAAGGAACCGTCCTGCTGCCCACAAACATAAAGGCTGGCGGTTTCTGCCGCCTCTCTTTCCTCCATGGACACACTCTGAGACAAGCCCACGATGCCGTTTTGATCTGCCGTCAGTCCAGAAATCTCAATATTTTGTTTATTGTCTGACCAAGACGCAACAGACAGCACCTTGTCAACCGACATACTTCCACCACCGGAACATTTAACCCATGAGCTGTTGTTATATCTCCAAAGAGCGCCAGATCCCTTCACGAAGTAGAACTTCTCGAACGGTGAGGTCAGCGCAAGACGTTGTGACTCTGTGTCCAGGACGATGATATCCGTCAACTGAACACGTGTTCCGTCAGAATCGTAAAAGATGTCACCTGAATCAGTTACGATAAGGAATTGCTTGTCCTTGATCGGAACCGTAGATGTATTCCGCGCTTTACTGGCAACCGTCTGGTTTACGTTGAATAGGGACAATTTGTACACCTCCTTTAATTGAAAAAGGAGGGGCGGCATCTAAGCCGCTCCCTCCTCGGTCAGTTTACCGGATTCCCTGATCAGAACGTACCGACAGTCAGAGCTGCAACAACAGCGTCCAGGTTAGCCTTGTCGCCCTCAGCGATCTTGTCCAGTTCGGTCTTGTTGGCGTGCTCGTGAGCCTTTGCAGCCGCAGCATCCCACTTAGCCTTGTCGCCCTCAACGATCTTATCCAGTTCGGTCTTGTTGGCGTGGCTGTGCTTCTTGGCAACAGCGTCCTTCAGATCCTCGTTGGTCTGATCATAGGTGTCGAGCAGGGCCTTGTTAGCGTGGGTGTGGGTATCCTTCTCCAGAGCAGCGATGCGGCCAATAGCAGCAGTCAGGTCAGCAGCCTTGGCATAGTCACCGATGTTCAGAGCGGCGATAGCGCCGTCAGCATACTCCTTGATGTAGGCAACCACGGTGTCGCTGACAGCTCCCTCGGGCAGAGTGCCAACCAGGTTCTGCAGGGCGGTGATAGCCTGATTCATCGCAGAGGCGTCATCGGGGTGAGACTGAATCCAAGCGGCGATCTCGGCCAGAGTATTCAGAGACTCCTTGGCGCTCTCGGGAATCAGCTGGGCAGCCAGCTCCTCATTGGCAATGGTACGGGCAGACTTACCGGCATCAGCACCAATCAGAGTGGTCAGCTTGCCATTGGCGGCGTCCAGATCGGTCTGTTCAGCCTTGCCGTTGATCTTGGCCTTCAGGGTAGCTTCCAGCTCGGTCTCGCTCACCTCGTCCTTCTTTGCCAGAGCGCCCAGACCATCAACAATGCCGGCAACCTCTGCGACCTTCGCATCGGTGTAGTCCTTCACAGCCTTGCTTGTAGGCACAGTGCTGTCATCAGCGTTCTCGCCGATAGTGGTAGCATAACCCTTGATCACAACAACCCAAGCGGATTTATTGTAGACCTCGCCAACACCGGTATCGGTATTGACATAGATCACGCCCTCGGCAGGAGTGGCAGGCTTACCCTCAGCGCTGGTATAGAGACGGACGCCCTCACCGTACTTCTTGTCACCGAAATACAGCTCGCGGGTGTCGTCAGTCAGGTAGAAGCTACCAGCATCACGAACGGCAGGCAGGTTAGCCTTGTTACCATGGTACACGAGTTTGTAGTTTGCAGTCATAGCATTTCATCCTTTCTTCTCACGTATTGTGGATTGGTATATTTGTAAAGAAAACATCTCTGCATCCAGATTGTTGCCCGTTTGCATGAAATTGATTTTCTTTGCAGCTTTTGCGACTGGCACGAAATCAGAATACTCCTACCATATTGCGTACTACTTCCTCAGTAGTAGCAATAGATCCTTCTGTAATATCAGCAGCAGTACCGCCAACGGGGACGCCATAGGTTTTAATCTGACCAGCACTGATCCATGTCAGTTTGCTTTCCGCGCCATTGTTCATTACATAGAACAGGTCATCAGCCAATGTTTCACGCTCAATATCATCGGGTGTAAGTTTCCACGTACCTTCGATATTGTAAACACCGGTCTCCAAAGCACTGATTACAGTTCCGGTTCCTGCAATGTTTGTTACAGGGCGGTTTTTCAACTGGTCATAGTCAGAAACACCGCCAGAAGAACCGCCGCCTCCGCCCTGATTAGTCAAGGCAGAAATCCAGCTCAAATCAGCCATAATTGTGCCTCCTCTCAGAACATATAGTAAATATTGACATTAACCGCCTCAGAAAATTCCAGAGACGTAATGTTAATCTGATCCATGCCCAGCTCAAAAATACCAGTGATCAGTGGGATCTCCTTCCCGTTGATTTTCACTTTCGTTCCTTCTGGGCAAATCATACTGAGCTTCCGCAGCGACATTTGACCGAAGTTCAAAATGCTATTGGGATTATCCGCACGCTCATTCTGTTTGAAGATATCCAGCATATTGACATTCGGCGTCACAGTCCCGCTAAAACAACCCAAATGTGCCTGTGACATTTTTCTTACTCCTTTCCTAAGCAAGTACAACAAAGTCCAACTCTTCCAGAGTCATATCGTCGATCTCTGCCAAGGTTTTATCGTCCAGATCTGACAACAGGCGGTAGCGCTTCATGCCCGCATTCAGTGTCATTAGGATCTCTGCATCATTTGACACAGCAAACAAGCTGATCGTCTCGACAACCAGTTCGTAGAACATTTCGATAGCATTACCAATTTGCAGTTTCTTTTCTGCAATGGTTTCTGGTTCGGAAGTCTCAATACCGATTGCATTGCTACCGTCCCCCAGAGAATAGTGGAACTCTGTTTCTCCAATGCTTGCCGCAATCGCAAATGCGGCCTCCATTCCTGTTGTATAGCGATAAAGCAGCTCCGGGCTTGTCTGGTCAATACCGATCGCACTACTGCCTGACTCAAAATCGTGTTTCCGAAATGCAAGATCATTTGCACCAAAAACAGTCTGATTTTGAATAGTGTCAAAGACTTGCTTTTGTTCCGCAAGACTTTTTGCTACAATCGCCATTGCACTCTGCGCATCGCCAAGGGAACTCTTAGCACAAGCAATCGGCTGGCTAACTTTGATACCGATTTGACTTTCCAAGGCAAAGAAACTCTGGGCAAACAGCGTGAAAGCTGGGATATCCAGCCTCATCGCTGCCTGCTCCAGTTCGTTTCGATACTTGATAGTAAGTGCGGCGCTCGCTTCCAGACAAACTTGATCACCGATTTTCTCACTGACCGTAGCCAGCATCTCGTCGATCTCCGACAACAGAGCAGATTGATTTGCCACTGCAATTTTCTTTTGCAGGCTGAAATATGACAGCATCGCCCGCAAAACTACTCTGTTTACAGCTGATACGCCATCACGAAATGGGAGGGAGTAAACGATGATTGAACCTTCAGTCAAACGCTGTTTCAGGAAAATATCGTACTCCTTCATCTCCTATCGCTCCTTATGCCGTCGGGTTCACCACAGACAGGTTCAGAGAACCCAGCTTGATGGTCATGATGGTCGCAGCCTCAACACGACGACTTGCAGACAGCTCGCCGTACATCAGCAGGTTGCCACCAGTCAGAGCATCGTAAACAACAAAGTGGGTCATAGTGCCCCACTCGGAAGTGCTCTCCGCAAAATCAATCGCAGCATTGTTGGTCACGACGCCATTAACAGGGGCACTCAAAGAAGTCAGCTCTACACGAGCATAGCCGGCGCCCTCACCAGGCTCAACAACGCCACTGCCATCCAGAGCAGGCGCGGCGCTACTCAGACCCAGATAATATTTCTCAGGCAAAGCCGGGGTTTTCTTGGAGCCAAACACGTTGCCTGACACCAAATTCAGAAAATAGGTCGTATTCATTGTCCTCATCCTTTCTCAATGATTTTCTTTGTTGCTTAATGAAGGAAACTTTTGTTGATATTGTTCGCAATGCGAATAATACCCTGATCCGGGATCTCAATTTCCCCTGAGATATCCTGAATAGTAATCTGATAGATAAACTTACCGACCAGATCTACCGTTTCCTCTGGCAGCAACACCACACGCAGAACATTTGTTACAGTTCCGTCGCCGTCCTCACTCTTACTAACCTCCATCGGTTTGGCAATAAGCGGTGATCCGTTTTTGTTGACAAAATTGATCAACGCAAAACTGGCCGTACAGGAGGATAGATCAAACGGCTTTTTGTTTTGTGAAAAGAACGTGTGGAACACAAGTTCCTGCGTTGATCCTCCCACAAAGTCGATGGTAGGAAGTGAGTAAGGGCTGTAATCACAATTCATACCTATCACCGCCCTTTCAAATATTATTTTTCAGCGGATTTTGAAGTAGCTTCAACAATTTCCGCATTGTTCAAAACGTCGGCAACCTCTTCGAGAATGGCGATACTACCACTCAGATTTGCCAAATTCGCCTTGCCTTTTACATAGACATTGTTCAACGCATTCAGCACGAATCCCAGTTGCTGCATAACTTGATCCTTCATATAGTCCTCCTTACAAAGACTTGATTTTTTCTTCCAGTTCGGAGATGCGACGGTAAAGCGTTTGAATCATGTAGGTATTCAAAGAGATAAACTCCCCATACCGCAGACGATAGAAAACGTCATCAATACCGTCTTTGGGATTGACTTCTTGGACAGGAGTAATTGTCAGGCCGGCAAAGTCATTCGTCGTCAAACCACTTTCCAACAATGCACGCTCAACGTCCTGCGCGATAAATCCAGTATGAAGTCTCTTAGACTTTCCAGCTTTTAGCTGATACTGAGCAGGTTTCAGCTTCATAAAGAAATTCTCGTACTTGTCCATTCTGTACTCGATTGCTTGCTTCAATCTCCTATCAGATCCGACCGAGATCTCTTCATCAGCAAACAAACCATTGTTTGTAATGGTAAAACCATGATCCGGTGCCTGCATACGCACACCTTTGTCGGTCGCAATAAAGTAGTATTCATCATCACTTCCGTACATTTTAGCGCCGTAAGTAAAACTCACGCCGTCACTGCCCCTCGCGCAACAGAATCCACCATACTCACTGCCAAGAGTGATCAAATCGGCGTCAATCTGACCTGCACGAATATAGCTTGCATTGATATACAGCTTGCGCGTCGAAGAATCACTAAAAACGCCAAATTTTGTACCGCCATTTGTCAAAACATTAAAAACGTTTCGCTCATTGACGGTCGCATCGCTTCCGTCCATACCATCCTGGCCGTCTTTACCATTCTGGCCGTCTTCACCGCGAATCTTAATCGCCGAAGTCCAGGTCACTCCGCCATCGTAGGTATAAGAAGCATAGAGATCTCCGTCATTGATAGACTTGTGCCAACTGGTACTTCCCCTGGACGGATACGAGTTGTATGACCCGGTAGGAGGTGAGGCGGCAATACTGCAATACAACACCAAGCACGGGCTGTTGCCGCTGCCCCAAGTAATGCTGCCGTCCGCCATATTGATGCTGCCCTTCATAGTGACATTGCCGGACGGATCGACATAGAACGCGCCGTTGTTTACATCAATACCGCAGCCTTTCAGCCATCCACCAGATTGTGGATCGGCGGTCAGATTTCCGCTCAGTCTTGAGGCAGAGAGCGTACCGCTAAACTCGCCATCTCTTGCGTGCAGTGTGCCGTCTCGCTTTACCCAGAATTTTGCATTCTCAGGTTTTGTAGCACCCGCCCAAATCGCATACAGCGAATTGGTATCCTTGGAAGAGTTGAGGGCAACAAAAGTAGAGTTTGATCCACAATGAAGCTCATTCTCGGCCAGTTCCCACCCGCCAATCGAACCGGAGTCGGCCTTGATTCTTCCTCTGAAATAAGCGCTGCCATCTCGAAGATCCAGATAGAAGTTTGCGTTCTCAGGCATACCGTCCGCATCGAACTTGATATCGCCCCAATCGTCAATAAACTCCGGGGTCACGGTTGTACCGTTAGTATTGAACAGGAGCTTATTGCCGGCCACGATACCATACTTCGGATCGAAGATCATCAGGCCACCGTCGTCATGCTGCATAATGTACGAGGCGTTATACAACCACGCTCCGGTGGCGTCCACCTTGAATTGCATTACACCGTTATCGTTGGCGTTCTCCAAGACGAGGTTGTTACCAATAATGAGACTACCCGCAAGCAGTTCTGTATTGATACCCCATGTCTCTCCAATCAGGATATCGTTACCCTTATCATCTTTGAGACCTGTTTTCGCATCGGAGTAAAATCGACCGATACCCAGTTTAGCAGTCTTCCAACCATCGTCAGTCATGGCAATCATGTTGTCCACGATACGCAGTTGATACTTACTGTCACCGCCCACTTGGATACCCGCACCATTGATCACAACGCTCTGATTGCTTGCGCCAATAATGGTGTTTACTGCCGCATTCAAGGCGTTCTCCATAAACTGCGAAACCTGAGTAGTCTTATTCGCAGTTCTATTGTAGAGATATTTGCTGGTATCAAAACTGCGGCTGGACGCACTGACCTTATTGACCTCACTCAGCCAATTCGCAACTACGTCACGTTTTTGGAAACGGTTAGAAAAGGTCAATGTCAACTTCTCGGGGTTCTCAAAGTCCAGAGCTACCCCGATCAGCTTCGGCTCGATCACACCACCATCACCGACGTTCAGATAAATGCTCTTGCCGAACTCCAATTTATTCTTAAACGGCTCAAATTCTTTCTGGAACAAGAAATTAGCCGTATCAATGGAAAACTCGTAAACAGGCCATGCCCATTCATCCAAAAGCTCTTCGCCAAATGCGTACAGCTCTTGCGCCACAGAATATTTTTGATACTCGTTCACATTTACTGTGAAAAACAGCTTGGATGTGCCCGCCTCAAAAGAAATCTGGGTGCCTTTGTTCTCCGTTACCCCATCCTGAGAAACAGGAGAAATATCACTGCTGAACTGAGAAAGTATGCCGGATGCAGTAACAAGTCCGCTCGGGAAGCTATGCTCATCAAACGTCGTAGATCCCATGTACACCGTCAGTACATATTCGTTTGTACTTGGGTTAACCTCCAAAGTACCACGCACAATGTCTGCCGTCAGCTTTGCGCTGGCAATTTTCAAAACGCCGCCCGCAATAGCATACATACTTTTACCGTTAAGACTTGCCTGTGCAATATCAGCCCCGGTCAATGTAACCTCCCCCTGCAATGTGGAGATGGCACCAGAAGCCGATGTATCTACATCGGTCGCAACGAAAGTTTCTTCTGCCGCTTCGCCCTCAATCAAATAGTGGTTGAGGATTTTTTGTTCGGCTTTTGTGAAATACTTGGAAATAGACAGCTGCTCTACAACACCCTGAATATCAGTGGTATACCGATCAATCTCTGCCTGCAAATTCGCAATCACTGTTTCTTGCGCCTCAATCTCAGAGTTCTTTGCAGAGATTTTCTCATTGATCTCTGTCAGCTGTTGCTGTTGACTTGTCTTTCCAGCGGCAGTGGATTCCAGAGCCATTGCCTGGATAATTACGCTTTGTTGCGCAGTCAGGACTTCCAAATCGCCTTTCAGCGAAGCGAGTGTCGCTTCCTCCGCCAGCCTTTGGGCGGTTCTGGATGCCCGTGCTGCTACCAGATTGGTGTAGTGAGTTTGGTTGCTTTTAATTGCAGCATTCCAGCTCTTGACACGCTCGGCCAAAGTAACTGTGCTACCCTCGGCGATCACATCAAAATCGCCGTTGGAAATGAAGTATGACAGGTTTACCATGTAGTCTGTGCCGATCGGGTTTACATCCCGAATACTCAGGTCGTCCGATCCGTACAGATGGAGCTTTGTCACCATATCATCGGTAAGCTCTTCCAGATCAACCGCGTCCACCAAATTCTGATAACTCAGATAGATAGGTACGGTTCCACGGCTTTTGCCCGCGTCGTAAGCACTAATTGTCCTGGCGTACACGTCAAACACAATCGTGCAGTTATACTTCTCCATAGCACTGCCATAGCAAAAACTCAAGGCGTCGCTATCGTACTCGTCAAAGGTGCGATAACATCCAATCAGCTTGGGGTCAACATACCCAATACTCCATGTCATATCCAATTCCAGAATACGGCCCAGAATAGTATCCTCCGGCTGAACAGGATTCCAGAAGTTATACGTTCCTTCTTCCAAATAGAGTTTCTTTTTCTCAAAAAGCTGCTCAATAGAGTATCCGGTAATATGCTTTACCTCAGATACACCGTCACCTGATGTAGCCGGCCTCTGAAGAATGTAGATACCAAGCTGTTCGGTAAACAGCATTTTGTAGCTGGTCAGCAAATGATAAACCGGATTGATTTTCCCATCGGAATGCCGAGGAACATCGAACTCAACGCGGCTTACATCCGCATAGTTCAATTCAAAATTAAGGTTGCTGACCCAAGGGATAACCCCAAGCTCTTTACCGGCCAGAGTCTGCAACCGCAAAGCGGGCTGCTTAATCTGGCTGGCTTCCAATTTAGAATAATCCAGATACACCTCTGGCCTCCTTTCTTATGCTCCGACGTTATAAAGGTATCGACCGCTGATCATTACGCTCCCAGTTCCAGTGAATACCAATTCATTGTCTCCGGGTTCCAACTCCAAAAACACAAAATTGAAGTGTTCATAAAGATCGTAGCCAGAAACTTCCTCGGTAACTACCTGGTTCTCATTGTCAACGCGGATAGACAAACTGCTTCCCGGCAAATTATCAAACCGCATTTCTGCTCCGGTCGTCTTGTTCTTTACTGCGAAACTGGTACAGCCGGCAGCAAGAGTGACCAACATTTCTGGGCGCAACTTTTCCATGCAGGTACTGTCGTTGTAAAACCGCACCGCTGTTCCCCCGCTGATTTGATAGGTCTTCGCAAATGGATAACTATATCCATATGGGCAGTCACAGATGATTTTAGCTTCAAACGCCATAGGCACCCAGCTGAGATGAATAGGCGTCAGTTCCTGAACAAGACACCGGAATTGAATATGCTCCATATCCGGCTGATCAATACTGAGCCATTGGTACTCCTGATACCCTGTCAGCCATTTTGAAACCGCCTGCATTTCATAGCGATCCAACTTATGATCTGCTCCGAAAATCAACGTAAAGCTCAACGGACTATCGTTATATCGCACACCATAGTGGATCGGCGCAACACGATTTGCCAGCCGCGTCTCCACCAGATTTGCTTTATTGCCAAAACTATTGGCACTATGTTTATTGCTGGACATATCCGCAATGTACATACCAAACATGGAAGCGGGCATACCAGCATAGGTAAATTCATAGCTTTTGAACATTGTCTTCCCTTCCTTGCTATATGAAAGGGACGCCCGAAATTGGGCGTCCCAATCTTATCTCCCGATTCCAATGAGCCGTCCAATCTGATTGACCATATCGCGTGTAACCTTGATATGCTTATCAACCGTAGACTGGTCGGCACCATGAATGATCGTATCGCCAATCTGCACTTCAATGGGTCTGCTGTTGTTGGTGATATTATTTACCGTCTTACTGCCGCCTACCTGCTTCATCACATCAGACAAAGTAGACTTGCCAGCATAATCCGGCAGATCACTCATTGCGTCAGAGAGCATATTGATACGATCCATCTGTGTGGTCAGATTGTCCACCATCTGTTCGCTCAATACCCACTCCTTGGTTTTCAGCAGAGAGAGTTGTTCGTTGGACTTGATATCTCCTCCGCCGACAATGCCACCCTCATGATAGGTGTACTTTCTGTACTTATCGTACAACAGTTGCCCACCCACGCGATCTACGTACCAAACACCATCACTGCCGCGCACCGCAGTAATGCCATACTGTGCCAGCTGTGCGCCAAGCTCAAGATTGCGCCGGTTCAGATAGAGCTTGCCGGCAGCATCTTCATAAGCGTGCTGCTTGCTGTTTGCATACATTTCTTTGATGATCGCATGGATCATATCTTCGCCGCTGGAGCTATTGTCGTAGGTAGCATTCCCAACTTGGAAATTTGTTCCGCTGGACTGCGTGGCCTTGATGTCTCCTCCGATACTTCCCAGAGCAGACACGTAACTTCCATACCGTTGTGCAGCAGCCAAGCAGTTATCCCAAGCATTCGTAATATCACTGTTCAGCACATCACCATACTGCGTGTTCCAACTGATCAGCTCGCTATACAGCGTATCCCAGTGAGACTCGATATAAGAGATTGCCATATCATAGAGCTTCTGATGAGAAGAGATACTGTCTTCCAGAATCCCAATTTCCTTATCCTTCTCGTCATGATAGGACTCTTCCATCTTATCCAGAGCGTCCTCCTGAGCCTCCAGTGTTCTGTCCGCCTGTTCGTCGGCCAAATCAGACTGAAGCTCACTCAGTTCTTTGAGCAACGCCGCTTTTTCAGCCTGAGCTTCGCGGCTGTCATCCAGAGAAAGCATATCAATACGAGCTTGCAGCTTCGCAATCTCACGCATTTTAGATGCCATGGTCTTCTGGTGATCTGCCTCGTCTTTGCTGGCCTCCAATGACTGCTTCTTCAGGTCGATAATTTCAGAGTACGCATCCTTCATGTCCTCCAATCCGTCAATCTGATCTTGGATACGCTGTTTCAGCATATCCATTACATAATCGAGGATGTCGTTCAATCCGTTCTGCATCTCCTCTAACTCGTCCGTCACGCCACCCACGGTTTTACCAATGCTCTGTACGGCGCTGTCCGCCATAGCCCGAATTGCATTGATATTCCGCAACGCCGCTTGGTACTGATCTTCGTCCAGTCCAGCCAAAGCCAGATTTGCATAGACCAATCCCCAAGTTGCGTTAGTAGCCTGTTCGGTTGCATACAGCAAATTATTCAGAGTTGCGATATCGCCCTCAGACTTTGCCATACGAAGCGCTTCTACATAGGCCAAAGAACTCTCAATCGCCATCTGCTGCGTCCGTGCGGCAATAACCGCTTGGATGCGCTCTTCGTTGATGACAAGCTGCCCATTCTCATCAATCAGGTACGCTACGTACTTCTGCCCAAGCCCGATAATACTCTGCAAAGTATCTACGGTAATGAACCCGCTCTGGGCATACTCGTCCGCCGCGTTATGGAGTGTGTCATAAACATTTTGGATAGTATCAACCGCGTCGGAAGCCTCTTCAACGATACCATCCAGAAGCTCCGTAATCTGCTTGCGGGTTTCCTTGATATCCTGTCCAAGTTCTTTCCAACTTTCCGAACCGTCACGATTTTCCTCGTTCAAGTCCGTCAGAGAATTGATAAGATCCTCAGTTTCCTTCCTCAAACCATTTGTGGCCTCCTGCAGAGTGTCGTATCCACCCTTACTATCGGCCACCAGCTCATTCAGGTGCTCCATGTTTGCGATCCAAAGTTCATTGGTATCGGCGTTATACTGTACCTCGAACCCCAGATCTCGCAGCGCCTTAGCGCCGGAAGAGATCGTGCTTTCCCTTTGGTCATTCAGATTTTGCAGCGCCTCTTGCTCACGCTGATAGGCACCGATCAGCTGACGCTCCAAAAGGATTTTCTCTCTCAAATCGTCAGAGTTATCAATTTTGGTTTCAAGCTCCGCTCTGGCCTCTTGTGTCTTGCGCAGCCGTTCAACCGCCTCTCGATAGTCGTCAATGGTAGCGACATACTCTTCGACATCTTTCTTAGAGCTGCTACCCGACTTCGTATCGCTCTTGAAACTCTTCAAAGGCGCATTTTTCAACGCCTGCAAAGCCGCGATTTGTCCATCAATCTGGCTGATCGCGTCTTGGTACTTGGAAACATCCAGTTCAATCTGGGAAATAAAGTCCTCCAGATTGCTTTCCTTAGCGGTGTAGGAATATTCTCTCCCCTTAAAGCTACCGCTTGTCAGGTTGAGCTTAATGCCACTACCGACAGTACCACCACCAGACCCACCTTGTACGTCAGCCGATCCAGCTACTGTACCGCTTGCAACACCAGCAATAGCCTCAGCTGTCCGGTGTGCCTGCTTTGCGACAGAAGCAAGATCCGTCTTTACGCTGGTCAGGTTGTTGTACATCGTCTGCGCCAGATCATAGGCAGCTTGATTAAAGTTGCCATTTACATCCGTGCAGACCTCAGCCGCTACCCGGTTGAACTCTTCCGCATTTTGAGCCATAGCAGCCGCCGCCAGCTTAAACGCAGTCGCCTCATCAACGCCAGCATCAATCAGAGCCTGAGCAACAGCGTTACCGGCATTGATCCGATACTCCGCCAGCTCTTTTGAGATATCTCCCTCACCCTCAGCAACCGCTTTGGCAAGGTCAAGCTGCGTCTGAGCTGCTTCCATCTTGGCCTGCAAGACTGCCTTTTCAGCTTCCAGCTGGGCAATTTGCCCATCAATCTGAGCATCCAATTCAGCCTTTTTGCCTTGAATGAAAGAGTTTACTACGCCCTCGTTAAGGATAATCTGACCATCAGCCGCTACTTGGGCATTGTTCATGATCTCAGGATAGACCTTGGCGAACTCCAAAGCCTTATCCAATGACATGGTAAACCCGTTGGCTACCTCAGCCTGCAAATCTGCAAGCGTCTGGAAAGAATCAGAGATAGTATCAATGGTAGTTGCAACATTCGAGAAGTTTTGCAAGGCAGAAGTATATGCGTCCAGATCACCGGTGATTGAACCGTACAAACTGCTGTAGATCGCCAACTTGCCCTGGTTTTCAGCAATCGCCTCGTTGTTTTTCTTGATTTCCTCTGTGGCATTGCCGATCATGCCCGACCACAGACCACCATCATTGCCAAGGTTACGCTGCTCCTCGTAATACTTAATGCTCTCTTGCAGGGTGGCGTTACGCTCTTGAAGCGAGTCGATCTCCTTTTGGATCTCGTCCATCTCGCCCTGCATTTTAGCATTAGCGTTTTCTTTCCATGCCGCTGTGTTGAGCTTTACGACGCCGTTCTCCTCGTAGAGGTAGTCCAGATATTTTTCCTCAGCGCCGGCAAGAGACTCAATAGTTTCAGCAGACAATCCGCCGCCACCGGCCATATCACTTTCGGCAGACGCCAAAGCATCATACGAAGACTGCAACCCCGAAATAACATCGGTCAGTTTTTCCAGCTGTGCGATATATACAGAAGTGCCACCGTTGTTTGTGGCCTGTTGCATTGCTCCGTTGAACTCCGGGAAGGTATCGTTGGCAAGCTCCAAAAGGATCTTCTTATATGCCTCAGAATACTCCGTGCTATCCTTGATCCCCTGGATATATCCGTCGAAAGCATCCTGAGTATTGATATCAGTAGTTTTCAGCGTCTCTCCAAGGTCAATGACCGCCTCATTTTTGAGGAAGTTCTCTTGAGCGGAGTTATAATCGTCTACGAGTCCCTGATAAAACTCAATCTGCTGCTGAACGTTGTTGAGGACATCTTGGGATGAGTCCCCAAGCCAGCTATCAGCCATGCTTTGCCAGCTATCGTCACTCAAAAGTACGTGCTGGAGTTCTTTGTACATTGCCAGGACTTCTTCTGCGTTCTTTCCTGCCAGTGCATAGCTAATACTGATTTGCCCGTTGACATTTTCCCACGCATCATTAACATAACCGATCTTTCGCAAAATCTGGTCAATGCCACCTGCGTCAGTAACAACACCAAGGAAATTCGTTCCAGAACCTTCAGCGTTGATACCTTGGTTATATCGTGACATTGCGTCACGGTACTTGGTATCCAAAGTATCTCTGGCGTCATACGCTGCTTGCAGTTTAATGTTGTCGAGCTTCTTGATCTCGTCATCCAGCTTGCCATTAACCAGATCAAGATTATCAGCCTGCGCCCCAACCAGATCCGTAATATCTTTCTGGATACGCTTCGCCGTCTCTCTGGCAGAAGAGTCGAAGTCGCCAGCAGTCGCCAGCTCTTTATACTCTGCAATCAAATCGGCAAGCGAATTACGCTGATCATTAGCGGCCTCCGCAGCCTCAGTCATAGACTGACGAGCTTCTTCTGCCCGTTGCTTTACGCTTTGCCATACCTGAACCAAACCCATGACGGCAGTAACTGCCAGGGTAATCCATGTCATGGGGTTAATCGCCATCGCCGCAAATGCGGCCTTGGCGTTGGCACCGAGAACCTTCAAAGAAAATGCCTGCTTCTCATTCGCTGCGGTCTGTTGCAGAGCAGCAACGATTGCTTCCTTCTGAGCAGCAGTCAATTTCTTGGAGTTTAGGATTTCGGTCATCATTGCGACGGTAATCTGCTCGGTCGTCCGCTTCTCGGTAGCTTTCGCCATATTCTTTGCAAGCGTAGCAGCAGTCGTTTTATCCGTAGCAGCCTTTTCCGCCAACTCTTGGATCGTATATCTTTGTGCAGAAGTAATTAGACTGGTCATTGTCATGACCTGCTTCTTCTGCTCCGCAGTCAGCCCAAGTGCGCTCATTGCCGCCGCACGCTGAAACTTATCAAGTTCCATCAGCTTAGTAGCATAATACTGTACACTTGTGGCGCTACCGTCCATAACCACGCCAGACGCTCTGATAGCCTCTGTCACCGGAAGGACAGTGCTCTGGAGCATATTCATTTCGGCACGGAATTTATAAATCAACGCAATCGCACCAACAAGACCGATTGTACCAAACAATCCCAGCTTCTCCGTCAGCTGGTCAATCCCGTTGGAAACAAGGTTCAAAGCATCAACAACGAGCTTCATATCGTCGGTCTGGAACAGGTTCTGAGCCACACCAACCCATGTTTCTTTCAGTGCATTCAGCTTATAATCCAACGATTGCGTAATCTTGTCCATCTCGCGTCCCGCGCTGCCGGCGCTCTCTTCCATCTTTACGATGGCACTACGCGCCTGATCAAAGTTGGACAAAATCGCGGCACCAATCTGAGCCTGCCGTTTACCGAACAGAGCCTCCAAAAGGTTAGCTCTATTCTTATCGGTCAGCTCATCCCAGATATCCGCAATATCGGACAGAATGTCATAGGTAGAACGATAAGTCTCGGGATCGTCCGCCTCAAACAAACTGATACCCCGGTTATTATTGCTTGCGACCTTAGTGAGATCGGCAATCGTACCGGTCAATTCGGACACGTCTGCGGAGTATTCCTCCGTCTCCTCATCATAGCCACGGATACGCATTGACAAGGTTTTCAGACCGTTACCAACCGTCGCCGCGTCTCTTGTGATTTCGATAGCGGCGGTCGCCAGAGCTACCGTTTCCTCAAATGTATTGTTTGCAGCAGCCATAGCAGCAGAGCTACGGGTCATAGCCTCCACAATATCACCGTTGGACACGGCGAACTTATTACCCACTTCGTTGACCTTGGAGATAATACCATCCAAAGAGTCTTCAACATCGAGGTCGTAAGCCTTGATGATACTTACCAAGCCGTCTGTCGCCTGGGTAATATCCATGTCGGGAGAAATAGCTTCAAAGATAGCAGAGTTTTCTGCCAGCTTTGCGGCATCTTGCATAGCATAGCCCAGTCGTGCCCATTCCGCCGTCTGAGAAATAACTTCCTCAGTGGTTACACCCAGCGCTTTGGCTGTGCCATTGGCACTATGATAGAAACGGTCATACTCCTCTCTGGTCGCGGTCGTGACTTTTTGCAGGTCAATCATGGCCATATCCAGATCAACGATCGTAGTAAGTGCAGATCTCAGCAGCCGGAACGCACGGAAGAGAAGCGTAGTAGCAGATACCCACTGAAGTACCTTACCTACGTTGTTCTTCAAAATGTCGCCCAAAGACTGCATATTCTTTCCAGCAGCTTTGACCTCAGATTTGAACGTGCTAAATTGCGCCGTCCATTTTCTCAAATCCATCTGATTGTCAACGCGCTTGAGGTTTTCACTCAGCTGTTGGAATTGCGCATTAAGACCGGGATCTTGCTTCAATGCACTCCACGTTCTTCCAACTGTTTCCAAATCCGCCTTTGCTTTCTCCAAGTTTTGAGTAAACTTGAAGTCGTTGACATCACCACGCTGGACGCGGAGAAGTTCAGACATTTCCTTACTGCAAGCACCAATCAGAGATTGCAGCCGCTCATATGTCGCAACTTTCTCCCTATCCCCCATATCAGCGCCATACTGTGCCGCTGTCTCCCGGAGCAGTCTCATATTCTGCACGAGATTTTCTGTGGGGGCCACCACCTGGCTAAACTTCGTTTGCAAATCAGCAATGGTAGACGGGATACTCTGCATTGCGACATCGTAATCTCGCGCTTTGTCAGCCAGCTCCATCTGGGTATAAACCAGTTGGGTACCATTCAAAAGACGGCTCTGTTCAAGAGCCGTCGCCTGCTTCGCATATTGAATAATATCAGCATAGGGAACCAGCTGTGCCTCCAGAGCCGCCCGCTGATTATTCAGCACAGACAGTTGACCTTGCAAAGCCAGCAACTTGTTTTTGTCGTCACTGGTATTCAGCTTTGTCATAGAAGACTGAACAGAGGTAATCTGCTTGTCCAGAGAGATCAACTGAGTATAGATCTTGTTCGCACCACGCAGCCGCTCCTGGAAGACAGCCACATCATTGTTCAGCTGGTCAAAACTGTTGAGGAAAGCTACCAACTGATCTTTGGTGCCGACGCCTTGCAAAGTTTTCTTCAATCCGTCGATCTTACTCTTGAACGTGTCGGTCAGTGTTCCGGCAGATTCCAGTCGTTTCTCCAAGGCTTCCAGCCCGGAAAGCTGATCGGCCTTGATAGAACCGATGTCCTTTGTTCTCAGCTTAGTTGCTACATACTCGGCGTTCTGGTACTCTTTGACCAAACGCTGCAAGCCGGAAATCTGAGCTTCCAGATTAGAGCGTTGAACATTATCCAGCCGCCCTTCGGCGGCAATCATGGTCTCAATCCGGGCATTGACTGCGGCGTAAGTATCATTCAGCGCTGTCAAATGAGCGCTATCCGTAATCGGCTTTACAGAAGTTTGACCGACATAAGCGGCTTGAATATCAGCCAAAAGAGCCTTTTGGCGATTCAAGTATGAAACCCTTGATTCATTGTCCTTCTTGACCTGAGCCGCTACCTGCTCCTGCTCTCTGCGCTGACGCTCCAGATTTGCAGTCACATTGGTCAAATGGGTATTGATTTCGCCAGTCTCCGCATTATAGGTTTGCAGATACGTGACGGTTCTCTGCATCTGATCCGTACCCTGAATGGTCAGATTCAGCATACGTTCCTCTTCGCCGTTCACCGCTTCCCAGCGGCCAGTGATTCGGTCAATCTGGATACCCATTTGATCCAGTTGATCAGTCATGGCACGAGAGATGTCGGGGCTGACCTTCAAATTATTAAGCTCAGTCTTAATCTTGTTGACAGAGCTTTGATCCAAGCTCAAAGAAACACCAACGCTTTGGGATTTTGTTGCTCTGGCGATTTGCTGAGTAATCCGCTGAGTTTGAGACTGAATACCAGCTTCGTCCAGAGTTACACCAACCTTGATGCTGCTTTTGGAATTGATCAGCTTTGCAATGTTGGGAAGTTGCGCAGAAATACGTTGTGCGGAAGCCTCTTCATCAGCCTCCAGCTCACTGGTCAATACAATTTTCAGATCTTCGTCCACATCTCTCACCACCTTTTTCTGTTAAATTTCATTTCACATTGATCCCCTGTCGTCTCAGTCCAGCTTTCAAAGCATTTACATGAGCGCGGCTTTCTTTCAGGTGCTCAATGGTTTTTGCAGTAAAAGGACGAGGCTCCATATAGCGCCTACGGCTGGGAAAATCATAGTGATAGAATTTATAACCGTCTCCAAATTCCACCAGCTCGGGTAGATTTTTACCAGTCGTTACCTGATCGTCGTTCATACAGCCACCCGGATTCAGTTCAGTCATATTGACCACGACCATCACGCCGCCCTTTGCTGCTCCGCCTCGGATTTCAATGTTGTAGGGATCTCCCAATCCGCCGTATTCTCCACGGCGACGGTACATCCGAGGGGTATAGACCTTGTACACCTCAGAGTAGATGGTGGCAGCTTCTTCATCCTGGACTTCCTCAAAGACTTCTTTTGTCATTGCGTCGTCGATTTTTGCCATAAGCTGCTTGTTTGCCTTTTCAAGCGCTTCCCGAACGTTCATGCCGCCACCTCCCACTCAATAATTTTCTTTGTTGCTTACGCCTTTCTTGAGTTCAGCAGACCTTGCAGGATTCCACCTTCACCCAGTCCTTTGGTACCTTCGGAAAGGATACCGGCATACTGCATGAGCGACTCCGTGTCGATATCCTTCACCTTATCGGCCAATCCCTCCAACAGATCGCGGAGAGCTGTATCCGTACCATGATCGGCAAGAATACTGCTCTTTTTCCAGTCGATAGCCTGCCCGCACAGGGGAACCATCTCATTCAGCATATCCTGATATCCGGCGTTCTGAACGTGATCCAAGTCCATAGCCAGATACAGTTCATTCATGGCATCCACATCCAAAGCGGAAGCTCCCGCTTCATCTGTCTCGTTTTTGAGCGTCATGGCCGGGATATTGGTACACATCTGGAGAATGGTAGCTCGCAGCATAGGCGAGACATACTCAGGGCGGAACTTGCCCGTCGCATCGAAACATCCAGAAACCACACGATTCAGAAAGGTGCTCTTCTCTGCGATAGTCAGAGCTGTATGGAATGACACCTCAAAAGAGCTGTCCCCCACAGTAAACGCCTGGGTGTAAGCATCTTCCTTCTTGTTCTCTTTCAGAAAGGCTTTCACCGTATTTACAGCGATTTTCTTCATTTTATTGATCCTCCACAAGATTCATTGCCGCACGGAACGTCAGTTCGTCGGCGTGTTGACTGATCCAGCCGCGATGATTTTCTACCAGTCGGCATACCGCCGTCCGATCATCACCTGCAAACCAGTTCAGATAGGGGACAAAACCGGAGCGCTCCGGGTGGTCGAACAAATCATTCTGCCCCTCATGACCGATTACGATGATTTTGCAACTGTCATGTAAACGAGTCAGAACCTTCTTCAACTCGTCAAAGTAATAGTTCTGCGCCTCGTCGATGATTACCACTTTGTTCTCAAAGTTGGTACCACGCAGAAACGTGTGCGTAGCGCACTGGATATATGCGGTTTGATACTTCTCGTTGACTGCACCATCGTAAAATGCAGTATTGCGATTTACACCGATTTTTTCCAATGCTTCATAAAATGGCTCAAAATACGGCTCGGATTTTTCCTCGATCGTGCCCTTCAAATATCCCTGCTTCTGCTCCTGAGTAGGAGAGGCAATATAGACGATGCCATTACACCGTCCGTATTGATAAAGCAAATTGGCTGTGGCTGTAGCAATCAGTGTCTTGCCGGTACCAGCTTTAGCATTGCAAAACACGATCAGCTTCTCCGTGTCCCAAATAGCATCCCGAAAAACTTTCTGGTATTCATCCAGTCTCAGTCCATAAAAAGGATGCTCCTGCAGGGTAGCGGGGACATCATAGATTTCCATGCTGGTATTTTTCTTTGCCATATCTTCTTCACTCCTATCAAAGAATGGTATCAATGTCAGTTACGATCTCGTCGGCAATACCCAACACGATCATTTCTTCACTGAACAAGAACCAATCACGGCGATAGTTCTGGTCGTAGACTTCCTCCGTGATTCGGGTGCTGGACAAGATGTACTCCTTCATGCGTTTTTCCAATTCCTTGGTAAACTCCAAGTTGTCCAACATTTTGCCGATGCTTCCGATCGCACCGGAAGATCCATCATGAATGAGACAACTGGTATGAGGAAAGACATAGCGCTTATGGCCGGCCATCAGCAGAAGTCCGCCAGCGCTGTACACTCGGCCCATACCGATCGTGTAAATCGGTGTCTTGGACAGGTGGATCATGTCGATGATGTGGAGCACCGTGTCCACGCTGCCACCATCCGAATTGATGAAGATTTTGATGGGCTTACGCTCTTCCGGCGCAATTCCCTTATCCTCGGCGTTCCACTTTTTGATATACAAAGCGATATCAATAGTGGCGTCGCTGATATCGTCATTCCAAAGAATCTCGCGCTTTTTCAACCGGCGATAATATTCCACCATAGTGGGATCAGGCAACGTGGTGTCTAATACCCCCCCCACGTCGATAAAATCCTCGTTAAACTCCTCCATGAGCTTCTTGGTCATCTCGTTCTTTTTCATTGAAGTCGTCCTCGCTTCCGATTTTGATATTGTTTACGACGTAATGCCCAATCATCGTGGCGTCCGCCAAGTTGTCGTTTTCAGTAACGATCCCATAAATATCCCTTGCAGCTTGCAGCGATAGGATTTTTGATGTCTTTTTGCCCGTAGGTTCGACAGATGTGATCTTTGACTTGATCTCCTTTGTCGTCCTACCTCTTGCTTTGCAGTAATTTTGCCATTGTGTGGGTGCTACCAAATTGTACAAAATATTCGTTTTTTCACACATATTCACGAGTACGCCCTGTAGTTGAGCCAGTTTTTTGAAAGATTGAACATTCTTTCTAAGCTGAATGTCTTCCAAAAACACCGCATCAATGTCGTGCGTTCGGATCACCTCACTAAGCAAAGCCTCAATGTGCAAAATTGCCTGCTCGAATGTATAGTTCTTGCTATCAAAGCCCCACGTCCCATAGTCCAGCAGTTTCTTTCCCTCATAGTCATAAACCGCCCATGCGCCGTGTCTGGCTTGGTCAACGGCCAAGATTTTCACCCGTCTCACCACCTTTCTTTATGAGTCTGAAAAGGAGGGCCGAAGCCCTCCTTCCCATTACTCCTGCTGCGACTCAGCCTCGTTATTCACCTGTTCTTCGGCCTTGGTTTCCTCCGCTTCGACTACTGCTTTCTTTGCCCTACTGTTTTCGTGCGCCAAAGCATAGATTTCCGCCAGCAGTGCTTGCACACTCGGCGTATATTCTGCCGTATTACGAAGGTCGATGCCGCGTTTCCGAAGAGCGCTATATGCCTGTTTCGCATCGTGGTTAGCCTGATACCCCATGAGCACCGTCCAAATGTAGTAGTGCTCAGGGGTGTCAGTATGAAGCCTCCAGCTCCGCTCTTTCTCACAGGAATAGCAGGTTTTGTACGAAGCGCCGCACACCTTGCAATTCCGAATCATGGTAAACCGCCTTACTCCTCAAAGAGGATGTAGCACAGCTCCGCGTCGTCGGCGCAGTAATCCTTCAGAGCAGTGAAGGAGAAGGGGTGCGTACCTTCCGTGGTCAGGTTGACCGTGAAGTTGTTGTCGATCTTGGCCTTGGGGAAGACAATCTTACCGGCACGCTTGACAGACGGGTTGCACACGTCAGCAGCCAGAATGTCCACGACATACATCGCGGCCTCGGCAAAGCTCTCGGCGCTGTCCACCAGCTTGACGGCAGAATCCGTCTCGTACTCATAGAACACACCAACAGTGGTTCCGACGAAGGAAGCGGGCAGAGTGATAACCTTGCCCTCGATCTTGGCGTTACCCTCATCAACGCCGACCTCGATCATGCCGCTGATGTTCTTGTCCTCGCTCATGGTGTACACGGCAGCGGGGGCAGAAGTGGGCACGTGCTTCAGCGTAGCGGTCTTGGTGCCCTTGTCGTCCGTCACGGTGAGGATAGCAAAGTCGGCACCCTTGACCTTCTTGGCGCTATCGGCCACCTGTACCTCAGATCCGAGCTGTGCGCCCATCAGGTTCAGGTTCAGCAGAGACAGCTCACCAGAGAAGTTCACACCCTTAGCGGTGTCGAAACGGGCGAGCAGGACGCCCTGAGCGTCAGTCTTATCGGTAGACTCGCCGGTGAACTCGATCTGGGGACTCTCCACGCTCGTACCGGTGAAGTCCACCAAACCCGTTGCCAGGTTGATCTGAGTGATCCGACGTACCTTGTCGATGACAAATTGAGTTGCGTTAAACATGGTATTCATCGTCCTTTCTGTATTTTTTCGGGATCATTTCAGATCCCCCATCCAATGCAGTTCCTTTTTGTCGAGCTTCTTCATATCCACACAACCGCTGTAAATGCCTTGCATTACGAAGTTGTAGCTCTTATGCTTTTGAACACGCTCTACGCTGTCCATAAAAACACCGATGGGCAACGTCCATACGTCATCCCATCGGTACTTAAATTCTGGGCAGTTTGTCAAAGAAGAGATAAGAGGTAGCAGTAATGATTGAAAAGGCTTCTGCATTTGCAGTGCCATTTCATCCCTGTCATCCTCAATCATGATTTTTCTCGTGGCGTCATTAAATCCCGTATCCACATTCTTTTTCAGCTTATGGATTTGACGGAGATAGTCAGTCATGAGCTTATGAATAGCTCGGTCGATCACCACTTGATCTTTATTCTTCAGTACAAGGTCTGGGAGACCTGTTTGTGTACCGAGCTTAAAGGTCGTGAAGTCCATATCCCCAAAAAGGATAGACACCTCAGATTTTTGAAGCGTCTGAAAAAGGGATATGAAAAGGTCGTATTCGTCTATCTTCTCCCAGAAGACATGAAGTTTGTCCCAGATTTCAACTTTTCGATCAGCGGGTGTCGAACAAATAGTGCGTACCAGCCCGAAATACCGCTGCTCGCCAAAATCTACGATTTCCTCCAAGGTGGGTTGCCTGATCAAGATTTTATCGTTGATCTTGTATCCCTCTCCACGAAACAATTTCAGCTGATCAATCAATGATACCAGCCTCCCTATTCATCTCGTGGGTAACGTACGGGATTGACCACCCGGAGTATCCTTCGTTGAACTGAACCTCATCCGCCGTACTGAGCTTGATCCCACCCAGTCCGAACAGGGGCTTGTCCCCGTTGTTCAAAATGCGATCCACCTCATCTGCCAGCAGATCCGCTCTGGAACCCTGCAGCAAGTCAATCTGGTGCTCGTTACAGATAATATAGACAGTAATCCCTGTCTCCTTAATCACATTCGAGTCGGTATAGACCACACGACTACGCATCGTGATAAAGTTTTTGTCATCTGTTTGTGTACCAGGGACATAAAAGTGGGTTTTGATGAGGGGTTCCGCAGGGCTTTTACTACCCGTTTTGAAATCCTCAAACTCCGCCACGTTGTTCCCTACGTTACAGAGCAAATTGACCACCGCCTGATTTTGCAGCAGCTTTCGTTTCAGCAAGATCTTCTGTTGAATCATCGAATCAAAATGCGGCACCCTCATCACCTCCTTACCAGTTCACAATTTGGATTTTCATAACGGCCTCACTGCCGGAGGCGTCGTGGATTGCCTTGATCTCAATTTGTGTTCCCACAAATACGGGATCATCCGACGCCCGCAGCGTGATAACGCCGTTCATCTCATCGACAATGCTGGCCGCACCAGCAAAGTCATACTCCAAACGATATTGGAGTGGATCAATAGGAACGCCGCTCTCATCCAAGACTTGGACACGGATTTGCTTTGTCTCTCCGCCCGCGATCTTGAAATCGCCGTCCAGGTCTGTCAATGTGATATGGACGCTCGCTCCCAAGGTTTCCTCCGTCCCACCGGGGACAGAGGTATAGTAATCTGCCACCATCAACTCGGCGTTATCGGTGGCGGCATTGAATTGGTCTTCCAGTACGGCCCATTGGATCAAGCCATCCTCTGCACGTTCGTCGCCCACTGCATACGAGATCGGATCAACTCTGGTGATACGATAGGCTGTTGGATCAACCTTGTTCTTGTCCATCAAGAACCGGGTCTGAGTATCCAACATAATCGTTTCCTCATTGTACGGCAGATAAATCAGGTGCTGGTCTTCGCCAACCGTCATCTGCGTTTTACCCGCCTCACCCGTGCCATACTGTGTGCTGTTTGTGCTATATACGGGGTATTCTACAATCTCACCTGTCAAAGGGGAGACGAATCGGATGGAGTATTTGCACTTCCAGAGTACCGCCTTTTCATAAATGCGGTTGTTATCCGGCAGCGAACTCACCAGCCAAAACGCCCCATCGTGTTTCACGTACTGCCCACATCTCAAGATACCGATATTGCAAAGAATCTGTCTAACCGTTGTGCTGTTATACACATCGCTGGTTTTCTGTTGGACAATAGCTCTTGCCTGCTGCGGCTCAGTTCCAATCGCCTTATCGTAGATCAAAACATCAGACCCGATAAAGGAATCGAGCACTTCCTGAAAACCATCTTGGCCGTATGCCCAAAACTCATCATCCTCAAACCCGCTATTGAAAAGAGGGCGTGTCATTCGATACCAGCTTTTGGATTCTTCTGACATATTGCTACCCCCTTATCCATACGCAGGATCTTTCTGACGATGAAGCAAAACTTCAACCTTGGCGATCTGGTCGTCAAGTTCCTGTTTTGTTACACGTTTGGTCGCATCTTGGCCGGTTAGCTGAACATCCTTTCCATAGATCCCGTTCAGCGCCATTACCCTGCTCAGTTCCCTTTGCAGGTAAGACACATACATCATCTGGGCGAGAGTACGAACGGCAATACTTTTCAACTTGCCAGAAAACTCGCGTGTCTCCTCGTTATACCCGAGGTCACAGCCCAAATTCAGTTCAAAATCTGCTACCGCTGTGGATAGCCATTCTGCTTCCAATGCCTCCGGGATCTCATATTTAGTCAAAGGCATGGAGTGGAATTTTTGCTCAACGTCCGCAAAGGTCGTTTTCTTTTCGTCCGCCATAATCCACACCTTTTCCCTTCATCGGTTAGACCTTGGCAGTCTCAGCCAGCTTGCGCAGAGCGTCCACCTTCCAGGACTCCGCGTCCTCAGCGCCCACACTAAACGCCAGCTCCACGAGCATTCTCTTTTCGGCGTCGGTTTTCACCATAGCTTCCATCTGCTCGTTGAACTTGGCTTTGGAGCGAATAGCCAACAGTTCCTTAACACTTTCCTCATTCAAGAGGATAGGAGTGGAAACTTCGGCGTCGCCCAGGCCGAACAGCTCCTTACGCTTTGCCTCGTCCACGATCTGAATACGGGCATGATTGCCCATACCATCAGTGCCGGTAAACATCACGTTGCCGGTTTGGATCTGAGCCAGAACCTCCTCTTCGGAGAGGAGGGGGAAATTCCGAGCTTTGCCCGGAATTGCAATATCGCCCTGCCCCGCCAGACGCCGGAAGCCCAGAGGCCAGGAGCAAAGGTTGTTTACCAGAACATTATTCGTTTTCATAACGATTCCCCTTTGATTGAAATTAGGGGAGGGGTTTGTGCCCCTCCCCGTTTGCGCCGTCATTCAGGCATAAAAAAAAGACCTCTCACTTAAAAAGTGGGAGCATCAAAGTTCGTATCGGAGATCAGACCGATCTGATCTTCCATGCCCTCGGCAACGCCTGCGCCGAACTCCATATCGAAGCGGGTCAGGTGCTGACGGGTTACGATGTCGTCGCCAGTCATGGTGGTCAGTCCGCCACGCAGGAAGACCTGCAGAGGAGACACAGAACCACGAGGCAGGAAGAACAGCAGACCCTGGGGCATATACAGGTCATAATCGGTGCCGTCCTTGTTCAACTGAGTCCAGTTGATCGCGTTGGGCAGCTCGGTTACGAAAGCACCGTTGTACATACTTACCAGACCAGTCTGGCGGATTTCCTCGGCAACAATGTTGTTGGCGTAGCGGATCTCATCGGCGGAGAACTGCTTGAAGCCAGCGAAGTCGTTGAACTGAGACACTACGCTGTAATCGCCGGCAATGTTGACCTTACCATAGCGACGCATGGACTTGAGCATATTGTCAACAGCGGTCTTGGTGATGCCGTTGTCCTCAGCGAAGTGCTTCACACCCTTGGCGTTTTTCAGGGCGTTGTACAGAACGGTCATGACGTAGTAGGTCATCTTGTTCTGCATATCAATCTGCACTTGGTTCATACCCTCACGGATATTGCCGTCGAAGTTACCGTTCTGAAGCTCGCGGTAGTCAACAGCAAAACCGGCAGAGATGGTCTGGGTGCCGATCGGATACTCACGCCAATTCACAGCGGCGAAGGGTACGTCGCTGCTGGATGCCTGGAATCGAGAATCAATGCTCTCGTATCCGTAGGTCTTCATCATGGGAGCCTCGTTGTAACCGATCCGGCGATATGTGCCCATGAAGTCGAACAGGCGAACAACCTCCAACAGCTTCGGCTCAATAGAGAACCGGATGATGGAGTTGATTTCGCTACGGGCGGCGTTATCGCCGTCGATAGCCTTGCTGGACAGCTCTTTGATGGTTGCCACGCTCTTGTCCAGAGTCTTGTCGTCAACCTCGGGGCGCTTACCGGCGCTCAGAGCAGAAAATACCTCCACGATCTTGGAGTTCTGCTTGACACGACCAGTATTCACATCAGCCTGAGCGTTGCTCATGTTGATTTCATAAATCGTGCTCATCGTTTATCCCTCTCTTTCTCTTCTCACTGCACGCGGACAACGACGAGGACGCCCTTGCCCATGTATGCGGTCTTCTTCGTAACCTCGAAGTACACCTTGTAACCGGTTACATCGGCGCTCTTAGCGAGCAGGCCATCCGTACCAAAGACCAGCTTATCGCCAACAGAGATGCCGGCATAGTCGGTGCTGATCTCATAGCTGGCAAACTCCATCTCCAGATTTGCCACAGTGGTCAGGTCGTCGGCGCGTACCTTCTCGCCGGCCTTGACCGTCAACGTCTCCTCGAAATTACGCATTTCAGGCTTGTCATTGATATTGCTCACGATACGGAAGCAAGCCTTAGCCTCCTCCTCAGAGGCGGGCAGGTTGGCAGTACGAGCGGCGCGATTCAGCACCACACCCATGCCGACCTTCAGATCGACGGCGGCATTAACGTCGCCAACGTTCTGCACGTTCTTGTAGTAACCAATCGTCTTAGCCTTCATTGTTTTTCATCCCTTTCTTAAAATACGTCCACGTCGGCGGGGTCGGTGTTCTCCTTCTTGCCGGCGTCATCCGTCATGCCAAATACGTCAATCTGGCTGGCGGCATTGGTTTCTGCGATCTTACTCTCACGAGCCGTCTGCACCATAGCGGTGCAGATCTTGCCAACGATGCTGTTGATCTCTACGCTGCCGGGATTGGAATTGAAAGCGTCGATATCTTCCTTGGCAACCGCACGTTGCTCCTCGGTGTAGGGGGCCAGTGCAGCATTCAGCTCTGCCACGGCAGCGGCGTTCTGCATTTCGGTGATTTTGGCATTAGCCTCAACGAGGCTGGCCTCTGCCGCTTCCTTCGCGGCGTTAGCCTCAGTCAGTCCGGCCTCTGCCGCTTCCTTCGCGGCGGCTTCCTTGTCGTAATCCGCCTGAAGCTGCTTGATATCAGCTTCCTTCTGTGCGATGTCAGCTTTCAGCTGGCTAATCTCAGCCAGAAGCGTGTCAACTTTGGCCCAATACTCCTCCCACTTGGAGTTGACCTCAGAGACAGCACCAGTCACAGCCGCCATCAACTCGTTCTTGGTCTTCTCGTCCATTGTTCCATCCTCCTTGTCCAATTTTTTATTATTTAGCTCCATTACGATGGCGGCTTCATCAGCCGGTTTAACACTGAGAATCGCATATCCGCTGTAATCGTAATACTGCGGGACACGACCTTCCTCTTTCCAACCGCCGGAGTAAATAATGTATCCATCGTGCTCGGGCTTACCCACAATTTCCACGGAACCCTTAACAACAGAGTCCGCCATATTTTCGCGGAGCCAAGCAACAAACTTGGGATAACGCATTTCATCCAGCGTTCCTTCTGCTACCAAGCAGCGTTTAGTAACGCCTCCGATTTCTACGTCATCCACATACGCCTTGTCGAAGTGTCCAACCATAGTGGCGTCTTCAAACAAAGGCAGCTTATCCTCCTCCCGTACATCCGTCATACCGTGGTTGTATGGAACGTCCCGATCTTCGGTCAAAAATTCCGCTACAATCGACATTCCGACAACGGAGTGGAGGTTAGCTTGAACATATTCCTCTTTCCACGAGATTCCGTTTTCCTGCCAACGAGTGTTATCAGGAAAGATCTCATGCAATACAACCTTGATAGGTCGTCTGCCAGCAATCTTATTTTCACTGGAGATCTCATAGATAGGGGCAAAAGCTCTCTCAGACATACTCTCACCTCCTTATCCTGACGGAGAGGGGCTTGCGTTAGCATTATTAGCCTTTGTAGACTCTGTGCTTGGGTTGACCGGAGGATCGCCACCGGTGCTCTTGTCCACATCACCGTCAGGCGCATCCTTACCGGTAACAGTGAACGAGGTCTTATGCACAGGGTACTTGTTCTCAAAGTCTTCATCCAACTCAAGATCCATAAGAGAGAGGTAGTCATCCACGTCAAACCCTGTAGAGGCAATCCATGCCATCAAGCTGCCCTTTCCACGGGCATACAGGTCAGAGAAAAACTTCACCTGTTTTTCTCGATTGACAAAAGTAATGGGAAGCACCCGGAACTCCACCCGGTAGCTGCCGTCCCTGATCACGTTGTAATTCAAGCACTTGTTCAGCTCTTCCACCAAAGCCTCAATCCACGTGAATACGTTATTCGCAACGATTTCCATATTCAGTGTGGCCGTGGCATAGTTACCCGTAGAACTGCCACTCAGCGCAGCAGCGGCCACGCCGATGTCCTCATTCACATCCTCTTTGATGGCATTTTCGTTTTCCTCATTCAAAAGGGAGAGATCAACCGGAAGCCGATCCATCTTTGTGCCAGAAGCCAAAGAGAAGAATGATACACCGTTTGTGTTGCTGCGTTGCGTCAGCGCTTGCTTGACTGTGTTATGCTGGTTTTCTTGCTGTGACTGAGACAGAGCAGATGTACCCTTGTCCTTTCCCTCGGGGAAAGTCTCATAGTAAATCTGGTTATTGACCGTATCCAACACACGCCGCTTCGTATTGATGAAGTATTTGGCATAGTCGATATCGTCCAACGCAGCTACTGCAAAAGGCACGCCATACGGATCGTTCTGTCCGCTCTTGATCTTGGTTACAATCGTCTTGCGCCAGTCCAGTCTCTGCCAGCACGCACCATCCGGGAACTCTCCATTGGAATATCTACGCCATCCTTCTTGAATCTGACGAGGGAAGCCTTGCAGCTTACGCTTACGATCTCCCTCTGTCATGGCGCTAAAATACCGCAGGTCAAACGCTACTTCGTAGCAGTTGTTCCTGCGGCCAATGATTCTTGTATATTCTACCGGCAAAGAAATAACAACACAGTTGACGCCGGCTGAGTTAATCTCGGTGATGCCTTGGATATCAAGATCAGTCAGCGCAAGCCGATCGTCTACTGGTACTGTTCTCGTCTCCATGTACCCCACGTACATACCCTCATTGGCATCGTGGAATAGACCGTCACGAATAACCTCCTTGTAGCGCATCGACCGGAGCACGCTGGTCATCTTGTCCATGCTGGCACGATACCCTTTACGGGAGCCTCCCGCTTTCTTGGGCTTAACAACTACCACATAATCAAGGGAGTGAAGACTAACCAGGCTATCAATAGCTGTCGTCACCGTGCCGTTTGAGTAATACGCCCACTTCGCCCATTGACGCAATTCAGAGATGTACTGCATAGGATCTCTCGCCATTCGCGTGATTTCTTCCGTGGAATACGGTGCCGTACATTTCGTACCGTAGTTGACCACGTTCAAATAGGACGAACCCAAACGCGTGTTAAACTCATAGGTCTTGTCGTCCTGCGGCGCACTGTTTACTTGCGACATAGGTACTGCGGCCTGCGTTTCAGATTGATTCCGGCCCATAATCCGACCAAAGAATGATTTTCCTGCCACTTGTCTTCACCTCCTTTAATTACAAAGTGTTACGTATTCATACCCGGAGCTATCCGAGAAAAGATCCGCCTCCAAAAGTGAAACGAAATAGTTGCCATAAGACACTGATGTATACCGGTCTTTCCGCGCACCTGGGCGCTCCTCAATCTTAATGAGGTTGGTCTGGTTCTGCACAGTATACTCCAACCCAATCATCTCATTGATCAACGCCACTGTCTCAAGGAAAGGACGCTCATAGAAAAGTTGGGTATCTACATCGGCAGAGACATACTCAGGATACAAGCGCTGCAATTCTTCAACGCCCTCTTGGTTGCTTACCATGAGTTCGATCATCCGGTTATTCAAACTATCCCGCATAGAGACAGCAATTTTGCTGTTCAGCTCCAAGGATGCCTTAACCGAGAAAACTGCCTCTTTCTGACCTGCAATTACGATACGAGCTTTCAGCTTATCATCGTTCATGCACGTCCAAGGTTCGTATTCCACGTTCCGATCTACGTCATAAAGCACTTTAGCCAAAGCGTCGTAAATAGCGACACCCGCGTTTCGTGTATCCAAAACGCAATAATCCGCCTCAAAGTCAGCGAACAGCTGCTTAATGCGAATGGCTTGTTTTGTCGTTTCAAATTCTGCCTGCGGCTCCATATAGACTACCTGCCGGCGATATCCCTGCTTGACCTCAATATGATCTCCGCTGGTATCTGAGACCTTATACTCCTTGCTCTCAGGGAGAGCACGAATGCAAGTAAATACCGAGTTATCGTTACCGGTACCGCCCTCCGGGGCAATATCGCACGCGATAATACGGATTTCTCCTGCCTGTTTGGGAATTGTGTGCTTTGCCTTGACCTTTGACAGTACGTCCTCGTTCTTCCTTGGATAAAACGGACGTTTCAACACGCGGTTCTTGTTCAGCATATCGTAGGTGAAGTAAGCATGAGCATTCTCGGCCACCATCTGATTTTCATACTCAATCGTCCAGGCAACCCTATCCAGCTTCTTTCGCTCCTTCACCAAGAAGTCACGGGTTTTAATCTCGTGCTTCAAAGCGATGCTGTAATCCATACCAATCAGAACAGATTTGCCCTTGCCCAACATATCGCGGGTCACGAGCTTCATGTAGTCCCACATCCAGTGAGATTTGTACCATGCAGAGCTGATATAGATTTCTTTCGGTTCCTCTTTCAGTTCTTTGTACTCGTCGGGGTACTTGATTCTGAACGGAATCTGCCGCTGGAACAGCGTAGGAGAAAGAACCGTGTCGATAATGCTTTTCACAATCATACGGAACTCTTCATAAATGAAGACTGTAGCACGGTATCCACGCACATTCTCATTGGCAACCAATACAACAATAGAGCTTCCGTTATTAAACTTCACTTCGATATCGTTCTGGTTGTCCTTGATGGTCTTAATCTCCTGTTGAAGCAACGGAGATCTTGGCAAAATCTCTTTGGCGATTTTTTCTGATACGATCAATCTCGCCTGCTTTTTTGTCGCCGAAGCTACGACGATCAATGATCCAGGCCGCAAAATTGCTTCTTTACAGGCATAGACCGCAATGATAAATGACTTTGCCGCACTACGAGCGGCCACAATGCAGATACTCGGAAAAATATCCATCAGATACAAAATGATGTGCTGATAGAGATACAGTGTGATTCCGAAATACCGCTGCACAAAGCGGCTGGGATTCCTTCGCCAAAACGTTATCCAATCCAATAGCTTTTTGACAAACTCAGGGTCGTTCAATTTGCTATTGGGTGAGAAATGTTCATGAACGTGTTTTTGCCGCCCATCCATCAACGCTTCGTAATCCATAACTCACTCCTCCGAATCAGACAGGCTAAATTCCTTGTCCAGTTCCTTAGAGCCGGTCAATAGATTGCGAAGAGGTCTGGTCATGAACCGCTCAATATACTCCTTCAAATGATCGAAGTCCGCATACAGCTTCTTGTCCTTGTAATATTCAGCCGGACAAAACTCCTCGATATCTCGAATCATTTCTCCCAAAGGACTCAGCTGCTTTTCAGCCTCAGCCTTTTTCTTCCGGTCTTCGATCTCAGTAGTAGCTGCGTCAATCTGCGACTTGTAGCTATTCGCAGCCGTACCAATGTTGGAATCCCCCTTCTGAAGCAGCTTCCGCAGGTTGAGCTTCATAAAGCAGATCGAAACGTACAGCTCCTCCTGCCGCTTATCCATCGGCTCGCCGTATCGCTTTACCCAATCCTGATACTCGTACTGCATAGAATCGTAGTCGCCAGCATCAAAACCGACACCAAACCGGCGCACAACCTCCTCGGGCGTCTGGATATCGTCATTTTTTGCCACATCCTCCACCGTAGGTGCGTTTTCCACATTGGCTTCCCAGCGCCGCACCAATGTATCAGAGTAGGTCGTTGCTCCGTCTACCTGGCTCAAATTCAGTCTGGAAATATAGGTACTGATCCGATTGCGACTCTTTCCATTGCGGCTCTCACTGATCTTTCGTGACGACGCCCAGATATCCAAATCAAAGTACATATCCGTGATCTGGCAAATCCGCTCTGCCGCCGCATCTTCGTCTCCGTCATAGAACTTTACGTACTGTTCGTAAAGCTCTGCAACGCAGTTCTTACAGATAGAGACAAAGCCGTTGTTGCCCTTATAAATAGGGGACTTTGAACGGCCAAAATTAGTCTCCTGTTTTTTGTACTTGTGGCCGCAGCAGGTACAGCGATATTCTTCATCGCTGATTACACGCGGCTCAACTTCGGTAGGCTTCGCATCTTTCACTACCTTTTGCGTAGCCGGTTTCATCAGCTGTTTCTTTGCCGCCATGTCCGCGACCTCCTTTCTATATGACAAAACCTCGGAAGTCCAAAGGCTCCGAGGTTTTCTCAATCGTTATTATTTCTTCTGGTGCGCCTGAAGGGATTTGAACCCCCGACCCACGCATTAAAAGTGCGCTGCTCTCCCAACTGAGCTACAGGCGCATATGTTGTATGAAGTGACTCCACTCCCGGCCTCACCACACACCTTTACCTTGGATTCCGACCGCCACTCACAGCCGTGATATGTTATCTCAATTAGGCAATAATTCCGATTTGCACGGTTACTACACTTATTTATCCTCCATTGCTGACTACCATTAGAGGGGCATACTTTCCCAGGCTCACGAAGTCCCGTTGGGGTATGCCAGCCCGCCGCGCTCCTGATCGGCTTGCCGCTTTGCTTACAGCGTTTAGGTTGGTCTATCGCGTTTTGCCTGCGCCGGACTTTCACCGGAGGGAGCGACCCCAATCTACCTGCACACGGCCAATTTTTATTTTACCGACGTGTCAGAGCCGTCACACGTCATCATAGGTAGTATCCTTACGGACTGGTGGGATGAGAAGGAATCGAACCTCCGACGCGCAGGGCTTCAACCTGCCGCTCTTCCAACTGAGCTATCATCCCATAGCGCTACGCATTTTTGTTTATCGGCATTGCACAGGACAGCGTAGCAAAGTCCACCGTCCCCTATCGCTGGAACCGCGCCGCTTTCGTACCGTTTGTCTTGGGGTCGTTAGAAAGCAGTAAATATCAACACATCCCGTTGGCGGCGGAAGTAGGACTCGAACCCACAAGCCGCTCATCACGACCAACAGTTTTCAAGACTGCTCCCCGCACCTACTGGGGTCAATTCCGCCACTTGTAAAATTTAGGCACACATTATTTTTTCAAGCTGATCGTACCCAACCCGAGCTGCCCATTCTGCGTGCTCAAAGAACACAACAGCCTTTCCATGATCGTCTCGAATGTATAGGCAAAGTGTTTTTGCTCCATTCACCGGGGACACATAATACATTAAAGATCCAAACGGGAACTTCATTGAATCACCCACTCGTCAATTTGAACCCGACCTTATTTCAGTTGCATATCGGGTAGCAACAAATATTTGTATGGTAGGGGAGGTGGGAGTCGAACCCACTCAGCTCGAAAGCAACGGTTTTACAGACCGCCCCAGCTCTCCAACTCTGGCGCTCCCCTATATTTACTATTCTTATATTGGTGCGGGTAGAGGGGGTTGAACCCACGACCTTCTGATTAAGAGTCAGCTGCTCTACCAACTGAGCTATACCCGCATATGGAGCTGGTGGACGGACTTGAACCCCCGACCTACTGATTACAAATCAGCCACTCTACCGACTGAGCTACACCAGCATATGGAGCTGACACAGAGACTCGAACTCTGAACCTATTGCTTACGAAGCAACCGCTCTACCATTAGAGCTATGTCAGCATGGCAGGGGTTGAAGGACTTGAACCCTCACCTACATCGGTTTTGGAGACCGGAGTGCTACCAATTACACCAAACCCCTATAAAAATGGCGACGTGTACGGGACTTGAACCCGTGACCTCCGACGTGACAGGCCGGCACTCTACTCTTCTGAGCTAACACGCCATATACAGCAACCATTTATGGTTGCATTTTTATTTTGCAACCAATTTAGGTTGCTTTGGTGATGCGTCCGGGGATCGAACCCGGAAATTCCACCTTGAAAGGGTGGTGACTCTACCAATTCGTCCAACGCACCATGTTGGTACTGCTAATGGGACTCGAACCCATACGGGATTTCTCCCACCAGCACCTGAAGCTGGCGTGTCTGCCTATTCCACCATAGCAGCATATTTGGATTTATTTGTCCCAATCAATTAAAGGGTATAGATCATAGGGCGAATCCCCAGTCGCAATTTTCTCATATCCGCCATCCACAATACGCCATAGCGTATGCTTCTTCTTTTCTGGATTTTGGCTGATCTGGTACTGCTTGCCCGACCTCGTTGTACACAGCACACCGGTACCGCACTCAGAGGCGGAAATCTTTTTAACGATTTTTGATGTTTTTTCTTTCGTTACGCCCGAATCTTTCTTCGGCATGATTGCACCTGCTTTATAAATTATGGCAAGGCGCTTCCAGTTGGAAGCCTTATTGCGGCAAGCAGTTCATGAGACTACTCTTTCTGTTATAACAACTTGTGCGCACAAGCCCCTTCACAGATCCACCTCTGGTACTCCCAACGAGACTCGAACTCGTATTGCCGACTTGAGAGGCCGGCCTCCTATTCCAGTTAGAGGATGGGAGCATATATAAAAATGCGGGCAAGGATTTACACCTTGCATGATAGCACCCCTTGCAGAGCAAGATACTTCCACGTCTACCTTCCCAATCGCCCACAACGTCTACTTATTCCGCCACCGCATTTATTTTATTGGCTGGGGTAGCAGGACTCGAACCTGCGGTCGAGGGTAAACCTCTTGTCGGAGTCAAAGTCCGATGCCTTACCAGCTTGGCGATACCCCAATATGGAGATACCGATAGGATTTGAACCTATGATCCTGGGGTTGCAGCCCAGAGCCTTACCACTTGGCTACGGTATCATAAGCTGACTTCAGCGGTAATGGATGTCAGCCCCATTGATTAACGCCCCACTCATAAGGCCACCGCTATTTATAATATCGTTTCGCCCAAAATGGGAGAGCTGTGGTGGCAGTAGCAGGACTCGAACCTGCGTCTTACGACGTATGAGGTCGTGCTGGAGCCACCTCCAGTCATACTGCCATATACGGTTTGCGTGGCTCACATCACTTGTACTTCGTGATTGCAACCCTCTCATCCCAGTGCTGGCACTGGGTCGAGTGACCATCAAAACCGAAAAAATGGTGCGGGGCTGTGATTTAATGCAGATACGCCTTGGTGCCGAAGGTGGGACTTGAACCCACACGGTATCGCTACCAGAGGATTTTGAGTCCTCCGCGTCTGCCGATTCCACCACTCCGGCATATGGAGCGAGTGACGGGGATCGAACCCGCATCCCCGGCTTGGAAGGCCGGTGCCCTGGCCGTTGTGCTACACCCGCATATGGTGTCCAGTGACGGGATCGAACCGCCGACCCTTTGCTTGTAGGGCAAATGCTCTCCCAGCTGAGCTAACCGGACAGATCGGCTTACTCACACCGTAAGCCATGGTGCCGGCTCGTACTTCGCCTGCCGGATTGCGCCGGTTTTACTCCCAAAACCTTGTAAAAGTCATCACTGCCAGATGTGAAGGTTTCTATTTCCCATTCGGTTTACAGTCTCCGCTCTGTTCGTGGGACGGGCATGGTTGCGGGGGCAGGACTCGAACCTGCAACCACCAGCTTATGAGGCTGGTAAGCTACCACTGCTACACCCCGCAATATGGCTGACCCGGCAGGACTCGAACCTGCGACCATCTGATTAACAGTCAGACGCTCTACCATCTGAGCTACGGGCCAATATAGATCTACGAGACGCATTCTTAACGACACCACATTTGTTCGGCATATGCTTAGTTAAAGGCGATGATTTTTCTATTTCAAGTAGAATTGTTTTCAAAATTGCTGTTAGCGTCTCAAAATACGGAACACGGTTGTTCTTTTTCCCATAAAAAGTTTTTGAAAGTTGCTGTACGTGCCCCAAAAATGGTAGAAGATGCCGGACTCGAACCGTTCTTCCTACTCCCTGGGCAGGCGTGCTACCGTTATCACTACATCCTCTATATATGGTGGAGCCGAGGGGAATCGAACCCCTGTCCGAAATCCCTACATGAATAAAACAGTCTTACGCAATAGACAACACTTTATCAATTCGCCTCAAACTGAGACGGGCGGATCAGCAGTTGTCACTCCGCGCCCAGGGCACACCGGTTAGATGCACCTCCACCACCTTGTTTCTTTTCACAGTGACAAGGAAAACTGCAATACTCTGACCGAATCTTCGACCTCAGATGTTTACCCGGTCAGTGGGTACATCGTTTTGGAATCCAGCCGTCATCAGGCGGCAATTCCCTTTGCTGCAAGAGCAGCGGAAAAAGCGGGATGGATCATTACAACAGTCGTATCGTTGTCATTTCATTTTTGTTTAAGCCTTGAGGCGGTCTTCTACCTGCGAGTCTTACTCTCTCAGAACCCCGTCGAACCCATTACGGCCCCATATGAAATTGTCAAGGTGTCCCGGTTCGGGCGTAGGCGCTGCCCGACCACGTTCCCCAATCCCTGCATATTCCAGACGGCGAATCTTATCGGCGTGCGGAAGGGGAAGTCCTGCAGTTCATAGAGAAAGATATGTGCCACAGCCGTATCTCCCGCCTTGTCATCGGCATTCGGTCAAAATACCATTCCTGTGGCGAATGGGACTGGTCGGGACAAAAAGGATCGAACTTTTGACCTCACGATTATCAATCGTGTGCTCTACCAACTGAGCTATATCCCGATATTACGGCAGACGCATCTGCCGTAATAGCTGTACGTCCAAAAAACCTCGTCTGCAGCCGATAGGCTTTTGGCTGAGATAGCAGTAAAAGTAATGAGCTGAACCGCACAAACGCCAACTTAGCCAATACAGCATAGTGGTGGAACCAGGGAGGATCGAACTCCCGACCCCCTGCTTGCAAGGCAGGTGCTCTCCCAGCTGAGCTATGGCCCCATATGTCCGCCCCCTAATAAGGGGCGGCGCTGTTTTCATTGATTTTCTTTGTTGCTATGGTCATATGATACCATAGGCATTTCTGGATGTCAATAGCTACAAAGAAAATTATTTTATATTTTTTTGTGTCACTGCTGCGAGTCTGTACCGGCGCGAACATCCTCTTTCAGGCTGTTACTGGCTCGGAACGTGGGTACCTTGCTATCGCTCGATACCCGCATCTCCCCGGTGGAGATGTTTTTGCTATTGCGGCCTTTTCTGGTTTTCACCTCAAAGGTTCCGAAACCTCTGAGCTGTACCTGTTCCCCACGAACCAGCGCGTCTCTGATGATTTGGAGCACTTCGTCCACCACATCATTGGCCTGATTCTTGTAGTAGCCTTTCTCGCACAGAGCGGACACGATATCGGCCTTAACCATTGTCCCACTCCTTAATTCAATTTGATCTGATAGTAGGCATCCGCACCTACTCCGGGGCGGAAAACCATCATCAGCTGTGCCGGAGTCGAATAGAGCCGTTTTCCGTTAGCATAATCATCCGTACCGCACAAGCAGGGTGCGATCATACTCTCGATTCCCAGCTCTTCAAACTCCTCTTTATGGTGTTTATCGGCTAACACCACATAGTCAATATCGCTGGAATACTTCTTGGCGAACAGCGTGTGCAGCGTCTTTCCGGCGTTTTTCACGTTGTCCAAGTCACCATGGGCGGCACAAATGTTATACCCGCATACGGAGAAGTACAAGAACTCGTAATACTCCGACTCCGGGAAAACGATATCACTGCGATCACGAAGCCGCTGTTCAAGCCACCAAGGGATCAGCCGCTCCATGTTATCTGCATGAATGCTGTCGTTTTTATTTTGAACGGTTCTCAAATGATTTCCGTAGGTCGCGTGAACTACTGTCTGCTCAACCTCATCGGCCAAAACACTGATCGCCTGTGCCATAATTTCTGACACCTGCATGATCTGGTCGCACGTCAGCTCCTCAGAGGCAACACGCGCACTGGTGTGTATTGAACCATGAGCCGCGTCGCCCAACAACACGACATGAAGTCTATGGCATCTATTCAGCCTGATACGCTCAACTGCTCGCTCAACCAGCCGTTCCACACGATAACGGCATACCTGAGTATCATACCGCTCCCAGATATTGTCCGTTACCATACCGTAATGCCAGTCGGCAAACACAAGAACAGCCTCAGCATCGCCAAGGGACATACAAAAGTCGTCCGGCTTATTAACCGATAGCGGCAAAGACTCATTCAGATCCTGAGCAGCCTTAACGAGCCGATCTTCCAGATTTTCCTCACGACCCATCCGATCGACCATCTTATTGAACTCGCGGCGCTGGTCATAGAAGCGTTTGGCCTCTTTACGCATCTCCGCAATTTTGCAGTTTAGCTCGCCCATATAATCATCCTGGCCGGGATTACCCTGAGCGGCATACTTTTTCTTGAAATACTGCGCAACAGCATAGCCGGAGTATGGCGTTACAGATGCCGCCTTTCTCAAACTGTCTCGATGGCATTCGATGCCAGTTGCTTCAACGATGTCTTCCCAGTCCAGATCGTCGGGCTTCTGTTCGACTTTGATTTCGATTAGGCGAAGACCATATTCATATGCATCCTCACCTTCTCTGCGTTCATACTTTGGATTCACGAATGTCTTCACCCCTCTTCTGCTGGCAGAAGCGTGCTCTGCCTGATTTCAATTTCAATGTTTGGTACGCCGGCCCAACGCTCCAAGATCTCCTTGATATCGTAAGTCCGAGCACCATTCACGTCATACTCCGTCAGCGTCATATCGGAGCAGTCGATCGTCGCGTGAGAATATACCTCACGCTGCTCCCGCACTGCCATTTACTTGTGCTCCTCGATCACGTTCATACGACGAATTTCGTTCAGCTTTGCAAGCAGCTCAGGGGATTCGACGCAGAAATAATGACCCCTCTTCGAGTCCTGCTTCATCGTCCGAGGATAACAGTAGTAGTGGGGATACTTATGCGGAGGGGACGCTTTGACCAGCAGATCTTTCTCTGTCTTGTTAATAGGAACCACGAGAACCATCCTTTTCTAATAAATTTGAGGGTACTCCCTCAAATTTACACCAAATTTAGGACTTGGGAACTCCCGACAACAAATGGGAGTTCCCAGCGTGGTTTTAGAATTATTCGACCAACAAACCCGAAAATCTGTATAAAATTGTGAAAATTCAACAGTTATCGGACATTGTTTTTGGGCATATCGCCGTTTCTCTACGGAAATGGAACCCATAAATTTCCACGTCCCACAGGCCGTCAGAAACCTCAGTCAACGTTGAAATGGGTGTCCGACTCTGCTCAATCAAGTCCAAAAAGCACTGATTAGGTGCCGAAAACAACGTATAAAACAAGGTGCGTGAGATATCTTTATTCTGAGGCTCCTCAATGGCGAGCATCAACCGATATGCAGTATGAGGACTGATCCGCAGTGACTTAATATAGTTGATATACTCCTGCCGAATCTCATGTACCAGGATTGCCTTACCGTAGTTATCCAGGTTTTCGTCTGTTCCATCCCAAACTGCCCGGATCTTAGATCTCATATCTCTGACAAACTCCAAGATCCGCTCGACCTGTGAATAGCTCACAGATTTTTGCAGATAGGCGTCGTTTACCAACAGTTCAGAAAACGGGATGAACGACGTATAAGCATAGCTTGTACGGTAAGAGTTCAGGCTGTGCTGCAAAAAGTCCATCGTCGTATTGTGGAAGCGATAGTTTTTGCCCACACTGTCATAATAGCCCTTCATGCGGGCGATCTTCCCGAAAAAGTTGGGCTTTACTTGCCGGCCATCATCGTCGCGTATCTCATATTTTTTTCTCAACCGTTTGATTTCCGCAACACTGTCTACGGCATATTCTCGCTTCGCCTTATCAATCTCGATGTTGCTCAAAACGTCCAGCTGGGCAATCTCGCAGTAAAGCTCCTCATACTCGGAAAAATCTGCTCCGCTGTTCAGCGCGTCCCACAGCTTCGTATTCAGCTCTTGGGAGAGGTTTACGATCTCACCGATCTTATTGACCGATGTTTTGATATCCAGATCAGACTGATCTGATTTGGTATAATGACGCACGATTTTCTTAGCGTCTACCATGCTGGTCGGGACGAGGAACTTGTGATAGTTCCGTTCTGCGGCCCGAATAAGGACGGCGTTGTTCGTCAGCAACATAGTATCAGAGTCAAAGTCTGCACCGGATAGCCGGAAAAGAATATTCTCGCCGATACTGTTGATACACACGATCTCTCGCGTGGTATTGACGTACTGCCGGATCTCCTCGTTATCCGTATTCCTCGCCAGGAGAACATTTCCCATCGTCACATGGGGACTGCGCGATCCGAGAATAGTCTGATCAAAAGCAAACTGTTGGCAAAAAATATTGCCTACTCCGATTTTACTCTCACCATCAAATTGCCCAATCGCAGAGTAGAGCATTTCGATGGGGTTTCCCAGCAGAGTTGAATAGTTCCCTTCTACAAGAATGTGTCCACGGGCCAGCTCTTTTTTGAACGACTTCGATACGTCGGTTTTGAAGTTGTGGTACAGCCTCGTTTGAGAAAACTTATCTGTAACGCCCAACATCTGATATACCACATCGTTCGTCGTCGTAATTCCGTCGCTGTCGATCTCCTCATTCCCGCCCATATATTTGATATGGTACCGCAGCACCGCAGGATCTGTCTGAATCATGCGCAGATAATCCAACGACGGTTTTACCAACTGGTCAACATCATCTTGCGAAAGCTGAAGAGTATTCAAAAGCTGGTAATGGATCTGCACCATGCGGCCATCAAAGAAATGCGTCGGCTTCTCATGCTTCACGACACCAAAGTTACCGTCTTCGTCCAGCAATCTCAGCCACTGTTCCAGAGTGCCAAACTTCACGTACTTAATACTACTGGGCGTAGTAATAACCTTGATATCGCTGATATCCTGCGCCAGCGTGAAACCGGAAAGCTGGGACACATCAGTAATGCCACGATCGGCGAAAAACTTCTGGATATTGGTATTAAAGCAGGCCGATTTGAAAAACCGATTCCGCAGAAGGATCATACCGTAATCCTGCCATTCGCCCATAGCACTTTTGTCAATGAGAGATTGTCCGTCCCAAATGCTATTCTCGATCTCAACCTCTTCCGGCTTTGAAGTAAGCCAGTTATCGCTGCCAATCCTTGTCGCCACAACGCGATCTTTGAACACGCTCTTATGGTCGTCGATTACCAAGAAGTTCTCGGGCCGCAGCGGAATAGTACCGACGATGCTGCTCAAAGTAAGGGCAATATAGGCTTCCAGAGCGGCCAGATCAATCTCCTGACCCTCTTTCACTTTCAGCCCACAAAGCTCCCACTTGTGCATTCTTGGATACAACTGCTCATCAATGAACAGGCACTTTCCAATTCGGCTGCTTCCGCTTGAACGCTTGAACCTACGGAACACAATACCATCACACGTGAATCCGTCTTGATAAAGACGATTCCGAAGCTGGGCTACGGTAAGAAGTACCTTCATGGTTTTCCCGAGCCGATACATTCCGTTATCAAAAACGAACAGATCTCCCAGCTCTTGGGGAGAGGCCGGATTTTCGACGGGAGATCCTACCCGTACAGCAATCAGTTCCCCATCCTTGATACAAATGTTGTCGGTAAGCTGCACATCCTGCGGCAGATAGCCATACTTGATGTAGGTGTTGTCAAAGAAGCGATTGAACTCCTTGACGCTATACTTGAACGTGACATTGATCACGCGCCGGCAGTATTCTTTACCCCGCTTACTGAATGTGAAGTCCATGCGGCGGTATACCTTCTCATAAACTTCCCTCAGCTTTATCAGGTCGAGGCTATAATCCAAAGTGTTGACAAAACGTCTTGTATTGAACTGGTCGTTGTGGTCTGATCCAGCCAACTTCACAGAATATTCCTTACTGTTCGGGCTTGAATAGTTCGCCAAAAACAAATCCTTGGCATCCACAGACACGATATAGACCGAATTACCCATGGTCTATTCACCTTCCTCAGTTTGAATATTTTCGACTTGAATCAGATCCCCATACCAGAACAACCAGGTCTCTACGCCCTCCAGCTCGATCAGAGCAGAGAACCCATCGGGTCGTTCACGATGCGGATGCGCAACAAATACCTTATTACGGCTGGACTCCACGAATTGACGGTACTCTCCCTGCATACGCGGATAATCCTTCCGAGCTATGATTTGATCCACATTCAGAATGACCAAATCCCCATCACGAATCTTTTTGTCAATCTCGTTTCCGAGGCTTTCCAGGACATCCGCAGCAAGTGTGCGTGAGCCTTTGTCCCTGAGCTTCTTTTTCAAAGCTCTGCGATTTTCACGGTTCAAACACATTACCCCCTGTCTGAATATTCCTGAATTACCTTTTCGTACTCCCGAGCGTTCTCTTTCAAAACGCCCTGATAGAACAACACTTCGTTTTCCCCTGCGTCGTCAGCCGGAGAATAGTCATCACACTTCCCCTGGCACTCCAAGCCACATTGGTCATACCAAATACAATTTTTTCGTGCGGTGTTCATTGTAAGCCTCCTTCCGCTACACACCGCCGCGTCAGCTCTCTTAAATTTCAAGTTCCCTATATGATCAAATAAATCGTTGACGCCGCATTAGTCTGTCGTGTTTCCATGAGAGATGCCGTTTAACCAATTCCGAAACAGTTCCCTCATCCGCCTGCTTGGAATGTAGATCCAGATTTCTTTGCCATCACGAATAGCTGACCGCCATACCCACTGGATCATCTCACTCAACGCATAATCATCCTCGCGCACCTCAACTCCTTGCTCCTGAAAATAGTTTTTCAGCAAAGGGTTGTAGTACACGTTGACGCAATAGGCCAAGCAGTCCCTGTTCCGATATGCGTTAGTAGCCCGGACATTGCAGGAAAGGAAACCCTTGGTATATCCTTTGCCTTTCAGGAGGGCTTGGTAATCCTTAAAAACCGTCCACAAGTTACGGTCTGATGAAGAATTGAGCATATTCTTGAACAAGTTCGTCAAATTGTTTCTCAGCTGTTTGATAAGCGGCTGTCCTTTGGTATCACGCGCTTTCTTATACCAAGAAACAGATAGGCTCGACCTCATTTCGCCGATCTTATTCAGTTTCTCATCCTCGATGATATGAATTTTCTTTGGGAGTTCTGCTACGTAATCCGGTATGTGAGGTGTATCGCTGAAATGATATACCCCGTTCTCACAAACCGTTCCGATCCGCTGGACTTCGATATTATGAATGTCGAAGTAATATTTCTGCACCTGAGCATCGAACATATAGGTGAGAATGATCACCTCATCGAAGGACTGAAATACCTCAATCGGGAATTTCCATAGCAAGAGGCAGTCATTATACAAAATGACGTTGCCAGTCATGCACATATCCCGCAAGTCTTCAAATCTGCCCTCGTAGTCATCATTTACCCACCGCACACGGTACTCAGAGTCAACCTCGATCATATCCCGCTTGAGCATTTGCAAATCCTTTGGAGAAATCGGGATTGTCTGAACGGCTTGGAAAACCTCATCCAAAATGAGCTTATAGCCGCCGTCTTGGATCAGCGAAATCGTTTCATCGTTATACGACTCAAACAGCGCATGAGTGCTGGCGATGTTATCCCTCATAGACAGAAGGTAATGCAGGTTTTCCAACTTACCCTTACCTTTACTTTGCGGATCTTTGAATTTTCGCCCACTGCAACTCCGTTTGATTCGTTCTACTTCGTCCAGGTATGGCGTGATAAATACGTAGCGGCTTTCCTTATCTTGATTCATCAAAGTGATCGCAGACTCGGTTTTACCTGCTCCCATAATCGTGTCACATACCTTAACGATCACACGCTTTCCTCCTTCGCCGTCTTACGGTAATAGAAGAATTGGAGCTGCTGAACATAGCCGGCAAATCCGGCGTACTGAGAAGGATCGAAATTGCCATGGTAGACATCATCAATCATGCGGTTGATCCACACATCCCTGGGGTAACTGTCCATACGGTGAAGCCCAAACAGCATCATACAGTTCGCAACCTTCTCGCCAATGCCCCGCAGAGCAATCAGCGTCTTCCGGGCCGTATCGTCATCCTGCTTCTGGAGCTGCACCCAGAAATCTTCGTCATACTCGGCCATCTCTTTCACATAGCTTTCACGATAGCCCAGCGATGCCGGTGACAGATCCTGACCTCTCAGCTGCGCCGGCGTCGGGAAGGAATAGAACTGCTGGTCGTCGATCTCCCCCAGCGGCGTACCGAATGTCTGGCAGAGAACATCTACCGCTTTGCGAATGCGCGGGATGTTGTTACGCTGGGAGATAATAAAGGTCACTACCATCTCCCACAAATCCTGTCTCAGGATGCGGATACCGCCACCTGCCGCGATCGCCTCCCGCAAAAACGGGTCTCCGGCCATCTTCTGCTGATATGCTTCATAGTCGGCAGACAGGTCAAAATAGGGCATCCATACATCCCGGAACTCATCATAGGGGCAGTGAAAAACATACCCGCCATTGGTACTCGGTGTGATTTTCACCAGCTTCATACCGGTGATCGCCACATATCCCCTATCCTGCAGTGCGGTCAGCCGGAAGCACTGGCCGGAATCTGCAATCTGCTTCAAATCAAACGTATGGGGAATGTTAATGAGCACGCCATCAGAAACCCTCCGGCAAATTACCTTTTCGCCACTCATCATACTCGCTCCTTTTCTTCAAATATTTGCGGATTATGCTCAGTCCGCAGTACACCAGATCGCAATACGGCTTGGAGCCGTCGCCATCGTATTGGGTAATTGCTGATACAACCTCCTGCTCCGTCAGATTCTCCGGCACATACCGGAACAGTTCAAATACCTCCTGCATTTTCTCAATGAGGCGGATATTATCGGCGCAGGTTTTGACTTGACTCTTAGCCAGTGTCAGCATTGTCGCCGGGTCAATTCCATAGAGTCTTGCGGCATTTCTATACGCTTGCACCTCTTCAAACAGAGCGGCACGCTCCTGATTCATACGCAGGATCGTCGCTTCAGACTCGTTTAGTCTGCGCGTCAACTCTTTAAGATCGTCCACTGCACGCGCTCCTTTCTGATTGATTTACTTTGTTGCTATTTGAAGGTCAAACTTTCTTCACTATGCAGCCATAGCCTCTGCACGTCCGGCCATATCCCATCTTGTCTCCGAATAGGCCGTCGTCGTCCAGATTACGAATAGTTGCCTGCTTTTCATTGAGTTTTAAGATCTCACCGTTCCGAAGCTCTTGGTACTTGGAGTCAATGTAAGCCACACGGTCGCCGACCATAAGCTCCCGACCGAAAAAATCATAATGCTTCATATATCCACCGCCTTATCCAAACTCCACACAACCGCATTCGGGCGCTTCTTTGTGGGAGCTTTGTTCCTTCTCGCCGTCCCACTTCCAGGCGGGAACGAGCTTACGAAGATCAGACACGGCGGCGTCGCGCTCTGCCCGCAGCGTTTTCACTTTCTCCGCACACTTATACCAGTTCGAGCGCAGCCCGTCGCATTCCACTCTGAGCTTTTTAAGCTCCTCCAACCAGTGGGCGAGCTGTTCATGCTCGGTAGTGCAGGTATCACAAGGGTTGCTTTTTCTCAGTCTTTCCACTATCTCATAGCAATGTTGAATTGCTTCATCCAAAGTAAACATGGTGCTACTTTCCCTGTTTTCTTCGTAAATCTCTTTGCCGTCTTCGTCGTACAGATCATTTACTTTTTGTACCCTTTTGGCGCGGAGGGCGGAGATCGCCTTATCATACGCTGCTAAAATAGCGGCATCGTCCATGAGCAAATCACAGTGGGCGCAGTCAGAGCAGTTGATTGCCGTCTTCCTTTGTACGCACTGTTTTTCCCGTTCCAAAACTTCAATGTCGGTCATTCAGATGCACCGCCTTTCAAAGTAGAATGTAATTTTCTTTGGCGTTGGCTTAACCATACCAAACCGTACAGCCTGACGGTAAGTATAGCAGTCACGCTCCAAGGTAGCCGGCATAGCTTCCAGTATTCGCCGCCAGCCCTCCAATGAGTTGCCGCGCTTGTAGTGATTACAGCTCCGACAGGACGGCAGCATATTTGCCAGATCGTCTTCGCCCTCACTCCTCAGCGCAACAACGTGATCGACTTGCATATCCTCATAGTTCAGCTGCTCGCCACAGTATGCACACCGCCCACCCATCTTGTCATAAACGGCGCGGCGCTCTGCCGGCGTCAGCCTACGTCTCTTTTCCATTCATAAATTCTCCTTCCGCTCATTCTCCAACTTGTTTATCCGATGCGCTATAAACAAGTTCTTTCCGTAGCTCATCCTTCAATCTGCGCTTAGCCAACCGCTTGTTGGACTTTTTGGCTTTTGCCCACCCATTGTGGTTGTTCGCCCAGCAAGCATATCTGTGGCTAAACTCAGACTGCCAGCCGAGTTTTCCTTTATAAGTGTTAGCCTTCTTCATAGTTCACATCACATTTCTGCTCTGACCCGCATAAGGATTTTACCAAGACGATTTTCTCCAACGCCGTCACAGACGCCCCAGATGCGGTCGCCCCAAGTATTGCCTTCAATGAGTTCGGCATCCTTGGTCGCAACAAGCTTGTCTGCCAAATCAGGATTCTGTGAGAACTTTGCCTTGCAAATCTCATACATAACGGTATCTTTGACCGCTTCCCAGTCACCACGGAGCTTAACCCTACGCCCAAGCCTCTTTGCCTCTGACGGATTCAGACGGCAAAACTCAGTCATACGTTCTGGGCATTTAGCCGCTTGAAACGCCGCCTCGTTATTCTCAAAACACATTCCGTTGTAGGTAACTGGTGCCGAGTAGAAGTTACTCAGAAAATAATACTCACCTCTAAACTCGCTGATACTTACTCCCATGTTATACCTCCATCATTTCGTATCAATATATACAGAGCATATGTCCAGGTGTGCCTCCTCAGAAGCCCTCATATCCCAGGACGACCACAAATCGGTCGTCATCCAATACCTGATTGAGAACAGGCCGTACCTGCTTCTCATAGTCCAGCTTGCCCAGCCCACAGCCAACAGGCGGAAGGTAGATTTTGGAGAGCTGGAACTTGGCGGCGATCTCTTTTAGCTGTACCGCAGATCTCATAATAAGATCCAGGTCAGAATTGTCACGGTAGTGATGCTTGGTAGGAAATGTTACCAGAGATGTAAGGCGATCCCCCACCCTATGGACACCCATATAGAATGCACGGTTTCCATACCGCCGCAGGTACTCACCTAACTGATGTTCCAAACCGGAAACGAGCTTTTTCGCTTCCAGCGCCTGCCCTTTACCGGGTACGGCATCTCCGTTCTTACGAATCACGCCGTTGGTGGTGACGACCACAGCCTCATGTTCGTTTTGAGAAAGATAGAAGAGACTACCGGTGTTTTGTATCTCGATCATGACCGTACCTCATTACCGTGCCGCAAAGAAATCACGGTAGACCTTTTCGATGATGGTATGGCTGGAAATGTTGACACTCGGGACTGCCCATCGAGCCGTAGCCTCGAAGTCCTTCTCGTGAGCCGCGATGTAAGACCTCATGTCATTTCGCAGCCCATCCACCGTACCGATCGCACAGAGCAGAGAGTGTTGCGCCGCCTCAAAGTCCTTGATGGCACGATCTTTGTCGGGGCCGTCCGGGTAGAGGTCAATGACACCCTTGCGCACGATCGCCGCCTTAGCTCGCTCTTCCAGATTTGTTTCGGCGGCAAAGTAGTCCAGCAACAGCCGTTCTCTTTGCCGGTCAGCCGGCGTCCATTCCGGCTGGGAGTGCTTCTTCAGGAACATAGTAAAACCTCCAAAAATGTTCAAAAGTTCAGAACCCCAAAATCGAATTATCACTTTTGAGGTGATAAATTCTAAATTTCGATGCTCAAACGCTCGTCAACAAACGGGGTATTTGAAAATCGTCCCTTAGAAGGGGAAGGGGTAATATCGCTACGCTCAAAGTAGTCTAAAAAGTTGCAAAAATAGCCAATTTGCAAAGGGGAAGTTTTTGCAGTTAGGCCGCTCGCTTCGCTCGCGGATATACGGAGAGTTGGTAGCGGCCTAACCCAAAAGGTAGGTGCGGGGTAGACACTTTCGATTTAGTCATCTACCCATCCCCAGTATCTTGAGTCTTCTGCCGGCTGGCAGCGTGGACACCAGAGAAAATCAAATGTCCCCTAACAGGTCGATTGAAACATCGTGGTAGGCTTTCTTCTCTTCCTCGTCAGCGATACCGATATAACGCATGGTGATGAGAGCGCTGGAATGACCGAAAAGACGCTGGAGGAACACAATGTCGTGGTTGCTCTGGTAGTGGAAGTATCCGAAAGTCTTCCGTAGGGTATGGGTACCGATGTTCTGCTTGATCCCGCAAGCCTTAGCCGCATCCTTCAACTTCTTGCGCAGGGTGTCCACTTCAATGTGACCACCTTCACGGGAAGCGAAGATATATCCATCAGAGTAGTGGCCGGCATCGTTACCATAGTACCACTGAATAGCGTGGACACAGGATTCATTCAGATAGAGTCCACGTCGCTTGTCTACCTTCTCCTGAAAGACTGAGATTTTGTCGGTGGTATCGGTGTAGTCTCCGACAATGTAGCGGATCTTGCCGTCAGGGAAGAAAATATCAGAACACTTCAGTTCCAGAAGCTCGTTGGCTCTGAGGCCGAGGTTGATACCCAGGATGAATGCCAGCAGGTATTTGGGATCAGCATTGGCCCGTAGCCAGGAGGCCATAGCGTCAAGCTGCTCACGAGACTTGATCGGGAAAACCGTCTGCGCTTCTCCTTTGCGGTAGTTGACCTTCTTGGGAGGTTCGACAGCAGAGGTACCGGGGAACTGAATGATTTTACAGCTGGTCGGCGGTACGGTATTGATCTGAGGAGCCGTAGGCTGATCAAAGAGAGTAAGTTGCGTGTCCATAGTCCACCTCATTTTCTTTGTCGCAAAAGACCGTCAGTTGTTGTCTCTTACCTTAATTTATTCTACCACATCCGGGGTCTAAAGTCAATTAAAATATTAGTTTTCTTTGTTGCTATCGGAGAAGAATACGACTGTAAACGGGGTGAATTATAGAGGGTTGACAGAAAAGCCGAGGTTGTAAGGCTAAAAATGTGATTTTGGAGGTACGGGTTTAATTCATTTACTGTTGGGGAATCGTCGAGATTGTTCCCGAGTGAAAAACGGGGATATGGGGTGTACGTGATAGAGTAGAGGTACTAAGCCGTTTCGTGAGAAACGGGGCGGGCGCGAAAATGTGAAGGCTCCCCCGGTGCCGGTGGCGTCCAGGCAGGCGGGCGGGGTGCCGTTGTTCGTCTGCTGACGGGCGAAAACGGGCCGGGGTTCTGCAAACTCTCCAAAAGCAGAATTGACAGAGACAGAAACGGGCGGGAGTACGTCGGGAGACTGGGAGCTTCAGCCGGTGCGGGCTGGGGTGCCTGCTGGCCTGGGGCGGTGCTGGGCTGGCCGTTTGGGGGCGGGGTTCGGTCTATATATGACTTTGACGGCAAAACGGCAGGCAAGCGGGCGCAAGTCCTCATCTTTTTGCCCTTTCTCCCTTCGTGCTCTTCTTCTCCCTCTTCGGATGTCCTCGCGGTTTCCGGCTGGCTCTGTCTGTTTGATCTGGGCGGGCGCTGGGGCTGGTGCTGGGCATGGGCGGCGATCTCAGGCCAAGCGGCTTG